>Ga0210033_1002570_pt1 | contig 15360 bp, 11 predicted proteins | sample CryGeymeta201501_FD_185465 | JGI IMG/M metagenome (GOLD analysis project Ga0210033, IMG submission 185465) | Groundwater microbial communities from Crystal Geyser aquifers in Utah, USA - Crystal Geyser metaG 2015-01 (SPAdes) (version 2) | ecosystem: Environmental > Aquatic > Deep subsurface >... | reverse complement strand
TTCAATCGCCGATCTTCAAGAAGCCCTTCCAGTTGCAGATGAAGAGCGATTTGTCGGGGCCGATGGTCATGGAGCCCCAGGCGTTGTCGTGGGCCATCTGCCGGCCCGAGAAGACGGGCACGCGGTAGACGACCTCGCCGGTGCGGAAGTCAATTCCGTCGAGGGACCATGTGCGCTGCAAGAGTCCCTTGCGCTGCATGGTGTAGGCGTAGACGAGGCCGGTCTGCTGCGAGAGCTTGGGTGGCGCGCTCATGACCTCGAGTTGCGGCTTGTCCCAGCCCTGCTTGGGGTTTCCGTCGCCGGGCGTGATCTCGAGCCGCGTGTAGCCGTGCTCCTTGCGGCGCATGGCGCGCAGGGAGCGCAGGAAGAGATCGAAGGGATCGATGTAGCCGTAGGTGTTGCCGGCGAGCACGACGTCGCCGTGTCCGATGAAGGAGTTCTCGCAGGCGCTGTGACGACCTGCGAAGAGCGGGATGCGACCGCGCAGCTCGCCCGTCTCCTGCGAGTAGACGCAGACTTGCACCGTGCGCTCGGCGTCGCCGATGACGACCCAGTCGTCGCCCAGCAGCGTGGGTGTCGTGCCGGAGCCGAAGTCGATCTGTCCCGGCTTCTTCTTGGGTGCCTTGCCGTTGAGATCTTCGTTCATGGGGCAGCCCGTGCCTTTGCCCATGTCCAGTCGGCAGTAGCCGGAGCGCCAGACCTTCTCGATCTTCTCGCCGTTGCGTGCGAAGCGATACATGGCGTGGGACGAGACGATGAAGGCGCCCTTGGGACCCACCGCGAAGGAGTTTTGAATCTGCTCCTGGTCTTGGTTGATGGCGGGCGCCTGTGCGCGCAGATCGAAGGTGTCGACGACCTTGTTCTGGCCGCGGCTCGCGAGCCCCACGATGCCCTCGCGCGTGGTGAACCAGTAGTAGTCGGAGCCGTGCGCGTCAGGCTCCCAATCGGGCAAGCAGGCGGTGAGCTTGTCGTCGTTCGTGCGCTGACGCAGCGCCGCGTTCACCGGCAGGATCGTGGTTTGGCCGAAGCCACCCGCGCTGTCGCGGCCGACTACCCAGATCTCGTCGCGCACGGTCGGTACCACCACGGAGCCCGCGTGATCCACGAAGAAGTAGGCGCCACCGGAGGTGTCGTTGAAGATCCCGCCGAGGCCGTGCAGCAACAAATCGCCCACCTTCACGCTGCGACCGGGCAGGGGCGCCACGTCGATCAGATCGAGGTTCCGTGGCTCGAAGGCCATCAGGTGGGCTTTGCCCTTGCTGAACGAGATGGTCAGCATGCGCTCGTCCGCGTCGAAGGCGAAGGCGGGACAGAGGCCGGCGAAGCTCGCCTGGTTCTGGAAGAGGTGGACGACGGGATCGGCGCTCGACGGACCGGCCCACTCGGAGACGTCCGTGGCCCGGCAGTCGTCGTGCAGGCTGTTGCTGTGCGGCGACATGCGCGGATGCTTCGCGCCGCGCTTCGGTCCGATGGGCGTCGTCGTCGCGGGCGCGAGCACGTCGCCGTCTGCGTCACGGGTCTGGATCAAATACTCGAGGTCACCGCGTGTGGGCATATCCGCTCCTTGGCGCGCGGAGCATACAAGATCTCTCTCCACATCATGAGCAGCTTCCGGTGGCCCACATGGGACTCGCGCCGCTCACCTCCCTTGCCCTCTGGACGTTTGGCCCCCATGGTGTGGGCGATGAATTCGACTCAACGACAGATGATGTTCGGCATGACCGTCCTGCTTCTCGCGTTCGGGATCGTTGCGGCCGGTTGCGGCGAAGACAGGTCTGCGACCGCAGGCGACAGCGCGAGGATCGTCGCTCCGTCCCCGACGCCAGAGGTGCAGAGGGTGGGACCACGACCCACGGACTGGGTCGCGCAGCGTGTCGCCTCGTCGCGCGAACGCATGGAAGCGGATCGCGCGGCGGCGCTGGTGTGGGCGTGCATCGAGGCACACGGCGGACTCGAGTCTTGGTTGGCGAAGAGCACTCTGGCGTTCGACTTCGACTACCAACCCGTCGCGCAGCCCGAGAAACGGATGCACACCCACAACGATGTCGACTTCTGGAGCGCACACGCTCGACAGCAGGAGCTCGACGGGGGCGCGGGCGAGCGGGCCACCCTGGGTTGGGATGGCGAATCGGCCTGGATCACGCCTGACCCGTCGGCCTTCCCTTCACCCGCGCGCTTCTGGGCGCTCACCCCCTACTACTTCGTGGGCATGCCCTTCGTCGCCGCCGATCCGGGCACGCACTACGAGCGCCTCCCGGACGCAGAGCTCGACGGCACGAGCTACCAGATCGTCAAGCTCACCTACGGACACGGAGTCGGCGACGCACCCGACGACTACTACGTGCTCTACATCCATCCCGAGACGCACCTCTTGGCTGCCCTGCGCTACGTCGTCAGCTTCCCCGGCTTCTTTCCCGAAGGCGGTCACAGCCCCGAGAAGCTGATGCGCTACTCCGAGTTCACCGAGGTCGACTCATTGAAGATGGCCCAGTGCCTCGACACGTCCGCCTGGAACGTCGAGGAGGGAAGCGCCGGCGACGTCGTCACGCGCATCGCGGTCTCGAACATCACCCTGGGCCAGACCTGGCCCGCCGACCACTTCGCGCCGCCCCCTGGCGCGACCGTCACGACCGAGATCGAAGCCCGGCATTAGCGCGGCGCCGGATGCGCTGCGAGCTGTGAACGTCCACGCGTCGCTCTGTACGCGGCTCCCGCAAGCGTGGGGCCGTACGGCGTGATGGGCTGAGGCTGTGGATGGTGTAGCTGGGCGAGCGCGCCCACGGCGACCGACCGACGGAGAACGCCCCTCGCTGCTGAGGCGTCAGACGCGGTCGATGAGCGAGCGCCCCCGCACGCGCCGACCGAGCGGTACACCGGTACCGCGACCGAGGGGCGGAGGAGGTAAGCCGTTCAGCGGCCGTGGCTGACGCCTCAGCAGAGGTAGCGCTCGCCGCCATCGCACAGAATCGTCACAACCCGTTCCCCCGGCTGCATGCGTCGCGCGACCTCGGTGGCCGCGTGGACGTTGGCGCCCGACGAAGGACCGAGGAGTAGGCCCTCTTCACGCGCCAGACGCCGCTGCATGCGCTCGGCCGCCACGTCTGCCACGGTGACGATGTCGTCGATCAACGCGCGATCGAGCACCTCGGGGATGAAACCGGCGCCCAGGCCCTGGATGCCGTGCAGGCCAGGGCGTCCACCCGAGAGGACCGCGCTGCGCCGCGGTTCGACGGCCACGATGCGAATGTCGGGCTGACGCTCGCGCAGGACACGTGCCACACCCGTGAGCGTGCCGCCCGTGCCGACGCCCGCGACGAAGGCGTCGATCTTGCCGCCGGTGTCGCGCCAGATCTCCTCGGCCGTCGAGCGCGCGTGGGCGTCGGGGTTCGCCGGGTTCTCGAACTGACCGACCATGAACCCGCCCTCGGTCTCGGCCACGAGCTTGTCGGCGCGTTGCACCGCGCCCGCCATGCCCTCCTGGGCCGGCGTCAGGATCACCTCGGCCCCGTAGGCGCGCAGCAAGAAGCGCCGCGCCGCGCTCATGTCTTCGGGCATCACGATGATGCAGCGATAGCCTCGCACGGCCGCGATCATGGCCAGGCTGATGCCCGTGTTGCCGCTGGTCGCCTCGACCAGGGTCGCGCCTTCCCCGAGCCGTCCATCGGCCTCGGCGGCCTCGACCATGGAGAGCGCCGGGCGATCCTTCACGGATCCACCTGGATTCTGCGACTCGAGCTTGGCGCAGACCTCCGCGCCGTCCTTGGGCGAGAGCTTCCCGAGCCGCACGAGCGGCGTCCCACCGATCAGCCCCAGCACACCGTCATGAATGCGTTCCGTCATGGCGCGCCGAGGATAGCACGGCCGCCGACGCCGCGACGCGGCACGCTGAGGTCGAAGCCAAGCTCGGCTCGCGCGAGCGCTTCGCCCTACGGCGAGGAGGATGGCGAAAGTTGGAGCTTCGACAACGTGCAGGAGGTTCCGGGTCCGGCACGGGACAAGTCCCGCGCCCCACGTTCGGTCGTCGATGGGTTCCAGCTGCCGTCGGTGAGCGCGAAGACGTGCAGGAGGTTCCGGGTCCGGCAGGGGACAAGTCCCGCGCCCCACGTTCGGTCGTCGCTGGGGTCCAGCTGCGGTCGGTGAGCGCGAAGACGTGCATTAGGTTCCGGGTCCGGCACGGGACAAGTCCCGCGCCCCACGTTCGGTCGTCGATGGGGTCCAGCTGCGGTCGGTGAGCGCGAAGACGTGCATTAGGTTCCGGGTCCGGCACGGGACAAGTCCCGCGCCCCACGTTCGGTCGTCGCTGGGGTCCAGCTGCGGTCGGTGAGCGCGAAGACGTGCATTAGGTTCCGGGTGCGGCACGGGACAAGTCCCGCGCCCCACGTTCCGTCGTCGATGGGGTCCATCTGCCGTCGGTCAGCGCGAAGACGTGCTGGAAGCTGTGCCTGGGCGGCCGGGCCCACGGCCTTGCACTCGGCTTATCGGACCCGGGTCGCGATTGACCCCCTGGCGGCCGGTCTGTAAAACGGTCGAAATCGTGCGATCTCTCACCCTCCGATTCGTGTTCGCGGCCGCGGCCGTGCTTCTGACCACGGCTGTGCCGCTCCTCCTCCCCAAGCAGGCTGCGGCCCAGTGCATCGACGAGGCCATCCGGGACGAGCTCAACGCTCGCCGGCGCTATCGCGGTGTCGAGCCTCGCCTGTTCAAGAAGGCCCTGCGCCATGAGTTGACGGTGTTCGGCGGGATGTACAGCGCCGACCTGCTCTCGAGTTGGGCGCTCGTGGGCGGCGCCTACACCTTCCACTTCAGCGAGTCCCTCGGGCTCGAGGCGTCCTTCGGCTACACGCGCACGCGCTCGGATCTGGTCACGACCATCGAGAACTCGCGCGGCATCACCCTGCTCCACCTCGATCAGCGCGTCTTCGTCTACACGGGGCACCTCTTGTGGTCCCTCGCCTACGGCAAGGTGCGCTGGTTCGGAGGCAGCATCTCGCGCTTCGACTTCTACCTCGCCCTGGGCGGTGGCGTGACGGACAACCAGACCGCCAACGGCCTGACCTTCTCCGGCGGCTTCGGCCTCGAGTTCTTCTTTGGCGACTGGTTCGCCATCCGCCTCGATCTGCGCGACCAGGTGCTTCAGCAGGAGATCCTCGGAGAGACCAGCATCGTGCAGAACCTCGCGGCCACGCTCGGCTTCTCCATCTTCATGCCCTTCCACCCCTAGCCAGCATGCGTGAACCGATGATGCACAAGCACTCCATGGTCCGTCTGCTCACCACGCTGCTGGTCGCGCTGCTTCTGGGCGGTGTCTTCTCCGACGTGGCGCAGGCGCAGCGTCGTCGGCGTCCGCGGCGTCATCGGCCGGCCCCTACGGCGGAGACGGCCACGCCCGCGACGGATTCGGCGGACGCGGGCACGGCGACCACGCCCGCGACGACGCCCAACCCCGCGGCCGCCACGACGCCCGCCGCGGCCGACCCGCTTCCCGACAACCCCTTCGCTGCACCCACTCCTGCGCCAGCGACCACGACCACGCCGGCTGCCGCGCCCGCAGCGGACACCGCCACATCCGACGCGACCGAACCCGATGCCGAGCCCGAGCCCGATTTCGTCGACCTCGGACCTCTGCGCGACGAGTTCACCGCGGTGATGGACGATCTGGTGCAGGTGCGATCACGCATCGCCGTGCTCGGTCGACAGCTCTTCCAGACCAAAGTGCGCGTGCGCGTGCAGGATCGCGCGAGCGACGATCAGGATCTGGTCTCGATCGCGCTTCGCCTCGACGGCGCGCCCATCTTCAGCGGGGATCCCAGCAGCGTGAACGGTGACGTGCGGCAGATCTTCGAGGGCTTCGCCGCACCCGGACCGCACCTGCTCACGGTCGAGACCGAGCAGCGCGCCCGCGCCAACGACGACTATCGCTACACCCAGAGCGACACCTATCGCTTCCAGGTCGTGCGCGGCAAGGCCACGGAGCTGACGCTCACGCTCGACGACTCCTCCAACATCGCCGAGGACTTCTCCGACGATGGCGAGGGCGAATACGACATCCGCATGCGCCTGCGTGTGGCCACCCGTGAGCTGAGCGCCGAGCCGTGAACTGGTCCGCTCGCTGGCGACGGGGGCGCGCACAGGGAGCGCTCCTTCTTCTGCTGATGGGGGCGTCCCTCGTCTCGACGGGCGCGCGCGCGCAGGACGCGGCCGCCGCGTCGCATGGCGACTCGGTCACCCTCGCCGACTACATGAACGCCTTGGCTGCGAGGCGGCTCCTGGCCGCGGAGACCGGCAGCGTCGAGCGCATGCGCGAGCTCGCGCGTCGCGCCGAGACGGCCTACTTCGCCCATCATTGGGATGACGCCTCGCTCCTGCTCTTCGAGGTGGTGGAGAGCCCACGCTTCGCGGACTTCGCGGATCTCGACGAGTTCCGTGGCGCCACCTACATGCTGGCCGGCGCGCTCACGGAGATGGGCGCGCTGCGCTCCGCCTCGCGCTACCTCGAGCACCTCCTGGCCGGGGGGCCCGAGGGTCCCTACTACGGGCCCGCCGTGCGTCGCTTCGTCGACGTGGCCTTGCGCTCCGGCGACGTGGCCACGGCCGCGACGACGCTGGCCGGCTTGATCCCCGAGGGCACGAACCTGCCCGACGCGCAGAACGAGCTGCGCTACCTGCGCGGTCGCGCGGCCTACGACGCGAACGACCTCGCCGCGGCCGACACGGCCTTCGCACAGGTCACGCGGCGCGGGCGCTTCTACGCCAACGCGCACTACCTGCGTGGCGTGATCGCGACACGGCGCGGGGATCTGCCGGCCGCCGAGGGGCAGTTCTGCTCCATCGCCACCACCGCGGACACGGACCACTACACCTTCTACGTCGATGATCGTTACTTCGCGATCAAGGACCTGGCCTGGCTGGCGCTTGGTCGCGTCGCGCACGAAGGCCGCCGCCCGGACGACGCCTTCTACTACTACTTCCAGGTCCCGAACGACTCCGCGCGGGTCGCCTCCGCGCTCTTCGAGGCCTCCTGGAGCATGTACGAGGGCGACGATCCGGACACGGCCCTCGATCTCCTCGACCAGCTCAGCTCGCGCTTCCCCAACTCGCCCTACGTGGACGAGGCCGGGCTGCTGCGCGCCTACGTGCACCTCGACCGCTGCGAGTTCGAGCTCGCGAGTGAACTCTTCACCCGCTACCAGACCCGCTTCGGACCCATGCTGGAAGAGATCGATCGCGTGCTCGCGAGTCCGGCGCGACAGGCACGGCTCGAGGACGATCTGTTGACGGCCGAGCGACGTGCCGCCGCCGGCACCGCGGGCGCCCAGGGTCAGGGCCTCGACGATCTGCTGCTCGCGCTGCTCACGGTCGATCCGCGCTTCTACCGACTGCACACGCGCATCCGCACTCTGGACGCCGAGGCCGGTCGCGCGGGACGTTTGGCGACGGAGCTCGGCGCCGTGCGCGCCCGCCTGCACGGTGACGACAGCCCCCGCGCGGCGGTCGCCCGCGACGAGTACGAGGGCGAGACCGCGCAGGTCGCCCACGATCTCGAGAGCGCCCGCGCGCTGCTCGCGGGCTTGACGCAACAGCTCGACACCATGCGCGACGGCGGGGCCACGGAGGAGCATCTCGCCGATCTCGAGCAGGGCGTGCAGCAGGTCGCTGCCAGGCTCGGTCGCCTGGAGCATGCCTTCGCGCGTGCGCGCGCCGCTTCGCCCGAGCCCGAGACGGAAGCCGTGGCTGCGGATGGCGTCGAGGGTCTGATCGCGCGTGATCAGCGGCTCGCGCGACGGCTGCCGACGCGTGTGGCCCATCTGCGCGCAGGCCTGGTCGACGCCGCGTCGCAAGCGGCCGTGCACTCGCTTCGTGAGCTTCGCGAGCGCATCGCCGGCGGGCTGAGGCGCTCACGCATCGGCAAGATCGACGCCGTGATGGGCAGCAAGCGCCGCATCGAGATCCAGATCGAGAGCCTGGCCGCCGGACGTTTCCCGCCCGAGCTTCAGGATCCGCTCCGCGTGCAGGGCCTGTTGCGGGACGACGAGGAGTACTGGCCCTTCGAGGGCGAGTACTGGTCCGACGAGTTCGAGGAGCACGGCAACACCGACGAGGGAGACGACGAGTGAGGACTCGCCGCCTGACATCGCTCCTGACTCTGATGTTGGCGCTCGCCTCGGCGTCGCCCGCCCTGGCCGTGCCTCCACCGCGTGATCACACGGCGCGCCAGGCGGCGGCGGCGGCTCCGAGCGGAGGCGTGCAGACACCGGCGGACGAGCATCGCCTGTCGGACACCAACGCGGACGCGGACCACGAGGCCGACGCGGACGAGGCGCCACCTCCCGAGAACCTCGAGACGAGTCTCTATCTGCACGAACGCCCCGACGCGCTCGGGGCGGCCGCCCGCGCCTATCAGGACGCGCAGCTCGAGCGCTTGCTCCATGAGCGCGAGGCCATGGTGGTCGCCCGTCGAAGCGAGGCCATCGGTCTGCTCGAGCAGTTCATCCGCGAAGAGCCAGAGCAGGCCGCCGAGATGCCCGACGCCCTGTTGCGTCTGGCCGAGCTTCGCTGGGAGGTCGCGCGCAGCGACTACCTGACGGCCTTCGCCGCCTGGCAGGAGGTGCCGGAAGCGAACCGCGGCGCCCAGCCCGAGGCGGACTACTCGGCCTCGATGGCGCTCTACGATCGCATCCTCGAGCGTCATCGGGATTATCCGCGCACGGACTTCGTGCTCTACATGAAGGCCTATGGACTGCTCGAGGCGGGACATGCGGACGACGCCCTGGTCCTCTACCGTCGCATCCTGAGCGACTTCCCCGACAGCCGTTTCGTGCCCGACGCGCACTTCGCCCTGGCCGAGGCGGCCTTCACCGTTCGCGGGGACTTCACCGCCGCGCTCGCGGAGTACGAGAACGTGCTCCACTTCGAGCAGAGCCAGCTCTACGACATCTCGCTGTTCAAGAGCGCGTGGTGCATGTGGCGCATGGGCCGCAACACGGACGCGGCCACGCGCTTCCGGCAAGTGCTCGATCTCGCGAGTCGCCGTGGGCCCATGAGCTCCGAGCAGCGGCGTCGACTGAACGAGCTGCAGGACGAGGCCCTCGACTACCTGATCCAGGTCTTCATCGAGGACGAGAGCAACACGGCGGCGGATCTCTTCCACTTCCTGCAGGAGATCGGCGGCGAGCGTTACGCCCGACGCGTGCTCGTGCGCCTGAGCGACACCTACCTCGGTCAGTCGCGCTACGATCGCGCCGTCGAGGCCTATCAGCTCCTGCTGCAGATGGATGCGAGCGTGCCCGACGCGCCCGAGTACCAGCGCAACATCGCCAGCGCCTACGCCTCCATGGACGACGTGCCCCACACGATCGCGGCCATGCGCACGCTGGCCGAGACCTACGCGCCGGGCTCCACCTGGGCGAATCAGCAGGGCGATCCCGCCGACGTCGAGCGCGAGCAGCAGCGCAACGAGCGCATGATCCGGCGTCAGGCCATGCGCTACCACGAGATCGGTCAGCGCGAGAATCAGCGGCGCAAGTACGAGGAGGCCGCCGAACTCTACGGCGTCTACCTCGAGCACTACGGCGATCGCGACGCGGCCTATCAGATCGGCTTCTACCTGGGCGAGATCCTCTTCCATCACCTCGAGCGCTACCCCGAGGCGGGCGACGCCTATCTGGCGGCGGCGCGGCGCAAGCCGGACGGCGAGTACACGCGTGACGCGCTGTACAACGCCATCGGCGCCTTCGAGCACGTGCGTGAGGGCGAGCTCGAGAACTGCGTCCGCGGTCCGGCTCCGGCGGCGACGACTCCGGCGGCGACGACTCCGGCCGCGGGTGACGCTGCGGCGACTGCGGCGGCGACTCCGAGTGGCCCCGCGCGCTGCGGCGAGAGCGAGAACGATCTCAAGTTCGGCGCCGCCATCGAGCTCTACGTGCAGCTCTTCCCGCAGGATCCCGATCTGCCCGAGATCCTCTTCCGTCAGGGACGACTCTACTACGACCGGCAGATCTTCGATCCCGCCGTGCGTCTCTTCGGACAGCTGCTCGAGCGCTTCCCCGAGAGCGAGTACGCGGCTCCCGCCGGCGAGCTGATCCTCGACAGCTTCAATCGCGCCGAGGACTACGCAAACATCGAGAGCTGGGCGCGCCGCCTGCAGGACGCGCCGGCCTTCGCCTCCGAGGAGAAGCAGCATCGGCTCGATGGCCTGATCCTGCAGTCGATCTTCAAGATCGGCGAACAGCTCGCGGGCCGTGGTCAGCACACCGAGGCCGCCGACGCCTACTTCCGCGCCGCCGAGGAGTTCCCCCACGACGACCGCGCGCGACAGGCCTACTTCAACGCAGGCGTCGAGCGTCAGGCCGCCGGCGATCTGCCCGGAGCCGCTCAGGCCTACGACCGGCTGATCGACAACTACCCCGGCTCGACGGAGGGCGCGCAGGGCGCCTGGACCGCGGCGCAGATGTACGAATCGATCGCGCAGTTCTCCGACGCCGCCGGCTACTACGAGAGCTACGCGGCGCACTTCCCGCACGCCGAGAAGGTGGCCGACGCCCTGTACGACGCCGTGCTGCTGCGGGTGACGGCGGGCGACAACGACGACGCCGTGCGGGACGGTCAGCACTTCCTCGAACAGTTCCCGCGCCACGACTCGGCGGGCGACGTCTCCTTCTTCACCGCGCGCGCCTACGAGAACGCCGAGGAGTGGCAGGACGCGGCCCGCACCTACCGCAGCTTCATCCGCCGCACGCATGACGTCGATCGCGAGGTCGAGGCCCAGACGCGACTCGCCGGCGTGCTGCACAACGCCGGGGACGACGTGGGCGCCGAACGCGCACTCACGGCCGCCGTGAACCTCGGTCGCCGTCAGCGCAGCCGCCTCAGCGACGGGCTCTACTACGCCGCCCAGGCTCGCCACGCGCAGGGCGACGCCGTGCTCGCGCAGTACGAGGCCGTGCAAATCGCGGGAGACCAGGCCGGGCTCGCCGATCGTCTGACGCGCAAGAGCGAGCTGCTGCGCGAGGCGGCCACGATCTACGCCGACACGGTCAGCTTCGGCGTCGCCGAGTGGGTGACGGCGTCCCTGTTCCAGATCGGCCAGAGCTACGAGCTCTTCGCCGAAGCCATGCGCGCCTTCCAGGTCCCCGAAGGGCTGAGCGAGGAGGAGGAGCAGGTCTACATGGATCAGCTCGCGCGCTTCATCGTGCCCATGGAGGAGCGTGCCCTCGAGGCCTACGAGGGCGGCTATCAGCGCGCGCTCGAGCTCCACATCTACAACACCTGGACCGCGCGCCTGCGCGAAGGTCTGACGCGCCTGAACGACGTGCAGTATCCGCCACTGCGCGAGGCCGGCGGGCGCATCGCCGAGGACTCCGCCTTGCCCTTGCCGGCACCCCTCGAGGCGCTCTCGCGCGGAGACGCGCCCACCTCTGGCTCCGAGGCGGCCGCACCATGAGGCGCATCGCTTCGATCTTGCTCGTGCTCTTGCTGGCGTCGGGCTGCGGCCATGGCGGCTCGGCCGTGCACGCCGTCGAGCTGCCGCCCGCGGATCCGGCCGCCGTGCGCGCCTTCGTCGAGGGCGTGAGGTTCATGCGCAGCGGCAACCCGGCTCGCATGCGTCGGGCCAGGGCGAGCTTCGAGCGCGCGCTCTCCATCGATCCGAACCTCTGGGAGGCGCACTACGATCTCGGTGTTCTCGATCGCCGCGCCGGAGAGCTCGCGCACGCCATCGCGCACTTCGAGGCGGCTCGCGCCATCCAGCCCGCCGCCGTCGAGCCGCTGCGCGGGTTGGCCGAGAGCCAAGCCGCCTCCGGTGACGTCCGCGGTGCCGTGCAGCTGCTCGAGCAGCTCGTGCGCGCGCACCCCGACGACGCCGAAGCTCGCGTCTCCCTCGCGGCTCTGAATCGTCGACAGGGCGACTTCGACGACGCCCTCACGCAGGCGCGCGAGGTGTTGATTCGCAACCCGCAGAACCGTCGCGCGCTGCTCGAGGTCGGTCGCGTGTACCGCGCCCGGAACAGGCTCGACGTCGCCGAGCTGGTGTTCCAGAAGGCCTACGCGCTCACCACCGACGCGGACAGCACCGAGCGCGCGGAGATCCGCAACGAGCAGGGGCTGGTCGATCTGGCGCGGGGTGACACCCAGGCCGCGTTCTCGCGCTTCGACGAGGCCCTCGCCCTCGACGCCAGCTTCGCGCCGGCCCACGCCAACGAGGCCAGCGTGCTCCTGGCCGCGGGCGACTACGAGGGCGCCAAGACTCACTACGACGCCCTCCTGGCCGGAGACGAGAACGACGCAGCCGCCCGCATCGGGCTCGGCATCTGCCTGCGCGGCCTCGGCCATCCCCACCAGGCCGAGCGCGAATACAACCGCGTGCTCGAGGCCCACCCCGGGGACGTCGACGCGCTCTTCGACCTGGGCGTGCTCGAGGCCGAGTTCCTCGACCGGAGGTCGCGCGCACGTGAGCGCTTCGTGCGCTTCCTCGAGCTCGCGCCGCGGGACCACGAGAAGCGCGAGGACGCGCAGCGCTACCTGACCGAGATCCCCGCCCCGGCGCCACCGCCCACTCCGAGGAGCCCGCAATGACCGGCAACGACCGCCCGAAGCTCTCTCTCTTGCTCGCGCTGACGCTCGCGAGCACGGCGTTGGGAACTTCCGTCATCGCCGCTGGTCAAGATCCTGCCGGGGCACGTGGACGAAACGAGTCCGCCTCTCCCGACACCCACGATGACGCCAGTGACGACGACCACGACGACTCTTCCTCGACCGCGGAATCACGCGAGGTGGAGGAGGGTGGCAACAAGGTCAAGGTCATCCGCTTCAGCGGGCTCGACATCTCGGGCCGGCTCAAGTCCCCGCAGCTCTTGTACTTTCTCAACCGTCTGCGGGCCGAGTTCGACCGCCCCAAGCTGCCGCATCGTTCCTTCATCCCGGAGCTGGTACGATCGGCTCACGAAGAGACCTTCTGAATGACCGCGTCCGCCCAACCCCAAGCCGTGCCCGCCGCGCGTGAAGTCACGCAGGCCGAACGTCAGCTGCGCTGCGCGCTGGTTTGGAACGAGACGCTGCAATTCGAAGAGCAGCTGCCCTCGCCCGCGCCCGTTGGCTTCGGCGATGGGCAGCTCTTCCCGCTGCCCGACGGCGTGATCGCCGAGTCGTCGCTGGTCGTGCTCGAGCCTGCGGGCAACGGCTATCGCCTGCGCATCTCGCCCGCCCTCGGCGGTAGCGTGTGGATCGCGGGTCGACGCACGCAGATCGACGAGCTGCGCAGCGCGGGCGTGGTCGAGCTCGGACCCGACGATTACGGCATCGTCACCCTCGGCCCCGTGGCCCTGTTCTTCCAGCACGTGCGCGCGGCCAAGCCACCGCCCCGGCAGCTCGCGAACCTGGACGCCGGCGTGGTCGCGTCCATGGGCCTGGCGTTCTTTCTGTGCGCGTCACTCTTCGTGATGCTCTTCCTCGCGCGGCGCATGGATCCGCCGAGTCACGATCCCCTCGAGCTCAACGCCGATCTGGTGGCCGAGTTCCTGGTCACGCCGCCGCCGGAGGACATCCTGCAGCAGCTCGCGCCGGAGAGCGGCACCAACGTCGAGGATCCTGGCCTGCACGGTCGGGAGGAGACGGGCGGTCGCGCGCACGAGGGCGACGAGGGACGCGTGGGCCACGAGAACGCCTCGCAGGAGAACACCGAGGTCGAGGGCGAGGTCACGGACCGCGTGGCGACCAAGGTGCGCAACATGGGTCTGCTCGGCGCGCTCAGCGGCGGAGGCGAGGGCAACGCCATCAGCGCGGCCCTCGACGCGCCCACCGTCAGCGACATCCTCGGCGGCACGGGCGCGGTCAGCACCATCGTCGGTCGCGGCTCACGCGGCGCCGGTCTCCGCGGCACGGGAGGAGGAGGCGGAGGCGATGGGCCCGGCAGCCTCTTCGGCGCGGGCAACGTCGGCACGGGCATCGGCGCGGGCAACGGTTCCGGCGTCGGTCGCGGACGCGGCGGCATCGGCGCACGGGGTCGCGAGGCGCACGAGGTTCGGATCTCCGTCTCGAGCGGCACGCCGACGGTGAACGGCTACCTCTCGCCGGAGCAGATCAACCGCGTGGTGCGCGCCAACCAGGCCGCCATCCGCTACTGCTACGAGGTCGAGGTGCAGCGTCAGCCCAACCTCAGCGGGCGCGTCTCCATCGCCTGGCAGATCGATCTCGCGGGTCGCGTGACCACGGCCCGAGTCGACAGCTCCACCCTGCACAACGCGGGCGTCGAGGGCTGCATGGTGCGGCAGATCCGGCGCTGGCGTTTCCCCGAGCCCGACGGCGGTCAGGTCCGGGTTAGCTATCCCTTCATCTTCGGCGTCCAAGGCGGATGAGCGCGCGCGCCTGCCTCGACTGTCCATGTCACTGCAGAAGATCACCGACGATCTGATCGCGGACCTCGACGGACTCGCCTTCGAGCCGCCGACGGCCTTCGTCTACAACCCGCTGGTCTACGCGCGCCCGGCCTGGGATTCCTACTGTCGGAAGTACGGCAAGGGTCAGCGCGAGGTCCTGCTCCTGGGCATGAACCCGGGGCCCTTCGGCATGGCGCAGGTCGGTGTGCCTTTCGGCGAGGTCGCGGCCGTGCGCGATTGGCTGGGCATCACGGCGAAGGTGGGCAAGCCGCCCGAGGAACATCCGAAGCGCCCGATCCAGGGCTTCGACTGCGCGCGCAGCGAGGTCAGCGGCCGGCGCCTCTGGGGCTGGGCTCGGGAGAGCTACGGCACGCCCGAGCTCTTCTTCGAGCGCTTCTTCGTCGCGAACTACTGCCCGCTCGTGTTCATGGAGGAGAGCGGCAGAAACCGCATCCCCGAGAAGCTCCCGGCCCACGAGCGCACGTCGCTCTATGCGGCGTGTGATCGCGCGCTCAGACGCACGGTGCAGCGGCTCCGACCGCGCTACGTCGTGGGCGTGGGCAAGTTCGCCGAGAAGAAGGCGCGCGACGTCGTGGGCGATCTCGATCTGATCATCGGCAGCGTGCCCCATCCGAGCCCCGCGTCACCGCTGGCGAATCGCGGTTGGGCCCCGCAGATGACGCAGGCCCTGAGCGAGCTCGGGATCCACGTCGGCGCGTAGCTGAGCGCGCTGTCGCGCATCGACGGCACCGCTTGGTCGCGCGCAGCCATCCGCCCGCTTGCCCCAGGCCACGCTGCCCTCGGGACACCCCCTGTGCGTCCACAGCGGATCGGTGATATGTTGCTCACTTCGGAGGTCTGGCCATGCGGAACGTGGGCGCGCTCTTCATTCTCAGCTTGCTGTGGACGGCAGGCTGTTCGAATCAGGATTTTGTCGGAGGTGACGGCGTCGTCGCCTTCGCCATGGACGAGACCACGCCGCCGCTCGCGA
>Ga0210033_1002567_pt1 | contig 15365 bp, 18 predicted proteins | sample CryGeymeta201501_FD_185465 | JGI IMG/M metagenome (GOLD analysis project Ga0210033, IMG submission 185465) | Groundwater microbial communities from Crystal Geyser aquifers in Utah, USA - Crystal Geyser metaG 2015-01 (SPAdes) (version 2) | ecosystem: Environmental > Aquatic > Deep subsurface >... | reverse complement strand
TCATGCGTCAAGGTTTCGTTCGGTTTGAACTGTTGCAAAATCTGCAACAACTGCCCGCCTGTCTGCGAGCCACGCACAGGCAGCCGCCTCCTCGGGAATGGCCGGGTTCAGTTGCCGGATGGCCTCGCGCCGGCGCCCCACCAGCACCACTTCGCCAAATAATTTCCTCTCTGCCGCCAGTTCGCCGGGCGCGAGCTGCGGCCCGTGCCCGACCCCATAGCCCAGTTCTCCGAACCATTCGAGGACAACGGTTTCGACGATGGATTCGTTGAGGCTGGCGATGGATTCGTTAAGGCTCATGTGTTGTGGGTGAGAGCCTCGTGTCGTGATCCCTGTCGCGATTAAGAGCAGAAAAAGGATTGGGAGCGCCTATCGCGACACCATGCCGTGATTTGTGTCGCGATCATGGTGTGCGCTCATTTGAGCATCAATTCAAAGGACTTTATGTCGCTAAGCTGCCGAGGTTGACGCCCCGGATGAAGCTTTCCGGCCACTTTCACGAACGCTCCGTCGGTCATGTGCGCTTTGTCTGCGAGTTTGTATTGGTCTGCGGTCAGATTGGCGCGAGCACGCACCAACTCATCCCCGTCTGGTGTCAGAAGGCGAAGAATCACCTCACCAGAACGCTTGCTGTCCTCTCCCATTTCGCCGTCCAACCGCTCAACCGTGGCGGGGAAGACATCCTCGAGGTGTTGCTCCTTGGAGCGAAGCTCGCGGCGCACTTCTTCAATGCGTGGGAAGTAACCATGTTGGATCCGAATGATCGATACCCGCCCCTCATTGGCCGGTTTGGGAATCGCCGCCGCCCAAGTGATGCCGATTTCTACTGAGTTCTTGAGCGATGAGTCCTCAAAGCGCGTGAGTGCTTCGCACAAATTCGAAGACACGAGAGGGTTTGCGCCATTCTTAGTGGCCTCGACGAAAGCATCCAGAGAATCGGTTTCAATCGCCGTGACGAGTTCGCCCAATGCTTTCCTCAATGTAGCTGTCGTGCGTCGGACGAAAGGGGCATCGGCCTCGTCTGGCAGCAGCGGAGCCTGCACATCCAAACCCTGCACCGGGCATGACACATTCAGCACGAAACTCCCCGGTTGAGTGTGCCGGAACTTGGCGGTTTCGAGAAACTGCTGAGCTTCTGTCCTGCTCAGTCTCGGATGATGCGCCTGTGGCTTCAATACAGTGCAGGCCGAAGCCAGCAAAAGCTGTTGAGCACCTGTCACCATCGAACCAGCGAACGAGAGCGGAAGCGACCTATCGTCCGGTCGCGGCGTCGTCACCCGGAAAGCAATCGCATCGTCGCCAACTTCCAGAAGATTCTTGATGACCGCCTGCGCGCTCCGACCTTCCATCGCTGCAAGCTTGCCTACGACCAGCATCACAGCTTCGGAGTAATCCGGCGCTGTCGTGTCCATCGGAAACACCAGTTGTCGGCGCTCGAAGCTCGGGTTTGTCATGACATAAAGCCGGTCTTTCGCAGCCTCCTTCAACAAAACCCAGCCCTGATCCTTCGCGTAGTCGCGGAGGTCGGTGGGGGGGATGAGAGTTTCAAGATTCATACGGCAGCAGGATAGAGTGGAAAATCACGGCGGGAAAGCCGGCTTGCTATTTCCGTGAGAGCCTGCGGGGTGAACATCTGCACCTTCGGCAGATAAACAGTGGCTCCACTGCCATTGGTGGTGGCCGGAGCCCCGCGGAGGCTCTGCCAGTAAGCGCACTTCCGAAGCGCGAGTTCATCCTCAGAATGATCCAACCACTCCTGCGCGTCCGCTGGAAGAAACAGGACCAAGAGGATTCGGGCCACATCGATGGTCGGTGTCCTCAAGTCATTGAAGCGGTTCACGCCACTCAGAAAATAGGAGAGATTGTTACCGTCATCCGCAGGGGTCGCGATGGTGGCCTTCAACTGCACCTTGATATCCACTTCGGTCAGGTATCCGCCGTTTTTGAACGGCCCCCACGCGGTCAGAGTCGCATCGACGCCATTGTTGTCTTCATGTCGGCTGCCAACACTGCACGCCATACCTGCCTTCGACGCCACGGCGTGCAGGTAGGCATAGCTCAACTCAGATTCGATGTTCGGTGGCGAGAGCGCATGCATGGTCTGGTTGATTATTACTGGACTTGGTTCAATTCCGCAACGTCCAACGCCCCGCTCAGCAGCTTCGGCAGCAGCGTGTCGCGCAGGGTGGCGAGGGTGCGGGATTGGGTGGAATTGGCTTTGATTTTCGCCATCAGCGGCGCGGTGAGTTCCTCGAAACGACGGGCGATTTCGGGCGGTGGGACGGCGAGCCAGAAGGTGTTCAAGCATTCGGCGGGGACGCGCTGGCGGCCGCTGGTGCCGGTCATGTTTTGGATGGCGTGGGTGCGTAGCGCATCAGAGCGTGCAAGCAGGTAGCCGAACTGCGGAGGAAGTGGCGGCTTCGGGGCAAGGACGATGTATTCGGTGGAGCCCCAGCCAACTTGGCCGTCTTCGAGGAAGTCGACATACCCTGTCTTGCCGTTCTCCAAACAGGGTGTTATGCGGGCGAGGAGCGTGTCGCCGTTTTGAAACTTCGTGCCGGAGCTGAACTCGCGGTCGATGACTTCCTCGGCGGAGTGGCCCTGCGTTGGCAGGTTCTTCATGTCGAGGTAGGGCGCGATGGTTCCGCCCTTTAAGGTGCGGCGCGGATTCACTTCGATGGCGTCGGGCAAACGTCGCGCTGTCCAGCCTTTCGGAATGTGCCCGAGCGGTGAGCCTTCCAAGTGCTCGGGGAAGAGGGCGGCGGTGGCTGGGTCGAGGGCGGAGGGGGGGCGGCCGCCTGCTTGCGCGCTGCGCGCAGGCAAGTCGAGTTTGGCGCGGACGGGGTCGCCTGTCTGCGTGCTGCGATCCATGTTCGCACGCACAGGCAGAAAATCGACGAACCAGCTCTGGAACAGCGCCCGTGCCATCGCCTCCAGCGTCGCGTTCATGCGCCGGTTCAACTCGATCTTGTCGTCCAGCGCCCCAAGCACCGCCGCGATGGCTTCGCGTGTGGCAGTCGGCGGGATGGGAATTGGAAGCTTCGCCAAGTCGCGCAGATTGAACGTGGCTTGAACTGTCGTCGTCGCCCACGTGCGAATGCAGTGCTGGATGAAAGCGGAGCGAAGGCAGATGGAAACCCAGAGACTGCCGGGGTCTTTGCGAACCGGAATCACGCCGACGGCGCGAGCTACATTCCAGCCGCGAAGATTGTCGGGAACGATGGCCACCTCGCCGAGAGTTCCGACAAGCGTCAAAAGAACTTCGCCACCGCGCAGCCGGGAACGCTGGAACTTGGCTTCAATGTCGGCTGTGACTTTGAGCATGTCCTTCGTGTCGATGCGTCCATTGCGGATGTTGTTGACGCGCACGATGGGAACACCGTCGGAGGTTTCGCTTCCGGGTTGGACAATACCGTATGAAACGCCCCGTTCTTCAACGAGGTCAGCAAGCGATTCGTAGCGCCAACCGTCAGGGATGACTGGCAATTCGTCGGGCAGTGGCAGTTCGTCGAGATTAACCGCCATAACCCAGCCCCCCCAGGTTGGCTTTGATGGCCTGCTCCAGTCTCGCGAACTCGAAGAAGTGCGTGAAGGAAAGTCGGTCGATCAATTGTGGAGTCGCTGTCTCCACAATCAGGGATGCGGGAGACACTGTCTCCCAAATTGGGGTTGCGGACTGGGGCACAAGCACCATGAGTGGCTGCATCTTTTCCTTGGAGTGCCTCATGCCTTGCCACCTTTGCGTGGCTTTGCGGTCGGAAAATCCTGCGCCAGCTCGGCTTCGATCTCCGCGATGCTGGGTAGGCTGCCGCGCAGCTCTGCGGGCAGGGATTCGGTCAACTGCGTCTGCCAGGCAGCGACGGCGAGGGATTGATCTAGTCCCTTGAGGGCATACTCGACGACGAGGCGGTCTTTGCCTTTGCAGAGCAGAAGGCCGATGGTGCTTTGGTCGTCCGGATGGCGCAGGAGGTCATCCACGGCGGCGCGGTAGAGGTTGATCTGGCCGACATCGCCTGGCTCAAACTCGCGGGCCTTGAGTTCAACGACGACATAGCGGCGCAGACGCAGGTGGTAGAAGAGCAGGTCGAGCGAGTAGTCCTTGTTACCCACTTCCAGCCGCACTTGTCGGCCCACGAAGGCAAAGCCGGTGCCGAGTTCGAGGAGGAATTTTTGAATGTGATCGACGAGGGCTTGCTCCACCTCGGCCTCACGGCGGGGATCGGCGGTGCCGAGGAAATCGAAGAGGTAGGGGTCTTTGAAAAGCTGGGCGGCCATGTCGGACTCCGCCGGGGGCATGGTGAGAGCGAAGTTGTTCTGCGCCTTGCCCGCGCGGAGGTGGAGCCGGTTCTGGATTTGCAGTTCCAGAATGGCGCGGCTCCAGCCGTGGGTGAGGGTTTCGCGGATGTAGAAGTCGCGGGCGGCGGGGGCTTTGACCATCTGAAGGAGCCGGATGATCTGACCCCAGGGCAATTGCGAAACAGGTTGTTTCGCAATTGGTCCGTTCGGGAAAGCCTTTGCGAAAAGCTTCATCGAGAGCAGGTTGCGCCCCGACAGTCCGCTCATGTCGGGGAACTCCTCCTGGAGGTCGGCGGCGAGGCGGTCGATGACTTTGGCCCCCCAGGCGGCCTCCTTTTGCCGGGCGAGGATGATCTTTCCAGTGTGCCAGTAGGACTCGATGACGATGGGGTTCGCGGCGAGGACGGCACGGATGCGGGCCTGCCGGAGATGGGTCTTTATTTCCTGGAGCGTGGCCGCGTAGTCGGTTGGCAATGAAGCGGCGAGCGGTGCCACGGGAAAGATGGCTCCATCACGAGTGCGGCCACGGGAGAGGCGTGACTCATCTACTTTGGGTTTGGCGGGTTGACGTGGTTTAGAGGGCATAGCCGAGGCCGTTCAAATTGGCGCGAATGGCGGCTTCCAGTTTGGCCGACTCCGTGAACTGCCTTTCGAGTTCAGCGACCAGGCGCGGCATCTTTTCCTCGAAGGGTTCGCCGTCGTCTTCGACTTCCTCGGCGCCGACGTAGCGGCCAGGGGTGAGCACGTGACCGTGGGCGGCGATCTCGGCGGTGGTGGCGGATTTGCAGAAGCCGGCAAGGTCGGAATAAACGCAAAGACGCAAAGGCGCAAAGACGCCAGAAGCTTCTTTGGTTTCGCCCTTTCCTGTCTTCTTTGCGCCTTCGCGTCTTGGCGTCTTGGCGTTAATTGCTCCGTCTCCCCGCCAGGCATGGTAGGTGCTGGTGATTTTCTCCAGGTCGGCGTCGGTCAGTTCGCGGTGAACGCGGTCGATCAGGGTGCCGAGTTTGCGGGCGTCGATGAATAGCGTTTCGCCCCTTCGGTCGCGCAAACGCCCCTCACCCCCGTCCCTTCTCCCAGTGGGAGAAGGGTGGCCGGCAGGCCGGGTTGAGGGTTTCCCGCCGGATTTGTCGCGGGCAATGAACCAGAGGCAGACGGGAATCTGCGTGCTGTAGAAGAGCTGGCCGGGCAGCGCGATCATGCAGTCCACCAGGTCGGCGTCGATGATCGCTTTGCGGATCTCGCCTTCGCCGCTTTGGTTCGACGACATGCTGCCGTTGGCGAGGACGAAGCCGGCCATGCCCTGCGGTGCTAAGTGGTGGATGAAGTGCTGCACCCAGGCGAAGTTGGCGTTGCCCTTGGGCGGGACGCCAAACTGCCAGCGCACGTCGTCGTCGCGGCGATGCCAGTCGGAGTCGTTGAAGGGCGGGTTGGCCAGCACGTAATCGGCGCGGAGGTCGGGATGCAGGTCGCGGCGGAAGGTGTCGGCGTGCTCGGGGCCGAAGTCGGCGGTGATGCCGCGAATGGCGAGGTTCATCACGGCCAGCCGTCGCGTGGTGGCATTGGATTCCTGCCCGTAGATGGCGACCTGGTCGGGTTTGCCGCCGTGGGCCTCGATGAATTTCTCAGACTGGACGAACATGCCCCCGGAGCCGCAGCAGGGGTCGTAGATGCGGGAGTTCGGATGCGGGGCGAGCATTTCGACGAGGCAGCGCACCACGCAACTCGGCGTGTAGAACTGGCCGCCGTTCTTGCCCTCGGCGCTGGCGAAGCGGGTGAGGAAATACTCGTAAACGCGGCCTAAAAGATCTACAGACCGATGCGTCGGTCTGCCCTCACCCCCGGCCCCTCTCCCAGAGGTAGAGGGGAGATCGTCGCTCTCGCTCTCGCTCTCGCTCCCTCTCCCACTGGGAGAGGGCTGGGGTGAGGGTTGATTTGATGCGATGAGGTCAATGGTCGCGATCAAATCAACAAGTTCGCCGAGGCGCTGTTTGTCGAGGCCGGGGCGGGCGTAGTCCTTGGGGAGGACGCCTTTGAGGCGCGGGTTGTCGCGCTCGATGGCGACCATGGCGTCGTCCACGAGCTTGCCGATGGTGGGCTGTTTGGCGTTGGCCTGGAGGTGGGACCAGCGGGCCTCGGCGGGCACCCAGAAGACGTTCTCGGCTTTGTATTCGTCGGGGTCTTCGGCATTGGCCCCGGCGTAGTCGCCCTGCCCTGCCATCAGTTTGGCGCGGTGTTCCTCAAAAGTGTCGGAGATGTATTTGAGGAAGATCAGGCCGAGGACGACGTGCTTGTATTCCGCCGCGTCCATGTTGTTGCGCAGCTTGTCGGCGGTGAGCCAGAGCTTGGCCTCGAAGCCGAGATGGGCGGTGCTGGTGTTTTTGGTTTGGGCCGTCGTGCTTGCCATGGTGCCCCGGTCGCTGCTGGCGGCGGTCGGCGGCGCTGGGCCGTTGCCGCTGCGGTGGTTTGGGTGAGTGGCGAGGATAGCGGCTTGCAGATCGCTCAGGAAAAAACTCCGGGCCAGCGCCGCATGGTACGGGCGCCACGCCGCAGCTCGCGGCCGTGGAGCCAGGGGAGAATCCTTTGATTTGTGTAGAGATTTGTGTGTGCTGGTCGCGTGAAGATCGCGGGCTTTGACTGGGATAGCGGCCACTGGCCGTAGTGCGGTAAGCACGGCGTGTCCCGCGAAGCAATGAACAAGTGTTGCTCGGCTGGCCGACCGTGATGGCCGACCCGCATCCCGACCAGTCGCGCCTGCGTGCCATCGGGAAAACCGAGACCGGACGCTACTTCTTCCTGGTGTTCATGCTCCGGGAGTTCGATGGCCAGACCCGGCTTCGACTGATCAGCGCCCGCTACCTGCACCGCAAGGAGATCGAGCCCGATGAACGCCAAATCCAAGCCCATGCCCGCGCTGCCCAGTGACGCGGCAGCGGAGAAGTTCGTGGCCACGGCCGACCTGTCGACCTACGACCTCTCCGGCTTCAAGCCAATGCGTTTCGAGATCGAACCGAAGGCGGCTGCGCTGAACATGCGCCCGCCGGTGTCCCTGCTTGATGCCCTGAAAGCCAAAGCCAAGGCCAATGGCATCCCGTACACGCGGTACGTCCGGATGCTGCTGGAAAGTGACGTGGCCCGTTCTCGCTGACCCGCAAGGTCCAGTCAATCGTCATTCTTTTACGCACCCGGCCGAGCAACTCAGCGGCGATCACTTTGAGTTTGTCGTCGCCCAGCGCGATCACCGCGGATCCATTGGCGGCGAGCGCATCGTGGAAGGCAATTTCATCCTCGTTCAAGCCGCGTGCGTCGCCGCGCTTGCTGGCGGCATCGAGGTCTTTGGCGAGTTGGATCAACGCTTCGATCAACTGCATCGTGGAGATGGCGCGATTGTCCGGGAACGCCCAAGTAACCTATTGATTTAGATAGGACGGCAAGGACAATCCTCGACTAGTCGGCGCCTTGTTGGCAGTATGCTGCACATATTTGGCAGGGTTTGGACATGACGCAGCAGCGACTCGAGTTAGTCCTGGATGATGTGGTTGACGGCAAGCCCGTCACCCCGTCGGCGATGCCTGTCGGTCTGTTAAACCAATTTCACGATCAAGTAGCCAGATTTCTCAAGGGTAGCCACCCGGAGGTGGACCTGGACTCTTTGCGCGTGAGCATTGAAGAGGGTTCGTACAAGCTGGTACTGCCAGCGATGGCACTGGTGTCCGGGCTGGCTTCTGATATGGCTCTGCTTGGCAACGGAAGCATTGACGATATGGATCCAAAACGTGCCGCAGTCATTGAAGAATGGCAACAGGCCACGCAGCGCGTTCCCACCCGCCGCTATGTCGTGCAAGTGGATCCCGCCAAGCCAGTCCTTATCCACGCCGGCAGTCGGTTTGTACGGAACGACAATGCCACCTGGGTTGGTGTGGAGAAGTACATCCACGGACAGGTGCTGGACCTGGGCGGCAAGACGCCGAACCTGCATCTGCAACTGGCTGACGGCACCATGCTAAAGGTCAAAACCAGTCAGAAACAGGTGCTCAGCAAGAACAACAACCCGGTCTACCGGTCGGCCCTGCTGCGTGTACGCGCCGAGGAAGACCTGGCCACCGGCAAGCTGCGTAATGCGCAGCTGATCGAGTTCGTCGACTACGAGGCGAGCTTCGACGCCCAGTCATTCGATACGATGGTAGCCAAAGGCCGCAAGGCATGGGCTGACGTGGCGGATGCCAGCCACTGGGTCGAGCGACAACGAGGGGCCGCATGACAGCGGCCTTCCTGCTCGATACCAGCTTTCTCATATCGCTCGTGGACGATTCACGTCCGCGCCACGCCGTCGCCCGGCAGTACTTCGAGCATGCGTTGCAGCAGGGCGCACCCCTGCATGTGTCCACCCTCGCACTCGCGGAGTTTGCCATCAAGCAGACAGTGACTGACCTGCCGTTGCGCGCGTTCCGCATCGAGCCATTCAATATTCGCCACGCCATCAAGAGTGGCGAGTTGTGCGCCTTGCTGATGCCGACCCGGGACGCCGAGGACAACCGGGCAATTGTCAGAACCGACTTAGGCGTTGTAAATCATTAAAGGTGCCATCTTGCTGGTCTTTTGCCCCGTCTGCTTCGTTGCGCAAAGGGTTTCATAGTCGAACTATGCGCCCCTTTGTGCGCCTTGCAGACGGGGCAAAATCCTTCGCAATCCGCCACCTTTAATGATTTACAACGCCTTACAGCTGATTGCCCAAGCGGCGACGGAAGGCATACCTTTCATCCTGACCGAAGACCGGAATACCTTGAGCAAGTATGTCGAACGCGCGATGTCGGCCGGCACATGCCAGTGCTGGGCAGTGCTGCTGACGGATGGATTCGATGCGGCGTGGTTCAACAACGGTCAGAAAGTGCTGCCATTGAAGACGTCGGATGGCGAAGCGCCCGCGCCTTAGTGAGAGATGCGTGGTCGAGTGACGCGAGCTGCGGCCCATGACCAATGGCGTAACCGAGCGCCCCGAACCATTCCATGGCGGCGTCTTCGACGGTGGATTTGTTGCGGTTCATGACTTGTCGGCCTCCGGTGGCAGCTCCTTGCTTATCCGGTCAAAGTCCGACTCGAACAGCCGGTCTTGCACGATGCGGTATTTTTCGAACTCACTTTCGGCGTGGGTCTTGGCCAGTTCCGCTGACACTTTTCCGGCATCACGGAGAATTTCTCGGTCCCAGAGCTGGAGGAATCCGCTCAAGCGCTTTTCCCAGTCTTCCATGGTCATCGGGATTTTTCGCATGGCCTGCATTTCGGCCATGTCGAGATAGGCGGAGACAATGCGCTGCATCTGCCCCAGCTCGAACTCCGAGAGGTAGTTCTTGGCGATGGAAACGTCATATCGCTGAATTTTCCCCTTAGGCGCATCTTCCCAACTGGTCAGCCCCATGTTTAGTCTTTCATGGCTCGCGCGATCCACGATCACTTCCGCCGCCGTTTGACCATGCACGGCGTAGTGCATCTTGTTTTGAACCGCAGCAAAGAAACGCTTCGTTGCCGTTGCGGAAGGGTCGTAATCCAGCGCGGTGGCATAGATGTCCGTGATTTTCTGGTAGAACTTGCGCTCGGAGAGACGGATTTCGCGAATCTTTTCGAGTTGGCGCTCAAAAAACTCGTCCGTCAGGATGCCGCCTCGCTTCAGCCGCTTTGAATCCATGGTCCAGCCTTGGATGGTGTAGTCCTTGACGATCTGGTTGGCCCACTTGCGGAACTGGACGGCACGCTCGTTCTCGATCTTGAAGCCCACGGCGATGATCGCCTGCAGGCTGTAGTGCTTGGTCTGGTAATTTTTGCCGTCTGCGGCAGCTATTAAGTATTGCTTAACAACTGAACTTTCCTCCAGTTCGTTGTCGCTGAAAATGCGCTTCAAGTGCTGGTTGATGGCGGGGACGGAGACATCGTAAAGCGCCGCCATCATCTTCTGCGTGAGCCAGACGTTTTCATCTTCGTAGCGCATTTCAACGCTGGCTTCAGAGTCGCCTCCAGCCGCCACAAAGGTCAGGTATTCCGCCGCCGACGAGCGGACGAGGGAGACTTCGGCCTTCTTCATGGTGTGACCGCCAGGTGTGGGTTTCTTTTTGCTCATGGGTTCAGCCTCCTTTCGGTTCGAACTGACAAGGATTCCTTGTGAGTTGCAGACACCTCCTCGGGAATGGCCAGGTTCAGCCGCCGGATGGCTTCGCGGTCTTTCTCCATCTCCTTCTGGGAGAGGGCAGGGGTGAGGGTTCGAGCAAAGCGCAATTGCACCACCCCGCCGTATGACTCCCTCTCCCGCTGGGAGAGGGCCGGGGTGAGGGTGCCTCCGGCATGTTCACCGGGCGCGAGCGGCGGCCCGTTCCCGATGGCATAGCCCAGCGCCCCGAACCATTCCATGGCGGCAGCTTCGACGGTGGATTCGTTGAGGCTCGTCATGGGGCCGGGGCCTTCTGGCGCTGCCGCGCCAGCTTTAGTGGTTCGGCAAGGAATTGGCGAACCTCATCGATCACTTTGGCCAGTGTCGGTGCATCCAGCCGGTTCTTGGCGAGGAAGGCTTGCCATTGCGCGAGCTTCGCAGCATCGTGCGCAAACTCATCGCTCAGGCCCAGCGGCCAAGCGTCCGGCAGTGGCGTTTTACGGCGTTCAAAAGTTGCCGCGGCAGCTGCATCCACCTGAGATACATGCTCAGCGTCTCGATGAGACAACGCATACAGGTCGAAGTAGTCTTTCATCCGGCTATTGCGTAACCCGAGCACCACGATGGCGTGAAACTTTTCTGCGATTACCGTTTCGGCGGCATAGGCGCGCAACCGGGGACGCGGAAAATCGAGCAGGCTTGGGTAATCAAGCCACACCGCCGGCGGCACCACCGCATCACCGATGCCAACATCCATCTGCACCCGCAACCGGGCGGCACCGAGTGTCGCGTCCAAGGTTACGCGCTGCCCACCGTACGCATCTTCGGCACGAATGGGTTCGACGCACACGGTGTCGGCCAGATACACCATCGCATCGGGCTCGACATCCATCTTGCAAACGTCGGCGAAAATGTTCTCCAAGGCCGTATCCGACAGATCGCCAAAGCCCAGCAGATCGGCATCGCGTGTCGGGCGTAGCGCATCGCCCAGCCAGGCCAGCATGAGTAAAGCGCCCTTGAGGACAAAGCGATCCACATGAGGCGAGCGCGAAAGCCGGTACAGAAATCGCTCGACCGCAAAACGCGTCAGAACCAGATTGGGATCGGTGTTGATCAGCTTTGCATGTCGCGCCAATCGCGTCTGCACCGAGCGGGCCAGGCCATCGCGATGACTGTTCATGCCACCAGCCCTTCGAGGTAGGGCTGCATCACACGCTGCACGCGGCAGATGCGGGCGTAATGGTCCAACTCGTCCATGCTGAAGCGTCGGGCGCGCCATGCCTCGCGCAGCGCCTCCAGCGCGACGTCGATGCCGATCTTGTTGCGGTACTTGAAACAGTCGGCCACGGTTTTCGCGATGTTGTAGACGCGCACCGTTTGTCCCTCGATGCGGTGAGACTTGATGCCCTCGGTCAACGCCGCCCCCGAGTAGCGAACCACACGCAGCGGCGGGTAGCGCAGTGACGGACGATGAGCACGCCGGTCAATCGCGATCCACACATCAGCCGGAAGCTGCGTGCCGATGCCGTGGAACTGCAATGCGCTGAGCAGGCAGATCGCTCCCTGCGGCACCGCCGCGCTCGCCAGCACCAGGCCGTGGTGCTCAGTAAACGGGCGCTCGGGCAGCCGATAGAGACCGCGCACCACACGCTCAAGCTGCCGGGCTTCAACCAAGCGGGTCAGCGCCTGACGGTGAATGCCTGCTGCGGCAATTTCGCGCGCCGTAACCCCCTGGGCGCGGCGCGCCAGGCGCAGAACTCTCTCGTGGTGAGTGGCAGACGACATGTGGCAAATGCTAGCCTATTGTGCATATCTGTCAATGATTAGCCACATTCCCCTACTTCGCGCAAGCATGGTGCCGCCGGTTCACCGGGCGCGAACTGCGGCCCGTGACCAATGGCCTAACCGAGCTCCCCGAACCATTCCATGGCGGCGTCTTCGACGATGGATTCGTTGAGGCTCATGCACAGTGATTGTGAGCCTCGTGCCGCAATACCTGTCGCGATTGTGAGCTGAAAAAGGTTTGGAAGCCCTCCGTGCCAAGCTCCCCTGAGACCGCTCTTGCGCTGAAATATCTGTAGCGTTCCCCCATCAGAGAGGCGGTAGGAGAGTTGAAGTGCTGAAGCCCGACCTACGGGTAGCGACCGTCGCTTCAGCGGCGCGGCACTTCCAGTTCGTGGGTGAGGGTGGCACGCAGCGCACGGAGGTGAACGTCATCGAGTTTTTGGTCGGTTTCGTCGCTGAGTTCGAAAAAGTCTTCGACGCGTTCGCCGAAAGTGGCGATGCGGGCATCGTGGACGCGCACGCCGCAGGCGCGAAAGGCCTGGGTGACATGGGCGAGCAAGCCGGGGCGATCCGAGCAGACCAGGGCAAGCCCGGTGCGCCCGCGTTTGTCGTCGCTCTGAAACTCCAGCCGCAGCGGTACATGAAAATGCTTTTGCTGGCGGGTCCAGGCGCGCCGTGCCGGCGTCAAGTTGAGTTCGGGTTTGAGTAGTTCCAGGCGCAGCCGTTCGGTGAGCTCGTTGAGCCGCGCTGGATCGGCGACCGGTTTTTGTTCGGCATCCAGCAGTTGAAACGTGTCCAGCACATAGCCTTTGCTGGAACTTAAGATGCGCGCTTCCTGCACACTCAATTGAAAACGGTCGAGTACGGCGGTGATGGCAGCGAACAGGCCATCGCGGTCGGGCGAGTAGACAAACACTTCGGTGCAGCCGCGCTCACCCAGCGCGCGGGCCGCGATCAAGGGTTCGTTGGCACTGGCGTGACTGAGCAAAGCGGCACTCTGCCAAGCCAGTTGCGCCGGGGTAAAACGCAAGAAATCTTCGTCCGGATATTCTGCCCAGAGCGCCCGCACGCGGCTGGCATCGTGGCCCGATTGGGCGAGTTCGGTGAGGGCCGCGATCTGCGTTTCGAGGATGCGCTCGCGCGCGTGCACCGGGTGTTCCAGGCCGCGGCGCAGGGCGTAGCGAGTGGACTGGTGCAGCTCAGCAAGGAGTTGGCCTTTCCAGGAGTTCCACAATTTAGGGCTGGTGGCGTAGATGTCGGCGACGGTCAGCAGGTACAGATAATCCAAGCGTTCCCAATCGGCGACGATGGCAGCAAAGCGATGCACGATGGCCGGATCGCTGATGTCTTGTTTTTGTGCGGTCGCCGACATCACCAGGTGTTGTCGCACCAACCAGCCGACCAGATCGATGTCGGCTTCGGACAGACCGAGCCAGTGGCAAAACTGACGCGCTTCTTGTTCGCCGAGCGCCGAATGATCGCCACCACGACCTTTGGCGATGTCGTGAAACAGGCCCGCCAACAACAGCAACTCGGGCTTGCGCAGGCGCGCATACACAGCGTGCGCCAGCGTGTGCGAAGCGGCCTGGCCGGGGTCGGCAAAGGAGCGCAATTTCTGCATCACAAACAAGGTGTGTTGATCGACCGTGTAGACATGGAACATGTCGTACTGCATGCGCCCGGTAACCTGCTCGAAGGCCGGAATGATGCGACCGAGCAGGCCGCAGTCGGCCATCCGACTGAGTACCGGCAACACCTGTCCTGGGTGCCGCAGAATGCGCAGGAAGGCGTGCGCGACGGCGCTGACTTGCCAGCTCGCCGGTGCGGATTGGGCACAACTTTCGGCGATGCGCGCTTCCAGCTCGGGTGCCAACCCGGCCAGCGCGGGTTCCGCCAGCAACAACTCGAAGGCGCCCAATGATTGCTCCGGGTTGAGCGCAGCGGCGACGCTGTGGAGACGCTCACCGCGCACGACGAAGGGCTCAGACAACGGCCGTTCGGCGGTCACCGCATTGACGTCGAGCCGCGCCGCCCAGGTCAACAGCAGGCGTTCGCTGATCCGGCGCACGCTGCCAGCGGCGCGAAAAAAGCCCTGCATGAATTGCTCGACGGCCAGGTTATCGGGTAGGCCGCGCGCGGCTTCGAACATCCGCGCCAGCGCCCGTTGATGATCGAACAGCAAGCGTTCTTCCTTGCGTTGCGCGGCGCGGTGCAGGCCATAGCGCACGCTGCCAAGCAGGGCGCGGGATTGCAGCAACAAGCGCTGATCGGTCTCGGTGCAAAGCCCGAGTTCAGCCCACTGGCGGATGTCGGCGGTGCCAAAAGCGCGAAGGGCCACCCACAACAGCGCATGCACATCGCGCAGCGCGCCGGGGCCTTCCTTGACGTTGGGTTCGAGATTGAACGCGGTGTCATGAAAGCGGGCGTGGCGCGCCTTCAGCTCGGCGTGTTTGGCTTCGAGAAACGCCGGCCCCGACCAAAGTTGCTGCGGCGTAATCGCCAACAGCAAGCGCTGGAAGAGTGCCTCGGCGCCAGCCAAGCGGCGGGCTTCAATCAATGCCGTGGCCGAGCTGATATCGGTGCGCGCCTCTTGCACACATTCGGCCACGGTGCGGGTCGCGTGGCTGGCCGCCAGACCCAAGTTCCACAACAGACCGAGCAACTTTTCGACGCCGGATTTGTGCAGCGGGGTGGCGTTGTCGGCCAACAAGAACAACAGGTCCACATCCGATTGCGGAAACAGTTCGCCGCGACCAAAACCACCGGTTGCCACCAGCGCCACCGCTGCCGACTCGGGAAAAATATGCTGGAACGCCGCCGCCGTCGCCTGCTCCACGCGTTGGCAACGGGCGCTCAGCAGTTGCTCGATATCCGCGCCCAGCGCAAACGCCGATTCGTCTTCGAACTGGGCACGCCGCAGACGCTCCCGGAAGCCCGAAGTATCGAATGGCGTAGCGGCGGATGGCGTGGTCTCAGCTGGCATCGAAACGCTCCGGTCGGTGCATGGCAAACCCGATCACGACGCCAGTGGGCAACCGTGATCGCTACCCGTGCGGCGGTGGCTGGGTGGCGCTGGTCCACCGGCAAACTAACGGTCGCTAGCGCCCAGCGTCAATACTTCATAGCCATCTTCGGTCACCACCATGGT
>Ga0210033_1002564_pt1 | contig 15372 bp, 11 predicted proteins | sample CryGeymeta201501_FD_185465 | JGI IMG/M metagenome (GOLD analysis project Ga0210033, IMG submission 185465) | Groundwater microbial communities from Crystal Geyser aquifers in Utah, USA - Crystal Geyser metaG 2015-01 (SPAdes) (version 2) | ecosystem: Environmental > Aquatic > Deep subsurface >... | reverse complement strand
AAATTTCCCAAGGAAGGAGACCCTGGTATTTCAAGGGAGCCTTTTCTAAATAGACTATTGCCCCGGTCTCTTTACCCAGTTCTCCTACGGCTGAAGAAAATCCTCCTGCGCCACAATCAGTGAGACTACGGTAGAGATTTTTATCTCTGGCCTCCAAAAGAGTATCGGTAAATTTCTTCTCGGCAATGGGATGACCAATCTGCACTGGGGAAGTTTTGGTATCCTTGTCCAAACTTAAAGAGGAAAAGGTGGCTCCGTGAATACCATCCCTTCCGGTGCGGCCGCCAATTGCCACAATTAAATCTCCGGAAAGGACTGTCTTTTTGCACTGATTAGCCGGAATAAGCCCTCCGGTGCCGCAAAATACCAAAGGATTGCAAATATAACCCTGGTCAAAAAGAATGGCTCCATTGATGGTAGGGATGCCCATCCTGTTTCCGTAATCCCGGACACCCGAGACCACACCTTTGAAAATACGGCGGGGATGCAGGGTGCCGGCCGGTAATTGCTTAAAATTTAAATTGAGAGGACCAAAACAAAAAATATCGGTATTAAAGATTGGTTTTGCTCCCCGTCCCACGCCCAGGATATCCCGGATTACTCCTCCAATCCCGGTTTCCGCTCCTCCGTAAGGTTCAAGTGCGGAAGGATGATTATGCGTCTCCACCTTGAAGGCAAGGTTATAGTCATCAGTAAACTTAATGATTCCGGCATTATCTTCAAAAACGGAGATGCACCAGGATTTATTCAATTTCCGGGTGCTCTTGATAATTGTTTCCTTCAAAAGGTTGTTAATCACTTCTCTTTTCCCATTCTCTTCATACTCAATCTTGCTCTTGAAGGTTTTGTGGATACAGTGCTCTGACCAGGTTTGTGCGATTGTCTCCAGTTCTATATCGGTGGGATTTTTCTTCTCTTTTTTAAAATACTTCTGGATGGTCTTCATTTCAGCCAGATTAAGAGAAAGCAGGTAGTCCTTGCTGATTTTTTCCAGTTGGCGGTCGGCTGCGCCCAATATCTTTATGTAACGAGCGTTATTCATTTTATAAAATAATTTTGAATTACTTTATTAACGAGAAGTCTCTGACAGATTATTTCTATCTCTTTTGAGGAAAGAGAACCGAAGAGAAGATACTTCTTTCCGGTTTTGACATTTTTTATTGTTTTTATTCCCAAATCTCTGATTCCTTTTGCCGCACTTTCGGCTACGGTATCGGTAACACCTTTTTTAAGCCAAACCTCTACAATCCAAGGATTGAGTTTTGAGTTTTGAGTTTTGAGTTTTGAGTTTAGGTGATATTCCTGAATGAGATGGTCAGCGAGCAAATTTTCGCAGATTAATCTTTTTTGGCTTGGGGAAATTTCCCCTTCAATCAGGTAAATTTGAGTGGTTATTACTTCTCTAACCTTTTTAATTCCTAAATCTTGAATATCGCTTTTAATGCCTTCAGCCTCGCTATTGTTAATTCCCTTTTTTAGAAAAACTTCAACCCTTGTTTCCATTTGTTGTCCGGAATTTCAAAGTTACCCCCACCTCTTTCCTCCCCCCTTGAGGGGGAGGATGTGAGGAGGGGGGGTATAATTTAATACCATAGGAATTTCCTTTTTTGGCGAACCTGAAAGGTTCGCACTACGTAGAACTAAGATGTAGTGCGAGGCTTTTAGCCTCGCTAATTTATTTTTTCAGGCTCTGCTCCAAGGTGAAGGCAATTTGAAAGATTTTTTCCTCGCCAAAAGCAGGAGCGAGAATTTGCAGTCCAATGGGTAATTTTTCTTTAGAGAACCCGCAAGGTATGCTGATTCCCGGAATCCCGGCAAGGTTTGCCGAGATAGTAAAAACATCAGCTAAATACATCTTCAAGGGGTCGTCAGTCTTTTCTCCTATTTTAAAAGCGGTAGTTGGAGAAGTTGGAGTAAGGATTGCGTCTACTTTTCTGAATGCTTGATTAAAATCCTCTTTAATCAAGGTTCTTACTTTTAATCCTTTCAGGTAATAGGCATTATAGTAACCAGCCGAGAGGACATAGGTGCCCAATATAATTCTTCTCTTGGCCTCTTTGCCGAATCCTTCGGCCCGGCTATGCTCATAAAGTTCGCTCAAAGTTTTATTATTTTTACTACGATAACCATAACGGATGCCATCAAAGCGGGCTAAATTAGCGCTGGCCTCTGCGGTGGCAATAATATAGTAAGTAGCAATTCCGTAGTCGGTATGGGGCAACGTAATTTCCTCTATTTTTGCTCCTATAGCCTCCAATAATTTGATACTCTTCTTTATCGATGCTTCCACCTCCCGGTCAATACCGGAAACAAAGTATTCTTGGGGTACTCCAATTTTGAAACCCTTAACCTGGGGAATTAAACTTTTGGTAAAGTCGGGAAGGGTGATGTTTACTGAAGTAGAATCCATTAAATCATATCCACTGATAACATTAAGGAGGAGAGCGCTGTCAGTAACGTCTTTGGTGATTGGGCCAATCTGGTCCAGGGAGGAAGCAAAAGCAACTAATCCAAAGCGGGAAACTCTCCCGTACGTTGGTTTTAAGCCTACCACACCGCAGAAAGCCGCAGGCTGCCGGATAGAACCGCCGGTGTCTGAACCCAGCGCAACGGTTGCTTCGCCAGAGGCTACCGCCGCAGCGGAACCCCCGCTGGAACCACCAGGAACGCGCTCTAAATCATAAGGATTATGCGTTGGTCCAAAATAGGAATTTTCCGTAGAGGAGCCAAAAGCAAATTCATCCATATTGGTCTTGCCGATGAAGATAAGGCCTTTTTCCTTTAATCTTTTGATTACAGTGGCATCATAAGGAGAGATAAAATTTTCTAAAATTTTGGAGGCGCAGGTGGTTTTTTCTCCGGAGATGCACATATTATCTTTAATGGCAATCGGGATTCCCTCTAAAGGAAAAAGTTTTTCTCCATTCTTGAGTTTTTCATCCACCTTTTTGGCTTCCCGAAGGACTTTTTCCCTGTCTCTGAAGGAAAGATAAGCATGAATTTCTCCTTCTTTCTCCCCAATTGTTTTAAATATTTCCCGGATAACTTCCTGGCAGGAAATTTCTTTCTTGACCAATAACTTATGAATCTGATGCGCCGGCAATTCCTGAATCTTCATAATTTTTTAATCTCTTCCTGCAAGAGTTTATTTACGTTGGCGGGGTTTGCCCTGCCTTTTGTTTTTTTCATCACCATTCCCACCAAAAAACCAAGCGCTCTCTCCTTTCCTTTTTTATAGTCAGAAATGGTTTTGGGATTCTCTTTGATTACTTCTACAACGACCTTTAACAATAAGGCGTTTCCGGAAATTTGGGTTAGTTTTTCTTCCTTGATGATGCTCGTTGGGCTTTTACCGCTATCAAAAACCTTGGCTAAAATATCTTTTCCTATTTTCCCGCTGATTTTCCCTTCTTCAATTAATTTCAAGAGTTCGACTAAGTGGGCCGGAGTGAAGGGAGATTGGCCGATGGTTAAATGCCGGGAATTCAATCTTCCCAAAAGTTCGGTTAAAATCCAGTTACTCACCAGTTTAGGTTTTCCTCCCCGAGAGACAGTTTCTTCAAAGTAATCGGCTAAGGGCTTTTGCGAGGTTAAAACGCCAGCGTCGTAATCGGAAAGGAAGTAATTTTCAATAAATCTTTTTTTCCTTGTTTCCGGTAATTCTGCCACTTCCTGCTCTATTTTTTTGAGCCATTCTTCGTTGAAAGCAAGCGGGATTAAATCCGGTTCAGGAAAATACCGGTAATCCTGGGATTCCTCTTTACTGCGCATAGGAAGGGTGATTCCCTTTTTTTCATCCCAGAGCATGGTTTCCTGGTTTACTTTTCCTCCTTTTTCCAATAGTTTAATCTGCCTTTCTCTTTCATAGGAAAGGGCCTTCCGGACACTTTTAAAGGAATTCATATTTTTGACTTCGGTTTTTACCCCCAGATTGTTCTCTCCTTGTGGCCGTACCGAAAGGTTGGCGTCGCACCGCAAAGAGCCTTCCTCCATATTGCAGTCGCTTACCTCCAGATATTTTAGAATTAATTTTAAAACGTTTAAATAATCTTCCGCTTCCTGAGGGCTTTTTAGTTCAGGTTGGCTTACGATCTCCAGGAGGGGAATGCCGCACCGGTTGAAATCAACGAGGCTATAGGCTTCTTCTTCAGGATGAAGAAGTTTTCCGGCATCTTCCTCCAGATGAGCCCTTTTTATTCCGATTTTTTTCTTTCCTAAATTAAGATAACCATTAATAGCCAATGGTTCTTCAAATTGGGAGATTTGATAATTTTTGGGCAGGTCCGGGTAAAAATAATTCTTGCGGGCAAAACGGGTAAACTTAAGAATCTCGCAATGAAGGGCAAAAGCGCTCTTGATGGCTAATCTGACCGCCTGCTCATTGATTACCGGCAAGACTCCGGGCATTCCCAAGCAAATCGGGCAGACCTGAGTGTTGGCTTTTTCTCCGAATTTAGTGCTGCAATTACAGAATAACTTGGAGTTGGTTAGCAGTTGAACGTGAACTTCCAATCCGACAATGGTTTCATACTTCATACCGTATTCGCCAAGGCATATATACTACACTATCATTGCGAGCCCAAAGGGCGTGGCAATCTTATGAGATTGCTTCACTTCGTTCGCAATGACAAACGAGAGAAACCTTGCTCAATATGACAACTTCGTGTCATATTGATTTTTTTCCGGTCCAGCAGGTAAGGCAGAGTTCGTTTGCCGGCAATCCAATCGCCTTAATAAAATCTTCTAAATTGTTATATCGGAGAGAATCAGCTCCGATGTGCTTTTCAATCTCTTTAAGGGAATATTGTTTGGCAATCAATTCTTGGTATGATCTTGTGGAGATGCCATATTTGCAGGGTGCCATTAGGGGAGGGCAGGCGATTCTAACGTGAACCTCTTTTGCTCCCGCAGATTTCAATTCCAAAACTTTATTCTTGATTTGGGTACCCCGGACGATAGAATCGTCACACAAGATAATTCTTTTTCCCTTAACCACACTTTCAATTACCGAAAGTTTTATTCTTGCTTCTTCATCCCGTTCTTCCTGGGTTAAAGGGGTATAACTTCTGCTGGCAAACCGGTCAATTAAGAAAACCTCATCATAAGGGATGCCTGATTCCTTGTGGTAACCGAGAGCGTGCCCGATACCGGAGAAGGGGACGGCGGCCACCAAATCTGCGCTGATGTTATCGTTTCTGGCTAAACTTGCCCCTAAATTATTTCTAGCCCTTACTACCGGTACCCCGTCAATAATTGAATCCATAGAGGCAATATAGCCCCATTCAAAGGCGCAATGAGCAACTCTTTTATCCTTGGTCAATTTCTTGGTTTGAAATCCATGCTGATTGATGAAAACAATTTCTCCGGGTTTGACATCCCGGAAAATTCTTAAGCCGATTAAATTAAACGGTCGCGATTCTGAAGAAACCGCAAAACTTCTATCCTTTTTTCCCAGAACTAACGGCTTGAATCCATGAGAATCTCTTGCCGCATAGATTCCTTCCCTGGTTAAGATTAAGAGAGCGTAGGAACCGATGATACTATTGCGCATCTTCTCAATTCCATCAACAAAATTTTCTCCCTGGGCAATCAATTTTGCCAGAAGCTCTATCTGGGTATTAGTGGCAAAGGAATAACCCTTACTCTTTAAATTAGCAATGAGATTGCCGGCATTGGCAATATTTCCACTAAAGGCAATAGCGAATTTTCCTAATTTTGATTCTAAGATGATCGGTTGGCGTTCTTTCAAGCTGACATGGCCAATGCCGGAATTCGCCGAAAGATTTTTTAATTCCTCCGGGGTGAAGGTATGCCGGACAAAACCCTTGTGGGTGGTAAGATTAATCTCTTTTTTAAAGGTGGAAAGACCACAGTATTTCTGTCCCCGATGCTGCAATTTAAAGATACCGTAGTAAAGATTCTGGATGATATTTTTATCTGAATAAATACCAAATAACCCGCAATTCTCTTCCATAGTATTTTTCTTTTTAGTAAATATTCACCAAACCACGTCATTGTCTGTAGTGGCAAAGCTTGCTTTGCCGCAGAGCAAGCTCTGCAACTACAGTAGTGCGAACCTTTCAGGTTCGCTTGTTGGCGAGGCTAAAGGCCTCGCACTACATCTATCAGATGACACGGGGTTAACTGAGCTTTTACTCTTTTTACACTAAGGCGAAGAAAGTTTCTGTAGCGGCCTTTGAATCTGCGAGCGGGCACGGTGTCCGAAGGACGAGCGAGCAGATTCACAGAGTGCAGTCAATCTCGCTGGGATTGACAAGCGTGCCGCCGAAGAAACTTTCCGAGCCTCCTCATCGTCTAAAATAAAGTTCATTGAGCATCAATGCATCGGTGGTTAAATTTATGCCCAGTTCTCTTATCCCTTCTTCATCTCCCTGGCTGGGCATATGAGTTGTATGCATATCAGTTCCGTCTAACTTTGAAAGATTTTTTATACATAATGCAGTAGCTGGGTTCATCGTAGAAGCTATGGCTAATGCCACCAAAGTCTCTTCCACGCTTAAACTGGTTGTCCTTTCTTTCAAATTTCCTTTCATTCTGGCGATATTTTGAATTATCTGTTTGGGAAGAAGATCAATCTTCTCCGGAATTTTTGATAATTTTTTTATAACATTTATTATTGCGGCAGATTCAGCATGCAGCAGAGAAGAATTTTTTCCTTGCTCAATGATTCCATTGATTTGTAAAGCCGCGCCACAGTAAAAATCTATCTTGTCCTTTTTTCTTATTGCTTTTCTTTTTGATTCTGCAGCTGCTTTTCTTGCCTCAGGTACTACTTTCCTATCTTCTTCTTTTAAATTTAATTTTTGCATTATTTTTTCTACTCTTTCAATGGTGTCTTTTTCTATCAACCCCAGTAAAAATTCTCTTTTATAGCGAAAATATCTTCTTATTATTTCCTGTTTTGCCGCTTCTTTCACGATGTTATCATCAATTATTCCTTCCTTTGTCATACTTACCCCCATATCGGTCGGGGATTTATAGGTTAGGCCGGAAACCTTTTCTATTATTTTCTTCATTATGGCAAAATTTTCTATGTCTCGGTTGTAGTTGATAACTATTTTGTTATAAGTTTTTAAGTGGTAAGGGTCAATCATATTTTTATCTCCAATATCAGCAGTTGCCGCTTCATAAGCAAAATTTACCGGATGCTCAAGGGGAAGATTCCAGATCGGGAAAGTTTCAAATTTTGCAAATCCTGATTTTTTATTCTGTTTAAAATCATAAAATATCTGAGAAAGACAGGTTGACATTTTTCCGCTTCCCGGACCTGCTCCAGCCACTATTACTATCGATTTTTCTGTTTTTATGTAAGGATTTTTCCCGTATCCTTCCCGGCTTAATATTTTATCGATATCAGCAGGATAACCCTGAATTTCTGCTTGTAAATATGCCTTTATTTTTTGATTTTCCAGATACTTTTTCAATTTTAATGCTTGTTTTTCTCCGCTGAAACGATTTATTATTACGGCATTGACCTGAAGACTAAAGCGCCTCAAATCATTTATTGTTTTAATCGTCATGCTTTCGTAACTTAAGTTGAAATCGCTCCTGATCTTTCCTTGTTCGATGTCTTTTGCCGAAACACAAAAGATTATTTCTATCTTATCTTTAAGTTGTTGGAGAAGGAAAATTTTCGTATTAGGGTCGTAGCCTGGCAGGACGCGAGAAGCATGGAAGTCATAGCAAATCTTACCCCCAAATTCAAGGTATAATTTGCTCTTGAATTTTTTTACTCTTTTGAGGATCGCTGCAGTTTGCGCTTTTAAATATTTTTTGGTGTCAAAGCCGTTTTTCATATTTTTTAGAGAACCGCAAAGAATTTTTCTAACTCATAAGAACTAACCTGTCTCGTGTAATTATTCCATTCGATTTTTCTGTTCTCCAGTAATTTAGTAAAGATATGTTCTCCTAAAGTTTTCCGAAGCAGATTACTTTTCTCCGCTATCTTTATGGCTTCGTAAAGGCTTCTGGGAAGCATATCAATACCTGTGTGCTTTCGCTCCTCTTCGGTCATTTGATAAACATTTTGTTGGGTAGGGGGAGGAGGTTCGTACGCATTCTTAATGCCTTCTGCGCCGGCGGCTAACATTACGGCGAAAGTTAAATAGGGATTGCAGGCGGGGTCCGGAGAGCGGAATTCAATGCGCATCGCTTTTTCATCATGAGGTTGGTACTCGGGTACTCTGATGAGGTCAGAGCGATTTTTCAAAGCCCAGGTAAGATATACCGGCGCTTCATAACCTGGCACTAATCTTTTGTAAGAATTTACCCATTGATTGGTTACCACGGTAATTTCGGGGCTATGGCGCAGGAGACCGGCAATATACTGTTTAGCCGTCTTTGAAATATGATTCTTCTCTTTGGAGTCGAAAAAAACATTTTTATTCTCTCGAAAAAGGGATTGATGGGTATGCATCCCACTGCCATTCTCACCATAAATTGGTTTGGGCATAAATGTAGCATATGCTCCATGCTTTAAAGCAATTTCCTTTATCAAAAGCTTAGAGGTCATTATATTATCTGCCATTGAAAGAGTGTTGGTAAACTTGAGGTCAATTTCGTGCTGGCTTGATGCAACTTCGTGATGGCTGCATTCTGCTGATATTTCCATGCTCTCCAATGCCTGTATGGTTTTGTTACGGAGGTCACTGGCGACATCTGTCGGTGTAAGATCAAAGTAACTACCTCGGTCCAGCAACTGGGGTGGAAGAGTTGAATTTTTGAAATAGAAATATTCCAGTTCTGCGCCCATATAGGAAGTAAATTTCATCTGATCAGAAACTTCTTTGGTTATTTTTTTTAGGATCCAACGGGGATCTCCCTGGTAAGGGGTTTTATCAGATTTCATAATATCGCAGAACATTCGGGCGATGCTGTAACCTTCATTCATCCCAATAGGCAGTATCTGAAAGGTACTGATATCCGGCACTGCAATCATATCACTTTCATCGATTCGGGCAAATCCCTCAATTGAGGAACCATCGAACCCGATTCCTTCATCAATAGCCCGTATCAACTCTCCTGATGTTATGGCGACACTCTTCAAAAAGCCAAGGATATCGGTAAACCATAAATGAATGAATTTTATTTTATGCTCTTTTACCTTTTTCAAAATATTTTCTTTAGAATTAACCATAATCCACACTCCTTTTTTTAGGGATATAATCCCCGAATTCTGGTTGCTTCTGCTACTTTATTTACGGCTAATGAATAGGCGGCTTCCCGCATAGATGTCTTCTTCTTTAAGGAAATTTCCAGGACTTTGTAGAAGGCTTTGGTTATAATATCCCGTAATTTTAAATTAACCTCCCTTTCGCTCCAGAAATAACTCTGTAATCCCTGAACCCATTCAAAATAAGAGACAATGACTCCTCCGGCATTGGCTAAGATATCCGGAACAACAAAAACTCCTTTTTCCTTTAAAATTTTATCCGCCTTTGGTGTAGTGGGGCCATTAGCTGCTTCCACAACAATCTTCGCCTTAATCCGGGAAGCATTATCTTTAGTTATTTGATTCTCCAAAGCTGCCGGAATCAGGATGTCGCACTTTAGCTGCAGAAGTTCTTTATTAGTTATAGAATCAGCCTCCTTGAACTTTACAATTGAGCCAGATTTTTTTCGATGTTTATTCAATCTGCCAATATCTAAACCATCAGCATTATAGACCGCGCCATCTATCTCGCCCACTCCGATAATCCTATAGCCCTCTTTAAAAAGGAGATTTGCTGCTACCGAACCGACTTTCCCATACCCCTGAACAATTACTTTTTTCCCTTCTATCAGATTAAGATGTTTCAGGGTATTAAGAAGAGTATAAACTACGCCTCTTCCCGTGGCTTCGCTTCTTCCTTCTGAGCCCCCGATAGCAATTGGTTTCCCGGTTACTACCCCGGGCACGGAATAGCCTTTGTCGATGCTATAGGTATCCATTATCCAGGCCATGGTCTGGCTATCGGTGGAAATATCCGGAGCCGGAATGTCTTTCTCCGGCCCAATAACAGGGAGAATCTCTGAAGTGTAGCGTCTGGTAAGTCGTTCCAGTTCTTCGGCAGACATTTTGAAGGGATTACATGCTACTCCTCCCTTTGCTCCTCCATAAGGAATATTAACCACCGCGCATTTCCAGGTCATTAACATTGCCAGAGCTTTTATTTCATCGAGCGTTACCTCAGGAGAATATCTTATTCCTCCTTTAGCGGGACCACGAGTGATGTTATGCTGAACGCGATAGCCGGTAAAAACCTCTACCGAACCATTATCCATCTTTACCGGAATAGATACGGTTAATTCTCTCTTTGATTTCCGTAATTTCTTATGAATCCAGGACTCTAAATTTATTCTTTTTGCGGTTTCATCCAATTGCTGCAAAACCGTTTCCCAGAGATTTTCTCCTTTATTCAATTGCACTCCTCCCGGTTTCTTTTGTTCTTACCCGAAGGGCATCCTCTACCGGTAGCACAAAGATTTTACCGGCTCCTATTTCTCCGGTTTTTGCCAGCAAGCGGATAGAATCTATCATTTTCTCTACTCTTTCTTCTTCGGTTACAATCTCAATCAATTTTTTTAAGCATCTTTTGCTTTCTCCATTAAATCCAACCTCTTATTTTCATTGCCTCTATTACGCGTTCTACCGCAACAACATAAGCGGCAAGTCGCAGGTCGGTTTTTCGTACTATAGAAACATTAAGAACGTTGGTAAAAGCATTGGTTATATTTTCATCAAGCCTTTGGTGGACCTCCTTTTCCTTCCAGTAATAACCGGAGTTGTTCTGCACCCATTCAAAGTAAGAAACAACCACTCCGCCGCTATTGCATAGAAAATCAGGAATAACAAAGGTCTTTTTTTGAGAAAGGATTTTATCTGCCTCTGGGGTAGTAGGACCGTTAGCAACTTCAGCAATAATCCTTGCCTGAATATTTTTTGCGTTTTCTTCCGTAATAACATTTTCCAACGCACAGGGGCAGAGGATATCTACCTTTAGTTCTAAAATGTCTTTATTGGAAATCTTCTTTGTTCCGGGAAAGCCAATAACTGAGCCTGACTTTTTCTTGTGTTCGGCTACCACATAAGGGTCAAGTCCTTTTGGGTTATAGATACCGCCTTTGGAATCAGTGATGGCTACTATCTTAGAACCGAACAATCTCTTGGTTAAAATTGCCATAAAGGAACCGGCATTTCCATATCCTTGAATGGCAACCGTAGCTTTAGCTAAGTCTAACTTAAGATATTTTGCTGCCTCTCTCACGGTGAAAAGCGCTCCCCGGGCAGTAGCATCCTCTCGGCCTAAGGAACCTCCAATGGATAATGGTTTCCCGGTAATTACTCCCGGGCTATTGTATCCTTTTAGTTTGCTATACTCATCCATCATCCAGGCCATAATCTGAGGATTCGTATAGACATCAGGTGCGGGGATATCTTTTTCTGAGCCAATGGTTAGGTATAGTTTATCAATATAAGCTCTACTTAATCTCTCTAATTCTCCTTTTGACATCTCCTTGGGATTGCAAATTATGCCTCCCTTTGCTCCTCCATAGGGGATATCAACCACCGCGCATTTCCAGGTCATCCAGGCCGCGAGTGCCCGAATCGTATCAATTGTTTCCTCAGGATGGAACCTGATGCCTCCTTTGGTTGGTCCTCTGGCGTCGTTATACTGGACACGAAATCCCTGGAATATTTTTACTTTACCATTATCCATCCTTACTGGAAGAGTAAAACGTAATTCTCGCATTGGTTGGCGCAAGATGCTATGGACTTCCGGTTCTAACTTTAATTCTTTAGCAACAAGGTCTAACTGCTGACAGGCTACTTCAAATGTATTTTTCTTCTCCATTTTTATTTCTCCTCGTTAATAAAAGTTTTAGCTCGATAAATCGAGCAACTACAAGAGAGATTATGTAGTTGCCTCATTTATGAGGCTTTGTCCTCTCCTTATATGTATTCAATTGTGCTCGGTGGTTTGGGTGTTAAATCATAGAGAACCTTGACCGCCGAGGGAATTTCCTTGATAATCCTTTTTTCTATCTTCTCTAAGATTCTCCAGGGAACCCTGGTGACTTCAGCGGTAATTGCATCCTTTGATTCAACTGAACGGATAACAATGATATTGCCAAATTGCCTTTTTCCCTTTACAACTCCGGTTGCTTTATCTTGTAGAAGAACCGCAAATGCCTGAAATGGTTTTAGATTTTTTATTTCTTCTTCCACAATCTTTGTTGCCTTCCTTACTATTTCTGTTCTTTCGGGAGTTACCTTGCCGATGACCCTTGTGGCAAGACCGGGACCGGGGAAAGGCATTCTTTCAGAAAGGGCTTTTGGTAGTCCTAAACTTCTTGCTACTTCCCTGACTTGATTTTTATAAAGAGTTTTTAAGGGCTCAATAATTTTTAAACCATATTTTTTTGGAGAAAAACCAATTTGTTCTAAAACATTATGCTGAGTCTTTATTCCTTTTTTTGTCTCTAATATATCGGCAGCGATTGTTCCCTGAATAAGGTAACCCACTCTTTCTTTCTTAACCGCTGACCCCAAAGTTTGATAGAAGATATTGCGGAAAGCCTTTCTCTTTTCCTCCGGGTCTTCAATATCCTTTAAGGCTTTGAAAAACTCTTTTTGAACGGCTAAAACTTTAATCCTGATTCCGCGGCTCTTGAACATTGCGGCCACATCATTGGCTTCATTTTCTCTCATCAGCCCATCATCAATGAAAAGAGAAAGCAAGCGATTCCCTAATACCTTATGGGCTAAAACTGTAGCGGTTGCGGAATCAACCCCACCGGAAAGAGCGCAGAGTGCTTTGCCATCTCCTACCTCTTTTCTAATCTCGCCTATTGTTTCTTCAATAAAATTTTTAGCATTAAACTTTTTCATAAATTCACCTGCACTCCTTTCCTTTTAAGATATTCCTTTACCTCTCTTATAGTATAGAGCCGAAAGTGAAAGATTGAAGCAGCAAGAGCGGCGTCTGCCCCTCCTTCGGTCAAAACGAGATAAATATCTTCCAATTTTCCCGCTCCTCCGGAAGCAATAACCGGAATTTTAACATTTTCGGCAATCTTTTTGGTAAATTCAAGAGCATATCCTTTTTTCGTTCCGTCAGCATTAATACTGGTTACCAAGAGTTCGCCGGCTCCCAGTTCTTCTGCCTTTTTTGCCCATTCCACAACATCAATTCCGGTTGCTTTCCCTCCGCCTTCAACATAGACTTCAAAACCGGATTTTGTTTTATTTGATTCTTTGCCATCAATGGCAATAATGATTGATTCCTTCCCGAATTTTTCAGAAGCTTCCTCAATAAGATGAGGGTTCTTCACCGCCGCCGTATTAATGGAGATTTTACTTGCTCCCGCCTCCAGAAGAGTTTCAAGATCGCCTAAATCTTTAATTCCCCCGCCAACAGTAAGAGGAATGTTGATTACCTTACTTACTCTTTTTACCCAGGATATTTTAGTCTTTCGTTTCTCGGTGGTAGCGGCAATATCTAAGAAAGCAATTTCATCCGCTCCCTGTTTTTCATAGGTGCTCGCAGCTTCTGCAGGGTCGGCCGCATCTTTAATATTAACAAAATGCACTCCCTTTACCACTCTACCATCTTTAATGTCCAAACACGGGATGATTTTTTTTACCGGCATTTCTCTTTTTTGTTGTAATTATAGTCCAAAACCTGAATTTGTTCAAGATTTTTAATTCTTTTTTAACTCATTGCTATTCATTCAAATTAATTACTACATATTCGAGATGAATTTCTTAGCCATTATTAGATCCTCTTCGGTGTCTATTTCAATCATATCATCATCGGTTTCAATCATCTTTATTTTGTAGCCATTTTCCAGGGCACGTAATTGTTCTAAATTTTCTATTTTTTCTAAAGGAGAACGAGATAATTGAACGAAAATAAGCAGAAATTTTCTCCGGTAACCATAGGCTCCGATATGTTTATAAGAGATAAAATTATTTTTTGCATAAGGAATCGGAGAACGGGAAAAATAGAGCGCAAATCCTTGGCTATCCGTCACTACTTTTACTATGTTGGGGTTGCAAAGTTCTCCCTTTTTCTCAATCCTTTTCATCAAGGTTGCCATAATCAGATTTGAGTCATCCAACAGAACCTCTGCTACTTTATCAATCATTAAAGGATTAATGAGTGGAGCATCAGCCTGAATGTTAATAACGATTTCCGCTTTAAGTTTTTTTACTGCTTCGCTAACTCTGTCGGTTCCGGTGAGATGCTCTTTGGAGGTCATTACTACTTTTGCTCCGAATTTTTCGGCTACCTTGAAAACTCTTTCATCGTCGGTGGCGATAAGGATTTCATCCAATCTTTTTGCTTTCTTCGCCCTTTCGTAAACATGTTGGATAATCGGCTTTCCCCGGAGATTGGCTAAAACTTTGCCGGGGAACCGCGTAGAATTAAACCTTGCCGGAATTACTCCAATAACTTTCATAATAATTTTCTCACTGCTTGTGCCGCTTTTTCGGTCTCATTTAATATTTTAGTAGGTTGGGAAAGAAGTTGTAAAGCGATTTTGTAAAGTTCTGGCATTTGTTCTTTTGAAATAAGATGAATATACCCGCCTTGGGAAAGATTTTTAAAGGTTTCATCAAAGGCAAGATGTTTTTTGTTTTTCCTTCCTACTTTCATCACCACGGTCGTTGCCGGGGAACTTGCTGCCTCTGAACTCATCGCAATGCTATCCTCGGTAGTAAAGATTATTGAACATAATCCCAGCATTCCTCGGACCGGGTTTTCTCCCGTCTCATTGGCAATAACTAAAAGTTTGCATCTCTGCCAGGAAGAAAGCATCTCTTTGCAGAGATTTTCTACTTCGGACGAGGTTCTTCTGCTCGTAGTCAAAAGAATATCACCATTTACCCTTTCTGTAAATTTTTTCATCCCTTTTAAAAAGACCTTGGTCCATTCCTTTGAAATATGGTAGTTTTGGTCGTCTCCTCCCAGGAGAATGCCTATTTTTATTTTGTTCTGACACTTTATCTTTTTATTCAATTCTTCGGCCTCCTCTTTCAAGTTTTCAAGATTAATTCTATTGGGAGCGCCAGTAGTAATGAAAAGATTTTTTGGTCCCTTTGAAAAAAAGGAATGCATTCTTCGATAGTCATGCTCGGGAATAATGGCTAAATCAAAATATTTTGTCCCCAGAAACGGAGGGTTCATGCAAACAATTTTCTTGGCTTGATAAACCCTTCCGAGAAGTAGATTCAAAGGCGCCATAGTTGAGCCTGCTGAGATAATGAAATTAGATGAACCTTTAGGTAATTTTTGGTAAGACTCAGGGGTTAATATTATTCTTAAATAGAAATTTGTTAGTTTAGGAATGAGCAGAGGGTAGAGG
>Ga0210033_1002563_pt1 | contig 15375 bp, 7 predicted proteins | sample CryGeymeta201501_FD_185465 | JGI IMG/M metagenome (GOLD analysis project Ga0210033, IMG submission 185465) | Groundwater microbial communities from Crystal Geyser aquifers in Utah, USA - Crystal Geyser metaG 2015-01 (SPAdes) (version 2) | ecosystem: Environmental > Aquatic > Deep subsurface >... | reverse complement strand
GGGTGAATGGCTTGCAGGTAGGCGTCTTGGGCAGCGCTGCCACCGGTGATCGACAGGTCGTCGTAGGCCAGGTCGGGGGCGATGGTGGGCAGTACCGCCTTGATCGACCAGGAGCCCAGCATGTCGCGGTGATAGTAGTGGTCGCGGTAGATCGGCAGCAGGTCGATCATGCGTTCGATCAAGGCGTGCAGGGCGCCGCTGTGTTCGGGGAAGCGTTCGGCGAGTTCGTGCAGTCGGGTGGCTTCGAAGCTCTGGTTCCAGACCAGGATGGGGCCTTTGCTGCCGATCGAATGCAGCAGTTGCCGCACGAAGTCTTCGAGTGGCGATGCGCCGGAAATATCCACGAACTCGCGGTGCTTGAGCTGGCCGTCGGCAGATTCGATATGGCAGGAGAACTGGAAAGGCAGCTGCTGAAAGGAGCGGGTGCCGAGCCAACGCGGGATGACGAAGGCGATGGTCTCGAAATCCAGGTAGTAACGTGGGAACGGAATGCTGGCCAGTAGGGCATCGAGCTCGATTGAGCGATACGGCTTGCCGGTTTTGGTGGCGCTGAGGATGCGCCGGTGTTTGGCGTTGCCGAGTGCTGCGGCCGGCACTTTGCGCAGGTCGTGATAGCCCGCCGCGATCAATTGCTGAATCAGCGCGCCCGCGTGCGGCAACAGATCGACTGGGTAGGCCGGCGGTGCTGGCTCTTGCGCGCGGCAATGGTCGATGAACGGGCAGCCATAGGGTTGCGAGCAGTGTGGCCCGGTGTGGATATCCGGTTGCGGGCACGCCGCAACCGTTTTCAGCCGGGCGACGATGGCCGGGATTTCCGGCAATAGCGCGCGGACTTCGGTGCTGATGTCTTGGAGGATCAGCAGGCCGCGATAATTTCCTTCGCGGCGGTAGATGAACTGATTGTCGATGTGCCCGAGCTGGATCGATTGGATTTTGCGGCCGGCGCCTTCGGCGACCCAAGTCTGGATCGCGCAATCCCACAGGTGTTCGGGTTTGACCTGGGTGGTGGACTTCACTTCGATCAAGGTGTCGCCATGGGCCTGGCGCTTGAAGCCATCAACGCGAACGCGCACGTTTTGATACTCGAATGCAGCCTCGAACAGCATCGTTGCGCCGCGCAGCGGTTTGGCTAGGATTGCTGCAGTTTCGGCCAGTGCCTCGCGCACGTGGCGATGATCGGCTTCGACCAAGACGCCGCCACCGAGCAACTCGCGCGCCAGTTCGCCGAATGCCGTGCCCTGATCGAGTCGGGTCTGCGCGCTCTCGTCCCAGCGGGCGGCAGCGGCTCCGTGCAGTTCCAGCCACAGGCGTTTTTCGCACTGACGGCCGGACTGGATGCGGGACTTGGACAGGTGTGGGGTCATCGGGATTTTCCTGATCGGCTTGGCTGGCACATGCTTGTTTGCATGGCGTTCTTGAATTGGCGCGGGCTGCAATCGCATTCTGTCGGCATGCCGCGACAGCTTGTGTCGCTTTTCCTGCGTATCTCCCAGCTTCACCGGCACAGGTAGGGACCGACGCGGCGCGCATTGGTGCCCGGCTGCAATTTCGGTAAAGGCAAGACGCGGCGCCAGCGCTGCACGCTTTGCGCCAGAAGTGATGCATTGCCATGTTTTGCCGCTTCTCCGGCTACAGGCGAGGTTGTGCGTAGAGCATGGATTGGACTTCGGCAAATCACGCCCGGGTCAAGAAAAACCGTTATCCTCATGGCAAGCGTGTGAGCTTGTCTCTGGGTCGTTGCAGTGCATTTTCCCGGAGATACTGAATCGATCAAGCCTTGCTGATGGGAGCGCGAAGTGACGACACTGGTTCATGCCGAGATTCCCGACCAACTCGCACTACAGGCGGAACGTATGGTCGAGCGTGGTTGGGCGACCGATGTCGAGGCGATTGTTGCCGAATCTCTGCGTCGCTATCTGGAGTCCCATCAGGAAATACTGACCGAACAATTTATCCAAGAGGATGTCACCTGGGGCCTTCAAGGCAATGGCTGATGGCGTGAGCGCCTCTATCGTTGTCGCCGATGCGGGGCCGTTGATCCACCTGGATGAATTGCAGTGCATCGCCTTGTTGGCGGATTTCCGCGAAGTGCGGGTGCCCGAAGCGGTATGGCGAGAAGTTGCCAGGCATCGCCCACAGGCATTGGCTAGCTCGGCGGTTGCGTGGTGCCGATGCGTGGCGAGAGCAACATCCGAAGTTTAGCTACGACTGAGACTTTCGCGATGGCGATAGTGTCGGCTCCAGCGCTGCGCGCTTTGAGCCGACCTACGATGGCGAGACTTTTCAAGCTTTGACGATATACGCAGCAACCGCTGCCTGATGTTCGGCGAGGATGTCGCGCTTCAGGGCGACCGGGTGTTTGACGACGAAGCCCTCGCCCTGCGCGAGAATCCACCAGCGCAGCGCCCAGCTATCGCGGAGGCTGGCACTGAGGCGGACGTGATCGCCGTGTGGGTCGAGCTGCATGTCGCCGGATAACGGCGTTTCGGCAAGATGGATGGCGAGCGCTGGGCTGATCTGCGCGCGCAGTTTGATTGCTTCGCCATCACCGAATTCGAGTGCGCCGGAGGCGATGTAGGCGGCCAATGAAAAATCTGCGGGCCGTTTTGCGGTCTCTTCGATTGAGCGGGCGCGGTGGATGCGATGCACGGCCAACAACCGTGGTTCGGCGTAATCGAATACGGTCGCCACCAGGTAGGCGCCGGGCCCACGCTGCACCAGGCCGAGCGGATGTACGCGCATGGCTTTGGCGACGGGTTGGTCGACGCTGCGGTAATCGAGATCCAATTGCTGATCGTTGAACAGAGCTTCCTGCACGGTTTCGAGGATGCCGGGGCGGATCTTCGGCGGCAGCAGATTGAGCATCGGCGCTACCACCTGCACCTTGTCCAGCCAACGCGCCGCCGCACCCCGGTTGCCCAGCGCTTTGAGCTTGCTGTTGGCGAGATGGAAACGCGCCTCCAACGTGCGCAGAATCGAGGCCGGCAGCAGTGGCCGCAGAAATTGTTCGAGCAGATTGAGCGACAGCGCGTCGCTCAGGTCCAACCCGGGCAAATTGAGGTCGCAGCCCTTGGTCCAGTGCCAGCCGTGCGGTGTCATCGTTTCGTCGCACTCGATCGGAAACAGCAGCGAGAGTTGCACCAGGTCGCGCTCGATGGTGCGCTTGCTGACATTTTTCAAGCCCTCGGCGTCCAGCGCCATCTTGAGTGCGAGCGCGGATTTTGGTTGGCCGCTATGCCCTGCACCGGGTAGCAATTTCAGCAATTGCCATTGCCGGGTAATGGCATCGAATTTGGATTGGTCGGGCATCTGTTCAAGTTGTCGTGGGGGCTTTGATCTTAGTCGGCGCGGGGTACTTTGACCAATCTGCTGCGGTGGGCCGGTGATGTTGATGTTCCGCGCCGTCGGCGTGCATAGCTTGGGCGGCCTTAGACAAATCCGATGCGCTGCGCAGGGTGGTCTGCTTTGAGTGCACATTGGACATTCAGTGCTCGCAGCAAGTCGTTGGCATCGGTCAGTGGGCGAAACCGATGTTGCCTGGCCGCCGTTGCAAAATCGCCTGGAGTGAGCACGCGGATGTGCGCGAGGGCGGTGCGCAATGCCTGGTCCGGCTCGCCCAGCAGCAACTGTTGGCAGTGCGCGCAGAACAGTGCCCAAGCCGACGCCGGCAGCAGATAGTCAAACTTGAGTTTAAGATCAAAGCGGCGCAGCGCGGCCTGGTCGATGCCGTCGATCAAGTTGGTCGAGGCGACAAAGACGCCGCTAAAGCGTTCCATCTGGGCAAGCATTTCGTTGACCGCGCTCACTTCCCAGCTGCGCGTGGCATTGCGGCGGTCATGCAGGAAACTGTCGACCTCATCAAACAGCAGCACGGCCTGATCGGCTTCGGCTTCGGCGAAGGCCTTGGCGATATTTTTTTCGGTATTACCGACGTAGCAGTCGATCAGGTCGGAGGCCTTGTGCAGATTCAAAGGCCGATCCAGGCGTTCGGCCAGCCAGTGGCCATAGGCGGTCTTGCCGGTGCCGGGTGGGCCATACAAACATAGTCGTGCCGATGGGGCGCTAACGATGCCGTCGGCGATGGCGCTGAGATCGCCCTCGGTGTGCACCCAGCTCGGGTCATAGTGCGTGGGCAAGCGGGAGGCATCCAGCATCGGCAGGCCGCTGCTGTGTTGCGCGATCAAAGTGGCGTCGATCAAGTGCTCGACCGCTGCTGACAGTTGAGAAGGATCAAGCTCAGCGCGGATCGATCGGACGACGGCACTGGCGCGGGTGATGACCGCCGGCGCCAGCGCCTCGGCCTGAGTCAGGCGCTCCAGACCATCGGCGCTGAGCAGGTCACCGCAGGCGGCCTGCGCCAGCCGTTGGCGTTGCTGACGGGTCGGGATTTTCAATTGGATAATGTGATCGAAGCGGCGCAGAAACGCGGGGTCCATGCAGGCCACGCAGTTCGACAGCCACAGCGTTGGCACCGGGTTTTCTTCCAGCACCCGGTTGATCCAGGACTTGCGCACTTGCGCGGTGCTTCGGGCGAGCAGGCCGCCGTCGTTGAATACGTCTTCGGTTTCGTCAAACAGCAGCAGAGCGCTGCGGCGGCCGAAGAAGCTCTGCGCCGCCCGATAAGTACGCAGCCGTGCCTCGCCGCAGAGCGCCTCGCCGTCGTTGTCCTGGTTGGCAACCTCGAACAGTTCGACTCCCAGATCCGCCGCCAGCACCCGCGCCAGCTGTGACTTGCCGGTGCCGGGCGCGCCGTAGAGAAAAATGTTGATGCCACGGCGGCGTTCGGCGAGCGCGCGTCTGAGGTAGGGGCGCACGATGCGCAGGTCCTGCTCGATATGACTGAAGTCACTCAAGGCCAGATGCCCAGGATCGGCCGGTACCACCGATTCGCGGAGCAGACTGAGCGGACTCTCGGCGGCCGACAGCAAGCGATCAACGAACGCTTCGGAAAGCACGTCGAGTTTGTAGCGCAGGCTGACCAGACCAGCGCGGTTGACGTCGACCAATCCGGTTCTGCCAAGCGCACTATCGCTCTTCAGCGCGTCTTGCACTGCGGGTTCGGCGCGACCCAGGCAGACCGCGAGCACGCGCACCAGCTTTTGCGTGGTCAGGTTCTGCAATAGCTCACCGACTTCATCGAGCAGCGTGTTGGAATGGATCAGGGCAGCGAACTCGAGAATGCGACAATCGAGATCGGTGAGCCCGATCAACAACTGCAATTCGGCGACATTGGCCAGTAAATCGGCGGGCGCTGCGGGCAGTGGCCCTTTGGCTTCGGCGCGTTTGCAGGTCTTGTTGACGGTGGCAATGATCGCCGCCGCCGACAGATCTACTTCGCTGTCTTTGATGCCGATCAGCGCGCTGATAGATTCTGGAATGCAGCGACTGGTGACCAGCGCCCGGGCGCCGCCGAGCGGTCCCAGAATGCGCAAGGCCCAGCGCAGCACCAGCGGATGCGGTGCATGGTTCAGGCGGGTGATTCGATGCGGTTGGCGGCGACGTTGAGCGAGCATCAGCGGTCTCCAGTGGTTGGGGGAGATAGGATCGGCCCGCACCGCGACAGAACATGTCTTTAATATCGCGCCACGTTTGGCCGTTCGGGCGCTGGCGGCGCCGATGGTGGTCGTGATCTGGCGATCAAGATGGCGCTGGCGACGGCAACGTTTTGGCTACCACAATGGCGCGTACGCCATATCTGTGCGTCATTGTCAATGCTTCTGGTCTGGTTCCGGTTTGCTGCCCATTGCTTGCAGGCAATGCACGATCTCCCCGGGGCGCAACTTGCGGCCTTTGCGGCCGGTGATTTCCTTCAGTACCCAACCGCCATGGCAGCGCTGGTACATGACGGTGGCCCGCACTGGCTTGAGGATGCGATAGAACAGCGCGTCACCCGCGCTGAGCAGCCGTTCGTAGGTCGCCGTACCGAGGCAGTGCGCCATGTCACTGCCCTCGGCGGCGAGACCCGGGGCACTGCTGATGCGCTGGCGCTCGCTGGTGTCGGCCACCGGCTCACGCAAAGTATCGGCGCCGACCTGCGCCGAGTGCCAGTCGAGCAAGTCGGCGACCGAGTTGAACAGCGCCGGTGCCGTGCAATTTTTGCGCAACAACTTGGCGGCGGGGGACCAGTCCGGCGCGCCTGCCGCAGGCGGCACTTGGAGCGATTGCATAAAACTGAGCGAGAGTCGATCAGCGATCAACGGATCCAACAGCGCCGCCAGTTCGGCTACTGAGCCGACGCGGGTGTGGCGCAGTTTGGCGTAGCGGGCCGGATCCTGGATGACCGTTCGCAGTTGCTGCAACAGCGCAATGCTGAGGCATTCCGGGGCCAACGTGGCGAGCCAGCGCCGACACGAGGCGCTGTCCGGAAAACCCAACCAGGCCAACACGGCGCGTTGCGGCGCACGCAGTTTTTCGATGCACAGGGTGCGGCCGCTGACAAAACTGCGGTAGGGCTCTGACCCGCACCAGCGGTCTTGCGGTGGGCGGCTGGGCTGCCGACGGAACGCTGGCCAGCAGGCCAGTGCCAGCGCCAATGCCGGGTTGCTGGCCAGCAGATCGGTGGCGCCGTCGAGGCGCGCAAAGCGACGCAGTTCGCCGCGACAGTCGCCCTCGAAGCGCTGTAAAAACCGTTCGGTAGCGGCTGCCTTGACTGGATCGACGCTGTCGTCGTGCGCCGCCGTGGCATACAACAGCGTGAGTTCGAAGCCGCGATAACGCTGCGGCATGACGATGAAAAGTTTGTCCAGACCCTGGCCGCGACATCGACGAAAGGCGCAATAGGTTGCAAAGATCGACCGTCGGCGCCGCCTGGGGCCACGCACCAGGCACAGCACACTGGGCGAGTCGAGAATGGCGGGGTCGATCGCGGGCAGCCGTCGAACCTGGTCGCCGCGACAATCTCCCGAAGCCATCGCATAGCGCTGCCAGCGACACGGCCCGATCCCCGCCAACACCTGCTGCAGGCCTTGCGCATGGCGGGTGTGGACCTCGCAGCCGCTACTTTGCAAGCACAGACTGAGCAGCGGTGCAATGGCGTCGGCATCGTCAAACCAGGCGTCGATCCAAGTCTCAAGCCAGGTCTCGATCTGGGCGGCGCGGTCGCCATAGTCCGCTGCGGTGATTGGAGCGGGATGACACCGACACAGAATGTTGAGGGTTACGGCGCTGAGATGCGTCTCGACCAAGGCCTGCAGTTCGGTGCTAATGTCGCTGACAAAAATCAGCAGGATCTCGTGGGGATTTTGCGACCGCTGCCGATGGTTCGGCGACCGATCCAACGCGCATTCGACCAGTGGCCGCGATACCGCATCGGCGATGATGCGCACGGTTTCGCCGTGCTCGTTTTGGAAGTCTTCAATCCACATGGCGCGGTTCCCGTTGCTACCTCATTGTCTCCATGCCAGCGACAGAACATGTCGTTGCTGACAGGGTATTGGCGGCACGGAATGAAGCTGCGGATCGATCTTCTGTCTGCGTTGCATCCCCAAGCGAGCGCAGAACGGCGGCAAGCCGCTGCAGGCCCGGGTCGGTAGTGAGGCGCTGCGCTTTTCTCGCCCATTTTTCTACTACCTGACTTTCGGCCCATGGCTCTGAATTAGTGTTGTATTAAAGTAGTACACACCCGCAACCGCGCCCTTGCCATCACCACTGAGCCTGACTGAATCATCATGCCAAACCCATTGATTAAAATAATTTTTTCGACCTTTGCACTGCTTGCGCTGCTGACTTTGTCGGCGTGTCGCCCGGGTTCGGGTGAAGGCAAACCAGAGGCTGCGGATGGCGAGGCGGCGGCCTTGGTGCCGGTTGAAGTTGCCACGGCGGCGATCAAGCCGATGCTCGCCAGCTACACCGGCACCGCCGCGCTGGAGCCGGAGAATCAGGCCCAGGTGGTGGCCAAGACCAGCGGTGTGCTGCTGGGAATTCTGGTGGAAGAAGGCGATCAGGTGCGCGCCGGTCAGCTGCTGGCGCGGATCGATCCGGAACGCGCTCGGCTCGAGTTGGCGCGCGCCGAAGCCAACCTGCATCGTCTGGAAAATGAGTTGCGGCGTTCGACCGATTTGTTCGCGCGCAAATTGGTCAGCTCGGAGGCGCAGGATCGGGCGCGCTTCGATCTGGATACGCAGAAAGCGGCCTACGACATTGCCCGCCTGGAACTGGACTACACCCGGATCGTGGCGCCGATCAGCGGCGTGATCAGCGAACGCATGGTCAAGGTCGGCAATCTGATTCAGTTGCAACAGGTGATGTTTCGCATCGACGATTTCGATCCGCTGCTCGCGGTGCTCAATATTCCGGAGCGCGAACTGGCCACCATTGCCGCCGGCCTGCCAGCAAAAATGGCGGTCGATGCGCTGCCTGGCCGAGTATTCGATGGCCGCATCGCGCGGGTCAGCCCGGTGGTGGAAGCCGGCACCGGCACGTTTCGCGCGACCGTGGCGTTTCGCGATACCGGGGCGACGCTCAAGTCGGGCATGTTCGGCCGGGTCAGTGTGATTTATGACCAGCGCAGCAATGCCTTGGTGATTCCGCGCGAGGCCTTGCTCGAAACCGACCATGAGACCGCGGTGTTTCTGCTCGACGCCAAGCCACCGGCCGCTGCCGCCACGAGTACCGACAAAAACGCCGCAAAGCAACCTTCGTGGTGGCAACGATGGCTGGACAAGATGAACCCATCGACGGCGAAAAAACCGCTGCAGCGCGTTGCCAAACCGGCCGGCTACGCGCGCCGCGTGGTGGTGAAACTGGGCTATTTGAGCGGCACCGATGCCGAAGTGGTGGCCGGCATTCAAGCCGGTGATCGGGTGGTCACCTTGGGCAAGAATGCCCTGCGCGAAGGCGCCGCCCTGCAGATCGTGGGAGGCGCGGCCCGATGAGCCTGATCGAACTGTCCACCCGGCGGCCGGTGACCATCGGCATGGCGATGGTGACGATGTTGTTGTTTGGATTTATCGGCCTATCCGATCTGAAAGTGAACCTGCTGCCGGATCTCTCTTACCCAACGCTGACCGTGCGCACCGAATACGCTGGTGCGGCGCCGGCCGAGATCGAGAATCTGGTGACCGAGCCGGTGGAAGCCGCGCTTGGCGTGGTCAAGAACGTGCGCCGGATCAAGTCGGTATCGCGCGCCGGTCAAGCCGATGTAACCCTGGAGTTCATCTGGGGGACCGACATGGATATGGCCGGTCTCGAGGTCCGCGAGAAACTGGAAGTGCTCAGTCTGCCGTTGGAAGTAACGCGCCCGCAATTGCTGCGCTTCGATCCCTCGACCCAGCCGATTTTGCGGCTGGCCCTGCTTGGCGGTTCCGCCAGCAGCGTGTTCAACGAAGCCGAGCTCAAATCCCTGCGCCGGTTTGCCGACGAAGAGCTCAAACGTCGGCTGGAACCCGTGGCGGGCGTGGCCGCGGTCAAGATCGGTGGCGGCTTGCAGGACCAGGTGCAGGTCGATATCGATCAACAAAAGCTCAAGCAGCTCGGACTCGGCGCGGGGGATGTGATCGACCGCCTGAAAGCCGAGAACGTCAATGTCGCCGGCGGCCGCATCGACGAAGGCGCGCAGCGTTATCTGGTCCGTACGATCAATCAGTTCGCCAGTGTTGAAGAAATTGGCAACACTTTGCTGAGTCCGCACGGCGGCATCAGTTTGCGTTTGCGCGATGTTGCCGAAATTCGCCAGGGCTATCAGGAGCGCGAAGCGATCATCCGTGTCGATGGCCACGAAGCGGTCGAGGTTGCCGTCTACAAAGAGGGCGACGCGAACACGGTGAAAGTGGCCGAAGCGGCAAAGAAAGTGATCGCCGATCTGATCGAAAAAAAGGCGCTGCCGACCGGCGCCAAATTGCCGATCATCGAGGACCAGAGCCAATTCATTCGCGGCGCTCTGGATGAGGTCAGCAGCGCAGCGCTACTCGGTGGCGTGCTGGCGATTCTGGTGATCTATTTGTTCTTGCAGGACGTGCGCTCCACGTTTGTTATTGGGCTGTCGCTGCCGGTGTCGATCATCACCACCTTTTTCTTCATGGATCAGTTGGGCTTGAGTCTCAACATCATGTCGTTGGGCGGTCTGGCGCTCGCTACCGGCATGGTGGTGGATGCGGCGATCGTGGTGCTGGAAAGTATCGCCAAACTGCGCGAGCAGGGATTGTCGGTGATGCAGGCGACCATCCGCGGTGCCAATGGCGTGGCGATGGCGGTGACGGCGTCGGTGCTGACATCGGTGGCGGTGTTTTTGCCGCTGGTGTTTGTCGAGGGCGTGGCGGGCCAGTTGTTTCGCGATCAGGCACTGACCGTGACCATCGCCCTGCTGGTGTCGCTGCTGGTGTCGCTGACGTTGATTCCGATGCTGGCGGCGTTGGCGCCAGAGACCGCTGCCGCCGTTGGCGCGGTGACGGCGCCAGTGGCGGCCACGGTGACGCCAGCCCGGCACGGCTGGCGACGCTGGTTGGGTTTCCTGCCGCGGCTGCTTGGCAGGGTTTTGAGTTGGTGCTTGTTTTATTTGGTGCGCGCCATGTCGCGCCTCGTCGGTCGGATCGGCTGGCTGCTCGGGCGGCTGTTGAATCCGCTGGCCAGTGGTGTCCGGCGGCAGCAGACGCGACTGGAAAGCGCTTACGCCGCAGTGTTGCCAAAGGCGCTTGCCCACCCTGGGAAAATTCTCGGTGTGGCGTTGTTGGCGCTGGTTGCCAGTTTGCTACTGGGGCGCACCCTGGGTCTGGACTTGGTGCCGCAACTGGCGCAGGGGCAATTTGAAGCGACCTTCAAGCTGCCGCCGGGCACGCCGTTGGCGCGCACCGATGCGATTGCCCGCCAGTTCCAGGAAAAACACCAGGCCGATGTCGCCATGGTCAACGTGTTTGGCGTCAGCGGCACCGGTACCCGACTCGACGCCAATCCGACCGAGTCCGGCGAAAACGTGGCCCGCATGTTGGTCACTTTGCAACCCGGCAGCAGCAGCGCTGAAGAAGCCCGATTGATGAACGCGATGCGGGTGACCGCCGCCGAGCTCGGCGTCAACGACGCCACCTTCGCACGCCCGGCGCTGCTCAATTTCAGCACGCCGCTGGAAGTGGAAATTGCCGGCTACGATCTCGCCCACTTGCAACAGGCCGGGCGCAGCCTGACGGCGGCGATGCGCGCTTCGGATCGTTTCGCCGATGTGAAATCCACCGTTGAGACCGGTCAGCCCGAAATCCAGATTCGCTTTGATCAGGAACGCGCGGCGGCGCTGGGTCTGAGTACGCGCCAGATCGCCGATCAGGTGGTGCGCAAGGTGCGCGGCGAAGTGGCGACCCGTTACAGCTTTCGGGATCGCAAGATCGACGTGCTGGTGCGCGGCCGCGCCGAAGACCGCGCCTCGGTCGAAGATATTCGCAATCTGATCGTCAATCCGGCAGCCGAAAAGCCGGTCACGCTGGCGGCGGTTGCCAGTATCGAAGCCACCGAAGGACCGGGGGAAATTCGCCATTCCGATCAGGAGCGGGTGGCGGTAATTTCGGCCAATTTGCGTTATGGCGATTTGGGGACCGCTGCCAACAGCGTGCGCGGCATGATCGCCGGTTTGGCGTTGCCGGCCGGTGTCAGTGCGCGTGTCTCCGGGCAGAGCGACGAACTCGACGCCTCGGTGAGATCGCTGATTTTTGCCTTGGTGCTGGCGGTGTTTCTGGTTTATCTGGTGATGGCTTCGCAGTTCGAGTCGGTGTTGCATCCGTTCGTCATTCTGTTCTCGATACCACTGGCGCTGATCGGTTCGATTGTTGGACTGAAACTATTCGGCATGCCGCTCAGTGTGATCGCGGCGATCGGTATCATCATGTTGGCCGGCATCGTGGTGAACAATGCGATTGTCCTGATCGATTACGTCAACCAGTTGCGCGCCGAAGGCAGGCCGAAGTTGCAGGCGATTGTGGAAGGCGGGTGTTCGCGCTTGCGGCCGATCTTGATGACCACGGTGACCACGCTGGTCGGCTTTTTGCCGCTGGCGCTGGGTCTCGGCGAGGGCGCCGAGATTCGCCAACCGATGGCGGTGACGGTGATCGCCGGTTTGGCGGTCAGCACGGTGCTGACGTTGATCGTGATTCCGGTGATGTACGCCTTGCTGGATCGCAAGCCCGACCAGTATTACGTTGACAAACAACAGCGGACGCAGGCTTTGCATGACGAGGTCGCGCCGCTATGAGTCTGGTTGAGCAGAGTCTCAAGCGCCCGGTTACCACCAGCATGGTGTTTATCGCCCTGGTGGTGTTGGGTGTGTTGGCGGCACTGCGATTGCCGCTGGAGTTCATGCCCGAGTTCGATGTGCCGTTTCTGTTTGTGCAGATTCCCTACGCGGGCTCGACCCCGGCCGAGATCGAACGCACCATCACCCGGCCGGCCGAGGCCACGTTGGCGACGATGTCCGGCGTCAAACGGATTGAATCGAATTCGCGGGCGGATGCCGCCGAGATTTTTATCGAGTTCGATTGGAGCAAGCGCATCGGTGTCGCTGCGGTCGAGGCGCGCGAACGCATCGAAGCCATCCGCGCCGAACTGCCGAGCGACGTGCAGCGCTTTTTTGTGTTCAAGTTTTCCACCAGTGACCAGGCGGTGCTGAGTCTGCGCATTGCTTCCAACCGCGACCTGACCAACGCCTACGACTTGCTGGAGCGCAAACTCAAGCGACCGCTGGAGCGCATACCCGGCGTAGCGCGGGTGGATCTGCAAGGCGTGCAACGCCCGGAAGTGCGGATCGATCTGCTGGCCGACCGCATCACCGCGCACGGCATCGATATTGCGGAATTGAACCAGCGCCTGCGCGATTCCAGTTTCTCCACCTCGGCCGGGCTGATTACCGAGGGCGCGCTGCGGTTTCGTGTGCAACCACTCGGAGAATTGACCAGTATCGAGGCGATGCAGGCGCTCGTCATCAATGACCAGGGCCTGCGCCTGGGCGACATTGCCAACATCAGCTTGCAGCCAGCGCGGATGAATTATGGCCGCCATCTGGAAATGAAACCGGCGATTGCGGTCGAGATTTTCAAGGAGCGCGGCGCCAATCTGGTCCAGGTCGGTCGCGCGGCGCTGGCGGAAGTGCAACGCATTGGCCGCGATCCAGAGATGCAGGGGATCAATATCTTCTTTATCCAGGATCAGGCCGAAGGGGTCACCAGCTCGCTGAAAGAGCTGGCCGAGGCGGGCTTGGTCGGCCTGCTGTTTTCGGTGCTGGTGTTGTTCGCATTTCTGCGCCATTGGGCGTCCACGTTGATGGTGTCGCTGGCGATTCCGGTAAGTTTTGCGATCACCCTGGGGATGATGTATTTCTTCGGGCTGTCGCTCAACATCCTGTCGATGATGGGGCTGTTGCTCGGCGTCGGTATGGTGTTGGACAACGCCGTGGTCGCCGTTGAGAGCATCTATCAGCAGCGCGAGAAGTGGCCGCACCAGCCCGCCCGCTGTGCCGTCGTCGGCACGCGCAATATCACCATCGCGATTTCCGCTGGCACTTTGTCCAGCGTGGTGGTGTTTTTGCCCAACATTTTTGGTGAGCAGAACTTCATCAGCCAATCGCTGGCGAATATTGCCATCGCCATCAGCATTTCTTTGCTCGCTTCGTGGCTGGTGGCGGTGACGCTGATTCCGATGTTGTCGGCGCACATGGAGGCCCCGGACAAGGGTTTGCACCTGGGCTGGATCGCGCGTTTTCGGCTGCGTTACGCCGATTTTATCGGCTGGACCCTACGCCATCGCGGCCGCACCCTGCTGGCCACATTGGCCTTGCTGCTGGTCAGTTTGCTGCCGATGTCGCTGACCAAACAGGACATGTTTCCGACCGGGGAAACCCGTGATCTGCAACTGCGCTATGAGCTCAACGGGGCTTATCAATTGAGCGAGCTGGAGCGCGCGGTGACCCAGGTTGAGGAGTATCTGAACGCGCACCGCAAGGAACTGGAGATCCGTTCGCTGTACAGCTATTTCGACGAGCAGGGAAACGTCATCACCATGCTGCTGCTGACCGATAGCGATGTCGCGATTCGCTCCAGCGAAGTGATTATGGAAGATGTGCGCAAGGGCTTGCCGAAACTGGCGATCAGTACGCCGAACTTTGGCGAGGGGCGCCGCAGCGGCGCCAGCGGCGGTCTGACCATTTCCCTGTTGGGCGAGTCGAGTACGGTATTGACCGAATTGTTGCCCAGCGTTCGCCAGGTGTTGGCGAACGTGCCCGGGGTGCGTGATGTCAAGGCCGCCGCCGCTGGCAGTGCCGACAAGGAGGTGCAAGTCCGCGTGGATCGTGAACGCGCCCTGCGTTACGGCTTCAGCGCCGCCCAGGTGGCGCAGTTCATCTCGGTGGCGATGCGCGGTGCGCCGCTGCGCGAGTTCGAACACAAGGGCGAGGAGATTCCGGTCTGGTTGCGATTTCAGGGCGCCGATACCCAGGGGCTGGATGATTTGCGTGACCTGCGAATCAAGTCGCCGTTGGGCGAGCGGGTGCCGCTGCTGTCGCTGGTCAGCGTCAGCACCGCCGACAGCCCGACCATCATCCACCGCAGCAATCGCCAGACCGGCGCGCAAGTGCAGTTGAATCTGGCCAAGGATGTTACCGAGGGCGAAGTGCGCGAGCGCATCCAGAAAGCCCTCGATGGGCTGCAATTGCCACCGGGTTACCGGTGGACCTTCGGCCAAGGGTTTGATGAGTCCAACGAAGCCCTGGCGCAGATGGGATTCAACACGCTGATTGCGTTGCTGATGATTTTCATCGTGATGGCGGCGGTGTTCGAGTCGCTGCTGTACCCGGTGGCGATCCTGACGTCGATACTGTTTTCGGTGTTCGGCATCTATTGGCTGTTCTGGTTGACCGGGACGACGTTTTCGCTGATGGCCTGGATCGGTGCGTTGATTCTGATGGGCGTGGTGGTCAACAACGGCATCGTCATGGTGGAACACATCAATCAATTGCGCGCGCAGGGCATGGGTCGTGACGCGGCTTTGGTGCAGGGCAGCCGGGACCGTCTGCGGCCGGTGCTGATGACCATGGCCACCACCATTTGCGGCATGCTGCCGCTGTGTCTGGGCAACACCCAGGTCGGTGGCGATGGCCCGCCGTACTATCCGATGGCGCGCGCCATCGTCGGTGGTCTGATTTTTTCGACGCTGATTACCCTGGCGGTATTGCCGTCGATCTATGCGGTCTTCGATGATTGGCGCAGCCGCAGCGCGCGCTTTCTTGGGCGCGCGGCCGGGGTCCAATCGAATTAGTGTTTTGCCGATGTTGGGCAAATCGGTGCCGCTGAGCCGCGCCCCGCGTATTGTCGGGTCAGCCTGGACAGGTCCAACTGGTCAATAACTTCCACCACAAAACGCGCCAAGTGGTCTTCCCCCAGCCAGTCGTCCACCGAAGGCGGCAACAGA
>Ga0210033_1002562_pt1 | contig 15377 bp, 9 predicted proteins | sample CryGeymeta201501_FD_185465 | JGI IMG/M metagenome (GOLD analysis project Ga0210033, IMG submission 185465) | Groundwater microbial communities from Crystal Geyser aquifers in Utah, USA - Crystal Geyser metaG 2015-01 (SPAdes) (version 2) | ecosystem: Environmental > Aquatic > Deep subsurface >... | reverse complement strand
AAGATGATTTGATCGCGGTCAAATCAAGCTGCCCGACAATCTCAACGACAAAGCGGGCAAGATGGTCTTCAGGCAACCAATCGTCCATTGAGGGCGGCAGCAAAAACAGGGTGTTTCGGTCGACTTGGCGGAACTTATCGCTCATGAATTTTTCACTTTCTCGGGGATTTTAAATACCTAGCGAGTTTAACATTTTACGGTCGGAAAGTCCGACAAGCTGCTAGGGTAAGAATCGAATTGTAATCAAGAATAATGACATCACCCTTTTTTGACAATACTTTTGCTTGTCCATTTTCCAAGGTAATTACTTTGTCTTTTGGACAGAGTAAAACCGTCTTGCCTTTTCTGATTGATTTAGTCTTTATTGATTGATAGCGCTGAAACTTAACCTGTCCATCCACTTTCGTAATGCTTGCAATACTTTGTTGCTGTGAACATTTTTGTGCCAAGGCAATTTTTGATAAACCGAATGATAAAATGATAAAAAACGAAACCTGAACCAACTTCATAAAACTATAACTCATGCAAACAACCAATTTATAGGTCATCATAATTAAAATTTAAACTGCTTGAAATCAAATGAATTGACAAGCAGTCACGATGTCTTTTTTGATAGACCTAGTCTAATTAACTGGGATAAATTTTACTTTCTTCCCAGAATATTGAGGCATCTCCATTCCATAACTGGCATTGACATATGTTGGATCAGCGACGACATAATGACGATTTTGGAAAACATAGCTTTTGCCTTTTGGCTTCTCAAGGTTCACTGCCGTTGCAATATGTCCGGTATATTCCAAACCAACAACTGAAAGCCCTAAAACATTTCTAACCAGCCAGGCAAATAAGAAAGAATGATCTTCGCAGTCTGAATAAACATACAAAAGCGTTTCTTCTGGTAACAGGTACTTCTCAGACCGATTAAAGTGCTCTTTGTCCAATTTATACTTCAATCCTTTTTGTGCAAACGCTAACAAAAAGTTTATCGCTTCCTCCTGCGACATACCTGCTACGACTGATTTAACTTGTGGAATAAGCACTTTTTTTAGAGCCTCAGAAGGCTCTCTACTGAAGTAAGTATCACTTTTTTGTAAAGGCAGTGAATACAAGTAATCTGCATAGTTTTGTGAGACAGGCGCTTTAAACTGATACGCCTTCCCTTTATGATTAAAAGAAATTGTCTGTAAGCGTGCATCTGTAAAAAAGACAGGGTTTTGATGATAGTTTAGATCTAAAGCTTTAGTTTTTTCACTAAAATCACCCTCATACGTATACAAACTTGAAACGGTTAAGCGCCCGCCATCAGCTTCAAAAATGTAATATCTCTTATCATCATATGTCCAATAATTCACATTAAACAGTGGTTGTTGTGAATGATATAGAAGATAAAACCCATCATCGTTATAGCCAAGGCGTACCGCTTCATTCATTTTTACTAGTAATGCCCATGCAAGCAGTTTTTGTGAATTTTTATGGTACATCAAATTTTTAGCTAGTTGATCGGCTAACTGCAAACGGCCCCAGCCGTTTAAATTCAACTTGCGGCTGTAAGCATCAAATTCATCAAGGACGGCATCAAGGTTCAGCTTAGCAAAGGTTTTCCAGAATTCTGCCACCTGATCTTTATCAATTTTATGAGGATTAAAATTTCTGACCGTCTGCCAATCACGATCAATTGACCACACTAGACTTTGACCATAAAAGGACATTTTAAAACCTGTAAATACAGGCTCAGTCTTAAAAACCTTCTCTTCAGGTATGCTTGGAACAACCACTTTAACCGGTTCTACTATTTTCGGTTTATCCAGCTCTTCTTCTGGTTGTACGATTGGCAATACTTCAGGTTTGGGGCGTTTCACTTCAATTGGTGGCGCAATTTTTGTATTTTTCCACCCTTCTTTTAGAAATTGATAAAAGGCTTTATCTTGTGCTGATTTCCATTCGTTAAATTCTTGCTGTTGAGCCCGTTTATATTCTTCAAATGTCAGCGCATATACTGAAGGCGCAAGCATTACCAACAATAAGAGTTTCAAAACCGTAAAGAACTTAAGATTCAAACAACTATTATTCGAGTTGACTGTCATCGACTTATTTCCTAATTAGTGTTATTTGAGATAAAACCAAGGCTTTAAACCAGGCCTGGTCCTTTTGAACACAAGCTGAGTCATTACTATGTGTACTCTTGGTATTGTTTTTTTGCTTTTAAAACCCGTTCCAAATAGTGCTTCGTTTCGTCATAAGGCAAGCTTCGCATAAGGCGATTATGTACTCTCTGAGGCGTCATAGAATTGGCAGCTTCTGCAAGAGAGGCCAGCTTTGTTCTACCTGTAATCGCCCTGGCTACATTACCAGCACCCGTGTTATAGGCGGCTATGGTGCAGTAAAGTCGAGTTTGTGGATCTTGAATGCGTTTTAAGTAGCGATATTGAAGAATATGCAGATAGGCACTTCCCATTTGGATATTATTTTCTGGTGTATAGAGATAATTGGGAGAAACCAGTCTGGAGTGCCCATAAATAAGCTGAGTGGCATCCATTCCTGCTGATCTTGGAACAATTTGCATTAAACCATAAGCTGGGACAGCAGACTTAGCCAAGGGGTTAAAGGCACTTTCTGTTCTTGTCACAGCCATCACTAAACTGGGATCAATATGCCATTTTTTCGCTTGAGATTGTACTTGATGAAGGTAGCGCTGTTCTTTTTCGCTCAAGTTGTGTGTTGATAGAGGAATTACAAATTGTGTTAAATTTTGCCCTTGGGAAGTCTTCACAATTTTGGGTTTAGGCAAAATCGTGGCTACCTCTACAGTTTTTTGTTTTAGCGCATCTGATTGAACTTCAGAAACCTTCTCTGACGCCTGATACTTCTGATCTAAAGCTTCATTTGCTTCATTAGCAAATTGATTAAGCGCTCGATCAACAGGGTCTCTTTGAATAAGTTTCGATAAAGAAGACTGGTTCAGCGTTTGTAACATTTGCTCAATATGCATTTTTTGCTGAGCACTTGGTGGCAACACACTTTCTATTCGAACGTTTTGTCGACGATAATCTACAACAACTTTAGTTGCTAAGTCAGAATCATAGGTAACCCACTTGGTTGGATCAGAGGTTTCAACCTGCTGCCAACGATTGGCAATTCCTTGAGAATATGCTGAAAAGGCGCGATTGTGAATACGCTGATACTCTGCAAAGGCCTCTAATAATTCAGTCTTATAACTATTAAATGCTTGCTGTTGCTGCTGCTTATATTTAGCAAATGCATCTTGCTCCGTTTGAGCAAATACATTGTTGCCACCAAGTGACATGACAGCACCTAGCGTTAAAAAATCTCTTCTTCGCATTTATGCCCCTTCTAAGTCACCTGATAGCGGTAGTAAATGTTTCGAGCCTAAAATCGACCGGTAATTTCTAGATAGGGCCCGGTTAAAGTGCTTTCAAAGTCAGTTACCAAAGAATAGTTGGCTTTATTATCAAAGGTAGCCGTTAATTTGCTGTACTTATATCCAAGGTTAACGCCCCAATCCATAGTTTGCTGCTTCATAATCCATTGATAAGCTAAATGGCCTTCAAGAAACTGTGCTTGACCATTCGACATAATTGACTTGCCGTTATTCGCCGCGCTAATTGTCGAATTCGCATTTAGGTCATTCAAAAAAGTACCAGAAGGTTTTAATTCTCCAATACCGCCAGAGAGGGCTAGGTTCCATCCGGTTTGTGGTATTTCACCTAAATTCGAATCAACCGATATCATTAAAAAATTACCAGAATATTTAATTTCTTCAAAACCTGAAACGATTACATTTTGGGGGTTAGATTGAGAGGTTAAATACAAATCCTGTGGAAGCTCATACTGGAAATTCCGATAACCAAAGCCGAATTTTTTGTAAAAGATCAGCCAGTCACTAATATTTAATTTTGTTGTAAAAGTTCCTTCTCCATAAACACTTTGACCACCTGAGTCTTTAACACCAGCTAAACTGCCATCAAATTTCCCCTGATAAAGCTTGCTAAAGAAAGTGAAATCGTTAATGAAGAAACCTAATGCACCCGCTAGATTGGAGAGTTTTTTCCCGGTTTTTTCTTGCGTTTCTGCGTATTCAAGCTTGCCGGAAAAGAACTCTGTAAAACCAAATTGCGCTCTCAATGAACTCGCTGGAGCATTATCTATTGAATAGTCTGTGTCTATGGCATCGTTTCCAAACTGGCTTTTTGCGGTACTTTGTTGATCCCAATTCACCATCCAAGCGCCACCGTTCAAATCTAAATAAAACTGATCTTTTGCCATTTCAGATATCATTTTAGTGGTGTCGGCATGTACAGTGTTGATACAACATATTCCACTCATTAATGATAAAGACAGTGTCTTGAACTGTTTTTTTAAAAGCATATTTTTTCCTTTTTCGCTTCAATCATTAGGGTATTGGCGCAACAGTAAATTGATAGTCATAATTTTGATAGCCAATGTGTCCATATAAACGAATGACAACTACCCCACTCGTTGTCGGCGTTATTGTTAGGCTATTCGCTTTTCCTGTGCCGATATAAGTCTGAGTAACCAAATCATTTGGAGTCGCTACTGAACCAACCGTGTAAGCTAAACTGCTATAACTATTATTTTGGTTACTAATATCGATTGAGTAGGTTTTTCCTGCAACGGCGTCAAAACTGAAATAATCTTGATATTCATCCACGGCTAGTTTTGAAACCACCGTTTGCTCAAGTGTTAATGGCGTGGCTGTTACTGAGGTATTGTTCGGCTCAAATGTTTGAGGATCTTGAACAAGACCATCTGCAGTAGTAGGCATTACTGTCAACTTATAATCATAGTTTTGATAATCAATGTATCCATATAAACGAATGACAACTACCCCACTCGTTGCTGGGGTTATTGTTAGGCTATTCGTTTTTCCTGTGCCGATATAAGTCTGAGTAACCAAATCATTTGGAGTCGCTACTGAACCAACCGTGTAAGCTAAACTGCTATAACTATTACTTTCGTTACTAATATCGATTGAGTAGGTTTTTCCTGCAACTGCCTCGAAGCTAAAATTATCTTCACTTTCATCTGACGATAACTTTGAAGCTACTGTTTGCTCTAATGTTATTGGATAAGCTGTAACTGAAGTATTATTTGGTTCAAATGTTTGAGGATCTTGAACAAGACCATCTGCAGTAGTAGGCATTACTGTCAACTGGTAATCATAGTTTTGATAATCAATGTATCCATATAAACGAATGACAACTACCCCACTCGTTGCTGGGGTTATTGTTAGGCTATTCGTTTTTCCTGTGCCGATATAAGTCTGAGTAACCAAATCATTTGGAGTCGCTACTGAACCAACCGTGTAAGCTAAACTGCTATAACTATTACTTTCGTTACTAATGTCGATTGAGTAGGTTTTTCCTGCAACGGCGTCAAAACTGAAATTATCTACCAGTTCATCAACGGCTAGTTTTGAAACTACCGTCTGCTCTAATCCTATTGGATATGCCGTAACTGGCGTATTATTTGGCTCAAACGTTTGAGAATCCTGAACAAGGCCATTTACCGATGACGGTAAAGTAGTTATTTGATAATCAACATTTTTATAGTAGTTATAGGCATGTACACCAACAATGGCTTTACCTGTCGTCGCTGCGGTAAAGGATCTATTGTTGACAGCTCCAATATTAATACAAGACACTTTCATTACTTCATCCACAACCGCTTCAGAACCTACCGTATAACACAAGCTTGTTGCACTTGTGAACTCATTACGGAGGTCTAATGCATAAGTCTGGCCAGCGACTACATCAAAACTATAGTAATCAAACTTTTCATCACTAGTAAGTTTAGATTTAATTTGATTCTGTAAATTAACAGGAGCTGCTGTAATGGCAGTATTATTGGGTTCGTAGTTAATCGGGTCTTGGACTAAACCATTTCCAGATGCAGGCAAAGCCGTTAATTGATAATCCATATTTTGATAGTAGCCGTTGGCATGAACACCAATCAGTACGTTACCTGTCGTCGTTGCGGTAAAGGGACTATTGCTAACAGTACCAATGCCAATACAAGATACTTTCATTACTTCATCCACAACCGCCTCAGAACCTATCGTATAACACAAGCTTGTTGCACTTGTGAACTCATTACGGAGGTCTAATGCATAAGTCTGGCCAGCGACTACATCAAAACTATAGTAATCAAACGTCTCGTCTTTGGTCAGTTTTGATGTCACCGTTGTTTGCAACTTAATAGGAGCTGCAGTCGCTACCGTATTATTTGGCTCATATGTCAGCTTATCGTGCTTAAGGCCGTCTATCGTTGAAGGTAAAGCAACAACAGAATATTGATGACCTTTATAAACATTTTTACCTTGTAAGTGAATGACAGCTTTTCCAGTGGTGGTTGCGGTGAACTCGATATCAGCAGAATGCCCTAAACTGACACCCCAACCTGCCGCATATTTCTGAGAATCGGCATAATCGCCTATGCTATACAACATCATGCTAAAACTGGCTGCGTTATTTTTTATGGATATAGAATAAGTCTTCCCTGCGATAGTATCGAAGCTGTAAACATCATAAAGTTCGGATTCGGAAAGGTAACTTGTAACCTCTTCTTCTAGCACAATTGGTTTAGCAATATACATAGAATCATTAGGTTCGTTATGTTGATCCCAATGAGCTACGTTTAAGTATCCATTGACGTCCTGTAAGTCTACGCCAGGGTAAAGAGCTACTTTAATTAAAGCATCACTGGTTACAACACTACCTGGTGCAATGTGTAATTCAACACTTGTTCCAGGTATAGAAACTTGGAAACGATGTATGATTTGCTTTGACGCATTATTTGCTGAAACATTGGAAACATTAACACCTCCTGTCTTAACCACTGATGTAACATTTGAGTTTGCGACGATATCTTGCTTGTCAAACAATACCAATACATAGTGTCCAATCGGTAAATTATCAATTCGGAGAGGGTTAGCAATGGAGGTGGGGGTAACGTGAATTTCTTTAAGTTCATTTATGCCAAGTGTTGACTGCACCTTATTATCTAAAACTTGATCCAATACACGAACAACCATTTGAGTACTATATAAAGGCGTGTTGTTCGTGTCAGTTTCAATTGACTCTACCTTAATTAGTGTTGTTCCAGAAGCGACGGCTACAATTTGACCTGTTGCGTTTACAGAGGCGACACTGGGTAATGAACTGGTATATTGCAAAGTTAAGTTATTTGCATTGATATTTAAATCATGAGTAGAGGAAATTGGTTGACCATTTAATGTGGAAGTTATCTGAGGAACCTTTAATAAGATTTGATTTGGTATTTCAACTACATAAGATTGTTTGTCAGAGTTTGCAATTAAGCCCTGAGAATCAGTTGCTTCTAAAGAAATTTCATGCTTACCTGGTTTTAGCGTGGAAGAGATAGTGCTCCCCGTCCCAATTAATCCACTTAATGAAGAATACCAATTAATATTCGAATCTGGAATAACACCATCTTCAAAGTCATCAACCCGGACACTAAATTGATTAAGCTGTAGCGAATTAACATTAGGGCTTTCTAAATCTGGAAAGGCAAACTGTTTAGGAGATAAAAATAAAATATCAGCATAATGGTTAACCGCTATTTCAACTGTTTGTGTTGTAGTTCTGTTATTGGATTTAGCGGTAATAGATATAGTTGCCAGCCCGCCATTTTCAGGAGCCATCCATCTTGCTTGGCTAGATGTTACATTCACGAATTTTCCTAAATCCGTATCAAATTGATAGGTAATCGGGTCTCCATCAGCATCTTGAGCAACGACACTTAAATCGACATAACTTGGAGTTGTTAGTGCACTATCACCATTCGATAGTTGGGTGTAAATAGAGGGGTTAATAGTATACTGACCGAGTGCATTTTTATTAAGCGCCTGTGCTAGGCTAACAGATTGAATAACTGGCGGATTTGGATCTGTAAGCGTGACATTAATATCTTTAGCAGTAATGATTGAGTTTGCCGAAACTGATAAGTTGGTCTGATTCTCAATATTTATGACATTCCCAAGTGCATCAGTACCTTTTATACGAACAATATAGCCATCCCCTGGCGAGATATTTGTTAGTAAGTAAGAACCGTCGGTAAGAACTGTACTTTGTGCTAATTGTGTGCCCGATGTATCAATAAGGCTTGCTTCAATATTTTGGGTATGACCAAATCCTAATGGAAGTATCAACTTACCGGATATGCTGCCAACTTTAGGTGTTAGCGTTATGATATCGGGTAATGAATAAGGCGCGCTCTTCACATCAACTATTTGGCTTATAGTGTTATATCCTGGCCGATTTAGCTGAATAATGTATTGTCCTGGCTTTACGCCATAAAGAGTAAAGGCACCACTTTGATCTGTCACAGTTGTAGGAATATCTGTCCCTGTTAATAATACAGAAACGCCACTATGATCTGTCATGCCACTTAGTTGTATTTGCCCAGTTAATGTAAGCCGCGTTAATACAATAGGCGTTGAAGTTAAATCCAATACTTGATTAGCTGTATCCAGCTTACTTACTGTTTCACTCGCGCTATAACCATCTTTAGATGCTTGCACCGTTAAACTACCCGTTAACACACCTGAAAGTTCATACAAACCATTCGCATCAGTAAAAGCAGTATGTGTTTTACTCGGGGTCTGTAATTGTATTAGTGCATTTGTTATTGGGCTTCCAACCTCGTCTTGTACTAGACCTTTCACTGTTCCTGCATTAGCGATCAGTTCGATATCATCTAGTCTTGTCGCAGCACCTGAGACGATTTCAATTTGGTTAGTCTGTGCTTTATAGTTTGAGTCTGTGAAGTTAAGCGTGTAAGCCCCTGCCGGCAGGTTGTTTACAACAAAAGACCCGTCTCTTGCTGTGATAGCTTCATAGGATGTGCCTTCTATCGAGACGATTATCCCGGCATGAGTCATGTCTGCTCGTCCTGCAAATCTTGCATAGCCTTCTAAGGTCCCATGGGCTGCATGACTTCTTTCTAGTGTCATACTGGGAGCGACTTGGGTTAGGTTTTCTTCGATGGTTATGCCATCAGATTTGGCGGTTTTATAGTCATGCGCTGAGGCTATAACACTATAGCCGCTTCCAATCGGTAGGCTATTGAATCGGTAGCTACCTGTGCTATTGGTAAGACTTGTGTAGATGGAGCCATCCTGAGATTGGGCATAGACGATAACATTACTATAGTCGCTTAGCCCTAATACGGTGACATCTCCAGATAGGCTGCCTTTTTTGTCGTTTAGCTCTATTGCTGGGATGGTGATTGTTTGGCCTGATTGGACTTGTACGGTTTGATATTTGGAGACATACCCTGCGGCTTCGATTGTAATTGCATAGGTGCCCTCTGCTAGATCGGCTATTTGTACTTGTCCGGTAGCATCAGAAATATCGGTCTGGTTTAGATTATGGAGTCTGACTGTGGCGCCTTGAATGACATTTCCAGTTCTGAGCGATTGTATCGTAAGCGTTAGCCCTCCAGTCGGTTTCAACTCCGTTGATTTGATGTTCTGAACTAACGTTTGACCAGGCGATAGGCTTAGATTATCGACTTTGACGCCTTCGTTTTGGTCATTAACATAGGTTAATGAGTAGTCAGTACCGGATGGGACGTCTTTGATTTCATAAGAGCCATCGGCTTGGATGGGAATTTCTCGTGCCTTAACAATTGGAGGTGGAACCGTGACGACCTTTTTGGCTTGAATATCAGACTTAATTGCGCTCGCAATTGCATTAGGTGTTAACCATAAACTACCCTTCTTAGAAGTAATGGCCCGAGTGTTAGCTTTTGGTGCAATTTCTCTCACTGCTCGAGTGTTAATTTGCCTAGCAGGAGTTGTATTTGTGGTTAATGATTTCGGAGCAACTCTAGTGCTATGTGGCACCGTTCCTCGAATAGTTGATGTTTTGGTTAGTGGATTCGTATCAATCAGCGTGGCTTTATAGGAGCCTGCATTTATCACTGAGTTATCACTTAGAGTTAGTTCTAACTCTCCGGCTTGGTTGACTGCTGCACCGACTATACTGGCTCCATTTGCGCCATGACAGATATATTGTGTTCGGGTGGAATCAACTTCGTTGTCATCAAGCAGTCCGTTGACATTGGTGTCTATTCCTACGTCTAATTGAACACCACCATTGATTGGGCAGTTTTGGTTGATTTGTGATACGTTGGTTTTGACTAGACGTGTGAGCACGTCTCTACCTGATAGGGTTATACCTATCTTGTTGTCGTCTATTATTTGAATCACTGCGGTGATTTTGTTGACTATTGATTTTAGTGCTGGGGAGTTTGAGTAGTCTGCAGATGCGCTGATAAAGTCTTTTAGGCCCTTTAGAGAAAACGGCGCTTGGTTAGCTAGGCCATTGAGCTCAGATAGTGAGGTTTTTTCAAGGTCTGTTAGAACCACATTGGCTAGGGTTAAAAACTCGATTGCGAGTTCATTGAGGTCAATTAACTTGACGTTTGTCGCTTCGGTTTCTGCTTGATCTGTTGCCACTGTTTTGTTGAAGCTGGCGTCTAGCTTGATTACAGCATTTTGTGTCGGTTGTGTGGTGTCTACTTTGACAAGTGTACTGATAGCGGCTGCTATCTTGGTGGCATTGACTGCTGCGGTTTGGGCTTGGGCTAAAGTGGTGACTGTGGTTTTTGTATAGATTTCGCTGGTTTTCTTGGCGGTTATGGCGGCAACAGCGGTTGCTTTTTCTAGTACGGTTGAGCCTAGGTGTTGCTTGGCTTGGGTGTCGATTGCCATTTTAGTGACAAGTGCTTCGACGGTTTTGGTGTCGGTTGCGGCTTGTTGGGATTTGATGGCGGCGGCGAGCGCATTAAATACTTTGTCTGCAACTTGGCTTTCATTGCTGGCTAGGTTGCTGTCTTGAGTGGCTGCTGCAACGAGTGTTTCGATACTTCGGTTTAGGGCGACGTTTTTACTAATAAAGTCTGCTGCACCTTGTTCGTTGTTTTTGAGCAGTTGGATTGGGTCGGCTGAAACGTCTATGTTGTCAGGAATATTGAGTGCTTTTTTGACTTGTTTCTTGGCGTTGTCAAGGGTTTCACCACTTTGAACGATCTTTGCGACTAGCGTGGTGATGGCGGTGACATTGACGCTAATACTTTTTTTGCCATCAGCTGTGGTTGCTGTGCTGGTGTCTTTGGTGGAAAACAGTTTTCCTGTGAAGCGTTTGCCGGTATCTGAATCATAACCGTCAAACACTAAAATGGTTGCTTTTTCAAAGTTGGGATCGTCTTGGTAGTTGGTGAGGTCTAATGTGTATTGCCCTAGTTCGTCTGTAGTGGTGGCGGGTTCTGTTGCTAGGTCACAGTAGTTGTTGCCATTTAGGTCGAGACAGACGACTGATTTGGTGAGATAGCCATCAACTGCTGCACCTTTGACTTCTATCGGTTGTTTGACTTGTTTGGTTTCAGTTCCTTCTGGTGTTTCTGATGCCTGAGAGGTTTCTGCTTCATTATCGGAGCCGCCTCCTCCTCCGCTACAACCGATTAAAAACGCTAATAAAAAAATTGTTGATAGAAATCGAGTGATGGCTTTAGTTTTCATAATTTTTATCTTTTCTATTACTGATGTTGAGCTAAGAATTCAATGATCGTGCTTTTATTAAGTATCTTCTTATAGGGTTTAGAATCCTGAATGGCTGATTCCTGGCTTTTCGATGAAATGCCCCTTGTTTTAATAGCACCGTTATAAAGATTTTTTCTTTGTCCCTGACCATCTTCAATTTGATAGCTCGTGAGCCTATCAACCATGATTAAATTTGCATATTGAGGATTAGTCGTTTTAAAGTTGAAAGGCGTCACTTTGGTTGTCACAGAAATTGTGATGGTATTTGATGTAGGCACTTGAGCTGAATCAACCACAGAATAGCCTTCAAAAGCAATCTTTTCAGCCAATAATCTTGCAAATGCGCTTGATTGGCGATCATTTTTTACCTTGAACTGAACCGACTCTTTATGGTCTTTAATAGACTGATAGATAGCTTGAGCAACCTTATCAATGGCAGATTTATTATATTGTGGTTTTAGCACTTGCATAATTTGTACATAGGAATCTAATGTAGCCAATTTAGTAAGTAACGCATCTTCGGATAATAACTTATTAAAGGCTGATGTTGCTTGATAGAGTTTAAAATCATGATTTAGCTCAAGACTCGTACTTTCAATTTTATTCTGATAAGAATTAATCAATGCCTGACGATCGACACTCACTAAGATTTGAGTTCCATTATCAAATTTTTGCTTGTCAACAACCCTAATATTAGCAAAGTCAATTTTTTTACTTTGCGTATTAATTTTGTTTTGAAAACTGCGATCAATTGTTTCCGACTTATTTTTTGATACAACCGTTAGTGATGACTGAGTTTTTGACTCAACACTGGTTGATATTCGAGTCGCAACTTTTGATAAAGCATCATTTTGTGCTTCCAACTCGGTCATGCCAAACCCGACGCCATAAAAATGTCGAAGGTCATCGTTTGGTGCAACCAATGACTTCTGGCTTTCACTTTGATGGTTGCTACTTAGAGGTTTTGAAGGGGATGATTGACATCCCATCATAACAAGAACACAACTTAAAACAAATCCAAACTGATACTTCATACCGATTGTCTACCTTTATAGATTTTGCTGCACCACCGCACTTTCTACAGAAGTGGATGAAGCATTCATTTCAGATTGAGCGTCACTTGCAGAAATAATAACCTCTGTTACAGAGCTATATTTTGAGGCAAGATTATATTGTTTGATTGCGTAATAGCTTCCCATACCGATAGAGGGGAACAAATAAAGTAAATTATCTTTTAAACGGACAATTCTCTGTTTCATTAGATGCCGTTTTGAAACGGGAACATAAGCCGTTGCTTCAGCCAAACTAAGTAATTCCTTGTCAAAATTAGCAAGCGTATTCTTCCCGATTAAAGAAGCTAAGGATAAAGTGTATAAGGTGCCTGACTCCAATGACGCGCTTTTAACCGACTCTAAAGCTTGTTGAATATTCCGAGCTAAGGCAACATTTTCTGGAGTAAGCGTAATCTCACCTTCTAATTTTTCTACAGCTGAATCCAACAATGTGAAATTAATATCTTGCTTCTCATCAGCAATCTTTTCCTTTTCCTCAATCTGGACTTCTAGAACTTCAACTTGCTCTTCTAATATTTTTATTTCATCTTCATCAAGTGGATCATCATTTGTTTGGTTATCTTCATCAAGCCTATGCTTAATGTCCGCTTTCTCTGCTTTGAGCTTAGCGACTTCGCTAAAAGCTTGCTGCATTTCTTGGTTTGAAACCTTCAAATCCTTCTGAAAGTTAACTGGCATTAAGCTGATTAGAGCGGTGTATATGTTAGGGTAAAGCTTTGCTTGTTTTGCTTCTACTGGCAAAGGTTGTTTCTCGTTTGAGTCAACAAATTCCAAAAATTGGTCAAGATCAGAGGAATATTTCAGCACATTTGGCCAATTTGCTGAGTCTGAACCATAAAGTATAGATATTTTTTTATAAGCATCGTAAGTTAATGGTGAAATCCCTGGAGAGATCGAACCACCCAGCATTTTTCTTTGAACTGGATCAGAGTAGTGACGTGTTGCGAACCAGGGATCCTCTTTCAAACCATTTCTGACAATCCTATTTTGTTCATCAGTCGCTTCCTTGTTCACAAGTTCTGGCCATTCAGCATCAGCAGAAATTGGCATGTGATTGATAATGTAATTATTAACCCTAAGTTCACTTGCGCCAACAGCTGAACGATTGGCACTTGCTTCGACCGTAGGCGTTTCAAGCAGCGTAATCATGGTTTCACCAGTCGCTGCACAACCTTGCATTAAAATTATTGTTAACCCTAAGAACAAACTCGCTATTCGATTGAAATAATGATTCATTGTGTTTCCTTGATTATGTAATATAACCTTACATTAAATTTTGCTTTGAACAGCCTAGAAGGATTTACCTTAGAAATTGACTATCAATTTCATCTTTGCGCTGTTGATTCTGACTGCGTTGATCTTTTATTGTTTGAAGTAATCGATAATATTTCTCGAAACGATTTTTTGAACTCACAACCAGTTTTACAGCATCGCCGCCTTTGGATATTGATTTTTCATAAGCCATCATGGCTTTTTCAGCCAATACAATATCTTCTTTCTTGCTTGCCTCAGCTTCATACAAAATAGCCAAGTTATAGTAAAAATTTAAATCCTTATCAGCGGAAGAAGATTCCATATCATTAATTGCTGACTGAAAATTGCCTCTTTTTGCCGCATCGACTACATGAGATAAAGATGATGGTAGAGATAAAAATTCACGTAATTGATTCGTCTTTGTTGGAGATATATCTGAAATGAATTGGCTAACAACACTTTCTGATAACTGCGCTAAAATTTCTTGTTTGTTAGGTAAATCTAATCCGTTCTTGGAATATCGAAACTCCTTTTCCGAATAACTTTTCACCAAAATAGGTTCGCTTCCTTTCGACAAAGAGAAGGTCGTCTTAATATATGCCCGGCGTTCTTTATCATTCTGCTTGTAAGAAAAAGCATCAACACCCATATCAAGCTTTACCAAAGATAGTTCATAAATAGGTTCAATAGTTATAAAACGCACCGCCGTTAATTGTGAGATCGTTTGCTGGATGAGCTCCTTGGACAATCCACTTTTCTCATCCGTATTCATCGAGCTTGGATAGCCTGTCAATGATGGATTAATTGCGAATGAAAGATAAGATGAAGACTGCTCTTCATGCTTCAGTTGCTCAATTTTGTGCCATTCTTTTGGTGCACTGTATGATGGAATCACTATTTTGCTGTTTGACCCACAGCCCAACAATGTGCTTAAGATAAAAGCAGATAGTATAATTTTTTTCATAAATGAACCTTAACGATATCAGTAACACCGCGGTTTTTAAAAGGGAAAATAGATTGAAAATTGATGAAAGAGCTATCTTGTCTCTCTATCGAGTTCTCTATGTGATTTTTCAGCTTCAGCTTTCTGTGCCTGAGCTTGTTCTCGTTCAAGCTGACGCTTTTCAGCCTCGGAAATCTGATTTCCTGCACAACCAACCAAGAATGAGAAAATTGTAAAAACCACTATCATTTTATATTTCATAAAGCCTTCCTGAGACCTTTGCAAGACCACCCCAAAACTTGACCGATTTCGAAAATCGTCATTTTTTTGAAGCTAATCTCGCATTTGGCTCCTTTTTAGCTGAATATTTGAGCTTTTAGTTGATTTTTGTTGGTGTTTTCCAGATTTTGGACACACTAACCCCTAGGCCTTATGAATAAGACCTTTGAATGTTGACTGCTCGTTTTAAGTTATGAGCAATACAGATAATGGTTAGCCTTGC
>Ga0210033_1002561_pt1 | contig 15378 bp, 10 predicted proteins | sample CryGeymeta201501_FD_185465 | JGI IMG/M metagenome (GOLD analysis project Ga0210033, IMG submission 185465) | Groundwater microbial communities from Crystal Geyser aquifers in Utah, USA - Crystal Geyser metaG 2015-01 (SPAdes) (version 2) | ecosystem: Environmental > Aquatic > Deep subsurface >... | reverse complement strand
CTTTTCTTCTTAACCTCTTCTACATCTTCCATGGGTTCACTCCTTTCTCCCTCTCAGGAGTGTCACCCATTTTACCCTTCTTCTTTATCTCATGATCTGGTAGTTAGCGCAGGTACGTTTCATCTCTCGCGCAAAAGCCTTTGCGTCAACTGGCACGGCATAGTTGGCCGCGATGAATGTTGCAGCGGGAGAGAGATCATTAAGTACGGCTCGTCGTGCGCCGAGGCTTGAGATAATTCTCGTGTTTTGCCCAAGACTGGTCTCGATGATCCTTCCGTCACTATCGATCTGGTAGCCGAGAGATGAAACCTCGATCTTGTCGCCACATAGTTGCGCTGCCACACCAGTCATCCCTGTTCCGGAAAAGCCATCGAAAACAATGTCACCGGGTTCAGTGTAATGGAGGATGTAGCGCATGATTGCTTTATGAGGCACTTTGGTGTGGTAAGAGTGAGCATTATAGATGGGAGCGTTCTTCCCCTCGCTCACATCGGCGGCGAATGGTTCCCGCCGGTATTTATCCGTTTTGGAGTCGTAGGGCTTTCCATAGCACCGGATGAAATCCTCGATGAATGGGTTGGGACATGCTGTATAGTAAGGCGGATCTGAGAGTGCAAGGATGTCGTCATCCGATCCGATTGGAAAGCCCTCGATTTTTCGAAACTCCGGGTCTTTCAGTTTCTCACGCAGCTCTTTTAAGAAATAGGCTCGCCGCGCCTCGTCGTTCTCGAAGGTCATTCCGAGGCATTCTACTTGCTTCTTTGCCTTGGCCTCCAGTTCCTCCTGGTAGGATTTCTCAAATAGATGGGGCTGACCGGAGGGGTCCCGGAATAATTCCTTTGTTTCCTTACTTGTGCGTTGTTTACGTGCCATAGGTTGTTCCTAATGGTGGGTTCGCCGTTTGGTGGATTCGACCTACCGGTCTTAATCCACCCTACATCTTTACCCCTCACCCTCGCCCTCTCCCCCAATGGGCGAGGGAGAAATTTAGTATACTCCCCCGCAAGAACCGAAATGGCCTTTTAAATGCCAATTTCAATGCGGAGTTCCACTTAAGTCCGCATTGGATCACATTCTATGCGAATTCTAATGCTGAGCATCTATCCTGGATGAACATTAAAAGTGACATTGGATGGCTCCTAATGGTTATTCCCCATGAGTAATGGAACAAAACTGGGACATTTTAATGTCAATTTAATGTCAATGGACATTAAGAAAGACATTAAAGTCTTTTTAATGTCCGTTTTAATGTCACGGACATTACTTGCGGATATTAAGCCGGTAGTGTGCATACTTTCCTCTTCCAGGCGGTTGGATATTTGAGTTCTCTTCCATTAACTCTTTCATCAGACGAATCACTTGCTTACGGTCGAGACGGGTTATCTTGCGAATTTCAGCGTTGGAAAGCCCTTGTTCCCCTCGCATGGCTCTCTGTTTTAAAACACTCAAAATCCTGGTTTTGGCGGCTTCCCAATCGATTCGGCGGTCACGTTCAGAGTACTCTGGACCGGAAAGTTTCCGGTGCAAATCAATGTGTAATGTCCAGTAGGTCCCCCGGCCTGTGCCTCCACGTTCAAGGTAGCCCATGGCCTTTTCCATCTCGCTTAGGATCTCGCGGGCTTCGACTTCGGAACGCTGACAAATCCGTGCGGTCGTTGGAGTATCCAACTCAGGATGGGAGAGAAGGTAGCGAAGCACCAATAATTGATCCACGGAGAGAATGCGGCCTTTCTTGCTTTCTTCAGCGATAAATGTCCGGAAAGGAACGGAGATCTCCCGGCGGAGGAAAGCAAGTCTAACCGCCTCTCCCTGCTCCTGGATCAAAGGCGGTTCTTTGCCCTCAATCAAAAGGGCTTCGAATATGCGGCTTATACCGAGGTTACTCCGATTGATCAATCGAAGCCGGGTAAGTGCATCCACAAGATTAGGATTACGGGCAACAGGTTCGTGGTGAAGAATATTGTCAGGCGAAATGCCGCCAATAAACCCGCCGGGGTTTGTGATTTCGAGCTGGTTAGCAAATTGTTTTATAAGAATGGGGCCAGCCAAACGATAGTCCGCATGACAAAAGGCATTCATTAATGCTTCGCGAAGGGCAATCTCAGGGTAAGTGCGATACTCGAAATGAAACATCCCATATCGGACGGTGGTAATAGGATTATCTGCCATGATCCGGTCCATAAGACGTTCTATAGCGATGGGGAGTGCATCGCAGCCATCCATTCGGTCTGAATATTCTGTCTCCGACCGCATCCGCAAATGGGTCCAGACATATCCCGGCATGTGCTCACGGATGGGAGTCTCTTTCCCCGCCAGAAACAAGCCGGCCCTGGTTAAACGACCGTTACGAATTACACCGATCGCAGCCAGAAGATCACTATTGCCGAGATTGAGAAGTTCTTCCGGAGCTCGCTCCTGCCTGGCCGCATCGCGAAGTTTTTCAAGTGCTGAGGCCGAAAGATGGGTTTCAATTGCCCCCACTACTTCTTCCGCTGTAAAATCGGCCTCGCCTGTTTCTATCATGATTCGGCGACGCAACGTCCCGGTCAGCGGCTGACAATCTTTGCCGATTCGGATCTTCCCTCTACCGGCAGTATCCGTATAGGGCGGTAATCCGGAAAAGACCTGCATGGCTAAGAGACGGCCCGTGCCTTCGGGTACACGAATTTCATGGAAGACAGGGGTTAGCTTTGGATCCGTCGAATCATACACAGCCTTTTTCATGCGATTGACATCTACTTCTGCTGGAACACCGATGATAGCTTTGGGACGGCCGATAGCTTTTTCATCTATCCCAAAAATTACGGTCCCACCCCCTCCATTAGCCATACAGATGGCCATTTCGATAACAAGATTAATGGAATCAGCCATACTGCGCGGATTCCATTCCTTGAAATCAAGGTCTTGATCCTCCAACTCATGAGCTGGTTGTTGATTGAGGCAATCAAGAAGAGAACGAATTTCTGCAATGCTTCGCACGGTTACTCCAAAACGATGCGAACCTTATTCGGTTCTTTGCCTTTTATTAGCTCATCAATATAATCGTCGAATCGTTTTTTCATTTCCGCTGGTGTTGCTGGAGCCCCACCGGAGAGTAGCGCTTGACGAAGATCTTCAGTCTTAACATTAACTTTCACCAAACCTGACAGGACCTCCTTCAAGGCTTGAATAAAATCCTGAGTGAGCTTTTCTGGCAAACTACGTTTTTTAAGAAAAGCGTCAACCTGCTTTCTATGCGCCGGTTTGAGTAGGGGCAAATTCTCCCTGGTTGTTGGATCTTCGAGGTTTGCCAGTAGAGTCTGTGTCCAAGTAGAGAGAAGGTTTTCGAGTTCACCATCTAACCCTTTGAGAATAGCTCCAGCTGGGGCCGCGAAAGGTTCAACACTCGGTTTGAAGGAACAATGGGGACATACGGGCGATACCTCCAGTTCTTGTTGGGTGAGAGCAAAACAACTTTTGAGGTTCGCTAAACGGTTCTGAAAGTCGGTCAATTGCTGGCGCGGCATTAGGTCGATTGTAGATAGTTTCTGGATTGTGCTAAGGCGTTCATCACGCATCAGGGCGCTTTTGCGCTTATCCTCGTTGACTCCTAACCTTGCTTTGGTATGGGACGTCATATAGCTCTGGATATAAGACTTCTTCAGATCATTTAGCTTGTGGAGGATTTGCTGTCGAAATGCTGGGGTCGCCCGCTTTTTAGGGTCTGAAATTTCAGCAAGTGCATCGGTTTGGACTTTCTTCATAAGGACCACCCACTCATGGTCCGTAGGCAAAACAGCCTCCGCGGTAGATAGATAGGATGCAGTCGTACCCAGGTCAGATACCAATTCCTGCAATGACTCGACATAGGCAAGCGTCTCCACTCCAACTCGTTGGCTGTTTACCTCCTGAGTATCGTACCGGAAGTTTTTTAACTTTCCTGGAGTAGAATAGGCTTGGAGTGATTCGAGGAAGGCCTTAGTATCCTCCAAACGTGACCGGATTGTTTTGGCTTCATCTTCTCCCAAAAGGCTTCGACCCCAAAAAGTAAGTCCACTCTGCATCTGCTGGAGTGCTAACACCAGTTTCTCGACGGTCTTGGAAATGGACTTTTGCATTTCCTGAACCGGTTCCTCCTTGGCCTGGGTTACCAGTTGGGCCATGCCAGGGGTGAGGCCCAGAAGTTCGAAGACTGCTTTGAGTGCGGGGATATTCCATTCCTTTGGTCGTTCGATATGTTTGAACTGAATTAGTTCGTCAATAGCGGTGCCGGCAAGAGCTGATAGGTTGCCGGCGTCTAACTTTTTGTCTGGGACTGCAAGAACCAGATCGCCTGAGTAAACCAAAGACGCCAATAGGACGACTGCCCATTCGGGCTCAAGCCGCAAACTCTGCGAAGACATATACTCAACCCCTAGTGCGTCTTGAATCAGTTCAGAGCGGTTGACAACCTGTCCATGACCCTTCTTTTTGAGAATTTCCAATATATGACTGGTATACTTGGAACGATACGGATCGAGTTTATCGCCATCGAGCAGTTCCAGTGCATCAAGGACCGCCGTTGCTTGTTTGGTGCGTAATTGCCCGGCAATGGCACGAAGGGCATCCTGCGCTGCCTGACCACGGTTGGCGTCAGTTATCAGCACAGAGAAAACAGGATATTCAGGGGCCTGGTCCTGAAAATGGCTTGTAAAACAAACAGAACCTGTAATGTTGACGATGTCACGGACATTGGCCCTTCCACCCCCGCCTGATGGGATCTTGCCTTTTACCCATTCGATGAGTTTCTTACTTTTACCCTGGTAGACTACCTCGAAAGCCACTACAATATTTTCCTGTAGCCATTTGACTAAATCGCGCAAGAATCCAGACGCTTTAGACTCATAGGTGGACTTGGCGTGGCCAGATGAAGTTGATGCCAGGTCAATGGCCGCGGCATAGCTGCGCAGCGCTGCCCGAAAAACATCGTCCCTCCCAGTCAGTCGAAAAAACACCTCATCTGCTTTTTTCTCATCTTTGAAGGGCGGAGGGTCATTGGGCTGGATGAAGTAGAGATAAAAGTCTCTGGGTGGAACGGCGGTTGAGCGCTCGTTTGGCGACCCAAAGAAGAGATAACCTCTGCGAGACGCCTTATGCTCGATCCATTCCAGCTCGTGCTGCCAAATCTTGTAACCAGTTACATAGGTCTGATCGGAACACTCCATTGCCCGCTTGAGGGCTTCAAAGTAGTACCGGTCAAGTTGAGAGTCACTAAGGCTTTCTGTTCGTTTTTCAATGAGCGCATCATAGTCATCTATTTTCTTAAGATCCAGGTAGTATTGGCCATTGTCCGGGTTGGAGGAGATGAACTGGCCACTGACGGTTTTATGTATTTCACGTAGAACCGTCTCGACCTGGGAAAGCAAATCATCAGCCGGAACACCACCGAGATCCTCAATGCCAGGCTGGTAAAGACAAAGGCCGTCCCGGAGCTCTCCCGCGGTTGCTCCAAGTGAGGCATAAATGTCTCCCATCGTTAGACGATGGATTGATAAACCGTAAATGATTCGAAGGGCCATGTCTTTATACGCAGGCCTCGTGAAAGCTTGCTCAATGCGCGATTCAAGGACCTGACTGCAGTCAATTACCGCCCTTATGTCTGGAACAGTGCGAAAAGAAGGATTCTCCTTCAACGTTGTCCAGTATCTATCATATCCAATAAGACCAGGATAATCTTTGGGGACATCTTTTTCGAGCAACCGCTTCATTGCAAGAGATAGAGTCTTAAGCACTTCACGCTTTTCTACCGCAGTAATGCGCTCAAAGGTATCGATATAGTCCGGATGAACCGGAAAAAACCGGACAAACTCTTCCATCTGCTCATTCATATGGCCGTAGAATTTAGCAAACGGGATTAAATACTCTCGTATCTGTGTTTGCTGTTCCCCAGTTTTCTTAAGTAAGCGCTCCGATACGACAAACTTGACATCTTTGCGGGCAATAAGGATTTGCTCGAAGCGATCCTTAACCCGCCGTATGCTGTCAGCGACGAAAGAAAACCTGGCACTATCAAAGATGGCTTCTTGCACACCAGCCATAAACCGGAATTTGAGATCCTTACACACTTCTCCAATCTCGCGCAGGAAATTCAGGTCGAGAATCAATTCTTGATCGTTGCGAGTGCGGAGGAAGTCGAGCAATTCATCTACAACAAGAAGCAATCCGTGGTCAGGATATTTTTGATGAAACAAGGCCATCATATTCTCAAATGATGGCTTATTGCTGGGAACCTTGTCAGGGAATTTGAAATTCACTCCCAGGATATTCAGATGTTCTTCAAGTTCGGCCACGATGATGTCCCTCAGTGACATCGTGGTAGCGCCAATCTCTGTACGAATCACCTTGAACTTTCCCGAAATTCGGAAAGATGATTTGGAAACTTCCTTGCTTGTGAGGGAACCGACAAGATCGCTGTGCTCCGCAACAGCAGAGATTAAAGACATGAGGTGAGATTTTCCAGTGCCGTAATTACCCACAATAAGTAGACCCTTATTGTCAGCAGGTTTATCGAATTGGAGATTGGGTACAGCAATTTTTATGAGCCGTTCGGCCATCTCGTCTGAAATAACGTAGGTTGCGACAAGCTGCCGAGCTGTTGCAGATTTATCGGCGTCCCGCAGTTGAACAACTGTCTCAATTGGATCAAATTGGATCAAGTCACCATATTTCATTTCGATTCCCCCATACGTTCTTGGTTTTTTATCACGACTTTTTCTCTAAAGTCACTACCAATAGATCATGAGCTGGAAAACGACGATATTCAGGGTGATTGGGTGCTGCATAGGTCAGATACCCTCCTGCAATTGTTCCGTTCCAACTCGCCACCACTGTTCGATTGCGTGAAATTTGTTGAAGAAGTCGAAGTGGATCCTGCTTCAAGGAAACCTCAAAGAGAATTTCAAGATTATCTATGAGCACCACCTGGTCAAAAGTTTTCCCAATTATTTCATCAACCAGGATGGGTAGCTTTAGAATTCGCTGCCGTTCAGTCAGTTCAAGAAGGGATCTACTAAGTTCTAAATTCAAATTGATATATCTAAATCCGGTTTGTTTCGATACCTCCTGCAAAAGAGACGTCTTCCCTGATCCAGACGGACCAACGATTAAAACCAATCGGTGGTAAAGTTCGTGGGCTTGCTTAATCCTATCAATGATTTCTTCAGATGTTGAAGTAGCCACTATTTTCGCGCCTCTCCTTATTCCCCCTCATGCAATCTCCCTTTTCCAAATTTCTATGGAATTACAACCCTTCGTTTGAGAGCCATGGGAAAAGAACTTTTCCTTTTGATCCAAAGAACTTAGAAAAATGTGAATCACCCCCGCGAGTTGACCTATTTATACCAAAAATTTAATTTTATAGCAATTTCCAGAGGGGTTCATATTGAGGAAAGTGCTCTGGGGCCAGGTCTTGCAATCACACATTTCAGAAAACAAAAAAGGTTCTAATCTTTTTCTTGATACCATAAGGGATGGGGATAGGAAAGAGGGTTGGCTGAATTGAAAAAAAGGCGTCCTTTCGGACGCCTTTTTCGTCTGGGAAAGTGTGATCTAATGTTTATTCAACCCTGATCTTGATTTCTTTCTTCTTGGCCTCTTCTGATTTTGGAAGAGTAATTTTCAAAACACCGTTCTTATAAGAAGCATTGATCTTGTCGCTCTGCACTTCCGCAGGAAGGCGAATCGAACGCGTAAAGGCTCCGTAACTTCTCTCGACAAGGTGATAATCGGCCTCTTTCTCTTCCCTTTCCTGTTTCTTTTCCCCTTTAATGGTAAGCATCCCATCGGAGAGAGAGATATCGATATCTTTGGGATCCATCCCAGGAATCTCGCATTTTACAACCAGCTCATTTTTTGTCTCTGCAATATCGAGAGAAGGAAGCCATTCCCCGCCTTCCTCGGTTTTCCTTCTTAATCCGCCTTCCAAGAAGGAGTCCCAAAACCGGTCCATATCCCTCCTCATCCTCTCAAATTCCCTAAAAGGGGCCAACTCCCTAAAGGGCTTCCAAGTAGTTAATTCCCATGCCATATCTCATCACTCCTTTCTTCTAATTTCTAACAAAAAAATAATTACGACTTTTAAATTTGTCAAGTTCTCCGGTACACAAAATGCCCCTGAAAAAATTGAAAAATTCCTAAGATGAATGGAGCGAATGACAGCAGATAAAGTGAATAGTGACCATTTAATTCTATTGTCATTCGTTCCATTCGTTACCACTCGAATCATTCGTACATGGAAAAATTTCCTTGAAACTGGGATTTTTTCTGTTATGATAAATTATAATGAATTGAAAGGAGGAAGGATATGGCGTACACAGCAAAAGACTGCAACAATCTCATCGGTATGGAGGGGTTTAGTGAGACCTTATTGAAAAACCATTTTACCCTCTACGAGGGGTATGTGGCCAATACCAATAAAGTTTTGGATACCCTTTCTGAAATGGCAAGGGGAGGAAAGATTGGGACCGCTGAATATGCTGAATTAAAGCGCCGGTTGGGCTGGGAGTTTAATGGCATGCGACTCCATGAGCTCTATTTTGAGAATTTGGGCGGCAAAGGGGCATTGAATAAGGGGGGCAAGCTTGGGAAGAAATTAGCTGAGGAATTCGGGAGCTACGAAAATTGGGAGGCTGATTTTAAGGGAGTTGGTACGATGCGGGGCATCGGATGGGCCATCGTCTACCAGGATCCGGTAAATGGGAAATTGATCAACCAGTGGATCAATGAGCACGATGTCGGTCATCCAGCAGGTTGCAATCCCCTGTTGATCCTGGATGTCTTCGAGCACGCCTTTATGATTGACTATGGATTGAAAAGAGCGGATTATATTGGTGCATTCTTCAAAAACATCAAATGGGAGGCCGTGGAAGGACGGTTGAAATAATATTCTTTTACGGAGTTTATCCGAAGGTTAAGGGCGGTCCCAGCGACCGCCTTTTTTTATTTATGGGATTCTTATTCTCGCAATGACATTTCTAATAAGTGAAGGTTACTTTTTTTCATTTCAGGCCGGCATTGCGAAGCGCTTCGTTTTCTCGCTCCACGATTGCCAGGTCCCTATGGGTTCCTTGAGGAAGTTGTTCGATGCGAAATGTAGGTCTTATTCTAAGGACCTCCGCTGCGGCTGCACGAGCCTCTTCTTGGTGGCCGGCATAACTGTACACGGTGGTCAAGACGAGATATGCAAGAGGATCATTTGGCTCTTGCTTGATCGCTTTCTTTAGCTGAGCAATCGCCTCATCATATTGTCCCGCCTCACGAAGGGCAACTGCAAAATGACGGTAGTAATTGTTCGGTGGTTTAGGATTGAGACGTAATGCCTCCCGGTACAATGGGATGGCCTCATTCAGTCTTCCAGCGTAGGTCAAGATCATGGCATGACCATTGACAATGTCAGCTGAATTGGGTGCAAGGGCCAGGGGTTTTTCTCCTTCGCCAATACCCTCATCATGCTGTCGAATCATGGCTGCATATACGTAGCCCAAGCGCATGTGAGCTTGGGCCAACGAGCCATCCATGACGATTGCTCTTTGACAGAGCTCAATGGCCCGATTTACAGACTCTTGGGGAGACTTGCTCAACCCAAGCCATATATCAAGTAAGTGAGTACCGGCCAGGATGCAATACGCTAATGCATAGTTCGGATCCAGTGAGATGGCCTCCTCCGACAACTGACGAGCTTTGGTGACCTGTTCTTTAGTACCCTTAGAATATATCCAGTTAGCTTCCATGACCTTTAAATAGGCTTCAAGATTGTCTGTGCCTTTTCCATAGATACGTGCTTGCTCTCCCTCAGTTAACTTTACTTGTAAAGCCGAAATAATGTTCATAGTAATCTCATCTTGAATGGTAAACATGTCCTTCACTGTTCGATCATAACGTTCTGCCCACAAATGATATCCACTCAAAGCATCGGTCAACTGTGAACTTATCCTTATTCGATCTCCAACCTTACGCAGACTCCCCTCCAATACAAACTGTACACCTAAATCTTCAGCGACCTGCTGTACTTTCACCGGTTTACCTTTGTAGGTAAATGTAGAATTGCGGGCAATCACAAACAGCTTTGGGGTCTTAGAAAGGGCAGTGATGATTTCCTCACTCAGCCCATCGCAAAAATAATCTTGAGCCGGGTCTCCGGTCATGTTCCAAAAGGGGAGAACGGCAATGGACGGTTTATCGGGCAAAGGGTATGCTATTTTCTTCGTAGAATCGACCTTGGCTTTCTGTTTGAGATCAAAAATGAACTTTTCCCAAGCCTCTTCATTTAGACATTCTTCATATAGAATGGCAACGTCGTTTAAATCTATTCCTAATTTATCTATTGAAAACTTCAGCCTGACATTTTCTTCGCTCCCTTTGTACTCAAAAAGATTTGCCCAACTATCTTTTTCCTCTTCCGTGAAGTGGTAAGCCTTTCCAATCCCCTCATCATAATCTTTTTTCCTCCCGAGGACCTTGAAAAGTGGTGCGTCTTCCAAATCAGGAAGGGCATCTTTCCATTTCTTATAAATTCTTGGCAGCAAATTCTCCTTATCTGATGATCCGGCTGAGCCTCCAACTGTTTCGTTCAGTAAAGCAAGAAGGTCAAGGTGATGTTCAAGAGGGATAGATGAAATTTTTCCAAGTTTTTTCATCTCGTTAACAACGAGAGCGATGACAGATAGATAAAACCTTCGCGAAGGCGAGTTGAAATGAAGAGTCAATGTTGTTTTGTTTTTGAGACGAATATGGATCTTAAATTCATTTAGGTCGATTCTCATGACCTGTTTTGTTTTTTCATCCATTTCATCAGCTCATTCGATTATTATTAAAGATTAATGATATTAAATGGTTACTAATAATAGTAAAAAATCTCACGGTGCGAAACGTGAACTATTATAGCAAATGGTAATTTTTTTAAAACATTTATTTACCCCGTTAGAAAGCCTCAGCATTTATGCTGGGAATAGTGGAAATACCTGCAAAAGCAGGAGCATCAGCTCCTTATTGAGGGCGCGGTCAAAGCCCTACCCTTTCTAATGGGGTTTACTTCAACATCAAGGAGGTCACGGTTGAGGAAAAATTCTTTAAAAATGCCCCGATGAAGCCTCCAAGAGGGATTTTGTTCTCCCTATTGGAGGCTCCTAAATTTCAATCTTTCTTTCTAAGAGGAATCATAACCTATTTAACATTTTCCCCTAGTATCCGGGACTCAGCAAAGGGAGGTGGATCATGAAGAAGATGAAATTTTTTTTGCTATCAGGTCTTGTTGTATTAATAGCTTTTAGTTTCGCCCAGGCACAAATACCAAAAGAAGGTGCCTCGTCATACATCATAGGCTACAGCGGCACTTATAAGACTGTTGCAATGGGACAAGAACGAATTCAAATGACTTACGAAATCTTGGGCGTAATCGTAAGCGACACCAGTGATTGTATATTGCAAAATGCATCGTTACGCTGTGTAGGTTCGTTTCATGCTATAAAGGGCGCCTATGAAGATGATAGCGGTTTTTGTGTCTGCACCCGTCCGGATGGGGACCAACTCTTTACTTCGTATAAAGCCAGTGGCAGACTTGGAGCTGTTGGTAAGGGGACGGTTACGTACGTAGGTGGCACGGGGAAATTTACTGGTTTACAGGGTAACGGTGAATTTACAAGAATCAATGTGCGCCCCGCTGCTGAGGGGACCCTTCAGGGCTACAATAGAGTAAAAGATCATTATAAGCTACCCTAACTGGTTCTCTGCTTTCACCTTTCTGGTTGCTTAAAGGCATGTCTATGAGGGAAAAAATGGGGAAGATATGAAGGGCAGGGTCTGAAGAGGCTTTGCCTCTTTTCTTTATTTCAATCGAAAATCTTCATGAACTTTACTTGCTGCATGGAAAGATGAGCAGAATATTCAATCTTAGTTTTTATATCTTATAATTACTTTTTTCTTATCTCCTTAAAGGTCCTCAATTTCTCAGCAGCCTGCTTGAGGGTCTCCTTCTTTTTTGGAAAACAGAAACGAACCTTTGTCGCTCCCAGAGAAGAGCGGCTGTAGAAACTGCTGCCCGGAACAGTCGCCACTCCAAATTTCTCTACTAAATAGAAAGCAAAGGCCACATCATCCGAAATACCAAAATGCCCTATGTCCGTCATAATGTAATACGCACCGTTGGGGCGGTAAATCCGAAACCCAGCTTCATCTAATATCTGAGCAAGAAAATCCCTTCTTTCCTCGTATTCCCTGGCCAGAGTCCGGTAGTAACTTCGATCTATGCGCAGGGCAGTCGCTGCAGCTTCCTGAAGAGGATGGGGTGCACCTACGGTTAAAAAGTCATGAACCTTACGGATGGAGGCCGTCAGAGAGGCTGAGGCAATGGCCCAGCCCACGCGCCATCCGGTGAGACTGTAAGTTTTGGAAATAGAGTTGATGGTGATGGTTTGATCCCGCATGCCAGGAAGAGAGGCAATACTGATATGTTTAGCCCCATCATAGAGGATGTGTTCATAAATCTCATCCGTCACGGCCGCCACACCCCATTTCAGACAGAGATCGGCGATGAATTGTAATTCCTCCCGTGAAAAAACTTTGCCAGTGGGGTTATTGGGTGTGTTGATGATGATGGCTTTGGTCTTGTTGGTGAAGGATTGAGATAGTTCTTTCTCATCAAAATGCCAATCCGGTTCGTGAAGGGTGATAAATCGGGGTTTAGCATCACAGAGAATGGTGTCCGGACCATAGTTCTCATAAAAAGGTTCGAACACAATGACCTCTTCACCTGAATTGACGATGGCCATCAGAGAAGAGAGCATGGCTTCTGTGGATCCGCAGCAGACTGTAATCTCTCTTTCAGGGTCTATGGTAACGCCATTATACCAGGCAAATTTTTCGGCAATGGCTTGACGAAGATTTGGTGTTCCCCAGGTGATCGCATACTGGTTCAAATCTGCCCGAATGGCCCTCAGAGCTGCTTCCTTAATCTCCGCTGGTGCTGGAAAATCTGGAAATCCTTGTGCAAGGTTTACACCGTGATGTTTGAGACAAATACGGGTCATTTCTCGAATGACCGATTCAGTGAACCGGAGGGCCTTTTCGGAAGAAAATTCTTTCAACATATGATTTTCCCGGACCAGAGGTCTTCCAGAAAGAGTCTCCAGGGGAGAATTTCGACCCCGGCCATAACCGAACGGGGTTGGGGATCACAGGAGACTAATATGCGACGGCGAGATCTGTATTCCTCCCCAAAGGCAATCAGCCCTTTAAGATGTTGGGGCTGGGCAGAACTCGCCCCTTTAACCTCGATGACGACTTCGTGGTCCCCCAGGATGAAATCGACTTCCAATTGGGAGGCTGTTCGCCAGTAAGAGATCGAATAATGATGTCCTGAATAACTGGCGTAAGCGGACAGCTCCATGAAAAGGAAGTGTTCGAATGCCCTCCCAAAGAGTTCGGATCCCATCTCAACGCGCCCGCGTTTGGTCAAGAGGCCAACCACTCCAACGTCAAAAAAATAGAAACGGGGAGCAAGAATGACGCGTCGTTTTGGGCGCTTCTGATAGGCAGGGATGAACTTCCCCAGAAGCGTATCCTCAAGGATCTGGTAATAGGATTTTACCGTCGGAGCACTCACTCCACATTCCCGGGCAATGTTGGTAAACTGGATCATTTCTCCGTTGCCCATTGCTGCGACTTCAAGAAAACGGCTGAAACTCGGGATGTTTCGGGTAGCTGCTTCCGCAGCGATTTCTTCCTGGAGATAATCTCCCACATAAGCTTCCAAACGCGTTCGGGCCATATTGCTGCCGTAATGGGGAGGCAGAAGTCCGTCGTTTAAAGCTTTTTCAAGGGAGAAATCGGGGATTTCAGGGAAAACAAGGGGAAAAAGTTCATAGCGGATAGCGCGCCCTCCAAGCAGGTTGGCATGTCCCCGCTTCAATTTTCTGGCGCTTGATCCGCAAAGAATAAAGCTCAGTCTAGCGTTTTCTATGAGCCAATGAATTTCGTCCAGAAGATCCGGAACTTTTTGGACCTCATCTACGACGACAGGTCTGTCTTTGGTATCTGTACGCCTGGCCAAAGCCAGACATTCTTCCCGGAACAAAGAAGGCTGATGCATGAGACGCCGATACTCGTCAGAAAGAAGCAGATCATAGCGTTTTGAAGCAGGGTAGCGCTCCTGGAGCAAGGTGCTCTTTCCCGTCTGGCGAGGTCCCCAAAGGAAACAGCTCGATCTCTCCGGTAGCGCAATGTGAATGATTCGTTTATACATGATAATACAAATATCACTTTTATTTTATCATGTCAAGAAAAGAATGGGTCCATCCAATGCCTGCTCGGTCGTCATGCTCTCTTTCCACCGGAAACAAACGTAGAGTAAGGCAGGGTTTCGACCCGGTGGATTTTATTAAGATATGGATGATAAAAGAATTTTATGTAATAAATAGTAATTATTTGTAATTTTTTTCATTGACAAATTGATTGGGCTCATTTAGCATATAAACGTCTATTGGAGGTGAGCTTATGTCTGAAGAGATAATGAACACGAAAGCGGTGGCGAAATATTTAGGCATCCATGAAAAACAGGTCTATGCATTGATCAAGTCCAAGAGGATTCCATCTACCCGGGTTACAGGGAAGTGGATCTTTCCGAAAAAACTCATTGATGAGTGGATTGAATCCAATGCCCAAAAAGGCCTTGGGCAGGTGCGGGAGAAGAGCAAGCGCATTGAGGGAGCCCTCTTGGCATCAGGAAGTAATGATCCCATACTCGATATGGTCCACACCTATATGAAGGAATCGTATCCTGAGTTCTATATCTTTTCCGCAAATACGGGCAGTACCGATGGACTTAAAGCCTTAAACAAAGGTTATACGGATATTGCCTGGTCCCACCTCCTTGAACCCAGAACAGGAGAATATAACATTCCCTTCCTGCCGACCTATCTTCCCGATGTCCAGCCTGTTGTGGTCAACCTTTTTTACAGGGACCTTGGTTTTATCGTTGCTTCTAAAAACCCCTTGGGTATCAGAGGATTCGAAGATTTGGTTCAAAAGGAAATTCGCTTTATCAATCGCCAGAAGGGTTCTGGAACAAGAGTGCTTCTGGATTATTACCTAAAACGGTTGCGGCTCTCGGCTTCAAAGATCAAGGGCTACGAAAAAGAAGCCTATACCCATTTTGAGGTAGGCCTTTCCATCCTATCCAAAGAGGCTGACGTGGGGATTGCCACCATTGCCATATCGAAACTCCTCGGCCTCTCCTTCATCCCCATCACCCAGGAACGATTCGATATGATCCTCAGCAAATCGACCTTTTTCGATAAGGGGATACAGGCTTTCATTGAGGTTCTCAATTCAGAAGGGTTCCGAAACAGGGTGGCGAGACTGGGAAAC
>Ga0210033_1002556_pt1 | contig 15393 bp, 10 predicted proteins | sample CryGeymeta201501_FD_185465 | JGI IMG/M metagenome (GOLD analysis project Ga0210033, IMG submission 185465) | Groundwater microbial communities from Crystal Geyser aquifers in Utah, USA - Crystal Geyser metaG 2015-01 (SPAdes) (version 2) | ecosystem: Environmental > Aquatic > Deep subsurface >... | reverse complement strand
TTATGTAAATACTGCAAAATAAATAAATTTTCTTTTCTTGTTAAAATATAGCTGAAAATAGAGCCTAAAAAATGTCCATTAGAACACAACTTCTAAAAAATAGCCTAATTTTTGTCCATTATACCTACTTTTATGATGATTAATCTTTTTTAGAACTTTTAATTATAGTATATTTATTATTTATTTAAATAAAGGCAACCTAATAAGGTATGTTGCGTCTTGTATTTATAATCAAATAGTTAATGCATGAGAGCAATTAATAAATATGTAATTTTTTTCATTTATTTCTTTTTAATTCTTTTTGTTAATAAAGAATTATTTTCTCAAGGTGCTGGTTGTAATACTGCCGATCCTTTTTGTACAGGTACTACAGCAACTTTTCCTGCTAGTGTTAATAATGGCACAGCTGCAGCCGGAAATGATTATGGCTGCTTAGGTTCTCAACCCAATCCTGCATGGTATTATTTGCAAATAGATAATCCAGGAAGTATGACCATAGACATGAGCAGCAACCCTGCCGTTGATATTGATTTTGCACTATGGGGACCGTTCCCAGATTATCCTACTGCGATGGGAAATTGCGGCTCGTTACCAGCTCCATCTTCTTGCAGTTTCTCAACAGCAGCAACAGAAACGGCTGTTATTACTGGTGCTAGCACTGGTCAAGTTTATATTTTATTAATAACAAATTTTTCCAATTCAGCTACGGATATCTCATTTACTAATTCTTCAGGAACTGCTACTACCAATTGTTCTATTCTTCTCCCTTGCCTTATAACAAGTTTAACTACCAACCCAACAGCATGTAACCCAGCAACTAATACTTATGGGGTTAGTGGAAGTATTTCTTTTACTGATCCACCTACAACAGGAACACTAACTTTTACCGATTGTCATGGAAATAATCAGGTATTTAATGCACCTTTTACTAGTCCTATCAGTTATAACATTCCAGGAATAACCGCCAATGGTGTCCCCTGTAATGTAACTGCTGTTTTTTCTTCTGCTCCAGCTTGTACTTTTACAACTAATTATGCTACTCCTGCACCATGTGCTGTTTCATGTGCCATGGACAGTATGCCCATAGCGATGACGAACTGTTACAACACACCATTTTTAGGATATGATGTCTCAGGAACAGTATATTTCACTAATCCACCGGCATCAGGAACCTTAACCATAACACCATGTTCAGGAGCACCTATAGTATTTAATGCACCCTTTGGTACCTCACAAGCCTTTAACTTTACCAGTTTATCACAAACAGGAACCAACTGTGCATTTACAGCAGTATTTAGTGCAGATGCTGCTTGTACCATCACCACTAACTTTATGTCTCCACCTCCTATAACAGGATTTACAACTAACCAAGGAGCATGTTTAAATGGAGTTTATAATTTGAACGGCACCATCACATTTAGTAATCCACCAGCAACAGGAACGCTGACCATATCTTATAACGATGGAGTTACTACCATTGATACCGTTATTAATGCCCCTTTTTCCTCACCAGAAAACTGGAGCATCACCGCACCAGCCAATGGAAATAATTATACCATTACTGCTTATTTTTCTGGATTTCCTACCTGTACCATGGTCTCTACTGGAACAGCACCACCAGCTTGTGGTTGTGTGGCAGACATCGGAACATTTACCGCCAGCATCTCCCCTAACAATGGACAAACACCTTATATATTATGTTTTGGAGATCAATTTACCATGACTTCGAATGGTGATTTTGTACCACCAGATATTGCCAATGCCCCACCCATCACCCCACCAGGAGGATATAATCCAGGAATAGGATATTTGATTTATAGTTGTCCTCCAACCATTGCATTAACGCCAAGTACAACTTTTCCAAATGATTGGATTGGTAATGACCCTTGTTTTGTGGGATTAGTTGGTTTTGGCAATAGTTTTAATGATATCAATGCTACTGGTTCACCAAGTTATGCAGGAGCATGGACCAACAACACCATTTATTATGTGCCCATTACTTTTTACGATACCATTAATGGTTATTATAGCTATGTAAACACAGCGATGCCTTGTTATGAAATGGGGCCAGCTTTTGCAGTACAATACTTAACAGAAATTACTTACCTAGCTGTTCCTGATTGTCAAAATAGTTCAGTAACAGTTACCATTTCCGGAGGATTGCCAGAAGCAGATGGTTCTTTATATACTGCTTCTAATTTATTACCAGCAACAGCAAGTTTTGTGAACACAACAGCTACCCACGGTGGCAACATTGTTATTACTGGCTTACAAAATGGAGATAATTATTCCTTTGATGTGGTGGACGTTAATGGTTGTCCTGTAACAGTAACTGGTGGACCATTTGTTGGCTTACCAAATGCCAATGCAGGAGTAAACGACACCTCTTGTACCTTATCTTATGTATTAAGTGCTACGCCTAGTTTTGGAACAGGAGCTTGGACTGGGGCTGCTGGCGTAGTATTTGTTCCTTCCAACTCGCCAACAGCAACAGTTACTGTTCCTGCAGCAGGCACCTATACCTTTACTTGGACAGAAACCAACGCTCCAGGTTGTTCCTCTTCAGATATCGTTGCCATCACTTTTAATATTCTTAGCTTAGCCAATACGCCTACCAACCCAAGTTGTAATGGTGGTAATGATGGTCAAATAAGTTTAACACCTTCAGGAGGAGCTGTTCCCTATAACTATCAATGGGATGCAGCAGCAAACAATCAAATTACCAACCCTGCAACTAATTTACCAGCAGGTAGTTTCTCTGTTACCGTTACTGATAATTTTGGATGTACCATAGCTGCTACTATTCCACTTACACAACCAGTAGCTTTTTCTTATACTACAGCATCTCAAAATGCTAACTGTGGTTTTCCTGATGGATGGGCTAGCGTAGTCAACTTTGCAGGAGGAACAGGAATTTATACCTACGACTGGGGAGCAGGTCCTACATCCAATGACACATTATTTAATCTAACACCAAATACTTATACGGTTACCGTTGCAGATGCTAATGGTTGTGATACTGCTTTTACAATTACTGTTGGTAACAGCCCTAGTTTTACAGCAAGTATTACTGCCTTTACCGATGCTCTTTGTAATGGTGCTGCCAATGGAACAGCTACAGCTGATGGCTCAGATCCACTGGCTAATTATAACTTTTCATGGAACACCGTTCCTACTCAATTAACGCAAACTGCTACTGGTTTAGCTGCTGGAACTTATATGTGTACAGTTACCGATGCCAACACAGGATGTACCGATACCACTAGTGTTGTTATTGGTCAACCAATTGCCGTATCTGTAAATGCTGGTGCAGACGTAACCATTTGTACGAGTGGAAATACTACCATCTCTGCCACAGGTGCTGGAGGAACTCCGGGTTATACGTATTCTTGGGATAATGCATTAGGAGCAGGTCAATCACATACTGTTTCTCCAATTGCACAAACTACATATATCGTAACAATTACAGATGCTAATGGATGTACTTCCACCGATGCGGTTATGGTAAGTGTTTATCCTCCATTAATTGTTGTTGCTGTTCCTGACATTACCGTTTGTCCAGATGGACAAGTTACTGTTTCTGCTATAGCCACTGTTGGTTCTGGTAATGGTGGTCCATATACTTATTCTTGGGATAATGGGTTAGGATTAGGCCAATCGCATAACATTTCACCAGCAACTACTACCACTTACACCGTTACATTAAGTGATGGTTGTTCTCCTAATGTTACCGACCAAATAACTGTTTTTGTGAACCCTGTTCCTCAGGTGAGTTTTGATGTAGATATGCTGAGCCTGTGTGAAACACCCCAACAAGCATTTACGTTCTACAATACCACCGATATTACTGGTGGAATGGTAGGCAGTACCTTATGGAACTTTGGTGATGGTTCAACTGCAAGTGGTGACACGGTTTCTCACACGTATGCTGGCCCTGGTGTTTATGACATTACATTAACCGTAACTTCAACCCTTGCAGCTGGTGGCTGTACCGATTCTTTAACCAAACCTGCTTATGTTCAGGTTTTTGCCAACCCTGTAGCTGATTTTACGATGAACCCTAATCCTACCACCATGTTTGATCCTACCATTCACTTTTTAGACCAATCATACGTTAATATACTTTACTGGACTTGGGATATTGCCGGATTGGATACAAGCATACTACAAAATCCTTCTTACACGTTTCCTGAAGATACTGGACATTATCAGATTACCTTAACGGTTGTGGATAACCATGGTTGCGAAAACACCATTACCCAAACAGCTATTGTAACTGGTGAATATGGTATTTACGTTCCCAACGCTTTTACACCAGATTTTGACAACTTAAATGATGGATTTTTCCCCAATGGCTTCGGAATTTCTGATAGAGATTATACCTTTCTAATCTTCGACCGCTGGGGTGAAATCATCTTCGAATCACATGCTAAATTTACACCTTGGAATGGAACCTACAAAGGGAAACTAGTACAAAATGGCGTTTACGTTTGGAAACTCTTCTTTACCGATATTAATGGTAAAACCCATATCGAGTTAGGTCATGTTTCTATTGTGAAATAACTAATAATAATCACTATAACTAATAATGCCTCTTAAATCATGATATTTATCTTGATTTAAGAGGCATTTTATATGATGAAAATCATTTGTAATAGAATATAAAGAATTAATTTTAGGCTTGTGTAAATTGATAATAAATAATTAGTAGTGAATAAAAGGAATTATTATTAAAGGTTTGGAAAATAAATTCTTGATATTTACATTAGCATACTTATCTATTAAAAGTAGGTTTTAAAAAAAAGGAGAATAAAATGTCAGAAATAGCAAAATTAGAATTAAACGGGAAAGTATATGAATTTCCTGTAATTACAGGGTCTGAAAATGAAAAAGCAATAGACATCAGCACGCTTAGATCAGCTACTGGTTACATTACGCTTGATCCAGGATTTAAAAATACAGGTTCAACCAAAAGTGGGATTACCTTTTTGAATGGTGAAGAAGGAATTCTGCGTTATAGAGGATATCCTATTGAGCAATTGGCGGAAAAAGCCGAATTTTTAGAGGTAGCTTATTTGTTAATTTATGGTTCTTTACCTACTTTAGCACAGTATACAAAATTTAAGAAAACCATAACACTTCATACCTTAATACATGAGGATATGAGGGAATTTTTTGAGGCTTATCCTGCAAAAGCACACCCAATGGGAATTTTAGCTGCTTCATTAAGTTCGTTGTCAACTTTTTATCCTGAATCTCATGACCCATATCGACCACAAGAAGCAGTTGATTTGACTATATATCGTTTGCTTGCTAAATTGCCAACATTAGCGGCTTGGGCATATAAAAATGCAATGCGTCATCCAGTTGTTTATCCTAAAAATAACTTAGATTATTGCGAGAATTTTTTAAACATGATGTTTTCTATGCCAACAGAAGATTATAAAGTTAATCCTGTTGTGGCACAAGCACTTAATAAATTGTTGATTTTACATGCAGATCATGAACAAAACTGCTCAGCTGCAACAGTAAGAGTTGTAGGTTCTTCACAAGCAAATTTATACACCTCAGTAGCAGCTGGAGTTTCTGCTTTATGGGGTCCGTTGCATGGAGGTGCAAATCAGGCTGTAATTGAAATGTTGGAGGCAATTAGAAATGATGGTGGAGATGTAGATAAATGGATAAATAAAGCCAAAGACAAAGATGATACTTTCCGTTTGATGGGATTTGGTCACAGAGTTTATAAAAACTTTGATCCTAGAGCAACCATTATTAAAAAAGCTTCTGATGATGTGCTGAAAGCATTGGGAGTTAATGATCCAGTTTTAGACATTGCTAAAAAATTAGAAACAGTAGCTTTAAATGACGACTATTTTAAATCAAGAGGATTATATCCAAATGTTGATTTTTACTCAGGTATTATTTACCGAGCTTTAAATATTCCTTCAGAAATGTTTACAGTAATGTTTGCAATAGGTAGATTGCCTGGATGGATTGCTCAATGGAAAGAAATGATTGAAGATAAAGCTCCAATTGGAAGACCTAGACAGGTTTATACAGGTGCAACCAAAAGAGATTTTGTTGATATTGATAAAAGATAACTTATTTTATTTTTATAAAAACCTCCTGAGTTCAGGAGGTTTTTTTATGCCCAATTTTTTCTAAACAGTAATTTTAAAATAACCCAACCGAATAACTTATCTTTGAAAAATGGACTTACTTCATATAAAAAGAGTTTACAAAACCTATGCAGGGCATAAAGCGTTGCACAATGTATCAATTCATGTTGAAAAGCAACGAATTTTTGGCTTGTTGGGACCTAATGGAGCAGGCAAAACAACTTTAATTAGAATTATTAATCAAATTACTGCACCAGATAGTGGAGAACTATTTTTTGAAAATGAAAAATTATCCCCTAAACATATTTCTCAAATTGGATACTTACCTGAAGAAAGAGGTTTGTACAAAAAAATGAAAGTTGGAGAACAAGCTTTGTACCTTGCTCAATTAAAAGGCATGAATAAAGGAGAAGCAAGTTGTAAACTGAAAGAATGGTTCAAAAAATTTGAAATTAACGACTGGTGGGACAAAAAAGTGGAAGAACTTTCTAAAGGAATGGCACAAAAAGTTCAATTTATTACAACGGTTTTACACGAGCCAAAATTGCTTATTTTAGATGAACCTTTTTCTGGTTTCGATCCCATAAATACTAACCTCATAAAAAAAGAAATTTTAGAATTAAGAGAGAATGGTTCTACTATTATTTTTTCTACGCACAATATGGAATCTGTTGAAGAAATTTGTGATGACATCGCACTAATCAATAAATCAAAAAAAATATTAGAAGGTAATGTTAATGAGATAAAAACGGCATGTAAATCTAATTTATTTGAAATTGTTTTTATTGGCAACATGATTGCGTTTACTAATGCATTATGGACTGGTTTTGAGTTGATAGAGTCAAAGCAAAATAAGGAAAGAACAATTGTTAAAGTTAAAGCCAACAATCCGAGTGAAATGAACGATTTGATTAGAGCTATTATTAATGATGTTAAAATAATTTCCGTTAACGAAATAACGCCAAGCATGAATGATATTTTTATTCAAAAAGTGAGTGAATTTGAACCTAAAGAAGTTTTAGAGGAGGAGGAAAATGAATAAAATAACATTAATAATAAAAAGAGAATACCTTACTCGAGTAAAAAAGAAATCGTTTGTTATCATGACGCTTTTAGGTCCGCTGCTAATGGCTGGTTTAATGTTGGTGCCTATTTGGTTAGCCATTAAAGATAAAGATATTCAACGTATTGAAGTGATTGATGAAACAAAAACATTTATCAATCAATTTGTAAATACAGCTACCCTACAATTTAAACATGAATTTAGATCAATAGAACAAGCAAAAAGTAAATTTTATGATGAAAATTATACCTCCATACTTTACATTAAAAATGCTGACAAAACTCCTATTGTGGAAATGTATTATAAAAAACAACCGGGATTTTCTACAATAATTAATATTGAAAACACTATAGAAAATGTAATTCGGAATATTGAAATACAAAGCAAGTTTAATGTTACGAAAGAACAACTTGCCGAAATTCAACCTAATATTACCGTAAAACCCATATCAATAACTATCGATGGTGAAGAAGAATCAAAAAATGTAGGAATAAGTACTGCTCTTGGTTTTGGAGGTGCCATATTAATTTATTTTTTCATTTTTATGTATGGAGTTCAAATTATGCGAGGGGTTATTGAAGAAAAAACAAGCAGAATTGTAGAAATCATCATTTCATCGGTAAAACCTTTTCAATTAATGATGGGTAAAATTATTGGAATTGCTTTAGTTGGATTAACTCAGTTTTTATTATGGGCACTATTTACTGGAGTTATTTATACGATAATTGTAGGTGCGTTTTCTATAGAAACAGTTACTTCAGCTTCTCAAACTGGTAATTTAATGGAGCAAGCAAACATTACTGAACTTTCTCAAAACCCATACCAAGACGTTATGGATGGTTTTAAAACTATACCTGTATTTCAACTATTAATTTCATTTATTTTTTACTTTATTGGAGGATACTTATTGTACGGAGCATTACTAGCCGCAGTTGGTTCTGCCGTAGATAGTGAAGCAGATACACAACAGTTTATGCTTCCCATAACAATACCATTAATTTTTTCATTTGTTGTTGCTCAAACAGTTATGGAAAATCCTGATGGCACAATGGCTTTTTGGCTTTCTATTATTCCTTTAACTTCACCTATCATTATGATGGTAAGAATACCATTTGGTGGAGTTGAATCTTGGGAATTAGTATTATCCATGAGCTTACTAATAATAGGATTTTTAGGAGCTACTTGGATTGCAGCAAAAATATACCGTACAGGAATATTAATGTATGGAAAAAAAATAACTTACAAAGAGTTATGGAAATGGTTGACTTATAAAAATTAGTTGTCAGTTACGGTTTACAGTTAACTGCCAACCGTGAACTGTGATCTGAAAAACTGATAACTGAAAAACAAAAAAATGACAAGAATATTAATTATAGACGACGAAAGACCGATTAGAAACACACTAAAAGAAATTTTAGAGTACGAAAAATATACAGTTGATGAAGCTGAAGATGGTTCGGCTGGATTAGAAAAAATTAAATCTGGCAAATACGATTTAATTATGTGCGATATCAAAATGCCTAAAATGGACGGAATAGAAGTTTTAGAAAAAGCTGTCGATCTTGGAATTGATACTCCGATTGTTATGATTTCTGGGCACGGGACAATAGAAACCGCAGTTGAAGCCTTAAAGAAAGGAGCTTATGATTTTATTTCAAAACCATTTGATTTAAATCGTTTATTGGTAACTGTTCGTAATGCTATAGACAGAAAAGAACTAGTACAAGAAACGAAAAAACTAAAAAGAAAAATAAGTGGTGGAATTGGTGCTACTCAAATTATTGGAGAATCAAAAGGTATTAAGATAGTAAAAGATATGATAGAAAAAGTTGCCTCTAGTGATGCAAGGGTCTTAATTACTGGAGACAATGGTACTGGTAAAGAATTAGTTGCTCGCAGTCTTCATGAAAAATCAAATCGCTCAAAAGCACCTTTTATCGAAGTAAATTGTGCAGCTATTCCATCAGAATTAATTGAAAGCGAGCTATTTGGTCACGAAAAAGGAGCGTTTACTTCTGCCATAAAAGACCGAAAAGGATGCTTTGAACAAGCAGAAGCAGGAACTTTATTTTTAGATGAAATTGGCGACATGAGTCTTTCAGCTCAAGCCAAGGTTTTACGTGCTTTGCAAGAAAGTAAAATTACACGCGTAGGTGGTGAAAAAGAAATAAAAGTTAATGTTCGTGTAATTGCAGCAACCAATAAAGATTTATCAAAAGAAATTGCTCAAGGAAATTTTCGGGAAGATTTATACCATCGGATTGGTGTAATTCTTATTCATGTGCCATCATTAAATGATAGAAAAGAGGATGTGCCTATTTTAGCCAACCATTTTTTGGAGCAACTTTGTCAAGATCACGGCATTGCAACCAAAGAGTTTGATAAAGCAGCTTTAGTGGAATTAAAAAATGTAAATTGGACTGGTAATATTCGAGAACTTCGCAATATCGTAGAACGTTTAATTATTCTTTGTGACAAAATCATTACAGCAGCCGATATTAAAATGTACGCCAATCCAAAGGGGTAAAGACTACTTCTCCTTACAAGTAGAATAAATCATGTAATCTTTGTTTTCTAAATTAGTCCACATTTTATCATATCCAGTTTCTTTTCCTTTTTTTTGAATATAATTAAAATAAAAATCGGTTTTGTGGGGAAGCAAGTTCTTCATTGATGCCCACAGTACATAAATCGAATGTGATTTTGTTAATATCTCCCATAAAATAATAAAAAAAGCAGAGATATTTTTTTCATAGCTTTAGATTTTGGTTCATAATTCATTTTATTTAATGTTAGCAATTTCATTATTGATAACACTCCAAATTTATTATTGTTCTAATTTATTTGTTATGATTGTGGACATATAAAAAAATGTTATTTAATTCATAAATATTGAATATTTCGCCGATTTTTTTATGTTTTTTTGCAGCTAATTAGTTTGTAATCAGAAAAAAAATCTTAATATTATTATGCTTACATAATGATTTTTTATTATATTTGTTATGTAAACATAATAAATGAATTCACAAGACACCATCGATTTTCATATTAAGTCCACTTGGCATGGTATGTTTAAAATGTACAATCAAGTTGCTGCCAAATATGGAACTACTCAAGCAACGGGTTTGGTGTTGTTAAGTATTCATAAGTTAGGAACTCCTTCTACTTCCATTGCTCCTTCACTAGGAATGCAAGCAACGAGCCTAAGTAGAATCATGAAAAATTTAGAGGATAAGAAACTGATTTTTCGCAAACAAGATGATAAAGACAAACGTATGGTGCGTATTTTTTTAACTCCCGAAGGTGTTGAAAAAAGAAAAATTGCCAAAAAAGTAGTAGAAGGATTTAATGATTTAATTTTAGAGGAAATTCCTCAAAGTAAACTTACCATTTTCTTTGAGGTAATGGAAAGCATCAATAAAACTATTGAAAAATATAAAAAAGAAAACTAGCTGTCATTTTGCGAGGATTAGAGCTTTTTTTAGTTAAATAAGAATATTTTCCATAAAGTCGAAATGACAAAAAAATAAAAATAAAATGTCAGTAAACATTCAAAAAAATGACTATTCAACTTTACCAGTTTTAAAAACTTTATAAACTAATTAAAATGAGAAAAATAAATAAAGTAGCGGTTTTAGGCTCAGGAGTAATGGGTTCCAGAATTGCTTGTCATTTTGCCAACATTGGTGTTGAGGTGTTGCTGTTGGACATTGTTCCGAAAGAAGCAGCAGAATCGAAAGAAAAAGTGGCTCGAAACAAAATTGTGAACGATGCCTTGCAGTTTGCACTAAAATCGAACCCATCACCCATTTACAGTAAATCGTTTATCAGCAGAATTACAACTGGAAATTTTGATGACGATATGTCTAAAATTGCCAATTGCGATTGGATAATTGAAGTAGTTATCGAGCGATTAGACATCAAAAAACAAGTATTTGAAAATGTAGAAAAATACCGTAAACCAGGAACGCTTATTACTACAAATACTTCAGGAATTCCAATACATTTAATGTTGGATGGAAGAAGTGAAGATTTTCAACAACATTTCTGCGGAACACATTTTTTTAATCCCCCACGTTATTTAAAATTGTTGGAATTAATTCCCTCGCCAAAAACTTCACCTGACGTAATGGCGTTTTTAGAAGATTACGGTCAACGCTTTTTAGGAAAAATCACAGTAGTATGTAAAGATACGCCTGCATTTATTGCCAACAGAATTGGTGTTTACAGCATCATGTCTTTATTCCATACGGTTACCGAAATGGGTTTAACCGTTGAGGAAGTAGATAAACTCACAGGTCCAGTTATTGGTCGACCAAAATCGGCTACTTTCAGAACTTGCGATGTAGTTGGTTTAGATACCTTGGTACACGTTGCCAATGGAGTTAAAGACAACTGTCCGAATGATGAAGCCAATGCAACTTTTGAAATTCCAAGTTACATCAATAAAATGGTGGAAAACAAATGGTTGGGTTCAAAAACCAAACAAGGTTTCTTTAAAAAAGTAAATTTAGAAGGTGGAAAAAGTGAAATTCAAGCACTAAATCTTTCTACATTAGAATATGCACCATCTCAAAAAGTAAAATTTGCTACCTTAGAAATGACAAAAACGGTGGATGATTTGAAGGAACGAATGAAAATGCTCATCAAAGGACAAGACAAAGCAGGAGAATTTTACCGCAAGTCCTTTTTTGGTTTGTTTGCTTATGTTTCTAATAGAATACCAGAAATTACCGATGCAATATACAAAATTGACGATGCCTTGAGTGCTGGTTTTGGCTGGCAGTTGGGTCCGTTTGCTACTTGGGATGCTGTTGGCGTAGAAGAAAGTTTGCCTTTTATGGAAAAAATGGGCATTACTCCAAACGCTTGGGTAAAAGAAATGTTGGCAGCAGGAATCAAGTCGTTTTATAAAGTAGAAAAAGGAGCAAAATATTTCTACGACATGAACACGAAAACCTATCAAATGGTTCCGGGTTCCGATAAAGTACTTTCGTTAGAAACACTAAGAGCCGAAAATACAATTTGGAAAAATTCAGGAACAACCATTGTAGATTTAGGCGATGGCATCATCAACCTAGAATTTCATACCAAAATGAACACCATTGGTGGTGAAGTAATTGAGGGCATCAACAAAGCCATTGACCTAGCGGAAAGCAATTACAAAGGATTGGTCATCTCTAACGATGGCGATAATTTTTCGGCTGGAGCCAACGTGGGTATGATATTTATGATGGCTGCCGAACAAGAGTATGATGAGTTGAATTTTGCTATCAAGGCTTTTCAAGATACCATGATGCGAGTTCGATATTCATCCATACCAGTAGTGGTAGCTCCTCACAACTTGGCTTTAGGTGGTGGTTGTGAAATGAGTATGCATGCCGATAAAGTTATCGCTCATGCCGAAACCTACATGGGATTGGTTGAGTTTGGAGTTGGCGTAATTCCTGGTGGCGGAGGTTCTAAGGAATTTGCGTTAAGAGCTTCTGATGAATACGGTGATGGAATGCGAATGAATGTATTTAGAAATCGTTTCTTAACCATTGGTCAGGCTCAAGTTTCTACTTCAGCTCATGAAGCATTTGAGTTGGGATATTTACGAAAAGGTATTGATGAAGTTATTGTTAGTCGTGCTCATCAATTAAGTTACGCCAAGCAAGCAGCATTAAACTTAGCCGAAAAAGGATATACTAAACCACAACAACGAACTGATATTAAAGTATTAGGTCAAGAAGGGTTGGGAATTGTTTATGTAGGTGCTCATTCCATGAAATCGGGTAATTACATTTCAGAACACGACCAGTTGATTTCCGAAAAATTAGGTTATGTACTTTGTGGTGGCGATTTATCAGGTCCAACATTAGTCAACGAACAATATTTATTAGATATGGAACGCAAAACATTTTTAGAACTTTGTACAGAACGTAAAACGCTAGAAAGGTTGCAAAGTATTATTACCACAGGGAAAGTATTAAGAAATTAGAGATTAGAAAGATGGATTACATTCAGTTATTTAAGGAATTGTACCAGCAAAAAGTAAGCTACTTAATTTGTGGTGGACTTGCAGTAAATATTTATGGTATTCCAAGAATGACTGCTGATATTGACTTGTTAGTAGATTTAACTGCTGAAAATATTGAAAAATTTGATGAAGTAATGAAAAGCTTGAATTATCAGTCAGTGTTACCCATTAAAATTCAATCTGTTGTTGATGAGAAAGATAGAAAGGAAATGATTCAGCATAAAAACCTTATTGCTTTTTCATTTTATAACCCAGCTAACAATATTATGAATGTTGATGTTTTGATAGACACTCCTTTCCTATTTAATGAATTATGGGAAAATAAAGTAACTAGAAAAGCTGATGAAACTGAACTTTATTTAGTATCAGTTGATGATTTGATAAAAATGAAAGAATACGCTAATAGAGTTCAAGATAAACAAGACATTATTTTTCTTAAAAAATTTACCAAATAATATGGAAAAAGGATTTTATTATACCGTAACAAAAGAGCAAGTGTTGCAACATCAAAAAAGAAGTATTGTTCAGATTTTGCAATGGCTCTACGAAACCAATCTTCTTTTGAGTAAAATACAAACTCAAGAAGAAAAAGATAGAGTTAAAACATTTAAAATAAAAAGATGATTGTTGGATAAAAAGGATAAACAATAAATAATTTCAAATTCATAATTTAAAATTTATATCAATGGACGCATATATAGTAGCAGGTTACAGAACAGCAGTAGGAAAAGCCCCAAGAGGCGTTTTTAAATTTACTCGAGCAGACGAATTAGGTGCTGCAGTGATAAAACGATTATTGGCAGATTTTCCACAATTAGATAAAGAACGTATTAATGATGTAATTGTGGGCAATGCCACTCCCGAAGCCGAACAAGGATTAAATATTGGTAGAATGATTTCAATGATGGGGTTAGATTCAGAAAAAGTTCCTGGAATGACCGTAAATCGTTATTGTTCATCTGGTATTCAAACCATAGCCATTGCTTCAGCACAGATTCATGCAGGAATGGCCGATTGCATTATTGCTGGAGGGGTTGAAACCATGAGCCCTATCCCTTTTGGAGGTTGGAGAATTGTGCCCAACGCAAGAGTTGCAAAAGCTAATCCCGATTATTATTGGGGAATGGGTTTAACTGCTGAAGCAGTTGCCAATGAGTATAAAATTTCTCGTGAAGAACAAGATGTTTTTTCGGTAGAATCACACCGAAGAGCCTTAAATGCAATAGATACAGGTTTATTTAAAGACGATATTGTTCCGATAGAAGTAGAAGAAATTTTTGTTGGAAGTGATAACAAAAAACAAACTAAAAAATTTATTGTTGATACCGATGAAGGCCCACGAAGAGGAACAACTATAGAAGTATTGGCTAATTTAAAACCAGTTTTTGCACAAGGCGGAAGTGTTACAGCAGGAAATTCGTCACAAACCTCTGATGGAGCTGCATTTGTTATGGTAATGTCGGAACGAATGATGAAAGAATTAAACATTCAACCCATAGCTCGTTTAATTGATTTTCAAGTAGTTGCAGTTCCTCCTCGCATTATGGGAATAGGACCGCTTTACGCCATTCCAGCAGTTTTAAAGCATGCAGGATTAAAACAAGATGACATTGATTTAATTGAATTGAACGAGGCTTTTGCTTCTCAATCGTTGGCAGTAATTAAAGGTTTAGGATTAGACACCAATAAGGTAAATGTGAATGGTGGTGCAATTGCCATGGGACATCCATTAGCTTGTACAGGAGCAAAACTTTCAGTTCAAATTTTTAACGAATTGAAAAGAAGAAAACAAAAATATGGTATGGTAACTATGTGTATTGGTACAGGACAAGGTGGTGCAGGAATTTATGAGATGTTTTGATAATGTGAAAATGTAACAATTTGAAAATGATTAATTCTTCTGTTAAAATAATTACAACAAAAGAAACTTATCCTCTTCGTTTGGAAGTATTATGGCAACACAAAAACACTTTAGAAGAATGTAAGTTAGACATAGATGATTTGCCTACAACCTTTCATGTTGGGGTGTTTAAGGATGGAGAAATAGTTGCGATAGGCACTTTTTTACAACAACAAAACGAAAAATTTGAAGCAAAAAATCAATACCGATTAAGAGCTATGGCGACATCACCAAAAGTAAGAGGAGAAAATTTCGGAAAACAAGTGATTGATTTTGCATTGGAAGAATT
>Ga0210033_1002552_pt1 | contig 15419 bp, 9 predicted proteins | sample CryGeymeta201501_FD_185465 | JGI IMG/M metagenome (GOLD analysis project Ga0210033, IMG submission 185465) | Groundwater microbial communities from Crystal Geyser aquifers in Utah, USA - Crystal Geyser metaG 2015-01 (SPAdes) (version 2) | ecosystem: Environmental > Aquatic > Deep subsurface >... | reverse complement strand
AAGAGTTCTTGGCGCATCCCGACATCAAGGAGGCAGCCGAAGAGGCCGATCAGGAGGCCCGATGCGCGGAGCTGGGCTTGACGCCACCCGAGGTGGTCGACGGATGGATCAGCGCGGCGCTGGGTCAGCAGAAAAATTGGGTGTTGATTGGTGGGCCGCCATGCCAAGCGTATTCACTGGCGGGCCGATCGCGCCTGCGCGGAAAAAGCGCCAAAGAACAGCAAGCCTTTGAAAGCGACAAGCGGCATTTTCTCTATACGGAGTATCTGCGGATCATCCAGCGGTTCGAGCCATCCGTCTTCGTTATGGAAAACGTCAAAGGGATGCTCAACTCCACCCATGGCGGCAGCAGTATTTTTGATCGAATCATGGGCGACCTGCGCGAGCCAAAGGCGGGATTGAGGTATGAAATCCGGTCCTTGGTGGTCGATGGCGACGAGCTGGAGCCACGCGATTACGTGATCCAGTCGGAAAACTATGGGATTCCGCAATGCCGCCATCGCGTGATCCTATTTGGCATTCGCTCCGACGTGGTGTTGAAGACACCCGAACTCGCGGCCAATCCACGCATGTTCTTGTTGAAAAAAGCGTTTCCGAAGGTCGACGTGGAGACTGCGCTTTCAGGAATGCCCGCGATTCGAAGTCGCATTTCCAAAGAAGAGGACTCGCACAAGAAGTGGTTGACGGCTTTGCGCAAGACCACGGTCAACTTTGTTCGCTGGCATGTTCCGATTCGAAAGGCGATCATGCCGATCGTCAAAGCGTGCATCGAAACAGCCAAAAGCTACGAATCGGCTGGCGCGAAGTTTATGCCCTTGAAGGTCGTCGTCACGCCCAAGATGCCTAAGGAGCTTAAAAATTGGCTGTTGGACGAGCGCGTCGGTGGTGTAATCCAGCATGAGAGCAGAAGCCACATGTTGTCGGACTTGCACCGATACATGTTTGCATCGAGTTATGCGCAAGTGCTCAAATACGCCCCTACGCTCCGGGACTTTCCGCCATTGCTGCTGCCCGACCACGTCAACGTCGATGCGGATTCCATCCCATTTCTCGACCGATTTCGTGTGCAGGTGAAGGGCGATCCGGCATCTACCGTGGTTGCCCACATCCAGAAGGACGGGCATTACTACATCCATCACGATCCGGCCCAGTGCCGTAGCTTGACTGTAAGAGAGGCGGCCCGGTTGCAGACCTTCCCCGACAACTACTTCTTTGAAGGCAATCGGACGCAGCAGTATGGGCAAGTCGGCAATGCGGTCCCTCCAATGCTCGCGCGAAAAATAGCGAAGGTGATTTTCAAGTTTCTGAGCATCTCGTCTTATCGGTGAGCAGCGCATCAAACTATTTTCCTCAGTTCCTCCTCTTGAAATTTCCACAAACCGAGGCCTGATGCGGGCTGCTGATCATTTCGGAGCATCACACAGTGGGTGAAACTTTTGAGCATTCAGCCCCCTAAAAGCCGTCCAAGGGTTTGTTGCGGTGGCTTTGCCATGATTCACGGCGACTCGGGCAGCAACAAGAGCGTTGTTCTGCGCTCGCTGGCAGAGCGTTTGCAGAAGTTGCCTGATGTGACGGTGGCGGCCATCAATCACTCGCAGCGCAAACTGGCGAACTTTTACCGTGAGCTCATCGGTGAGCAAGTTCAAATTGACTGGGGTCACCTTGGCTACCTGCAAATCGGCGAAACCAAATGCCCCCTGATGGCTTTCGTTGCCCGCACTGTCCTAGTCACGGCGCATCTTCTTGCGCTTCTCGCTCGATGCGCGCATGGAGAGCTTTATGCGTAGTCATGTACAGCATTCGAGGCCTGGGATGGTTTGCCTCGAGTCCTGCACTATGACAACCTTAAAAGTGCAGTCCTTGAGGGTCTGGGCTATGCAATTCGCTTCTTTCCAACGCTGCTGCCTTTTGCCGGGGATATCTTTGGGGTACCCCGTAGATGGTGTCAAGCAATGCCCTCTAGGTTTCCAACAAGTCCTTCCTGCTGAAGTTTCCGCCGGATGTCGAGTATGACGGCCGCTTGCTTTTCTGAGGGCACCTTGCCTGTCGCAGCGAGCAGCAGCAATTGGTCCTCCTTGGCCGTCAAGTTATGGTTCTCTAAGCCCCATTGCCTGATCTGGCGCCAGTGAGAAGGCTTGCACTGCACGACAGCGGTGATGGCGGCAATGCCGCGATCAATCCGAGCCACATCGATCGCATCTTTTTTTATGTTGGCATTTATATCGGCCGATATGAGTTCGGCAGCGAAGTCAGGCAGTAGTTCGATGCTCTTTTCCTGTGCGCGTTGCCAAGCGAGCTCCATCTTGCACCACTCAGTAACATTCTCGCGTCCCTGCTCAGGTGCAGTGATGACTTCATACATGACACGAGCGACCACCTTGAGCTGGGCTTCCAGTGCGGGAGACATAGACTGTTGTTTCCAGGTCAGCTGATGATTGATCGCTTTCCCGACGGCTTGGCGCTGAAGCATTTGGGCCAGTTTGGCGACCGAATATGTGACAACCTGTGCACGATAGCCGCCGTCATACCAGTCCTCTTTTGGAATGAGATGCTCAAGACCACGGAAAACGATCGTATGAGATACAAAAGTCCGGAAGTATTCGTCATTGAACTGTAGGGGTCGTGCAGTCCACTCGGCTATGACGTACTTACTGAAAACATCAAAGTTCTTCTGTGCCCCTTTGCTAACCTCATGTGGGAGCCCGTGCCATGAATTCTCGATCTTTGCCAAGTCGGTCTTTGTCAGCAGCTGCGACTTTGGGTTGTCAGCTTCAAAGCGCAGCCTCTCTGCCGGACTCATCTTTGCCGTCTCAATCCGATATTGGCCTTTGGCGCGCTCATAGAACCATGTCGTCGATCGTAGAGCGCCGACACGCGGAGGCGCCTTGATGCGACGCGAAAGTGTCTCCATCTGCCTGTGGTACTCGTGATTGGAAAAGAGATCCGAGTCAGATACCTTGTTCTGTTTGTTGGAATATTCTGATATCTTGGGTATCAGTTCTCCGGCGAGTTCTTCCGACACGACTGAAAGCTTCATTTGTACGAAAATGCTGGAGAGGTCGGCGCCATCCTTGCGTTTTGCAAATGCTAGCGAGGCAGTCGTCTGGCCGCCGTTGACGATTTGAAGATCTGTGGCCTTGACCAGTCTAGGGCCCTCCGCCGAGCTTTGTATGAAAACTGAAGAAGCTGTCGCAGAAATGCCGTTGTTAAATGCGAAGAACATTTCTGGGTTGTTAAGTGTCGTTTCCCGGATGGCCTTGTTGACCTTTCCTGTTTTTCCAAGAAACGAGCGGACATTGCCCTCCAAGAGACGGCTGCCATAGGTCTCATAAATCTTTGCCAACGTTTCGCCGGGAATCACGCAGAGGTAGCCGCTATACCTTGATTGGTTGAGGCTGGCATGCAGACACGGTATTCCGCCTTCAACGATCTCTTCAAAGTCAACCGTTAGTGCCTCTCGCCCGCTCCTAGAGGACATAGCCTCGTGAAACCTAGAGATGTCCCAGATGTGGAACTCAGCAGGAATACCGCCTATTGAGCCTTCTGGCCAATCCCGGATTCGATCACTAAGCAGCCCATCTGTGACAAGATACAGGCGAAACCTCGATATGGAATCCTTGTGCTGCCACAAAATTTCAGAAAAATCTGTTGCAGGGTCCTCGTCAGCGGGCAGATGATCATCGTTTCCTGCCAGTGCTTCCTCAATGAAGCCCGTTAGCTTGGAGAACTGGGTCTTTGCAGAGGTCTGAGTAACGGTAGTGGGCTCGGCGCCACCGTCAAAGTCCGCGATGATCATCCGGAACGAACCATCAGCCTCATCAATCGCGTATCCATCGATCCCTAGATTCCTGCGACGAGTGCCCGTGCCGCGATATGGACATGGCATGAAATCGACAAACTCTTCCGCATCCTCCAGCATCCGACCTGCAACGGCAGCGAATCCGTTTTCACGATCATTCTTGCCGAACTCACGAAGCGAATCGGCCACAACGTCGGCCCTAAAATTCGGAATATCTTGATTCAAATCAATCCCCTTGAATTCACTACAAAAGGTTCAGTAATACTGTACCTCAGCGATTCTGCTACGCGGGCAGAAGATGCTGATATCCTACTTCCATAACGATCATAAAAACTGGAAAGATGTCTCATGGAGATTGCATCAGTGTTGGCGGGAGTGCACCACAACAGGCTTTCGGTTCAGGCCGCAGGACATCTGCGGCCGATCCCCGATTGGGCAGACTGGCTGATCTGGCTTGGTGCCTGGGCTCGCTGCCAAGCCGCAATGGACGGTCGCAGGGTGGCGGTGGTACGACTGCCGTCCCGCAGGCTGTCCGCCGCTTTCGTTAGCTTGGGAGGGTTACTTGCTGCATCGCGAATCCACGATGACACTCTGGACTGGGACGCTCTTCAGGCATTGCCTAGTGGAACAACCGTGCATTGGCGAGAACCAAAGGGCGGGAAATCCACGAGCTACACAGGGACAATCGATTCGATACGGGAAATCGCTGGCAGCAAGTGCCTCGCAATATCAACTAGGTCACCAAGGCGCCATCTCGGATCCACGTTCTTCCTGCCGATGGCAACGGCTTTGGCGTACGGCGTTACGCTAGGTCTGGTCACCAACCGCACCGATGAGCAGCTCACTGCCGCGGCAGGACTCTATAAGTCAATAGTAGATGGCGCTCCGCAAACCTGGATACGGTCACATGGGGCAGACAGCACAATGGTTACCGAGCGTACATCATTCCTTGAAGATTTGTCGGACTTGGCTCTTGCTGTCGGCAAATCACGCGCAGTGGCCTTTGAGGAGGCCCTCGTAATCTCGAGCGTCAGCAACCAGCAGCACGGCAAGCTGCAGTTGGTTGCATCACGTTCGCGAGCCCTCGAAGACGCTCCGGCCGGGGTTACAGTGCTTGATGGCGCAAATGCTGCGATTTTCCTGGGTAGTGCACGCTCCCGTAGTATTGTTCTGCTGCTGGACTATTCTGAATACGATGAGGAGCTTGTGCACCTGATTAACCCCTTCATAGGCTGTTCGATAGATGCGGGAATTCATGTGCCACCCAAAGGTGTGATGGCGCCAACTGAAGGCGTAGAGGTTTTTGTTTTTGGACTCCCGGATAACTCTGGGGTGGGCGCATGATTTCTGCAGAACACATTGGCTTCGACGGCACTGGCACCATAGCGGGAACCAGCATGCCGCATGAAAGGATCTCCATCCTCGAAATCGTCGACAAGCAGTACAAGCATGCAGGCCAAGGAAAGCTGCGGCAGGTAAAGCTTGCCTTCCCCCCCGCAACCGTAATTTCTTCGGCCTGTGGCAGTATATTTTCGATGGTCGACCGGGACGATGACGAGCAACGCCGGATAGCGAGGCAGGCTTGGATCATCAAGTCCACCATTCTTCAAACTATGCTGCAGTTTGACGATCCACGTCTTGGTCTCGCATCGATGACTGAGGTAATGAGTTTGGCTGCTGCTGCTGTTCCAACAATCGCTTCACCGGTTGACAGCTTGCTCAGGATGATGAGGGAGCTAGTCGCTACGCCCAGCAATCCAAAGCGCGAATGGTTCTTGGCGCAACTGAAATCGGCAGATAAGCCGGATCTTCAGATTGCCATTCTTGCAGGCCTCCAAGGTTCGGGGACTCCTGGCTGGTCCGCAGCAATTTCTTCACGCAAAGATTTCCTAGGAGACTCAATAACTTTGGTGCGCACTAGGAAGGACCTTAAAGATAGGGTATTCGCGATGGTGGTAATTCCCGGGCCCGTTAAGTTCACCACACGACCGCTCCTGCATGACATCCTTTATGGTGGTCGTGCGTCGGACCTTGTTGTCTTAGCATACAACACTGAGCGAATCTATGTTCCCCAACCAATAGCTGTGCCGATCGACAGCACATTCCGGAGAGCCGGATTTCGTAACCCTCGTGCAGAGTCGCAGGAAAATGATGCCCCCGACAACCAGATCGATCGTTGGGCAAACGAGTCAATTTGGGAAGAACTTAGGTCACGGCATCTTGACGTTGCTCCTATATCGGAAAGGGATGTGTCCGTACCAGCTCGCTTCGTATTGTTTGCTGACGGCAGTGGCGCATTTCTTCCCGATGACAAGGGTGTCGTTGAATTGTCGGAACTCTTGGACGGAGGGGGCAATCTCGAGACAACTGAGGAACGCCTACCTCGAAAGAACGTCAGGGACCTCGAGGAGCATGACTTGATCATGCTTCGCTTGACCGGTAGCGGGAACTATCTCGACGATGTCGCGGACAGCGAAATGGATCAAGCTGGACTTGGCAGCCTGCGCCGCGAGGCCACCGAATGGAAACCTTGGTTGCATCGCATCATCAAGGAATACGGCGAGGGACTCGTGGCAAAGGCAGGCAAAGACTTCGGGTTGCGGCTGCGCTCTGCAACCTATCTTTGGGAGTGGGCAGGCGATGGCGTGATGGCGCCTCACGATTTCGCGACTTTTAGGGCGCTAATGACAACGCTCGCGAAGCTTGATCCATCCGGAGTCACTTCAGGAGTTGACCAGTATGCCGACGAGAAGTGGCGACAGATGGAGCAGGTAAAGACGTTCCACGCTCGTGCTGGGGCTACCATCAGAACCGCGCTCATCAAGCGCGTAAAGGGTCTTGTGGCAGAGAGACGCCTAGTCGAAACCGTCGAATCGATTGAACTACCTGGCGTCGAGGCTGGGCGCATGGGGCTTCTTCGGGTTTCTGCTGTTGATTCAAAGCCTGTACGAACACCTCAATCACGGCTTTTTCACGTATTTCCGTTAAAAGGGGGCACAAATTGGCAAAAATGATTCCGCCGCTGATCTCGGCCAAGGCCCCACAAGGAGAGCAATTCCTGTACAGGAGGATTCGGGACGACCCGGCTACGCGCGAATGGGTGGTCTTCCACTCGTTCGACATAAAGCGTCATGTGGCCCGCACCGAGGGTGAGGTGGATCTCGTCGTTGCAGTCCCAGGGTTAGGCGTCCTCTGCATCGAGGTAAAAGGATGCGGCGTCACCCGCCAAGACGGCGTATGGATCTACAACTATGACCCGCCCAAGAAGTCGCCAGTTGGTCCGTTCAGACAGGCGAGTGACGCGGCTCATTCCCTGAGGCAGTATGTTGCGGGTCGCGATGCTTCATTCCTGCCAATCATCTTCTATTCGGCCTCATTCTTTACGGAAGTCGACTTCCAGGAGCGGTCGATCGAATGGGAACCGTGGCAGAACGTCGGGAAGACTCAATTGCTGAGGAATCCAATTTCCAAACTCGTGATTGACGTGCTTGAAGCAGCGCATTCGAAGCTCAGGGCTATGCGCCCTGTGCCCTCATGGTACGGGGAGCGAAGCCGACTTACCTCTAGACATATTGATTCGCTGGTCGGGTTGTTGCGGCATGATTTTGAGTACACAGTCGTTGGAGGGATGGCTCTTGAGCTCGCCGAACAATCGATACGCCGCTTCACCGAAGAACAGTTTCATGCAATTGACCTTATCGACGAGAACCCGAGGGTGCTCTTCAAGGGACCTGCGGGCACCGGAAAAACCCTTTTGGCCGTGGAGGCGGCCAAGCGCGCTTTAACGAATGGGAAAAGTGTTGCGCTGGTCTGCTTCAACAGCCTTCTAGGGGCGTGGCTGAAACGTGAGGCCGCAGAAATCGCCGCTGAAGCACAGGAGTCGGGAACCCGTTTCTTTGTCGGCACTGCGGCGTCCTTGATGCTTGGAATTTCACGGGTGCCAGTTCCTGTCGGCGCCAGATCAGCGTTCTGGACCGACGAACTTCCAAACCTTGCTGTTGACACAATGTTGTCCGGTGGGTGCAGCTTTGATCCCTACGACATGATTGTCATCGACGAGGCTCAGGATCTGTTATCTGATCCCATCCTTGACGTTTTGGAACTTGCCACTGCGGCCGGTTTGGCGGCCGGTCATTGGGCTCTTTTCGGCGACTTCGAGCGTCAAGCTATCTTTGCCAATGGAGATGCCCGGCCAGGACTTGAGCGACTGAAGATCCGGACCAACTCCGCCTATACGACCTATCCGCTGCGCATCAACTGTCGTAACACCCGAAGCATCGCGGATGTCGTCACACTTGCCAGCGGCCTAGCTCCAGGCTACAGCCGGGTTCTTGCAGAAAGGGACGCAGCAGACGTGGAACCAGTCTTCTACAAAAGCCCACAGATTCAGGTGGAGCAGCTCGGCTCTGTACTCCGAAGGCTCGCGCAGAGATTTCCTGTTGATCAGATTGTCGTCCTTTCGATGCGTTCGGACGCAGCATCCTGCGCTGCTGCGATCGGGGATTCGATACCGGGCATTCGATTGGCACCCTTCAAGTCTGAAATAGATAAGCAGCAGTGTGTTCGATTCGCTAGCGTGCATTCCTTCAAGGGTCTCGAGGCTGCAGCAGTTGTGCTGACAGATATTGAGGACATCGAAGACGAGCAGGCGAAATCATTGCTGTATGTCGGAATGACACGGGCGCGACTTGCACTGGTGCTACTAATGGCTGACCGAGTTCGCAAGCGGTATGACTCCCTTCTCATGGAAGGCTACAGGGCAGCACGGAAGGAGAATCACTCATGACATCACTTGAAAGGAACCTTGCGAACCGCGAGGTGCTTCTCTCCCGCCTCCGCGCAGAGGTGATCGGGCCAGATCCAGCCGGCAAGCCCTTAGCACTTGTCGACAAGCAGCCGATGAGTTGGGAGGAATTCAGGATCGCTCGCAGGCAGCTGAACGGTGAGGAGATAGTTTGGCAGGATCCGCCGACCAAACGCTTCGGTGCCGGCATCCTCTTCCCCCAGGGTGCGGACGAACTGCTGGTCGAAGCTGCGGCTGAAGCAGGTGGAGTACTTCCAACGGATTCAACAGATCTGCCGGCAGTTGGTGAGCAGGTGGGCGAGTCGGTCAATGAGGACCAGAATGCAGTCCAGTTCAATGCCGGCGACGATACGGACGAGGAAGGTGTGACCTTGGCCAACTCGTTTCGACCATCAGCGATCGGACTGAGCTTTCTTGCGGATTTTGGCCAAGAGTCGCAAGGCATTTGCGTGGAGCTGGTCAGCATTGGTCGTATCGCTTCAGACCGGACGATCGAGGGGCCGTGCGGGACCTATCGACCTATCGTGCTCAACGTCGGCGGGGCAATCGGCAAGCAAGCCAGTGCCAGGAAGGTGTGGCTCCGTGAGCCTGTTGTCGATGCTAAAGGAAATGTGCCAAGGAGGGAGATCGGAACGTTTGAAATCCTGAAGGCTGTCAAGCCAATCCCTCTGCCGATTCCCAGTTCGGCCGGTCTTGAACTTGTAGTTGTCGCGAGAAGGTGGCCGGGAGCGCCTAGTTCCAATCACAGGCTGATCACCGTGTCGGTGGTCAACATTCGGAAAGCGACACACGAGAACCTGGATGTCACATGTCTCTTCCAGGCCGGCCTGAGGGTTTCGGGTCTCTCCGGGCGCGCCTGGATCGATGCATACCCGGACTACATTGCCGGCGAATTCCATGATCCGGATGTACTGGCTGACGAGAATGTGAACCGGGTGCTCTATCGTCGCAACCGGACGTTTGCGATCGGCCACGGCTGTGGGGCAGACTGGATCGAAGGTCGTCCAGAACGTGTCTACTGTGTGTGGAGCGATGTACTTCTGGTATTCGAGACTCCGTCGACCAGTGCGGATCTTGTCGTTGCTGAATCTGATGGTTCCCGCCGGAGCCTTCGGATCAGCATGCGCATGCTGGCGGGGCTTGCTGAGGGTCAGGATGGTCTGAATGAGGCCGACAGGCTGGTTGAAGAATACTTGGCATGGATTGATGGCTTGGCATCGATGCTGGCCGGAATTCTGAAAACAGACCGTCCCACGGCGACCGCACTAATCAAGAAATGCAGGGAATGTGCGTTACGAATCCGTTGCGGCATCGACCTTCTACGGTCCGACGGCGAAACGGCCGACCTAGCTCGGAAAGCCTTCCGGCTCGCGAATCATTCCATGCTCATCGCGCAACTTCGAACGCGTCAGCCGCTGCGGACGCCTGTCAAGGATGCCAGCGGACGTATTACTTGGAACATGCCGATGCCAGTCATAGAACCCTCGGTTCCTAGCGAAATACATGGTTACTGGAGGCCCTTTCAGATTGCATTTCTTCTCATGTCCCTCAAAGGCATCGTCGATGACACACACATCGAGCGAAGCACAGTCGATCTAATCTGGTTTCCTACAGGCGGTGGCAAGACGGAAGCCTACCTTGGTCTTACCGCTTTTACCGTATTCTTCAATGCGTTGTCGGGTGCCGAAACCACAGGTGTTGACGTGCTGATGCGGTATACGCTGCGGCTGCTTACCGCACAGCAGTTCCAGCGCGCAGCCACGCTGTTCTGCGCTATGGAACATCTGCGACTCAAGGCCCCATTCAACCTTGGTAAGCGGCCATTCCGCATTGGTCTCTGGGTTGGAGGAAGTGCAACGCCAAACAAACGATCCCACGCGCTGGAGAAGCTGCGCGACCTGCAGCGGGACCCCGATGCCGAGAACCCCTACGTCCTTTTGAGATGTCCTTGGTGTGCATCCAAATTTGGCCCACACGAGTTCTCGACCGGCGGAGCGAAAAGCGGTAAGTCTGGCTTCGGTTGGAGCAATAAATCGACCAAGGCAGAGGTCCTGGGCTATTCGAAGGAACGAATCGGAACGTCCGACACGGTTGTATTTCGGTGTCGCGATGTAAGTTGCGAGTTCGGTGGATTGCCGGGGCAGAGCGCTCCGCCCTTACCCATTGTCGTAATTGACGAGGATTTGCTCGAATCACCGCCAAACCTGCTCATAGGTACCGTAGACAAGTTTGCGATGCTTGCGTGGAATCCAGCGACCCGAAGCATTTTTGGTCTGGGACCAGATGGCGCGCACCTGGGCCGACCGCCAACTCTTATCATTCAGGATGAATTGCACCTGATCTCAGGCCCTCTCGGATCTATGGTCGGGGCTTACGAGACCGTCATCGAGACATTGTGCGTGGATCCCATGGGTGGCATGATTCGACCAAAGATCGTGGCATCGACTGCGACCATAAGCCGTGCCCGAGAACAAGTCCTCGGACTTTACGCACGACATGATGTTGCTCTCTTTCCCCCGTCTGGACTAGATGCGGCCGACTCGTTCTTCGCCCGCGAATCAGTTGATTTAGATGGGAAACCGAAACCAGGCCGCATGTATGCAGGGATACTTGCGCCCGCTCATGGATCAGTCCAGACGTCAGAGGCAAGAATTTTTGCAACACTGATGCAGCATGCCGCGCTACTGGAAGGTGAGCCTGAGGATATCGACCCGTGGTGGACATTGCTGGTGTTCTTTAATTCACTACGTGAGCTTGGCGGTGCACTTACGCTGTTCTCCGCAGACACGCGTGAATATCTTCGCGTTATCCTTACCCGCCATGGATTTGACTATGCGAAGATCAGACAGCTCTTCAATGTCGAGGAGCTGACCAGTCGTATCCGAGGAGACCATATTCCGCGCTTGCTGGAACGACTTGAAGTTCCACTGCGTTTCCACGAGGGGAAAGCTGGTTCTGATCATGGTGCATACGCGATCGATGCCTGCCTGGCGTCGAGCATAATCGAGGTCGGGGTCGACATTTCAAGACTGTCTCTGATGGCAATTGTTGGTCAACCGAAGACAACATCGCAATACATCCAGGTATCTAGTCGAGTGGGCCGGGACCTGAACAAGCCAGGTCTGGTCGCTGTAATCTATGGTCAGACCAAGCCCAGAGACAGAAGCCATTACGAGAAGTTCAGGCCATACCACCAAAAGCTCTATGCCCAAGTCGAACCAACAAGCGTGACGCCATTTAGTCCACCTGCAGTGGATCGTACTTTACACGCGCTGGTCGTCGCCATGGTCCGACAAACGGGCGGGCTTACGAGCGTCGCACAGAGTCCCGACCCGTTTCCCCTCGCGAACGGTAAACCCATGCGAATACGCATAGAAGAGATGGTCCGAGAACGTGTGCGTGAAGTTGCCCCTGATGAGGAGAAGCCCGTGATGGAGAAGCTCCAGTGGAGACTTGATCAATGGCGTGCTTGGAGTCCCGCTGCCTACGGCAGCTTCGGTCAACAGCCTGAAGACGCTCCCCTGATGCATCCTGCGGGAAGTGCCGAACGCCCAGAATGGCGTGGAAGAAGTTGGCCGACGATGTCATCCCTTCGAAACGTTGACGCGAGCTGCGAAGCGGACGTCACAGATGCCTATATTCCCGCCCCTGGAGACACTTTATGACACGTCCAGTTCGGAGGTCACAGGCGGTTTCACCTTTTGGAGTCGGTGCGCTGGTTGACTTTCCAGGCCCGGTATCGCTTGTGCACGCGGGGCTGGATGCATGGCCTTTCGACGATCGAAAAGCTGAACACCGCGAGTTCAAGGTCGAAGACGAGCCACGCCTTGCTAGGCGACTGGGAGTTGACTTCTTTGTTCAGCCGCCGGACTTCCGGCAAGCTGAAAAAGGTGGGTCAGGAGAGGTTGTGAATGTCAATTTGCGGCTTCCTTTTCTCCGATTCCCACTGTGGCATTCCTGCCCCAGATGTGGACGGATGTATGAGACGCGATACCAAGATCGCGCTGCACCCGTTTGCGAAGGTCCAATCGGAAGCGGAGCTGACCGAGGCAAGCCACATAAGGCGCGCCGCACTGTTCAGGTTCGATTCATTGCAGTGTGTCGTGAGGGACACATGCGTGATTTCCCATGGATCGAATGGCTGGGACTTGAGCGAGACGAATGGGATGGGCGGAGAAGTGATCGGTGGCTTCGACTTCTCTCCACAGGGTCTGCATCGATAGCCGGTGTGATCGTCGTCGCAGAGCGGAGCACTGGCTCGGGGACGGTGGAGGTCAAGCGCAGGTCGTTGGCAGGCTCTTTCGGTGGCGACCTCGGGGTTCCCTGCGATGGCCAGAATCCTGTCCTTGGGATTGGTGATGGAGGTGACGACCCCGAGGATTCATGTGGGCAGCCACTTCAGGCAGTTCTCCGCGGCGCAAGTAATCTTTATTTTGCGGATGTGCGAAGTGCTATTTACGTACCCGAGTTTGCTGATCACTCACTCCCGCAGGAAGTCCTTGACCTGCTTGATGATCATGATTTCAAGAATGACCTGTTGACGGCTGCCTTGTCCTCTGAAAGCGGACTTCTGACCAAGAAGTCTGTGGGATTGGCGTTGAGGCGGCGCTATCCTGAATCAGCAGTAGACCCACAGGTTCTCGCCGACGCGGCAAATCGACACGTGCTTCACGAGGTCCTTACCCAGCAGCGGCTCGTGGCACAACTTCTTGTACAGAAGGCAAAAACGGCAGAAGACGGGCGAATAACTGCGCCGATGATTTCTGAGGTGATCAACGTTTCAGATGCGGATGGGTGGGCCATCGACACCGAGCTACTAGTTGGGCAGATGAACAACTGGGTGAACGCCCGGGGCGATCGAGAGAGCAGCGACGCTACCAGCGAGCCCTCGCTGGAAGTCTCGGAACGAGCCTTTCGGGCGGATGAGTATGCTGCCTTTTCGCGTGATGGACAGGAAGGGATGCCAAAGGTAAACCTACTTGTAAAGAGCTATCCGATCGGGAGCTACGAGTCCACCATCAGCGGGAAATTCTCGCGTGTAGCACTGCTGGACAAGCTCCGGGAAACACGTGCATTTGTCGGTTTCAGCCGCCTATATGCTACTCCAGCCAGCGACTCGGCAATGCGCTGGAAATTGATTTCGAGGAGCCGGAAGAACTGGTTACCAGCCATCGTCGTCAGAGGCGAAGGTATCTTTCTGGCTTTTGATCAAGAGAGATTGGATAGTTGGGACCTCGCTCATGGAGAATTTCATCGACAGCGTCTGGTCGCTGTGAATCGGAACCTTCATTCGCAGGCACAACGCCGCCAGGTGGATGCACTAGACGCGACACCGAAATTTGTGCTGCTGCATACCTTTGCGCACGTGCTTGTCAGTCAGCTGATCTTCGACTGTGGCTATGGTTCTTCATCCCTTCGGGAGCGCATCTACTTCTCCGACGAACACCCTCGTATGGCAGGCATTCTTATCTACACTGCAGCTGGTGACTCCGAAGGTACGATGGGTGGTCTAGTCCGCATGGGTGCCCCCGGACTTCTCGAGCGGACAATGGCGAGGGCACTGGATCGTGCCCGGTGGTGCTCTAGCGATCCAGTGTGCATCGAGAGCCCGGGCCAAGGCCCAGACAGCTGCAACCTCGCCGCTTGCCATTCCTGTGCATTGCTGCCCGAGACGTCATGCGAGCAGCAGAACCGACTGTTGGACCGAGCGATGCTGGTTGGCACACTGTACAAACCAGAAACCGGATTCTTCGCAAACTGAGACGACACTGGTAGCACCTCCAAATGTCTTGTATCCATAATTGTCTCGAGTTTCAAAGAACAAGTGGCTCTGCGAACTCTGTTTAACAACTTGGCGAGTACCGCAGTCAGGAGTCCTGATTTGTCTGCCAACAAATTTCACAAAGGGAGTGTTTATGCCTTTTCGACCTCACGGCGAGTTCATTGGTACGGGAGCAAACAAGCGACTCAGCGCTCACACGATTGCGACCTTTATGTATCTGCAAGGCGCTAAGAACTTTGATGACTTGAAAACTGAAGTCCCCATGAATGCCATCACCCTAACCCGTCTATTGCGGGGTAGAGCAGTTGAGTGGTGGACTAATGCAAGAAATGATCGCCCAGGCGAGCCAGCGTGGCTTGCACTTGATGGGACAACTATTCGTTTGACTGCTGACGGACTCTCTAAGGTAATCCAGCGTGCGCACGGTGAAGATCGTACGGCATCGGATAGGCGATCGCCCTACAACGTGTCACTGAACGACATTGGGCTTGCTCTTGACCTGATATGCAACGGGTCGCGAAGCACATTGGGTGCCGTTGCTCCGCTGGAATTCATTGAATGAGTAACCATCCTCCGGCAAAGCCGGAGGCAGGCGTAGCCTGCGAACACCCAGGGAACCGGTGTCGCAAGTCACACGCAGTTCGATATGTAATCTGGCCGCCACAAATCACGACAGAATCAAATCGTGACTGTTCGGTACAGATCAATTTAAGCGAGATGCTCGAAAACAACCAGCCTCCGTACCGTACCCACAAAAGTCAGGAGGTTCTGAGACAAAACGGCTTTGAGACGGGTTTTTGGCCTACCCCGTGAATGCAGCAGTCAGGAGCCTATAGCAAAAAACCCCGCACGGGGCGGGGCTTCAGGCAACTTCCATTTGCTGTTAGCCAGTTGGAAGTCAATGTACTGGCGGAGAGAGTGGGATTCGAACCCACGGTACCTTGCGGTACGCCTGATTTCGAGTCAGGTACATTCGGCCACTCTGCCATCTCTCCGCGAAGCGCGGATTGTACAGTGCGTGCCGTGGACTTAAG
>Ga0210033_1002551_pt1 | contig 15426 bp, 15 predicted proteins | sample CryGeymeta201501_FD_185465 | JGI IMG/M metagenome (GOLD analysis project Ga0210033, IMG submission 185465) | Groundwater microbial communities from Crystal Geyser aquifers in Utah, USA - Crystal Geyser metaG 2015-01 (SPAdes) (version 2) | ecosystem: Environmental > Aquatic > Deep subsurface >... | reverse complement strand
CTCACCACCCAGTCACTTTCCGTTGCACTAAAATCATATAAACCTAGTTGTGGAATCACTTATTTTAGCCCTTTATTTTTTAAGAAATCTACTGCTGTTTGAGTTAAGAAAGCTTTTATTTCTTCATTGGATGGTTGATGTTCGCCTACGTAGATAACCTCTTCATCATAACTTACATCGTTATAATACATTAATTGTTCAATAAAATTACGGTAACTAAAAAGTGTAGCATGCTCTGTGTTAAACAATTTTGTTGCGGTTTTTATAATATCTTCCAATTTTATGTCTTGTTTTAAAATAAAATAGAGATCAACATAATCTTTCCATTTGGCTCTTCCCCCTATAGCAAAAGCTTTCATAGCAGCCAATGTTAGTAAATCGGGCATTTTTATACCTGATATAGTTTCTTTAACGGGTATTTTAAAATAAAAATTAAAAAAAGTGATTTTAACCCCATTAATAATAAAATGAGCTTGGTCTTTACTTTCTAAAATGGAAACAATTTTATCAGCGATTTTAGATTGGAGTATAATTTTGGTTCGTAATTGGTTTTTGTTTTTAAACGTAAATAAATCAAAATCAATGGATTCTCTATGTCCTATTAAAAGGGCAATAGCTGTACCTCCAACTAAATAATAATCGGATTTGTATTGCTTAATGAGTGGCAATAAGTCAAGCTGACTTTGGCTAAGAATATTTAAGTAAACCTTTTGATTCAAAATACTTTCCAAACATGTTTAAAGTGGATAATCTATAATTTTGTCGTTTATTTTCCTTTACTTTTATGATGTTGTTTTCTACAATTTTTGCCACTTTTTTTTCACCTACAATATCAATTAAGTCCTTAATTTGTGGCAAATCGGCATAACTTAAAATAAACTCCACCAACACTTCATCACTTATTGCGTGCAATTTATCCTTTCGGATGTACCAAAACAAATGAGCGTTTTCGTCTATAAATTGTGTTCTGGTTTTCATTAATTGTGAAAAAATACTTACCTAACAAAGATACGAAAATACTACCAATGTTTAATCAGTAAAAAATCGTTTTACACTCTTACAAACCCATTTAACTTCATTTTCTGTTAACTCATAAAACAAAGGGAATCTCACCATCTTTTCACTCTCGGTTGCACTAAAATCGTTTCCAGTGTTAACATAACGATATTGTTTTCCCATTTCGCTTAAATGCAATGGCGAATAGTGAAAATAAGCACTAATTCCTGATTTTTTCAAGTGATTAATCAGCTCATTTCTTACTTTTTTACTTTCAACTTTGATAAAAAAGATATGGGCATTATGATTGTTTTCCGTTATTGGAAAATCAATCAAGCCTTTTTCTTTAAATAACCGAAAGTGTTTTTGGTATAAGGAATATAGTTCGTTACGTTTTTTTGTTACGTTTTTTAATTCTTGAAGTTGTGCAAATAAAAAAGCGGCATTTATTTCACTCAAACCATAACTTGAACCCAAACTCTGCCAGCTATAATTAGAAATCTTACCTTCAAGAAATTTTTTTCTGTCAGTTCCTTTTTCTAAAATAACATCCACATTTTTAATTAAACTGTTATTGTTAATCAAAATTGCACCTCCCTCGCCACAATGAATATTTTTAGTGTCATGAAAACTAAAACAACCAATATCACCAAAAGTACCTATGTGTTTATTATGATAATAAGAATCAATACTTTGTGCTGCATCTTCAATTAAAAAAAGTTTGTTCTTTTTACAAGTTTCAACAATTTTTTCGATGTTTTCAGTTAACCCTGCATAATGTACTAAAACAATCGCTTTGGTTTTTGGCGTAATAGCTTTCTCCAATAAATTTTCATCCAAACACATTGTTTTTGGATGAATATCTACAAAAACCAATTTTGCTCCTCTCAATGCAAAAGCATTGGCTGAGGAAACAAAGGTAAATGAAGGTAAAATTACTTCATCTCCAGCTTTTAAATCTATTGCTAAAGCAGCTAATTCTAATGCTGAGGTACAACTGGTGGTTAAGCGAATTTCATCACACTCAGTTAATTTTGACAATTCTTTTTCACATTTTTTTGCAAATTTTCCTGGTGATGAAAATACTTTTTCACGAATTACCTCATTAATGGTTGTAATTTCGTTACCAGAAATAAAAGGTATATTAAAAGGTGTTTTCAATATGATGAAATTGGTTTTCGCTACAAATAACAACAATAAAATTAAGGAAATAAAACATTTATTAAACAATCCATCAGTTGTTGAATTGTTGAGCTTATCAGCTATCGGATGTTTAGAAGACATTCCTGAAACTTCTGACACCATTAAGGGTAATGCCATTCAAAAAGCCCAATATGTTTATGAAAAATATGGCTACAATTGTTTTGCCGATGATACTGGGTTGGAAATTGAAGCCTTAAATGATGAACCAGGTGTTTATTCGGCACGTTATGCTGGAGAGCAAAAAAGTGCAGAAGACAATATGAACAAAGTGCTTACCCAACTAATAGATAAATCGAACAGAAACGCACATTTTAAAACTGTTATTGCGTTAATAATTGATGGAAAAATCACTTGTTTTGAAGGAATTGTTGAAGGAGAAATTACAAAAGAGAAAAGCGGTGCTGAAGGTTTTGGTTACGACCCCATTTTTAAACCCAAAGGTTATGATTTGTCTTATGCTGAAATGAGTTTAGAGTTGAAAAATGAAATCAGTCATCGTGCAATTGCCACAAAAAAGTTGATTCAGTTTTTAATATAACAATTTTATATTGCTACATTGTTTAATTATTGAATTGCTACTTCTATCACTTCATTAAACAATTGTGTTAAAGAAATTCCTTCATAAGCTGCCATTTGAGGTATTATACTTGCACTCGACAAACCAGGAACGGTGTTGATTTCGATAAAATAAGGTTCGTTATTTTGTAAAATATAATCTGCTCGGGCAATTCCTTTTAAATCTAAAATTTCAACTATTTTTTTGGTGCAAGATTTTACTTTGTTAGCAATATCATCGGGTAAATCTGCAGGTGTAATTTCATTGGATTCACCATTATATTTTGCATCAAAATCAAAAAAATCATTTTCAGAAACTATCTCAGTTATAGGCAAAACATGAATTCCATTTTTGGTGCTATAAATACCATTCGTTACTTCTCTCCCTTTTAAATAACTTTCAATAATGGCTTGAGTTCCGTGTGCTAACGCTAAATTGATTGCAGCTTCTAATTCTCCTTCTACCTTAACCTTGGTTACTCCAAAACTACTTCCTCCGTCTGCTGGTTTCACAAAACAAGGCAACCCAACTTTTCCAATTATTGCAGCACTATTAATTGTTTCATTTTTTCTAATTAACACGGCTTCAGCTATTTTAATACCAAAGTTTTTTAAATATTGATTGCACACAAATTTGTTAAAAGTTAAAGTTGCCACCAACTGACTACAAGTAGAATAAGGGATATTCACCATGTCAAAATAGGCTTGTAATTTACCATCTTCACCAGGCGTTCCATGAATTACAATAAAAGCAATATCAAACTTTATAGTCCCAAAAGAAAAATCATTACGATTTATCTCAATTTTTTTTCCCTCATGATAGGCAAACCAACCTTCTTCATCAATTCTTACTTTTATTGGAAGGTACTTTTCTCGATCAATATTTTGAAATACTGTTTCAGCACTTTGTAAAGAAATTACTCTCTCATGACTGTAACCTCCTTCAATGATGGCAATGTTTTTCATATTCAACTTAACTTTATTCTTTCCAAATTTATAGAGATGCTATTTAGAAATAACATGGTCGTTAGATAAATATTCATAATGGATTGTTGATAGAATTATGATGAAATAATCATAAATTTGTTTGATGAAATAGTTTAAACCTAACACAGATGAAAATACAATCCGAAAAAATTCAATTGGCACAATGGCTTTTGAGTACTGAAAATTTGAATATCATTAAGCAAATTAAAGCAATGTTTGAATCAGAAAGGATAACTACTTGGAATGAAATGCCCGATACAATTAAAGACGGTGTAACTATCGGATTAAAAGAATCAGAAAAAGGGATGGGTGTAACGCATAAACAAGCAATGAAACCATATAAAAAATGGCAAAACAAATAATTTGGACTCCTCAAGCCGAAAAAACGTTCAATAACATTGTTGTTTATTTAGAGGAAAATTGGACTAAAAAAGAGGTATTGAATTTTATCGAAGCTACTGAAAATATCATAAGGCATATTGCTCGAAATTCAAAAATGTTTCGCCAATCTTTTAGGAAAAATCTTTACGAAACAGTAGTTACAAAACACAACCTACTTATTTTTTGATAAAAGACACCACTATTGATATAATTATCTTTTGGATACAAGACAGCACCCAAAAAACAAAAGCAAACAGGTTTTGTGATAAACCATTAGCTTTACCATAAAATGAACAAACAAAAAATAATAGTTTCTGTTACCAATGATTTAGCTACCGACCAACGAGTAGATAAAATCTGTAATACACTTTTAGAACTAAATTTTGATGTTTTATTGGTTGGAAGATTACTTCCTAAAAGCCAAAATACTGACAGAAAATACAAAACAAAAAGGTTTAAACTTTGGTTTAATAAAGGTCCTTTGTTTTATGCCAATTATAATATTCGATTATTTTTTTTCTTGTTATTTAAAAACACAGATGTACTTTGGAGCAACGATTTGGATACTTTGTGGGCAAATTATGCTGTTGCAAAATGGAAGAATAAAAAATTGATTTTTGATAGCCACGAGTATTTTACTGAAGTCCCAGAATTAGTTAACCGACCAAAAGTAAAAGCTATTTGGAAACGAATTGAACGAAAAATTCTACCTCAACTAAAACATGTGTTAACGGTAAGTTCGTCCATTGCTGAACTCTACAAAAAAGAATATCATATTGATGTGAAATTGCTAAGAAATGTTCCACTTTTGAACCATCAAAATATGGAAGTTGAAAATATTAAAATTGAAGGGAAAAAAATTATCCTTTACCAAGGAGCAATCAACATAAACAGAGGGATTGAACTGATGGTTAATGCTATGGAATACATTGATAATGCTTTTTTATACATTATTGGTTACGGTGATATTTTTAAAGAAATAGAACAATTGATTCATCAAAAAAAATTAACTGATAAAGTAAAATTATTGGGAGAAATTCCACTAGAAAAATTACAAGATTACACACAACAAGCCGATTTAGGATTAAGTTTAGAAGAAGATAAAGGACTAAACTATCGCTTTTCATTGCCCAACAAATTATTTAATTACATTCATGCTGGCTTACCAGTTTTAGTTTCTAATTTACCAGAAATGAAAACCCTAGTGACTCACTATCAGCTTGGAGAAATTATTGAAAGTTATAACAGTAAACACATTGCTGAAAAAATAAATACAATGTTGAACAATGCTGAAAAAATGAAAACTTGGAATGAAAATGCGAAAAAAGCAAGGTTAGAATTAAACTGGGAAAAAGAAAAACAAGTAATTGCTAATTTATTTTGAACGAGATTAATATTATATCATTCGATGTGCCTTTTCCTGCAAATTATGGTGGAGTTATTGATGTTTTTTACAAAATAAAATATTTTCACAGCAAAGGGATAAAAATTCATTTGCATTGTTTTGAATATGGTAGAGGTGAGCAACCAGAATTAGAAAAATATTGTGTTTCGGTGAATTATTACCAACGAAAAAAAGGATTGCCTTCTTTATTAAGTTTAACTCCTTATATAGTAAAATCAAGAGTCTCAGCTCAATTAAAAGCTAATTTACTAAAAAATAATTTCCCTATATTTTTTGAAGGATTACATACTTGTTTTTTGTTGAATGATATCGCTTTTAAAAATAGAGTTAAAATTTTCAGAAGCCATAATATAGAACATCATTATTACCATAATTTAGCTGTAGCAGAAAAAAATATCACAAAACGGCAATATTATCAATCTGAAGCTAAAAAATTACTTCATTTTGAACCTATTATTAAAAATGCAACTGTTTCTTTGGTAGTTTCCTTGACCGATTTAACCTACTTTAAGAATAAGTACCCTAAAAGCCGATTTGAGTTTGTACCTTGTTTTCATGCTAAAGAAGAAGTAACAGTAAAGTTAGGTAAAGGCAACTATGTATTATATCATGGGAATTTAAGCGTTCCAGAAAATAAAAATGCTGTCGAATTTATCATCCAACAACTTTTTAAAGCGTTAACTATTCCATTAATAATTGCTGGATTAAATCCTCCTACTGATTTAATTCAACTTGTTAAAAAATACCATCATATCAGTTTAATCGCAAATCCGAACGATCAGGAAATGAATGAATTAATTTCCAATGCTCAAATTAATCTTTTATACACCAACCAAGCAACTGGACTAAAACTAAAATTATTAAATGTGCTTTATAATGGAAGACATTGTATCGTAAATTCTAAAATGGTTGAAGGAACTTCGCTTAGTGAATTGTGTAGTGTTGAAGACGATATTTCAGAACTCAAAAAATTAATCATGACTAATTTTATTAGCGAAGTATCAACCCAAGAAATTGAAAAACGAAAGGTCGCTTTATTAAGAGATTATTCCAATGAAAGTAGTTATCAGAAAATAATAGAAACTTTACAATCCTTTTAGTTTCTCTTCTGCCTTCGCCTTATAAAAACCGTTTGTTGCAATAATTTCTTTTAATATCTTTTTTGCTTTATCAGTTTGTTTTAACTCCAATAAAGACAATGCTTTGTACCAAGTTGCTTCTTCATTAAATTCCTTATTTTTGTTGGTTAATACTTGATTAAACTTTCCTTCTGCTTTTTCATATCGCTGCAAATGATAATCACTTAATCCTCCATAAAACCAACTATTTACTTCTGTTGGATGTTTGGAGAGAATAATATTAAACTGATCTATTGCATCACTATATTTTTTATTTTTATAAAGTGCAATGGCTTTTTCTAAGGTTTCTTTGTAAGTAACTTCAACAATTGTTTCATCTCTTTCTTTTTCGGCAATATCTTGGTCAACTTTTGTTTCAAAATCGGCTGAAACAGTTTTGGTGTCAACAATTTGTTTTTTATCATATTCCTGTTGAAACTCTGTGGTATAATCTACTACTTTATAAGAGTCTATTGTAATTGTGTTTTGTTGATTTCTATCGCTAAATTCATTTGCTTCCTCAGCTTTACTAGTTGCAGCATAACCTGCATTTGTATATTTAGCTCTTTTTTTACCCGATGTAATTTTTGTTGCATTTTTTTCTTTTTTTACACCAGCTTTAGTATCATCAACACTTTGACCACTAGCTTTTTCTGCAACCCCTAAACTAGCCCCTTCAGTAGAAACAGAACTCGGAACAGGTAGGTCGGCTAAATTTACATTATCTTCTCTTCTATTATCCAAACTAGCATTTTTAAGATTCTCCTGTTGTTTTTCATTTTCCCCTTTTAAATTATCAATCCTCTCATCTGATTTAGTTGTTGAAACGATATTCTCCTCTTCCAAAGCTGATATTTCATCCATATAAACACTCTTTTTAACATTAGAAAATTTAGGAGATTGCTCAGGTATAGGTGGTTTTTGGTTATTTAGAATAGCTTTAAAGACAGCATCTTGTTGTTCAGCATCCTTATCTTCTCCCAACGAAATGGCATCTTTTGTGCTTTCAATACCGTTACTTTCTTGTGTATTGAGTTGTGTTTTTAATTTGAGTTCTCCTGCTTTTTCAATGGATTTTTCTTCTAAAGGAATTTGTTCTTGGTTTAGTGCTAAATTTTTCTCGCTATTAATGGTTTTGGTAAAATAACTGATGCTAAAATATGCTCCAAAAATAATTACCAATAGTGATGCCGCCACCATAAGATTTCTCATCATTGCAGTTCTACTATTTCCCCTACTCACTCGTAAATCTATTTGGTTATCAATGGCCAAAAGAATGGAAGAATTAGTAGCGTATTTTAATCCTTCAAAAGCATCTGAGCATAACTCACAATCGAGCATGTGTTTTTCAACTTCATACAATTCCTCTTTTTGCAATTGTTTATTAATATACCTAAGCATAGTTTCTTTTGAGATGCAAGTCGTGTTCGAAAATATGTGGTTATGTAATTCTTTCATTTTATTAATTATTATCCTAACATAATGTTGGCTAAATTTCTTTTTCCATTTTGTATGTAACTTTTTACTTTTTTAATATCGTAACCTGTTATTTCTGCTACTTCATTGTAGCATTTTTCTTTGATAAAAAAGAGTTCGACACAAATGCGTTGTTCACCTTTTAAGGTGGTTAGTGCGTATTCTAATTTAGTCAACATCACTTCTTTTTCTTCTGCTTCATGTACTGCAAATGGAGCATCAAAAGTTTCTTCATGTTGGTAAACCGCTTCGTACTCATTCACTTTTTTCAATTTGGTTTGCTCTTTTCTTAAAAACATTAAACAATGATTTCTAGTAACGCTATGAAGCCATGATTTAAAATTGGTGATTTCATGTTTTTTCAAATCGACCAATAGGTTTTCAAAAATTTGTATGGCTGCATCTTTACTCTCATCTTGATTTTTTAAATAGTTAAGACAAACTCCATAAACGAGGTGAGAATATCTTTTATACAATTCTCCAACCAACGAACCATCTCCATTTTTTTTGTACTGGGAAATCAGTTCGTCATCCGTAAGGGATTTTATATTTTTTGCCTTAAATAATCGCATTTATTTAAACTCTTGTGCCAAATCAAAATAACTTTTAGTTTCTACAACAATTACTCCACCCGTTAAATCTCCGTATTTAGCAGGAACTCCTCCTGTGTAAACTTTAATACTTCCAATTGCTTGCCCTGGTATTCCAATATCACCAGTAATTGATTTCATGCCATCGGTAATAAATTGGGTAGCTTCTGGTCTACTTCCTCTAACGTAAACGTCTCTACCATTTGGAGCAAGCGTGACTTCTGGCAAATTACCAACAATATTAATGGGATTATGTTTATTTGGGTCTCTACTGATAAGTTCAGGACTAATCATTTTAACAGTTGGTTCATCAATTATTATTAAATCCTCCTCAAAAACTTCAACTTTAAATTCCGGCAAAAGCTCTGCCGTAGCTTCCAAATCAACATTAACGTAAGTAATTTTATCTGAGGTTACCTCCACATTTTGAGTTTTTACCGGAGCATATCCTTGAATTTTAGTAATTACCATATATTTTCCAGAGTTTAATGGTTTTATGGTATATTTTCCATCAAAATCAGCGGCATCACCAATTAGGTTTCCACCAATTTCTACATAAACAGAAGCATTCCAAATCGGATCGCCTGTTTCTTTATCTTTAACAATTCCTTTAATAGTGCCCGTTTGAGCAAACACTCCGTTGGAAACAAATAAAAATACAAGTAATAAGTTAGTTAGTTTTTTCATGATTTCTAGGTTTTAAATTAAACAAATTTTTATCAATTCGACATTTCTTTTTAAGAATTCTTGATAGGTAGATGTAAACTCTTTTTAAATTCCATAAAATTTAACTAACTAATTTTATTGAGACGAATTATTAACCGTTTATCATAATATTATAAAAGTATCTATTTTTTTACTTACTTTAGTTTTCTTAAATTAATTTATAGATGAAAACAATCAACAAAAAAATAATAGGAATATCAACTATAGCTTTTATTTTAGCTTGTGGAAACGAAAAAAAACCAGTAGAAATTGTAAAATTAGATCCTGCTTTTGATGTTAGCCAAATAGATTCGACTGTATTACCTTGCGAAGATTTTGAGAAATTTGCGGTTGGAAATTGGTTAAAAAATAACCCTGTTCCAGAATCAGAAAGTAGATGGGGAAGTTTTAACATTGTTCACGATGCCAACGAAATAAAATTAAAAGCAATTGTTGATGAAGCGGCGGCGGCTAAAGCAAAAAAAGGAACTCCACTACAACAAGTTGGAGACTTTTATACTTCTGCTTTAGATTCTACTACTGTAAATAAATTGGGAATTACCCCATTACAACCATTATTAGATAAAATAGATGCTGTTAAAAACACACAGGGATTAGTAGAAATAATGGTCGAAACCAATAAATATGGTTCTAATTCAATATTTAATTATTATGTTGAAATAGATGCCAAAAACAGCACTCAATACATCACTTATTTATCTCAAGGTGGTTTGGGATTGCCTGATAAAGCCTATTATACACCAACCGATGAAAGAGGTGTAACTATATTGGCTGAATATAAAAAACACATTACAGCAATTTTTGTGCTTGCGGGAGTAGATGAAGCAACTTCAGAAAAAAATGCAACATCAGTTATTGAGATAGAAACTGAATTAGCTGCTAACTCAATGGATAGAGTTGATCGAAGAGATCCTGATAAAACTTATAATAAAATGACTAAAGAGGAGCTCCAAAAACTTTGTACTAGCATAAATTGGATTCAATATTTTACCGCTGCCGAATTAAAAGATGTTAATGACATTGTATTGGAACAGCCTAATTTTATAAAGTTTTTAGATAAAGCTTTTAAAAAATACTCAATAGAAAATTGGAAAACTTACATGAAATGGCACTTAATCAATAACATGGCGGATAACCTAAGCATCGCTTTTGAAAAACAATCTTTTTCTTTTTATTCTACAACATTAAGAGGCGTTGCTGAAATGAAACCAAGATGGAAAAGAGCCTTAGAAAAATCGAACAGAAATGTTGGAGAGCAAATTGGAAAATTATTTGTCGAAAAACATTTTCCTGAATCGTCAAAACAAAAAGTGTTGGAGTTAATTGGAAATATTTCAGCCACTTTTTCTGAAAGAGTAAAAAAATTAGATTGGATGAGCGATTCTACAAAAACAAAAGCACTTGATAAATTAGGGAAGTTTACCTATAAAATAGGATATCCTGATAAATGGAAAGATTACAGTTCAGTGGATATTAACTCAACTTCATTGGCACAAAATGTAATGAACATGAATTATCACAAATACAAAGAAAATGTAAATAAACTAGGCAAACCCATTGACAAAACAGAGTGGGGAATGAATCCTCAAACGATTAATGCCTATTACAATCCCACTATGAACGAAATTGTTTTTCCAGCAGCAATTTTACAGCCACCTTTCTTTAGTCCAGCTGCTGATGACGCTATCAACTACGGAGGTATTGGTGGAGTTATTGGTCACGAATTTTCTCATGGTTTTGATGATCAAGGAAGTAAATTTGATGGAGACGGAAATTTAAAAAACTGGTGGAGTAACGAAGACCTTGCTAATTTTGCAGCTAGAACCAGTAAACTAGTTAATCAATTTGATGCTTACAAAGTTGTGGAAGGCAACCATGTTAACGGACAACTTACCCTTGGTGAAAACATAGCTGATATTGCTGGAATTACACTTGCATATTATGCGTTAGAAAAAGCGATGAACTCAAAAAAAGACCAACTGATTGATGGATACACTTATCAACAACGTTTCTTTTTAGGATGGGCACAAGTGTGGCATGGAAATTCGAAAGATGAAGCTATTATTAATCAAGTAAAAACAGATCCACATTCTCCCACACGATATAGAACTATTGGTCCATTAACCAATATGTTAGAATTTCGTGAAGCATTTGGATGTAAAGAAGGAGTGATGATTGCACCAGATAGTTTAAGAGTTACCATTTGGTAAAATAATTGAACCTTAAAGACGAATATAACGAAGCCTTTGTTGTTGATTTAGCTGCTAAAATCTACGCAAAGGCTTCTTCTTTTAATTCAATTTCCTTTACAAAATCCATTCTTAATACTAGTTGGGAAAACAAAGAATTGAAAGAAAGAGTGAGGTGGATTTCGGAGAATATAAATGCTCACCTCCAATTACCTTATCAAAAACAGCTAGTTATTCTATTAGAAATTGCTCCAAATTATAGGGGCTTAAGGGGATTTATTTTCCCAGATTTTGTTCAAGTTTTTGGTTTAAATGATTTAAAAACTTCATTTACTGCATTGGAATTATTCACTCAATATTCAACTGCAGAATTTGCCATTCGTCCATTTATAGAACTATACCCAAAAGAAACCATTCAGCAAATAATAGATTGGAGTTTACATAAAAATCAGCATTTAAGAAGATTAGCTTCTGAAGGTTCAAGACCAAGATTACCATGGGCAACCCCTCTAAGAAGTTTTATTCATAATCCTAAACCAATGCTACCTATTTTAGAGCAATTGATAAATGATGAATCTGAATATGTTCGAAAAAGTGTCGCCAATCATCTTAACGATATTTCTAAAAATCACCCTGAGTTAGTTTTACAATTAGCAAAAAAGTGGCATGGAAATTCTAAGAATAGCAACTGGATAATAAAACATGGATTAAGAACCCTTTTAAAAAAAGGAAATAAAAAAGCATTGGCAATTTTCGATTTGGATAATTCTTCAGAATTATCGATTGAAAACCTTCATCTTTCTAATAATAAAATAAAAATTGGTGACTTTATTTATTTTGAATTTAACATAATTAATCACTCCGATATCACAAGAAATATTCGATTGGAATACAAAATTGATTTTGTTAAAGCGAATGGGAGCACATCTAAAAAAGTATTTCAAATTTCTGAATTCTACTTAAAACCAAAATCTTTGAAAGTCTTTAAGCGCAAGCAAAGTTTTAAAGAATTAACTACAAGGAAACATTATTCTGGTCAGCACAAAATCTCATTTTATGTTAATGGAGATGAAAAAGGCAATATTACTTTTGCATTGGTAAATTAACCATTAACAGCTTCTACAGCTTGAACTTCAGGCAACATATTTTTCATTAAAGATTCTATTCCTCCTTTTAAAGTCATCGTAGAAGAAGGACAACCACTACACGCACCTTTTAAAACTACTTTTAGCACCCCATAATCAAAAGATACAAATTCAATAGCTCCGCCATCACTTTCCACTGCAGGCTTAATGTATTCGTCTAATATTTCGATAATTTTTTTTTCAATATCGGAATAAGATTTTTCGGAAGCAACATTTACTTCTGATTCTATTTTACCTTCTTTTTCATCTTTAATCAGCTCTTCACGAATAACTTGCATTCCGTCAGAATTCAAATAAGAGGTAATAAAATCCCTTAATTCCATAACCACATCATTCCATTCAATTTTATCACTTTTTGTAATCGTAACAAAATTACCAGTAATGAAAACTCCATTGATAAAAGGAAAGTTGAATAACTTTTCAGCTAAAGGAGAAGGTCCTCCAACTCGTTGATTAGCTAATATCTCGTAAGATTTATCATTAGTTAATAACCATCTATTGGATACAAATTTCATGGTGTTAGGATTGGGTGTCATTTCAGCGTAAATAGTATAAGGAGCTTGTTTTGTTTCCATTTTTTTTATTTTTCACAAAGATACCCAACAAATTAAAATCATTACCTATTAATGATTAAATAGTTTTTTTATATTGGCTTTATTCAAAAAAAAAGAAGACTCCTTATAAAATTATTTAACACAACTATTAAAATCACTTTTTTTTTAACAAATGGAATTTTTAGGCAACCTATTTATTAACTTGCCGTCTTGCTAGCATATTAAACACATCTTTATGAGAATATTATTAAACTTATCACTCCTCTTAATCTTTTCAATTGAAATGGTTTTCCCAAACCAAGCAAATGCTCACGCTGTTCAATTAGGTTATTGTACGAGTTGCAATGGAGATTTAAGAATTTGGATTGAACATTGGCACGGTTCTGAGGATCCAAGCACAACTTCACTTGATGTGACCATTACTGTAAATGGCGTTCCTACAACAATAACAGGTGCTCCAGACACAAGTGTAATCAATGTGCCTTATGGAAGTTTGCCCGGTTGTTTTAATCCTATTAATTTTTTTGCCAGTTGTCCTGGTGATGCCAACATGTATAATGACTGGGTAGCTTATGACTTTCCTGGTGTAGCTTGCAATGTCCCAATTTCTGTTGTTGTAACTGCAAATGCTAATACTACTGTTTTTACTCAAGATTGTGGAGGAATGTATCCAGCATCAACTGGTACTTTTATTATTCCATGTGCCACTAATCAACTACCAGACATCGATACTTGTGCGAATAACACCATTGGACCATTTAATTTTCCTGCAGGAAATACTTGGACAAATGATAATATTAATATAGGGTTACCTGCTTCTGGTGCTGGGAACATTCCAGCTTTTACACCCACTAATTTAACCAGCACTCAAGTAGGAAACATAGTAGTAACCAATTCATGCGGAATTTCAACTTTTACTATTACGGTTAATCCAGCCCCAACTAGTAATTTTATTGCTAACGTGGGATGCCCTGGACAACCTATCACTTTTACAGAACAATCTACATCTGCTGGAGGACCAATAACTTCTTGGCAATGGGATTATGGAGATGGTTCTCCTATTTATAATGGGCAAAATCCGCCTTCACATATTTATGGACCAGGAGGACCATTTAATGTTACTTTAACTACTACGACAGGAAATGGATGTGTCGATGACACCATTATTTCTGTAGATCCTTTAGGGGGCTTGGTTGCCAATTTTACTTCACCATCTGTTTGTAATGGAACTGTATCTATATTAACCGATGCTTCAACTCCGATTGGAAATATTTTGAGTTGGGCTTGGGATTGGAACAATGATGGTGTTGTTGATGATGTGAATCAAAACAGTTCATTTACCTTCTCAGGACCAGGCACATTTAATGTTGAGTTGGCAGTAGTAGGTGTTGGCGGATGTACAGATTCTATAGTATTACCAGTAGTGATTAACCCTATACCTGTTGCCAATTTTGCTGGCACAAATGAATGTTTAGGATTTGTATCAACATTTACTGATTTATCTACTATTTCTTCTGGTATCATTACAAATTGGAGTTGGGATTTTGGAGATTTATTGACAACAACAGACACCTCTAGTTTACAAAATCCAACTTATACGTATGCTAATTCTGGAACCTATACTGTGTCATTAACAATAACATCAGACAGTGGTTGTATAGATATCTTTTCAACCCAAATAGATGTTTTTGTTAATCCTACAGCAAACTTTACTACTAATATTGCTTGCAATGGAAAAAACACCATTTTCACTGATGCTTCAACTTTAGGTTCGGCAGCGATTACCAATTGGAATTGGGACTTCGATGCCGATTTAGTCGTTGATAATATCAATCAAAATCCTACTTACATATTTCCAAGTGCAGGTAGTTTCCTTGTTAATTTAAATTTGGTTGATGCCAATGGTTGCATAAATGATACAACATTAAATGTCACCGTATCTGCTCAACCAACAGCTATTTTTAGCCATACCATTGAATGTTTTGGAGCCACAACTGCGTTTACGGATTTATCTAACCCTAATGGTGGAACAATATCCAATTGGGATTGGGATTTTACCAATAATGGAACAGTTGATAATGCTTCACAAAATCCAACCAAT
>Ga0210033_1002545_pt1 | contig 15448 bp, 15 predicted proteins | sample CryGeymeta201501_FD_185465 | JGI IMG/M metagenome (GOLD analysis project Ga0210033, IMG submission 185465) | Groundwater microbial communities from Crystal Geyser aquifers in Utah, USA - Crystal Geyser metaG 2015-01 (SPAdes) (version 2) | ecosystem: Environmental > Aquatic > Deep subsurface >... | reverse complement strand
CAGGGCGTAAGCCCCCATGGGCCAGCACCGCGTCGAGCTCCGAGACGCCGCTCGGCAGGGCAGGCCCCGCTGGCGCGCGCGGCGTGGGGGTGGCGTCCGGAAAGCGCGCGGCGATGCGCGCACGGAGAGCTTCGACGACGTCTTTCTTCGCGGCCAGAGCGGACATATCTGCCTTGTGGTCTGAACAAGCGATCAGTGTACGCCGTGCCTCCTGCGGATCAAGACGCTGCCGTGATACCTGCGAAAACGTGCTGGAAGGTTTGGGGTCCAAATGTATGGCCGATGATACGTGTCGAGGCGCGCGAGACGCTTCGACGACGCCTGGCTGAGGCGACGAAGACGCGCTGGAAGGTGTGCCGCGCGGAAGGTGTGCCGCGCGGAAGGTGTGACGACGCTGGCGTCGCTCAGGGGCCTTCGACGGGGCCTCGATGTCCCACGCTCGGCGCCAGGTTCTGCGGGTCGCCCTCGGAGGCCAGGCTGATGGAGGCGCTGGTCAGCACGTCGGGGGCGACGGAGACGTCGAGCTCACGACCGCTGATGCCCGCATGACAGAAGCCGCAGACGTTGTTGAAGAGCCCCCGCCGGATGCCGCGTTGGCTGTCCTCGCCCGGATAGTATTGGTCGGCCTCGCGCGGCTCCATGGGCACGCCATCGAAGGCGGTGTCGGCACCGAAGACGAGCGGCGTTCCCCCCGCGCTCGTCGGCCGGTAGAGCAGCGGCACGCCCCCCGGCACGCGCACGAAGGCGGAGCCGTCCTCGTTCAGATCGGCGTGGCCCAAGCTCCGTCGGCGCACGACCATGGAGCCGAAGTCGTCGTTCAAAACCCACTCGGGGATGTCGGCGAAGCTCGTGGCATCCACCGGCGGCGGCAGCTCTTCGAGCACGTCGAAGCCGCCCACGCCCTGAGGCACGAGGCGTGCGCCGCGCGTGTTGTCGAAGAGCAAACCCACCTGCATCGGGAAGTCGTGGAAGCGCACGAAGGCGTCATGGCCCGGCGCGTCCATGGTCGGGCGATCCAGGCGCTCGCCGTCCGAGGGCACGACCGCTTCCGTCGAGAGCGTGTAGTGCGCGTACACGGCCACGGCTTCGATGTCGGCGCGGCCCGGATCGCCGCCCACGACGCGCACGCTGCCCGTGGCGGGGTTCACCTCGCACAGGTCGAAGTCGAAGGGCGCGTCCGCGATCGCGGCGTTCATGTCGCACGACACCAGGATGAACTCACTCGGCATGGCCACGGGCGAGCGAAACACACCGCGCCCGCCTTCGAAGGCGCTGGGCGGCATGTGGTGCATGGGTCGCAGGTAGGCCCGGTCGTCGGGCGCGCGGCGAGTGTCGTCGACGCCCAAGGTCTGGTTCGCCACGACAAGCGCCCCCGCTCCGTCCGGGCTGTGGAGCGGCGCGGCGATGAAGGCCAGATCATGCGTCAACAGTGGCGTCGGCTCCGTGGTCTGGGCGAAGCCCATGCTGCTGCGCGCGCCGAAGGCCGGGCGGAAGTCGCCGCCGTCCAGGTTCTGCTGGCGCAGCGAGAGTTGATGGAATCCGGGCTCACGCTTCTCGCCCATGTAGACCACGCGCCCCACGCTGGTGAAGCTGGGTGAGATCTCCTGATCCAGGGTGAAGGTGAGCTGTCGAACGGGCGGATCGCTGAGCGCCGCGAAGACGTAGAGGTTGGCGTTCGGCTCCATGGCCGCCGGTGTGCGCGTCGGACCTTGGTAGTCGTAGGCCGTGCGATCGAGGTTGCCGCGCGTGGACGCGAAGACGAGCTCTCCCGTGGGCGCGAAGGCGGCATCGAAGTCGTGGGTCAGGATGCCGTTCTCGCGATCCATGGCCGGCGCGATGCCGGGGATGCGCTCACAGCTCGTGCCATCGTCGTTCATCCAGTAAAGCCGCAGAGGCGCACCGGCGCTCGAGCGCGCCGCGAAGGCGATGCGGGTGGCGTCCCAGGACGCGGCGGGCGTGCGCACGTCGGCGGTCGTCTCGTCGAGGCCGCAGCCGGCCAGCAGACTGCGCCACGCCCCCAGAGTCAGCGCGCCCGAGGCGTCGAGGGTCGCTGGGGCCATCCGGAGATCGGCGCCCGGCCGGTAGGTGTCGAAGTCCGTGGCTTCGCCCACGCCCAGCGGACGGCTCACCCAGACCACGGAGCTGATGGGATCGGCCGAGACGCGACCGGAGTCGATGGCGACCTGTCGCTCGACCTGCTGCCAACGGGCCAGCGTGCAGTAGACAGGGATCTCGTTCAGGTCCCCGTGGTCGAGGTCGTAGCCGCTGCAGCGATCGAAGCTGGCTCGACCGTCCGGGAAGTCCTCGATCAACGATCCCCCGCGATGCAGGATGCCGATGCCACCCGGCACGCGCTCCGGTGGGAAGATGTTCTTGGCGATGATGCGGCTCTGGTCGGGATCGGGCGACTCCAGCGCCAGCATGGACAGCGCCGCGCCGTGATTTCGATGCATCGCCGCGCGCGGGAAGTAGCCCTGGGAGCCCACGAAGAGCTGCAGATCCTGGTTCTGCGAGACGTGCGAGTGGCAGTTCTGCAGCATGCAGCCCTTGGTCACCAACATCGGCTCGACCCGATTGACGAAGTAGTGGAAGCCCGCCGTTGCGAAGTCCTCCGTCAGCACCTCGGGTCGACGCGTCACCAGATCCGTCATCCACGCCTCGAGCGCCTGGTATCCGGGATCGTCGCTGGAGGCGAAGACTTCGCCGCCCACGTGCAGGTCGCCGCCACGATGGGTGGAGAGCGGACGCCGCAAGAGCTCGCTGAAGACCACGGGCGAGGCCGATTGCCAGGTGGTCTCGAAGAAATTCCAGTGCCGCTCTTCGTCCGTGTCCCCGCACACGAGGTAGTAGGCGCGCAGCGGGTTGCTGTGGCAGGCACTGCCGGCACAGCGCGCGCGCAGAACGGGCTGCACCGTGCGGTTGAAGAGGTCGAAGGACGCCGCGTCGTCGATGGGGCCGGCGCTGCCGAAGCGGTTGACCTCGAAATCGTTGACGCCGATGCCGTGGACGCACTCCCCATGGGAGAATTCCGCCGGTTGATTGTCGACCGGCACACCGTTGCGCGCGAAGCCCTCGTCGAGGTAGCGGCTGATGGTGGCGAAGCCCGGCGCGGTCAGCGAGACGCCCGCGCCGCCCGCGTGTCGGATGTCCGTGCGGACGTTGACGGTGTGGTCGTCGGGCGCGCTTCCGTCGGGCGCGTCGGCGGTGTTGATCACGAGGTCCTGCGAGCGGCTGACCTTCATCAACAAGCCGCCGAAGGGGTAGGGCCCGAAGCGCGGCAACAGATCTTGGCGCCGCATCATCGAGTCGTAGCTCGACAGATCGAGGTTTCCGGCCGCCGTGCCCGCGCCGCGTGAGAGGTGGCAGCCCGTGGTCTGCTGCACGCAGCCCATCTGCAGGATCGGTTGGATGTTGCTGGAGAAGTAGCTGCCCTGGGGCATGGTCTGCGCGTCGCAGCCCGCGACGCTCACTGCGACCAGGAGCGCGACCCACCCGCTCGTCCCCACGCCTCTCCGAGTCAGGTGCTCCATGGCATCAACGCTGCGGCGAGACGTCCACGATGGCGCAGCGCGCGACGCCATTGCGATCCGTCAGGCGTGCGGTGGCGGTCACGTTTCGACCGGAGAGATCGCTGGCCAGGGCGTCGACGACGACCCAGAGTTGCTCGCTGCGGAAGCCCGCTCCGTCCGCGACGAAGCTCACGCGCTGGCGGTACTCGGTGAGCTGCCGTCGCGCCGCCGTGTCGAAGAGCGAGACCTGCACCAGAGGGTAGGTCGAGGCCGAGTCCCCGGGATCGATGCCATCGGTGCGCACGAGGAAGACCAGCATCGTCGAGCCCTGCGGACCGACCACCATGCGCATGGCGTCTCCGTCCGAGAGCGATGTGAGGCTGTACACCTCACCGAGCGCCCCCTGGCAGTCGCCACCCGAGTCGACGACGCAGCGGCCCACTTCCATGCTGGCCACGGCGCCGCAGCTCATGGGCGTGCCCGTCGAGCCGTCCGGGTCGGCGCTGGTGCCCGAACCGCCACATCCGAGCATCAGGGAGATCCCCAACGCACCCCACGCCCACGCCGTGTTCATCCCGCCATTAAGCCTGGTCGGGATGCCGGCCCGTTGAGCGAGATCAATGTTGGCGACAGGGACTCAGCTGGCGAGCGCCGCCACCCGGGTGATGCTCTCGGCGCTGACGAGCTTCACCTTCTCGTCCCCGTGCAGCCGATAGACGGCGCGGCCGTTGGAGTAGACGAGGCTGCAATCCGCGGCCAGGTCGAAGGCGACCACGCCCTTGGCGAGCACCGCGGGCTCCCCCACGGCGCGGCCATCCGCGAGCCGGTAGCGACACAGCTCGTAGCTCTTGGGCACGACGGAGCGCGTGCCATCTTGCTCCAGCGCACCCTCGCGTGCCGAGCGCTCCAGGTCGACGAGCTTGCCCCAGATCATCATCTGCTTCGCGTTGGCGCCCTGCTGTTCGGGTCCGCCCGCCGTGGTCAGCGGCTTGCCCGTGTAGCGCGCCGTGAAGAAGTTCAGCATCTGGAACACGGCGAAGAGCAGGCGCGGAGCGAAGAGCAGCATGTCGAGCAGCACCCGCCCGAGGCTGCGCGGCGTGCTCAGGCCACTCGTCTGGGGATCGCGGTAGGGCCGACGGATGCAGTAGAGGGCGTCGTCGCTGGCGCGCGGCGACAGCAGATCGTGCCGCGGATCCTCGAGCACGGTGGTCACCTCGGAGCTCGGCACGTCGATGCGCGCGACGGAGAAGGCGCTCTGGCCGAGGATCTCGCCGGCTTCCCCGCGTCCGATGCCCGCGGTCTGGTAGACGATCTGCGCGTGCACGCCCGCGGCCCAGCTCGGCGCGGCGTCGATGGCGTCCCCCTCGGTCAACGGCTCGAAGTCGGATCCATCCTCGTGCATCACGCCCAGGTGGGAGAGCCCCTCGAGTCCGGCGACCTCGCAACACAGCCAGTCGTGATCGTCCGAGCGTCCGAGGTGGCGCACGTGGAAGTCGCCGGTGTGGAACAGGCGGCGCTCCGTCTCCGAGGGCTCGCTCGCCTTGGCGTCGGCGGAGAACACGCCCGACACCGCGCCCGTGTCGAGGGCGTAGAGCAGGCTCCCGGCTTCGGCTCCGGGACCCAGGGCCACGAAGCGCGCCGGCCGCTGCGCCTCCTGGCTGGTGCCCACGCCGCCCCAGAGCATCTTGCCCGCGAACTGCGCGCCGCGACCTTGCTCCTTCCAGGCGTGCTTTCGATCGAGCCGCTGCCCGCGTGCGCGCACGTCCTCCGCGAACGGGCTCGAGAGTTCGCACGCTTCCTCGCCGTCGCGCTTCAGGTAGAGCCGTCCGGCGGAGACGTAGGCCAGGGTGGGAGCGCCCATCGCCCCAGTCTATACGCCGCTCCGGCCGCGAGGCTTCCCCTCCGCGCCCGGAGCCAACGCCTGGACCCAAGCCCTCTCGCTCACAGCCCGGAGGAGCCGAGGGATTCGTTCTCCTCGGCCGTCAGCGGCAGGTGCAGGCCACACTCGCGGGTCTTGCCCAGGATGCGTCCGTCCCGCGGATCCATGTCGTCGGTCGTCGGCAGCGTGGAGTGGACGTCGCCGATGGAGCGGTAGCCCTGCGCGTAGAGTGGGTGGTGGGGCAGGTCGCGGGCCTCGAGGTAGTCGTGAATCTGCTGGAGGCTCCAGCTCAGGATGGGGTGGATCTTCACGCGCCCGTCCTGTTCGCCGACGTGCTTCAGGCCCGCGCGATGGGCGGTCTGATCCGAGCGCAGGCCGGCCATCCAGGCCTCCGCGCCGAGCTCCGTCAGCGCGCGCTGCATGGGCTCGACCTTGTTGTCCGCGAGGTAGGCCGCGACGCCCTCGTCCCCGTGCTCCCAGCGTTGACCGTACAGGGCCTCCTGGCGGGCGGCGGTGATGCGGGGCGCGTAGACGCGCACGTCGAGGCCGAGGCGTCGTGTCAGCTGCTCGGCGAAGCGGTAGGTCTCCGGGAAGAGGTAGCCCGTGTCGATGAAGACGATGGGGGTCTCGGGCGCCACCCGCGCCACCAGATCGAGCATCACGGCCGAGTGGGCACCGAAGCTGGTCGAGGCCACCAGCCGCCCGGCGAAGCGCTCGGCGGCCCAGGCCACGAGCTCCTCCGCGCTGGCCGCTTCGAGACGTGCGTCGTCCCACGCCGCCGGGGACGGTCGCTCGGCGCGCGCGGTCGCATCATCGGCGGGAGAGCTGGACACCTCCCAGGCAAGCTGGCAGCGGCCGCGAATGAATTCAAGTGGGCCAATGTGTTTTAGAAAATAGTGGCAAGAATACGCGCTAAATACGCATGTCTATACCATATCAATTGCGTCAAGAATCATCGACCGGCGTACGCATGGTGACCAGCTCCTCAGCCAGCGTCGGGTGGATGCCCAGGGTCGTGTCGAAGTCCCGCTTGGTCGCGCCGGCCTTCATGGCGATGGCCACGCCCTGGGTGATCTCGCCCGCGTCGGGCCCGACGATGTGGCAGCCCACGACGCGGTCGCTGGCGCCGTCGACCAGCAGCTTCACCAGCGCGCGCGTGTCGCGCCGTCCCAGCGTGTACTTCATCGGCCGGAAGTTGGAGCGGAAGACGCGCAGCTCGGGGTAGCGCAGGCGCGCTTCGTGCTCGGGTAGACCGACCGTGCCCACCTCGGGTTGGCTGAAGACGGCGGTCGGCACCAGATCGTAGTCCACAGGCACGCCGCCTTGGCCGAAGAGCTCGTGGGCCACGAACATGCCCTCGGCCAGGGCCACCGGCGTGAGCTGCGCACGACCGATCAGATCACCCACGGCGAGCACGCTCGGGATGTTCGTGCGGTAGCCGTCGTCCACGCGCACCGCGCCGCCGTCGTTCAGCTCCACGCCCACGTCCGCCAGACCGAGGCCCTCGGTGTTCGGTTCGCGCCCCATGGCCGAGAGCACGACGTCGACCTCGAGCACTTTGCCGTTGGAGAGCACGACGTGTCGACCTTCACCCGACGGGGTGATGCGTTCGATGGTGCGATTCATGTGCATGTGAAGCCCGCGCTTGCGCAGCTCCAGCGTCAGGTGGCTGCGCACGTCGGCGTCGAAGCCGCGCAGAACCTCCTCGCGTCGATGGACCAGGTGCACGTCCGCGCCCAGGCCGTGCAGCACACAGGCGAGCTCGGTGGCGATGTAGCCGCCGCCCGCGACCACGATGCGGCGGGGCATGTCGTCCCAGGCGAAGAGGTCGTCCGAGATCTGCGTCAGCTCGTGGCCTTCGATCGACGCGCGCTTGGGTCGCGCGCCCGTGGCCAAGAGGATGTGGGCCGCGCTGTGCGCCTCGCCGCCGACGTCCACGCTGTGCGCACCCGTGAGCCGCGCGCGCCCGCGTATCGTCGTGACGTCCGCACCCTCGAGCAGCCCGGCATAGACGCCGTTCAGGCGCGTGATCTCCGTGTCCTTGTGCGCGCGCAGGCTGGGCCAATCGAAGCGCGCTGCGCCGACGCTCCAGCCGAAGTCGGCCGCGTCCGCGAGCGCCTCGGAGTAGTGCGAGGCGTAGACCAACAGCTTCTTGGGCACGCAGCCCACGTTCACGCAGGTGCCGCCGAGCCGCCCCGACTCGGCCAGCGCCACTCGCGCGCCGAGCCCCGCCGCCATGCGCGCAGCGCGCACGCCTCCGGAGCCTCCACCGATCACGAACAAGTCGAAGTCGTAGTCTGCCATCAGAAGCCGGCTCCTCGTCCGGCGCCCGCAGCATGCGCGGTGCAGACGCCGGGGCCAAATGGAGAGCGTGTCGCTACGACTGCGGACCGGACGTCGCCGTGTGCGGCAACGGCCGCGTCGATCCTGGCGAAGGCTGCGACGCCGGTGGGGATCGCAACAACGACGAAAGGAACAATCCCTGCCGCACGGATTGCCAGCCGCTGCGCTGCGGCGACGGTGTGGTCGACAGCGGCGAGGACTGCGACCTCTCGGCAGGCTGCGCCCCCGACTGTCATTGGCTCGCGGCGCGCTAGCCGCGCGCGGCTAGTTCGAGCGTCGGAAGAAGCCAGAGCGGGTGGGCTCGATGGCGTTCAAGAGCTGCTTGTCCGGGCGATCGATGGCCTCCACCGGGCTGGTGATCAGGCCCTCGCCCTCGAAGCAGAGGCACGCGCCCACTTCGGCGTCCTCCGTCGTGGGCCGCACGCCGCCGTTCTGGAACACGAGGGTGCCCGTCAGGCGCAGGCCACGCGCGAGGTGCTCGGGCACGGGCTGGCCGCTGCGCCGGTCCCTGACGCCGATGCACTCGCTGGCGCGCATGATGTACTCGGTGTTGCGCGTCCGCAGGGTGCGGTGGACACGCCGCTCGGGGCCGTTGTAGCTCATGTCTCGAGGGACTTTGCAACGGCCATGCCGCACTCGCCCGGCCAGAGATCACACGACAATTGGCCCGCTCGCGCACATCTTCGGCCGAAAGCGGATCCTCCAGCCGCCGCCTCCGGTGACTCTGGCCGCCACCCCTGGTCGCGGATCTCGGGCCCTCGAAGGAATGCGCTCAGACGAAGAAGTCGGGCGCGAGATCGACGCTCGGGTCGATGGCGTAGCCCGACAGATCCGTCACCCCCGCGCTGGCGAGCACTTCGTCGTCCACGCAGAAGTTGCCGGTGAACTCGCGGCTGGGACGCGTCAGGATCACGTGGGCCGCGTCGCCCATGATGTCGGGCGTGCGGCTACGGCGCGTGAGCTCATCGCCGCCGAGCAGGTTCTGAACCGCGGCGGTGGCGATGGTGGTGCGCGGCCACAGGGCGTTGGCGGCGATGCCTCGGCTCTTCAACTCCTCCGCCCAGCCGAGCACGCACAGGCTCATGCCGAACTTCGCCATGGTGTAGGCCACGTGCGGTGCGAACCAGCGTGCCTCCATGTTCAGAGGCGGCGAGAGGTTCAGGATGTGCGGGTTTTCGGCCTTGGCCAGGTAGGGGATGCAGACCTTCCCGCACAGGAAGGTGCCGCGCACGTTCACGCCATGCATGAGGTCGTAGCGCTTCATGGGGGTCGAGACGGTGTCCGTCAGCGAGATCGCGCTGGCGTTGTTCACCAGGATGTCGATGCCGCCGAACCTGTCGACGGCCTTGTCGACGGCGGCCTGCACCTGCTCCTCGAAGCGGATGTCGACCACGCACGCGAGCGCCTTGCCACCGGCGGCCTCGACCTCCTCGGCGGCGGTGTAGATGGTGCCGTCGAGCTTGGGGTGGGGCTCGGCCGTCTTGGCGGCGATCACGACGTTGGCGCCGTCGCGGGCGGCTCGGAGCGCGATGGCCTTGCCGATGCCGCGGCTCGCGCCGGTGATGAAGAGGGTCTTGCCTGCGAGGGTCGTCATGACCCCGGATGTAGCCTCTGGGTCGCGTTCGGACAAGCTGAATGAGCGCTCATTCCGCACACGGAGCCGGACCTGCACATCGAGCCCGAGAAGCGCGCCGCCTCACCAGGCCGCGGCGTCCATCAGCTCTTCGGGATCCTCGGCGTCGAGCAGTCCCTCACGGCACAACACCATGGCCGAGGCCAAGGGCAGGCCCATGTAGATCTCGCGTCGGCCGTCGCCCGGAAGCGCGACCAAGCGCTCGCGCACGCCCGCTCGATCGAGCAGCACGTTCATCGCGTGCACCAGCCCGCGCACCGTGATCTGGCCTGATTCTTCGTCGGCCTCTTCGTCGTCCGTCTCGTCCGCGACCGCCGCGAAGAGCTCACCCGAGCGCAGCACCAGCGGGCCGTCGTCGTCTCCGCCGATGCGCGCCAGGTGCACGCCCTCGAGCTCGGGCAGGATCTCCTGCAGGCTCTCGACGAGCTGCTTGGCCGAGGTCGGCTGATCGTCGTGGTGGGCGAAGAAGCGATCCTTCAACCGTCGACGTGTGGACGTCGATTCATCGCCCGACGCCGCGTAGTAGAGCTCCACCAGGTCCAGTCTTCGCTTGTCGGCGTCGCCTACACCGGCCTGCTCCGAGAGCACCAGGCGCAGCGTGTCGCCCAGCTCCTCGAGCACGCCAGCCTCGGAGAGGGCAGTGAAGAACGCGCGATCTTCGTCCTCGGGCAGCGGCGGCGGGAGACTCGAGGGTCCTCCGGCGGATCGTGGGGAAGCCGCCAAAGCGGGCGGGCGGCTCGATGGCTGTTGGTCGGTCGTCATCTAGGCGCTGGAGAGTGTCACCCAATTGGGCCGCGAGATCGAGGGTGGTCGACAACAGGGGGCTCGGGTGGACGGACTCAGACCGTGGCTTTGCCCAACGCCCGGTCCCAGACTCCGTTCGGCAGCGCCTGAGAGCCGCGCACCAAGGTGGCGAGCTGCCACGGGAAGCTGACGACGGCGGCTCGGCGCGCGATGCCGCGGGCGATGTGATCGGCCGCGACTTCGGGCTCGACCAGGAAGGGCATGGGGTTCTTGTTGTCGTCGGTCATGGGCGTGCGCACGAAGCCGGGCTGCACGTCGGTGACGGCCACGCTCGTGCCGCGCAGATCGACGCGCAGACCCTCGAGGAAGACGCGCAGGAAGGCCTTGCTGCCGCTGTAGGCGGCGCTCTTGGGCAGGCCGCGGTAGCCGGCCAGGCTCGAGACACCGACCAAATGCCCTCGACCACGCTCGACCATGCGGGGCAGCACCGCCACCAAGGTCGCCGCCGCGCCCATCACGTTCACGCTCAGCGTCGGCTCGATGTCGGAGAAGCGCGCCTTGCCAGCCCAGCGCTGCCGACCGACGCCCGCGTTCGCGATCACGAGGTCGAGACCACCGAAGGTGTCGTCCGCCGCGCGCACGGCCTCGGTCGCGGCGGCGGTGTCCGAGACGTCCACGCGGAAGACCTCGGCCTCTCCGCCCTTCGAGCGAATCGTGGCGGCCAGGTCTTCGAGCTCGTCCACGCGACGCGCGGCCAGGCCCAGGCGGTAGCCGTCGGCGGCGAGCCTGAGGCAGATGGCCTTTCCGATGCCGCTGGAGGCGCCGGTGATGAAGGCGCTGGGGGTCGACTTGTTCATGGGATTCTCCGTGGGAGCAGGTTCAGGCGGGCGTCAGGTCTTCACGACAGAGCGCGAACCAGGCGCTCATGTCCTTGCCGGCGCGGGTGGCCCGGCCGATGGTCACGTGCTTCGACACGCCGCGCAGGACGTCCTGCATGTTGTAGTAGACGAAGCGTGAGAGGCGCGCGCTGTTGGGCAGGATGGCGGGCCAGCCGCTCGGGGCGCTCGGCGGGAGGCGCAGGTAGTCGACCAGGAGCTCTCCCTCGGCCGAGTGTTCGCGCAGGATGAAGTAGCCCGGGCCGACCACCACGCCGACGAAGGCACCGCTGGCGTTGTAGCCCATGAGCTCGCCCTCGCTCCCGTCCGTCGCGCGGGCGAAGACCTTGGCGAAGTGGGTGAGGACGGGCAGCGTGTTCTTTCCCAGATGCCTCACGCCGGTCATGTCGGGCACGTCGGCGGGCACGATGTCCTCGAGGCTGAGCGCGCGGAAGCCCGCGGCGGCGTCGAAGAGGCGCGCCTGCGCGCGACGTCCCAGGCTGCGCACCTCGTCGACACGCGTCCCGTGGCTCAGGCCATCGAGGTAGGAGGCGATGCTCGCCATGTCCGGAGAGGCCACATCGACCATGGATCGGAGCTCGGTCATGCACAGGCCATAGACCGGATCCGTGGTCGAATCCAGTGGGGCCGCTCCGCGCCTCAGCGGCCGTGCGGGATGCCGGGCGCGCCTCGATGCAGCCAGGCGGTCAGCGCGCCTGCAGCGGCGACTGCGGCGCCGGCCTGGAATCGCGGAAAGTCCTGGGCCGCGCTCGACCCCACCAAATGGGAGATGCCGAGCACAGCCGCGAAGGGCACCTCGGCCAGGCGGCAGGCTTGGGCAACGGCGAAGGCCTCCAGACTCTCGGCGTGGGCGCCGGTGGCCTGGTGGATGCGGGCGGCGAGGCCGTCGTCCAGAGTCTGGGCCAGAGTGCTGGCGACCTTGGCCAGGTGCACGCGGCCGCCGCCGCCGGCCAGGCCGTGGCTGATGGCGGCGTGGGTCTCGCACACGGCCTGGAGCGGATTGGGGTAGGTGCCGAGCCCATCGAGGACAGCCACGCTGGTCAGCTCGAGGTTCTCGGCCACGACCACGTCTTCCGGCTGGTAGCCAGGCGGTCCGGGGTAGACGCCGGCGGTCCCGAGCAGGAGCACGGCGCGCGGCTTCAAGGCGAAGATGCGCTTGGCGGTGGCGCCGCCGGAGGCCGCCAATCCGAGGCCGACCGTCTTCGCGGTCAGGTGCAGGCCCGCGACCTCGCCCGCGAGGCGGTCACCGAGCAGGTCACGCAGCCCGCGCAGGTCGGGCGTGTGGGCGGCGACTACGAGAAGATCGACGGGGGAGGGCACGGCGGCGGACACTACCACGCAGGGCGCCGCTCGTGACCGCCCTAATGCGTGAAGGCCGCTCCGAGGCGCGTCGTGTCGACGCTCAGGGCGACCCACACGCTGAAGAGTCGGCGCGCGCTGTCGAGATCGAAGCCCAGCGGACGGCAGCGGCGCAGGAGCAGTCGCCCGCCGCGGTCGTGGACGACCTTCTTCGCCATGTCGAGCGCCTCCATGCGGCTCAACCCGACGGCCTCCTGGCGCTCTCCGAGCAGCTCCACGATCTCGAGGTACTCCCGAGTCAACGCGCTGAGGTCCGAGCGCGCGATCTCGAGCTCGGCCAGCACCGAGCCGTCCGCCTCGAATCCACGCAGGTGGAGCGCTTGCCCGTCGAGGTGGATCTCGAGTGATCGGAGCCGTGCATCGAAGCCCGGCGCGCGCCGTAGCCCCTCGAGGCAGATGCGGTACTCGATGCGCCTGCGCTCGTGGGCGGCGGACCAGAGCTCCGCGCTGACTCGGGCGTCATCGAGCATCGCCCAAGTCTACATGCTCCTCCGTCGAGGTCATGGCTTTGCGCGCACGCCCTCGGCGCGTCGTCGTGGAAATCCCGGATCGCTTTTCCGGCGAGGGGAAATTAGGATGCCCCCGTGTCGGATAGGGCGCCCCTCGATCCCCACCGGATGGTCTACCGCTGGGATCTCGACAAGACCTACCTACGCACCGAATTCGACACCGTCCGCGATCTGTTGCGCACGGCCTTCGAGAAGGCGCGGGAGAAGCGCACCGTGCCCGGCGCCGCGGAGCTGCTGCGCGGCCTCGCCGCCACCGAGCCTGCCGCCATCTCGATCCTCTCCGGCAGCCCCGAGCAGATGCGCCGCGTGCTGGAGGCGAAGCTGCGCCTCGATGGCGTGCGCTGGGATTCCTTCACCCTGAAGCCCTCCTTGCGCAACCTCGCCCGCGGTCGGCTGCGCTTCGTCAAGGATCAGGTCGCCTACAAGCTCGCCGCGTTGCTCGAGGCACGCGTCACGGTCGCGCCGGACACGGAGGAGGTGCTCTTCGGGGACGACGCCGAGGCCGACGCCTTCGTGTACTCGCTGTACGCGGATCTGGCCGCGGGGCGCGTCGGCAATCAGACGCTGATGGAGGTGCTGAGGCGCGCCCGCGTGTACGAACGGGATCTGCCCATGCTCGTGCGCCTCGCGGGCCGACTGCCCCGACGCGATCACGTCCGGCGCATCTTCATCCACCTCGATCGCGGCTCGGCGCCCCAGGTCTTCTCCGAATTCGGGCGTCGCGTCTGCCCGTTCCAGAACTACCTGCAGCCCGCCCTCGTGCTGCTCGAGGATGGCGTGCTGGACGCCGACGCCGCGCTGCGCGTGGGGGTCGAGCTGGTGCTCGATCGCGCCATGAGCCCCGGCGTGCTGGGCGCCAGCTTCCTCGACCTCGTGCGCCGAGGCTACGTCGGGACGAGGTGCGCGGCTCCTCTGCTCGCCGCGCTCGAGTCCTCGCCCAGTCGTGGTCTCTCGGGCGTGGAGCCCGCCCTGGTGGAGCTCGAATCGACCCTGCGCGACGCCCTGGGCAAGCTCGACGAGCCCGCCGCCACCGAGCCACCGACCATCGACTACGTGGCGCTCTTCTCCCGCGACAAGGCCCGCGCCCGCGCGGCCCGGGCCCGTGCCCGCTATCGCGTGCCGCGCTGACTTGGCGTCCGCCGCTCCCCCTTCCCGCGAATTGGCGCTAGCCTAGCGCCATGGGCCGAATCCACGGCATCGGTCGCTCCCTCGGGGTGGGCCTGCTCTCTCTATGTGCGCTCGCGCTCGGCGCGGGCTGCGGCGCCAAGACCGGGCTCTTGGTCCCGGACGCCAGCGACCAGAACGAGCCGGACGCGGCTCTGGACGCCGGTGTGGATGCGCCGCCCTGCTACGAGGTGCCCGTCGACGGAGGTCCCCTCGACATCGCCATGGAGGTGCAGGCTCAGGTGGGCCGCGCGGACGTGCTGCTGTTGATCGACACGACCACCTCCATGCAGGAGGAGATCGACCAGATCCGCGCGCGTCTGCGCGATCGCATCGTGCCGGCGATCAGTGAGGCCCTGCCGGACTCGCAGCTCGGCGTCGCCAGCTTCGCGGACTTCCCCGTCAGCCCCTACGGCTCGGCCGGACGCGACACGCCCTTCACGTTGCACCTGGCCATGACCTCGTCCGTGGCGGACGCGCAGGCGGCGGTGAACTCGATTCGCCTGAGCAACGGCGCGGATCAGCCCGAGAGTCAGATCGAGGCGCTCTATCAGACGGCGACGGGCGCGGGCCTGGGCGCCTACGTCGCGCCCTCCGAGGGCTGCCCCAGCGGCGGCACCGGTTACCCCTGTTTCCGTCGCGACGCTCTGCCCGTGGTGCTGCTCTTCACCGACGCGCCGATGCACAATGGCCCTTCGGGCCATGGCTACGGCGGGTTGCTCTCGCCGCCCGCCCACACCTATGCCGCCACCCTGCGCGAGCTGAATCGTCTGGGCGTGCGCGTGATCGGCTTCGACTCCGGAGGCGGCACGGGTCGCTCCGATCTGGAAGCCGTGGCCCGCGCCACCAACGCCGTCGACGCTGCGGGTGCTCCTCTGGTCTACGAGATCGGCACGGGCGGAGAGCGCCTGTCGACGGGTGTCGTGGACGCGGTGCGCACCTTCGCCAGCACCGCCGTCTTCGACATCGACGCCATCGCCGTCGATCCCGACCCCACCGACGGCATCGACGTCACGGCGCTGGTGCGCGAACTTACGCCGCTGTCCGCCGACCCGCCCGAGGGTGTGCGCGAGATCGACCGCGTCGCCAACGTCTTTCGGGGCGTGCGCGCGGGCACGCGCGTGTCCTACCGCGTCGTGCTGCAGAACGGCGTGATCACGCCAGGCCCCGAGCCCATCGTGCTGCGCCTGGAGGTCATCTTTCGCGGGGACGGACGCACGCGTCTCGCCTCCCGCATCCTCGAGATCGTGATCCCGGCCGCGGACGGCGCGGGTTGCCGCAGCCCCGCGCCATGACCCGTCCTCACCTCCGCGTCCCGCCCGCGCTCCTGGCCTTCGCGTTGCTCGCGGGCTGCGGCGCCAAGTCCGGTCTGTATGTTCCGGACGCAGGACCGGACGCCTTCGTGCCCGAGT
>Ga0210033_1002543_pt1 | contig 15455 bp, 16 predicted proteins | sample CryGeymeta201501_FD_185465 | JGI IMG/M metagenome (GOLD analysis project Ga0210033, IMG submission 185465) | Groundwater microbial communities from Crystal Geyser aquifers in Utah, USA - Crystal Geyser metaG 2015-01 (SPAdes) (version 2) | ecosystem: Environmental > Aquatic > Deep subsurface >... | reverse complement strand
AATACCATGTCAATTCTGCTTCAATCTTTTCAAGGTTAAGTTTTCCAAGCCTGTGAAATGTTGCTACTACGCCTGTCTGATAAAAGTCCGACATCTTACACCTCCGTTGAATCTCTGCTAAAAAGGAAATACAAACTGTTTGATACTGCTTGTTAAAAGTATAGAGGCTATAATATTGATGGTCAAGAAAAATCGCTCTTATTTTAGTATAATTCAATCATGAAACACAGCGAGCATACGCTAAAAGCCGCTGAAATATTTTACGCCTCATTGCGAGCTGTTGACCCTTATGAGTCAGTAAAACTTCATACAGATAGAATCAGACAATTTCATCAAGATAACAACTTTAAAAAGCTAATCGTTGTTGGTTTCGGCAAGGCAGCGGTTCCAATGGTAAAGGCGCTGGAAGACGATTTGGCGGATATAATTGATGCAGGAATTGTTATTACAAAATACGGGCGCTGTGCACATAACTACTCAAATCCCCCCTTGCCCCCCTTTGATAAAGGGGGGATAGGGGGATTTTTCGAAGTCTACGAAGCCGGGCATCCTATCCCGGATGAAAGCGGGTTAAAGGCGGCAGAGGAGATAATAAAACTCCTGAGAGATGCAGATGAAAATACCCTCGTGGTATGCCTTATCTCAGGAGGAGGCTCTGCTCTGCTCGTCTCTCCATACGAGGGTGTCTCTCTTGATGAGAAACAAAAAATCACCCAATTACTACTTAAGGCAGGAGCGGATATAAATGAGCTCAATACAGTAAGGAAGCACATCTCGAAAGTTAAAGGAGGAAGGCTTGTTGAAATTGCATATCCTGCAAGAATAATCTCGTTAATACTTTCAGATGTTATCGGAGACAAACTCGATGTCATCGCATCGGGACCGACATCCCCGGATGAAACAACTTATAATGATGCCTTAAGAGTTTTAGAAAAATATAAGCTTATGGATAAATGTCCAGAAAAAATTTTGGTAATTTTGCAAAAAGGTGAGAATGGCTTAACCCCGGAAACACCAAAAGAAGGGAATAAAATATTTGAAAGCGTGGAGAATATTATTATCGGCAGTAATAGAATAGCCCTCAATGCTGCGAAAGAAAAGGCAGAAGATATGGGTTTTCATGCAGAGATATTATCGTCAGAGTTGGCAGGTGAGGCGAGAGAAGCTGGAAAGTGGCTTGCAATAAAAACCCGTGATGCGTTAAGCGTAAGGCGTGATGAGAAGATTTGTCTGATAAGCGGCGGTGAGACAACTGTAACTGTGTGGGGGAATGGAATCGGTGGCAGGAATATGGAACTTGCGTTATCATTTGCTATGGAGATTGAGGGCAGCGATGGCATAACGCTTCTTTCAGCCGGTACTGACGGCACAGACGGCCCGACAGATGCAGCAGGAGCAATCGTGGATGGGGGAACAGTTAAAAAAGCAAAAACGATTGGTCTTGACCCTGAAGCCTATTTGAAGGATAATGATTCTTATAATCTTTTTAAGCAGATTAATGGCTTATTGGTTACCGGACCAACAGGAACAAATGTAATGGATATTCAAGTAGTTTTAATAAAATAATAAATTTTCATAATATATTTATTTTAATCACAAAACATAAAAGCCAATAATGATTAGGCTAAATTTATGTTATTTTATATGTAATGAGAGAAAAGCTTATAATCTTCACAGACCTCGATGGAACGCTTCTGGACTATTCCAATTATTCATTTGAGAAGGCACTGCCGGCACTTAGAATATTAAGACAAAAAGGCATCCCCTTGATTGTCTGCTCCAGCAAGACAAGAAATGAAGTAGAGTATTACAGGAAAAAACTCGATAACTCCCATCCATTTATCTCTGAGAATGGCGGAGGGATATTTATTCCAAAAGGTTACTTCAATTTCGAAGTTCAAGATTCATATAATCCCCCCTCACCCCCCTTTAGCAAAGGGGGGATGGTGGAATTTTCAGAAGAAAATGACTACCATGTCATCAGGCTCGGAGCAAAATATTCTGACTTAAGAAAAGCTGTAAAAGAATTGCAACAAGAGGGCTTTGATATCAGAGGGTTTGGAGACATGACAACAAAAGAGCTTATGAGAATAGCCAACATGAGTCATGACGAGGCAAAGATGGCAAAGGAGAGAGATTTTGATGAGCCTTTTATATATAAAGGGGCTGGTTATAAACTGCCAAGTCTTTTGAAATCGATTAATGCAAAGGGATTCAGATTTACCCAGGGCAGATTCTACCACATCCTCGGCAGCAGCAATAAAGGAGTTGTTGTATCCATACTCACTGATTTATACAAAAATCAATTTAAAAAAATTAGAACTATTGCCATTGGTGACAGCCCGAACGATATACCCATGTTGGAACGGGTTGACTATCCTGTTATCGTTCAGAAATACGATGGAAGCTATGATTCACAAATAAACATTCCAAAACTCATAAAGGCAGAAGGCATCGGGCCAGGGGGGTGGAACAGAGTTGTTTTAAACCTGATATCAGATATCACCTGAGAGCAGGTTGCTTCTTCCAATCCTTTTCCTCCCTGAGATAAACAGCCCGGACTGTTTATCCTTCTTGGCCAGTATCGTAAAGCATGTCATGGTTTAATCCTTATATTAGACACCCTAATCATCTCTATGGGTTGCTCTTTGCCGCAATGTTTGCAGACTATAGCGTCTTCTTTAATAATCTCTGCACAATAAGGGCACTTTTTGGTATACCCTTTGGATACGATAGGTGGAAGCACCGCAATAACAATAATAAGCAAAGGGAAAAGGGCGCATAGTATAAACCACCATATGGGGCTGCGCCCTTTTCTTATGGCTATAATGCCGCCTACAATGCCTGCAATGATGAGCAGTAAGACATACCTAACCAATGGATACCTCTATGATTACTCGGTTATCTCTTCTGTATCTCACCTACGCCAATAAATGGCACAGCCCCGGCACCGGTAACTTGCGGGAGAATTCCATTCCATTTATCTATAGCCCTGAGATTGGCCTCTATCTTTCTAAGCTCTATAAGGTCCGGTGAAATATTTGCCCTCTGCAGCCTCAGGGACTCTGCCTCTGCCCTGGCTGCTGTAATCGTCTGCTCTGCCTCTATCTTTATCCTATCGAGGTCTCTTTTTGCCTTTAGTGCGAGCTGTTCTGCTGTCTGCTTTGACTCAATGGCTTCCATAAATATCTTGGAGAAGCTGAAACCCACGATAGAAAATGCATCAACTGCTATGTTGTGCACCAGGAGCCTTTCAGCAAGGTTGGCCCTCATTGCCTCGCTTACCGCCGGCCTCTTTGTGATAAGCTCTTCCGCTGTATACTTGGCTGTCACAGCCTTTACCACCTCCTGCACTGCGGGGTCTATGATTCGCTCTTTAAATTGTATGCCGATAGACTGATAGACAATATTTGCCTTATCCTGAACTATATGATAGTTAAGCGCAACCTCTGAACTCACTTCCTGAAGGTCAGACGATGAAGCAGCGGCATTTGTCAAAGATTTCTGAACCTTGACATCCATTATGGCAACCTTCTGCATCATAGGCACCCTGAAATGCAGCCCTTCTCCAAGCACACTCTCCTGAACAGCGCCAAAATTAAGGACAATCCCTCTTTCGCCTGCCCCGATCTGAACCCATGGACTTAAAAATAGGAAAAACACCAGAATTGCTCCAACAATCAGCGCCAGCCTCATAGGGCCTTTCTTCATTGCAGACTGCATTGCCTCCTTAGCCCTGTAAATATCTCTTTCATCCATTTTGCTGCCTCCTTTCAATTTTGAGTCCCGATTTATCGGGAATCTCCAAACCTTGAAAATCAAGGTGTTGCTAACGATTCCAATCCTTTTCCTCTCTGAGATAGACAGTTCTGTGCGGGAATGGTATCTCTATGCCTTCTTCACGAAATCTCTTAAAAATCCTCTTTCTCAATTCATGCTGCGCAAGATACTGGTCCACAAATTCCTGAACCTGACATATAAGCGTAAAATCAAGAGAGCTTTCTCCAAATCCGGGGATGAATCTTACAAAAGGCTCGGGGTCTCCCAATAGTCCGGGGATTTCACCTACAGCCTTCTTCGCCTCCTCAACGAGTATTTTTTCAACCTTTTCCGGATCAGAAGAATAGCTTACACCAATCGGAATTAACAGTGACATTCGTTTCTCAGGCAGATAATAATTTATTACAATGCTCTGCGAAAGCTTGCTGTTCGGGATTATGACTGTGTTGTTAGGAAGCATTCTTACCCTCGTGGTTCTCCATGTGATGTCTTCAACATAGCCTTCCTGCCCTGTTTCAAGTTTTATAAAATCTCCGACTCTGACAGATTTTTCCATTAAGATATGAATCCCCGCAAAAAGATTTGAAAGAGTGTCCTGAAGCGCAAGGGCAACTGCAAGGCCGCCGACACCGAGGGCTGTTATGAGAGGCGTTATTGAAATTCCGAGGACAGAAAGGATTATTAATAGACCTATGATTAGTATCGTGCCCTTTAATATTCCGTATGCCAGCCCGGTTGTCGGAATAGGAAGCGAGGATTTCTGTATGTAATTTCTAAAGACCTTCCCTGCGAGGTTTGCCGATGCTATGGTAATAGAGAATATCACAATGATATGGATAATTTTGGTCAAATAAAAGACATATTTCTCGGAGATATCTGAGACAGCAATGCCGATATAAAGCCCGATAGCAACGCACCAATAAATAGAGGGCGTTTTAAATACCTTTATTATTATATCATCCAGTTTTGTCTCTGTCTTTTCAGCCCACCTGTGAAGAAGCTTAAACGATATGCTTCTGATGATGAATAGCGCAAAAACAGACATTAATGCCACTGCCGAAGGAATAAGAGCGCTTTTTATATTGATATCCATCTGTCCCCCTCACGGAAAGATTTAGAATTCACTATAGGTTACCATATTTTGTCCCTCTGCCAAAGGCAAAGGTTGAAGGCGTTATTGACGCAAGACGTGAGTCCATTTGATTCTTGAATTGTCTGAATTCAGCCATTAATGTTTTAGGAATAGATTCACCTCTCGGTAATTTTACAACAAGCGGATTAACAGGTTTATTACTAATCCGTATCTCATAATGAAGATGGGGGCCTGTTGCAAGCCCTGTTGCGCCGACGTATCCGATCACCTGCCCCTGTTCAACCTTTAGCCCTTTTTTAATTCCTCTGTTAATCCGGGATAGATGTCCATAATATGTCTTCCAGCCGTTAGCATGCCTTATAACTACAAGCTTGCCGTACTGCCCTTTATAACCGGTAAATTTGACGGTTCCATCGCCGACAGTTGAAACAGGCGTTCCGGCCGGTGCTGCATAGTCGAGCCCATGATGAGGCCTGTATATCTTTAATACAGGATGAAATCTTCCTTTGGAAAAACGTGAGCTTATACGCCTGAAACTAAGCGGCGCCTTCAGAAAAGCCTTTCTAAGCGATTTCCCGTCTTCGCCGTAATAATGAGCTTTTCCATTATATTCAAATTTGTATGCACTGTATGTCACCCCGTTATTTATAAATTCGGCAGAAAGTATATCTCCGTATTTCCTGAATTCCCCATTTAAATACAGGCCCTCCACAACAATCTTAAACATGTCGTCATTTCTAAGGTCTGTTGTAAAATCTATGTCCCATGCAAAAATATCGGACAGATTAAGAGCCAGCATCAGGTTTTCCCTGCCTTCTCCAATTGAAGATATCAGGTTGTCCTTTATAAGTCCCCCTATGTGCTGGATTCTTTTTTCATATTCAACAGCTATCCTTTCAGCGCTGAATCCTGATTCATTCCTTGTAATATTTAAAACTGAATCGTCATCTACCCAATAGTCAAATGAAATTATCCTATTCATATCACCAAGCGCTATTTTGTATCTGTGGCCGGGATGCACCTCCCCCAATTTATAAACATCCGCGCATGCCTCTTTCATCTCAAAAAGAATCCCTGTATCAAGATTATGTTTTTTGAAAATATCAAAAAGAGTCTCTCCCTTTCGTACTGCATCGTCTATAGTTCTATAATTTTGTCTGGTATTTGTATCAACATGGGTATCTTTAAGATAAAGGTTACTATCGACCTCTAAAAATAGAATAACAATGATGCAGAAAATAATTAGTAAAAACTCCTTTTTCATTGCACGCCTCCGCAATAGAAATCATTAATCACTTGGAAGTGCCGGTGCCGGATAGTACCGGCACTTCGCAATTAATTCTTGCGCTCGCTGACTACAAAATGCACTCTCCTGTTTTTTGCCCAGCAATTCTCTGTTTTTTCGGCACACACGGGCTTTTCCTCGCCATAGCTTATGACTTCCATCCGCGAAGAAACAACACCGAGAGAGAGAATATATTTCTTTACTGATTGCGACCTTCTCTCGCCGAGGGCAAGATTGTACTCATTTGTGCCTCTTTCATCGCAATGCCCTTCGATTAGTATTTTATATTCAGCATTTTTTATGAGATGACCGGCAACCGATTTCAGTATGGGTTTCGCATCTTCCATGATGTCATATCTATCAAATTCAAAATAGATATCCGTGAGTATTTCCGGCATCCTCTTGCTTCTTAAAGGGAGTTCTCTTGATTCAATCTCCGGCTTGCTTAATGCGTCTTTTTGTTCTGTTTTTGTGGAGCCTTCTCCGGCTTTTTTTGTCTCGTCTGATTTTGGCTGCGCCTGCGATACGCTATCTTGCTTACCTGCCGCTTCCGGAGCGAGCGCGACCTTTTTGGAACTACAGCCGAATCCGATTAATCCGAATATTAATAATATAATTGAGATGCCTTTCATATTAAATCCTCCTTTTTGCTGATAAAAAATGCAAAGCATGCGAATCTATAAATAACTCGAGATTTACGAAATAGGAATGTTTGTTTTGGGTTATATCAGTGGAGGAGAAAGACCGGAATATAAAGGCTGCGCCCCGTTAAAAGATTTTGATTGATTATGCCTGACAAAAAACCTTATCGGTGAGCGGGAGGAGAAGAAGAGATAATTTTCGGGCAGAGAAAAATTCTTAAGATGAGGAGATTGCGGCGCTTCATTTTTAGGGATGACAGCCCGTTTCTTTTTAAGAAGAAGCCTTGCCGTTGAGTCCGTATCTATGTCGTTATCTGTAGAAGCCAGTTGAGTATATATCAGTTCCAACAGGCAGATAGAAATCTTTTTTGAGAGCGAACATGCTTCATCAGAATTGTTACTGTTTTTTTCTATTTTCTCTGATGCATAGATGTAAGAAATAGGCGATACCATATAAAAAGAAAATAATATTAAAAAAAGCAGCCGCAGGATAAATCGCTTAATTACCATGACAAAATTAATATATCACAAGCTATTTATTAATGACAAGGCTTCTGATTTTAAGGGGCGATATTCTGAAGCTGTTGTTTATAATGTGCAGACTATAAAACCAAACCAGAGGAACATTAAATCTCCCCTTTGAAATAATCCAATGCCTTCACCATATTTTTTCTTTCACCGGTAAATAATATTATATCTCCTCCCCTGAACATAAAATCAGGCGCAGGATTTGTAAAAACCTCTGGGCCTCTCCTCATGGCTATAATTGTGACCCCTGTTTTTTTCCTTACCTGAAGCTCGGCTATGCTCTTGCCCACAAGATGCAAATTTTCTGAGATTCTAAACCCCTCTATTTCTATATCCGGAAGCCATTCACATTTCTCAAAGAGATGTCTTTTGGGTAATTCCATGCCTCTTAAGGCGGTATAACTGCCGCTTCTGATTTTATCTATCATGTCCATAATCACATTCCTCGGGAAATTATACCTGTGCAATACACGCGAGAATATCTCTATGGATGTCTCAAATTCTTCAGGTATCACCTCATCGGCTCCAAGTTCCCTGAGTTCATCCATTTCCACAAGGTATCTTGTCCTTACAATGATATAAATATCAGAATTTTCATGCCTTGCAATCGATACTATTCTTCTTGTGGAGACAGGATCCGATATTGCAACAACAAGCAGTCTTGCCTTATCCATGCCAATCTTATGGAGTATCTCCTTGCTCGTGCCGTCCCCGTAGTATATCGGCTCTCCCCTCTTCTTCATCTCACGCACTGTATCGCTGTTCATCTCAAGCACAACATAAGGTATGTCTGCCTCTTTCAGTACTTTTGCGAGATTTCTTCCATTAAGGCCAAAACCGATAATTATCACATGATCGTGTCTCCGCTTCGGGAATCCTTCTCCTTCAGAAACTCTCGTGAGACTGGTCATCCTTTTTAAAAGATGCCTTGATGTTATCCATGCTGACACTGACGGCGCAGACTTTAGGATAAAAGGCGCCATTATCATTGTTACAACAGACGAGGAGAGAAACACCTGATAAAAATCCTCTGTTATAAGTCCTGAGGCCTTTCCTGCAACAGCAAGCACAAAAGAAAATTCTCCTATATGGGCAAGCCCAAGCCCTGCGGTAAGAGAGCTTCTCAAAGGACTTCCTATTGCAAGGGCAGAGATTATGCCTGTAGCTATCTTAAGCCCGAATATCGCCATAACAGTAAGTGCTATCTTGAGGCAGTTATCGGACATATGGCCTATATTCATTAACATCCCGATGGAAACAAAGAACAAGCCTATAAAGCTGTCCTTGAACGGCAATATATCCGAGGTCGCCTGATGCGCATATTCTGATTCTGATATTATCAGTCCTGCCAAAAATGCGCCGAGCGCAAGAGAAAGTCCGAATTTTGAAGTTAGAAAAGCAATGCCAAAACAGAGAAGTATTATTGTTGTTATGAACAGTTCACGGCTTCTTGTGCGCACAACCTGATGCAATAAAACCGGCACTACCCATCTTGAGCTTAACAGCACAACTGCAATAATCAGACCTGCCTTCCCCATCTTTATTGATATGTCTGCTATGTTTATTCCCTCTCCTGACAGTGAAGGGATAAGAAGCATAAGAGGCACAACACAGAGGTCCTGAAAAATCAATATGCCCACCATTATGCGTCCATGCGGCGAGTCTGTCTCTCCCCTGTCAGCGAGCATCTTCAAAACAATTGCAGTGCTGCTGAGTGCGATGAGAAACCCGAAGAAAACAGATTGGTTTATATTTCCTGTTGCAAGATAAGAGGCAACAGCGGCCAATGTTATAGTAAGCAAAACCTGAATGCCCCCGCCGCCTATTACAGCCTTCTTTATTTTGGAAAGCCTTGCTATGGAAAATTCAATACCGATGGTAAAGAGCAGCAGCACAACGCCTATTTCCGCAAGCACTTCAACGAAATGTGTATCTCTGACCAATCCTACGCCGTAAGGGCCGATAATTGTCCCTGCAATAAGAAATCCCACAATGGATGGTATCTTCAATCTGTGCAGCAGAAATACCACCAATGCGGATACACCCAAAACTATAACCAGAGATTTTAAGAATGCAAGTTCCATAGGTTTTATCGTAGCATAAAATATGCTTTACTTCATTTCGGTATTGTTGGGCGCGATGGGTTCTTACCTGAGATGCCCGAATTGCAAAAAACTCCAGCGTTTCAAGGGCAAAAAGAAAGGCGATACGACAACCTGTAAAAATTGCGGGCATGAGTTTGTGCTTAAATAAATGTTATCTTCTTATTGCTGCATTATGCTGTGCCTGTTTTTCAGAGCTTAGTCCCTGAGCAAACAATTACCGCTGTGCAGATTAGGAATCCGAGACAGAGAAACATATATCTCCTTCCTGAAAACTCAAGTCATTTTTTCTTAAACTTCTTTAGCCCCTTGGCTATTCCGCCTATGATGCTCTTGTCGCGCAGTTGAACATCTACGTTGACAATATCTTCCATTATCTTCCCCCTGCCGACACCAATGGAAGAAGATTTTTTTATAAATGTTTTATATCGTCCTTATCTTCCCCTTTTAATAGTTTCTTCTCAAGATATTTCTTTGCCAAGTTTCTCCCGCCAAGTCCAAAAGCAATGGCAAGGGCAAGGACTATGCCGCCAAATATAATAGCAAAGGCGATTATTATTGTCTCTTTACCAATCCCGAGTTGTTCTAACGCCATCGTGGCTGCAAGGAGGAATATTGTCAGCTTTACAAATTTCCCCATTAGGCCGGAGGCCTTGAATCCTGCATTCACAGAAGCGATAAGGGCGGCGCGGCCGAGGAAATTACTAAGAAAATAGCCGAAGAAAAGAATAACTGCGGCCACAAAAACATTCGGCAGATACAGGAGAAATCTCTCAAGTATCTGCCCTATCGCAGGCACCTCAAGCGAATAAAGAGACAGAATAGAAAAACTGATTATTGTCAGCCAGCCGATTATCCTTGAAAGAATCAGAGAAACAGTTTCCCTTATCCCTCCTTTTTGTATTATCTCAACCACCCCTGATCTCTCCGAAAACTTGTCAAGCTTAATCGTGCGGAAAAGTCTCAAGGAAACAGCTCTTAGTATGAAGCCGAGGACAATTCCGAGAGTAAATATCAGGATTGCGCTGAGAAAATCCGGCAGGAATTGCAATACCTTCTCAAAAAATCTCTCGAACGGCTCAATTATCACCCTCTGTAGAAAGTTATTCATATCTGCCTCCTTTGACTAATTCCAATTTGTTACTAAAAATCTTTTCTCCTTTTCAAAACACACACATAATCTATCTATTTTTTCTTCAACATCAGATGCGCTGCTTTCCAAAGTCTCTATAACAAATGATGCTGTTTTCCCAATATACAGAGGGGTCAGAGATTTTAAAAGATGTTCCTTATTTATTATCTTTTTGTGCGCTGCAACAGCAAAGCTGTAAATAATCTCAACCCATACCTCATCAGGAATATGGAAATTTTCTCTCGGTAACGAATCTATCTCGCACAAAAAAACTCTAATCCCTTCTGAAAGAAACTCCTTCCATATCCCCATCAGTTCTTTAACTCCAAGCCTGAATCTGTCAAGCATCCTGTCTAAATTGACATTGACAGGCTCAAGTCCTACGGCATATTGAAAGCCGTATGTTGGCTCCGGCTCAGAGCCTTCTATATTTTTCCAGGCATCAAAGTATGTATCCATAAGTTCAAATGTCGCTCCGACCACCTGATGAAGCATAGCGCTCAAGTCTGCTCCCGGGTCTTTGGCGTCATGTATCTTTGCGCCAAGGAAGGCCTGGCAAATTTTAAATTTATTTGCCATAGCAGTAGTTGTCATCCAGATGTCTATCCCATATCTCGCCACATCTGTCTCCCATACATCTTTGGTCAGATAGAACCTTGCCAGTTTTCCTGAAAAACCGAAATCGCCGCCGATAGGCTGTCTGATTCTCTTGCCGTATAATGCACGGGTTAAAGGATAGATAACGCTGTTGGTTATTGTGCCGTCATATTTATGCCTGTGATAAAGCGGCGCAACATAATCAAACCCGCCTTCCACAACAGGTTTTATAAGAAGCTCTATCCACTCAGGGGTAATGCTTCTCAAATCTGAATCCACCACAGCGCAGACCTTTGCATCAAGGGCTGAAGCTATCTCAAATATCGTCCTGAATGCGCTCCCTTTTCCTGGAATGCCGTGATAGGGCGTTGTTATTTTAAAAGACGGGGTTGTCCTGTGATTGATAAGGATAGTCTGATAACTTTCTATCCCCGCATTTTGAACTGTTTCTGCTGTGCCGTCTGTGGAACCTCCGTCTGAATTTACGAGCACGCATTTTTTATCAGGAAAATACTTCGCAAAACCAGCCTGCACTGCCTTTACTACATGTCCTATTGTTCGGGCATTATTGTAGCTCGGTATTCCGACAAGAATATCGGTCTTCTTTATGTCAGCCAGCTTTTTCTGAATCTCTTTTCTGAGATTTATGGTGTCCATTAATATGATTAAGCTGAGCTACCTGTCTTTAAATTTATTCTGACAACGAACCGTTCTGAAAGGGCTAATATAATATTAAAAATAATAACCAAAACTGAAATTATATAAAGAACATCTTCATGTCTTATCGCTGTCTGTTTTGGGACCAGATGATAAAAGGCAAGTGAAATTATAGAAGGAATAACAAAAACTAACCATCGTGCTCTATTTAGGGCAGATACTATTAGCCTCTTTATGAGTTTTTCCTCAAAATAGAAAAACTCCCATTTCCATATATCATCACTAATTAATAATCTTATCACGTTAGGTCGGATACCATTGTGAATATAGTTCCCAATTTTCATAATAATAATGGCTTCTCTTAAAAAAAGTATTCCAAGAATACTAAAAAAAATTGGGGCGACAAGGAATACTATCGCAATGTTTGGGTTATCTTTAGAAAATCCCATTGCTGTAGTTATAGCACCTAAAAAAGCCATTGCATAATTAGTATATAAATGCTGGCTATTAGCACGCCTTTCAATTTCAGCTCGCATTGCCTGATATTCGGCGAGATGTGCCTGCATGGTCAATTGATCTTTGGTATCCATAAACCCTCCTCTAATATTCTTGAGTATTTCAGCATAACTTTTTCTCTAAGATATTCTTAAAGCTTTAGGGCACTCCTTCCAATAAATACAAAAATTGGAAAATTAGATGAAAAATCCGTTACGACTTTTCTAATGCTATCATCAAACTCTTCTGTCCATCGTTCAGTATCCAAGCAGAAAACCGCAATGACCCTGAGCCTATCATCCTCAAGGATGTTGAGGCTTTCTATTGCCCTTTTTAAGAGAGAAATTCCCTCCGAAGCAGGAATCTCATCGGGTTTGTTGAGTTTTAGATAAACCGGGATAATTAAAACCTTTTGAAACCTGCATTCTTTATTCATGGCTTAACTTGTGATTTTTTCTCTGCTATAAATACACCAACAGTCATTAAGACATTGGTTATGATAATGATTCCGAATGTATAATCAATGAAATTCTCAGACCCCTTGATATTTGCTGAAACAGGCAGGGTTGCAAGGACGGCAGACGCCAGACCACGCGGCATCATTGTCAACAATATAAATTTATCCTCTTTTTTTTCATGAAATACCATGCCTGTTATTGCAACGCTTATGTATCTTATTAAGATGATGATGGCTGCTATTGAGAAGATGAAGGCCAGAAACTGGAGATTCATGGATGTGAAAGTCAGCATCATCCCCATGTAAACAAAAAAGAATGTCCTTATAAAAAATGTAACCTCTCCATGAAAAAACTTAATGGTTTCATCAATAAGTGTATTTACTTTCAGTTTAAGGAGCTTTGACAGGTCATTGGTATTGCCGAGTATAATGCCGAAGAGCAAAATCGCTATCGGCCCGCTCCCCCCAAAAAAATCTACCACAGCAAATATGATCAGCATTGCAGCGAGTGTGGTCATATAAGAATATCTACGTCCCCTGAAGAAGTCCAGCACTTTCAGCCAGAGCAGTCCTGCTGCCGTACCGGAAACAAGGGCAATGGAAAATGAACTGGCAACTGCCCTGAATGGTGCCTGTATCCCTATCTTTTCGAATTTTACAAATTCAATCAAAGAGATGGTAAAGACTACTGCCAGAACATCGCTCAATGCCGACTCTATCGAAAGAAGCGTTTTGATTCCTTCTTTTAAAGACATTTTATTGATTATCGGGATGACAATTGCTGCACTCGTACAGCCAAGAATTGTGCCGAGCAGCAGACTTCTTACAATCTCCCAACCCTGAACAAAATACAAGAAAACCGCGATAGCAATGCTGGAAAGAAAAAAAGATATAAGGACAAGAAGACTTGCAGTCCCAAATTCCTTTATCAGCCTGTCAATGTCAATATCCATACCGCCTTCAAAGAGTATTACCATAAGGGCAAACATGCCGAAATATTCTGCAAAATGCGTTAGAGTTGATGGTTCAACAAGCTTGAGTACAGGGCCAAGAAATACGCCTATACTTAAAAGCACCAGTACATCAGGAATGCGAGTTCTCTCAAATGCAAGCCCACCCATAAAACCAATGAGGATTATTGAACCGGCAATAAGAAAAACTAAAGATACTTCCATCAGTTTTTCCTTAACAACTTGCCCATTTCTCTGCGAGACAGTGATATCTTTTCTTTTGCATTGATTTCCGCAATCAACACCTTTAGTTCATCGAATGCATATTTTATTTTTCGTGCCTTCAGTTGATTCTCGATGTCTGCCAGCTCCGTTTCCCATTTTTGGATCATTTCCTGAAGCTTTTTACCCCTTTGCGCATCCCCCCTCTTAAACATTTTTGGTGCCATTGATTTCATCTCATCAATTTTCCCTTGAACATCCTCTATCGTCCGTTCAGCTTCGGTCTTTAGCGTTAGTTTATTGGATTCAGCCAGTGAAATTGCTTGGTGGGCAAGCTGAGGTACTTCTTTTGCAACTGTTCTTGCATCTTCGTATCTTTTTGCGCTTACAAGTTCTTTTGCCTTCTTGTACGTTTCCTCAATCTTATTGTAAATATCCAGGGCATAAATATCAGCTTCCTTTTGTTTTGCCTGCTCCAGAGCCTTTTCCGCTTTTATCATTTCTTCAGTCGGCGGCTTGGAACAACCAAAAATGAACACCTGTATAATCAGAGTTACTAACAAAACTTTGAAATAAGCTGTCTTCATCAGTTTCTCCATCAAATTATCTAATCAGTGGTTGAAGCTGTTTCAGAAGCTTTTAACTTTTTAGCAAGCTGTTTAAATTTTCCGGAAAACATGACAAGCCACGCTATCAAAATACCGCTGAACACAGAAAGAAATATGACTATCGCAAGAGACGCCTCGAACTTCCATAAGAGAAAAGAAACTGCAACAGGAGAAGCATTCTGCACTGAAAAAATTGTCACAACTGCAATTATTATCAACAAAAGCACTGCTATCATCTTATCTCAATCACCCCCTTTTTCAGCAGATTGCTTACTTTATGCGTTTTTTTGATAACGCCTGTGTTTTCTTTTCAAGCCTTGCTATCTGAGCTTCAAGTTTCTTAATACGACCTACAATCAGTTTTACGGTTGTGTCATTCATGGGGTTAGTGGTCTTTAAACTTAATCCATACACCTTACCGCCAAGTTCTGCCATCCAGTCGTGAACTTTCCCCTTAAGTTCAAATATCATGTATTGTCTCTTTGCCTCCTCTGTCAGTTCCTCTGCCTTTTCCTTCACAGCAGCGGTGCCTTTCCTGACTGCCTTCACCCCCTTTTTAATGCCCAGTTGCATCTCGCCTCTGATCTTCTCCCAATCAATATCTTCAATCCCCTTCTTCAAATCCTTTTTTACCTTTTCCCAAAAATTCATTTCACCCTCCTACTAAGAATTTCTTGTTGACGGAAATATACTCTGCCGATTAAATCCTCTTATCTCAATTATAACACTGGTTTTATTTATTATCCTCTTCTACTGCTTCTTTTATCTTAATGAGGATATCAGGAATTGCTGATGTTGCCCTATCCCAACTTGTAATCAATGGCGCCCCTATTGGATTTCCCATTATTGTCTCCGCTGCCTTTTTTATTCCTTTTGTAAAGGTCTCAACTGCAAGGCTTTCCTCATGC
>Ga0210033_1002540_pt1 | contig 15470 bp, 10 predicted proteins | sample CryGeymeta201501_FD_185465 | JGI IMG/M metagenome (GOLD analysis project Ga0210033, IMG submission 185465) | Groundwater microbial communities from Crystal Geyser aquifers in Utah, USA - Crystal Geyser metaG 2015-01 (SPAdes) (version 2) | ecosystem: Environmental > Aquatic > Deep subsurface >... | reverse complement strand
TCGGCAGGCATGGAATGGGCATCTCGTCTGGCAGGGGAAGATGGGAATATAGTCAAAACCGACCAGTTGGTCAATATCTTCTCGGGACCTTTTTCAATGGCTTGGGCAAAGGTCATCCGCACGCGAAGGGCGAACTCGTCCTGACAAACGACCTCTGACCACCGTGGCCCCCGACCCAAGCAGCCATGACTCTCACTTCTGACTGGCACATTCACTCCCGTAACTCGTGCGACGAGGCCTGCATGACCGTCCGCGATCTGGTCCGGCATGCCCACGAGAAGGGCATCGCGGACTTCGGCCTGACAGACCACCTGCACACCCCATACAACCTCCCCGAGGTTGCCCGCTCCCGCGCCGAGTACGCGCAGGTCGGGCCATCGCCGCGCTTTCACTTCGGCGTCGAGGCGAGTTGCGTCTCGCAGTGGGAGATCGACGAGGTCGCCACCGGCAAGCACCCGCGGCCGGTCTATGGACTGCGCACGGGGGGCCCTCCGGGCGCGTCGCTGGCGCTCGGTCTGACGGAGGCGGACGTCCGGACCTACGGGATCGAGTATGTTGTCGGCGGGACGCATTGGCCCATGTATGTTCCCTTCGAGCGCGACGCCCTCATCGCCGAGTTCCACCGGCAAAACCTGTTCCTCGCGACGCACCCGCTGGTAGACATCGTCGCCCATCCGTGGTGGTGGCACGGCCATTGGCAGGACGCGGAGGGCAACTACCCAGACGAGCCGTGGGTGGGCGATTTCGGCAGGATTCCTCGGTCCATGCACGACGAGTTCGCCGCGGCGGCGATTGCGCACGACACGGTGGTCGAGATCAACCTCAGCGCGATGCTGCTCAACCCGCATTACCCCGACTCCTTCGTGCGGCAGTACCTGGACTACCTCGCCATGCTCAAGTCGCGCGGCGTCAAGCTCTCCCTCGCGTCGGATTGCCACTCGGCGCACTATGAGATCGACTTCGAGACCGGCGCGCAGAGGCTGGGTACCGTTGGCATCGACGACGCCGAGCTGTGGCGACTGCCTCCTCGTGGGGGCGAACGCGCATGACGCAGCCCGGCGCCGACGAAGTCTACGAGCAGCTTGCGGCCGCCCTGGACGGGCTCCCCAACGGGTTCCCTCGGACGCCGTCAAACGTCGAAATCCCGCTTCTCCGCAGGATCTTCTCTCCGGCTGAAGCTTCACTGGCCGCTTGTCTGACTGGCAACCGCGAGTCGGTTGAGACCCTCGCCGGCCGAGCCTGGATCCCGGCTGCGGGGCTCCGCAAGCGACTGTTGGCGATGGCAAAGCGGGGGCTCGTGTGGTTCGACAAGGAGGCGGGGGAACCGCGGTTCCGGTTGGCGCCGTTCGTGGTCGGTATCTACGAAGCGCAGCTTGAGAACATGGACCACGAACTGGCGCACCTGTTCGAGCACTAAACGCTCGACGGCGGGGCGGCAGGGATCATGGGGCCGGAACCGGCCGTGCATCGAGTGGTGCCAAGTGAGCGCAATTGCTGAGCAAGACGGGGTGGCAGTGGTCTGCCGAGAGAGGTGTCTGGGCTGCGGCCTCTGCGTGACCGCATGTCCTACCGGTGCGGTGACGCTCCAGCCCATTCCGGCTGCGGACGCCCTGCCCCCGCCGGCTGACTTCGCCGCCTGGGAACGGGAGCGGCTGCGGAACCGGGGCATACCCGATTGACCCGATCACGAGCCGCCCGAACGACCTCGCCTCGCCTGCCGGGAAAGGACGCCAGATGAACAACCAACTCTCCCCCGAGGTCCAGATGCAGTTCATGCGCCCCGGCCAACTGGAGGCTGCCGCCCGCGCGTTCCCGGTTGTGTATGTGCCGTTCGGTCTCATCGAGTGGCACGGCAGGCATCTGCCCCTGGGCAACGACGCCCTGAAGGCCCACGGCATCCTCGTGAAGTGTGCCGAAGAGTTTGGCGGCGTGGTCTACCCGCCTGTGTACTTCCACGCCGGGTTTGACTCGGCCCACCTCGAGCCGGTTCTCACCGAGTTGTTCCAACGGCTCAGGCGGACGGGCTTTCGCGTGATCGTCGGGGTCTCCGGGCACAACATCCAGGAGCAGCTCGAGATGGTCGAGCGAGCGCTGGCACCGGTCCTCGCAGAGGGTGCGGTTGCCGGCATCGGTCTGTGGGAGATAACGCTCAGCCACGGCGAGGAATCCAACAGCGACCACGCCGCCAAGTGGGAGACGTCGAACATGATGTTCTTCTATCCGGAGCTGGTGGACATGGAGGAACTGGGCACGGGGCCGCTCAACCTCGACATGAAGCCGCCTGCGGGGATCGGTGGTCTGGACCCTCGCGAGCATGCCTCCGTCGAGGTGGGTGCCCGCAATGTCGAGTTAGCGGCAGCCGCGATCGGGCGGAAGGCACGGGAGTTGCTGGAGTCGCTGCCCGAGGGAGGCCGGCGCTTTGGTCTGGGAGCCATTGAACCGGGGCAGTGGTGGCTGGTGTGACTGTTGCAGACTCGGAAACGACCGAGCGCGCGGCTCTGTCACAATAGACTCAATCCACAACGCCTCAAGGATGGGTTCCTCGGGTGGCCCACTGGCACCCGAGCCTGCTGCCCAAAGTGATTGGATGTCCAGTATGAAAGTGCTCTTTGGCTTGCTGATCGGTCTGAACCTCCTCTTCTGCACGGGCGTACTTGCCGACCCGCCCTACTATGTCCGGAAGGACACCTGGCAGGAGACGTTGCTCGCGTCCCGTGAGGCGCTCGTGAAGCACGAGGCGGACGAGGCGAATCGCCCAAAGCCAGCCGACGACTCGGGACTGCAGTTCGGGCCGTGGTACCAGGTCGGGCCGTTTGTGGCGAAGAAGAACGCGTTCGAGGAAGTCTTCCCGCCCGAGGAGAAGATCGACCTCGCCGGGAGCTACGCCGACGGCAAGCTCAAGTGGGCGCAGCACTCCGAGTATGCGGATGGCATCGTGACGATGTTGTCGGCGCCCAGCCAAGCGGCGACTTACCTCTATCGGGTTCTCACCGCTGCGAAGCCGGGCGCGATCACGGGCTACTTTGGCAGCGACGACGGCCTGACCGTCTGGTTCAACGGAGAGAAGATCATCGCCAATGACGTACCCCGTGGGCCGGGACCGAATCAGGATACGGCGCCGCTCAAGCTGAAGCAGGGCGAGAACCGGCTGTTGCTGAAAATCAACAACCACTCGGGCGGTCACGGGTTCTACTTCTCCACCTCCGACAAGCCGGTTCAGGTTGACCCCAGAGCCCACGACCGCGCGGAGCTGTGGGACCTTGTACGGCGCGACTTCACCAGCTCGGAAGCCCGGCAGCAGTTGGCGTGGGAAGCAGGAGACGGCCTCTGGACCGACGACTGGCAGGCGGGTGACTTCGGCGCCTTGGCGAAGCGATACGCGGACCGGGTGCGGATTGCTTCACTCGCAGAGAACGCAAGCCGACTTGTGCCCGCGGCGAAGGACTCGCAGGGCCTGAGGGCAGTGCAGGTGGTGTATCACCGCGCTCGCCGGCTGGACGAAGCCGCCGTGCGGCTGGCCGACGTGAACGCCGAGGCGCTCCGCCGGGCGGTAACCGACTTGACCGACTCCTTCCCCGACAAGTACCTCCGCGGGCCGGACTACCTCACCCGGTTGGGGGCACTCGAGAACCAGCGCACGGAGGTCCTCGCGACCGTCCGAAGTGGCGACGATGCCGCGGTCGGCCGCGCGGAACAGCTTGCTGCCGAGCTCGAGAAGCTGCGCCTGGAAGCGTTGCTCGCCAACCCGCTACTCGGCTTCGACAAGGTGCTGGTGGTCAAGCGCAGTGCAGGGAACCTCGGGCTGCCGGCCAACTGGCAGGGCAACTCAAGCATTGGGAAGGCCGGTTACGACAACGAACTCGCTGTCTTCTCCATCCTCCACCCGGACGCCCCGCTGCAGACAGTCTTCCGCCCCGACGGCGGGAAGTTTGTCGGCGACCTCGACCTGCACTTCGGCGCGGAGAAGGTGCTCTTCTCGATGCCGGGCGACAACGGGAGCTGGCACGTCTTCGAGGTTGGCGTGGACGGTCAAGGGTTGCGGCAAGTGAGCATTGGGGACCAGAACGACGTGGACTGCTTCGATCCCTGCTACCTGCCCAATGGCCGGATCGCGTTCTGCTCCACTGCCTGCTACCAGGGCGTTCCCTGTGTCGGCGGCGGCGATGCCGTGTCGCTGCTGTACGACATGGACGCCAACGGCAAGGATGTCCGCCAGCTCACCTTCGACCAGGACCACAGTTGGGACCCATTCGTGCTGAACAACGGCAAGGTGCTCTACGGACGCTGGGAATACAGCGACACGCCCCACTACTTCAGCCGGCTGCTCATGTCGATGAACCCCGACGGCACCGAGCAGACGAACTACTACGGCAGCAACTCCTACTGGCCCAATTCGCTGTTCTACCCCCGGCCCGTGCCGAACGACCCGACCAAGTTTGTCGGCATCGTCTCCGGGCACCACGGAGTCCGGCGGGTTGGCGAACTGGTCCTGTTCGATCCGTCGCTTGGCCGACAAGAAGCAGCGGGCGCGGTCCAGCACATCCCCGGGTACGGCAAGCCTGTTGAGCCGATCATCCAGGACCAACTGGTGGACGCCTCGTCGCCGAAGTTCCTGCACCCGTGGCCGCTAAGCGACAAGTACTTCCTCGTCTCGTGCCAGCGGACGCCCGATTCACCGTGGGGGCTCTACTTGGTCGACGTGTTCGACAACATGGTACCGCTCCGGTTCGAGCAAGGCTACGCGCTACTCGAACCCACCCCCCTCCGGAAGCGGGCTGCGCCGCCAGTCATCAAGGACAAAGTGAAGCCGGGTCAGAAGGACGCCCTCGTCTACCTGGAAGACGTCTACGCCGGTCCCGGCCTGAACGGCGTCCCAAAGGGCTCAGTGAAGGCGCTTCGGGTGTTTGCGTTCCACTTCGCTTACCGCAACATGGGCGGGCACATCAACGTCGGCATCGACGGCCCGTGGGACGTGCATCGGATCCTGGGCACGGTCCCGGTGAACCCCGATGGCTCTGCCCTGTTCCGTGTCCCGGCGAAGACGCCCATTGCCGTCCAACCATTGGACGCCGAAGGCAAGGCGATGCAGGTTATGCGAAGCTGGATGACCGCCATGCCCGGTGAGACCCTCTCATGCGTCGGCTGCCACGAATCGCAGAACAGCGTGCCCCACGTGCGCAAGGCGTCGGCCGCGCTGGGTGACGCGGTGGACATAACGCCTTGGTACGGCCCGCCGCGCGGCTTCAGCTTCGAGCGCGAGGTGCAGCCCGTCCTCGACGCGTACTGCGTGGACTGCCATGTAGACGCTGCGAAGGCCGCGAGCAACACTGCGCCCGACCTCCGCGGCAAAGCAGACCGGCCCGAATACAAAGGCGCCTTCACCCCGTCGTACGAAGTGCTTCACCGTTACGTCCGCCGACCGGGCCCGGAGAGCGACTACCACCTCCTGCCGCCAATGGAGTACCACGCCGATACCAGTGAACTGGTGCAGATGCTGCAGAAGGGGCACCACGGGGTGATCCTGAACCACGAAGCCTGGGACAGGCTGATCACCTGGATCGACCTGAACGTGCCTTGTCTGGGCACGTGGCACGAAGAGCGCCCGATCCCGAACAACGGCGACGAACGCCGCCGGACACTTGAGCTTCTGTATGCCAACCTCGACAGCAACCCGGAAGCCATCCCGGAAGTGAAGAGTGCGCTGGAAGGCGCATCCATGGGACCGCTGGGCGCCAGAGGTCCCAGAGGTCCCATCAGACCGGCCAGCCCCACCCCCGCGGCCGCGCGCCTGGACCAAGCTGCGCAGGGACAGCCGCGCACCCGCACGGTCGACCTCGGCAATGGGCTCTCGCTCCAACTCACGCTCGTCCCAGCCGGCGAGTTTGCCATGGGCGAGGCGAACGGAGGCCCTGACGAACAGCCCCTGACGCGCGTTCGCCTCGAGAAGCCCTTCTGGCTGGGGACGCTCGAAGTGACCAATGAGCAGTACGCGCTCTTCGACCCCGCCCACGACAGCCGCTTCGTCAGCCAAACGAACAAAGACCAGAACACGCGCGGCTGGCCGATCAACGGGCCGAAGCAGCCGGTGGTGCGCGTCTCCTGGCAGCAGGCAATCGCGTTCTGTCGGTGGCTGTCAGCGAAGACGGGGCAGCGGTTCACTTTGCCGACGGAGGCCCAATGGGAGTACGCTTGCCGCGCCGGCTCGGAGACGCCGCTCTCCTACGGCGACCTCGACACCGACTTCTCCCCCTTCGCCAACCTCGCCGACGCCTCCCTGCGCCAATACGCCCGCGCCAACTCCCCCGATTGGGCGCCCAAGGATGCCCGGTTCAACGATGGCGGCTTCGTCACCCGCGACGTTGGTAGCTACCGGCCCAACGCGTGGGGGCTCCACGACATGCACGGCAACGCTGCCGAGTGGACCGGAACTACGTACCAGCCCTACCCCTACCGAACCGACGCTGGCCGCGACTCCGGCTCCGGAACCGGTCGCAAGGTGGTCCGCGGCGGCTCCTGGTTCGATCGCCCGTCGCGTTGCCGCTCGGCGTTTCGGTTGAGCTACCCGGCGTGGGAGGGCGTGTACAACGTTGGATTCCGGGTGGTGTGCGAGTCTTCTGTTGACGCGGCGGTGCAGGTGGCGAAGAACCCGAACTGAGGGCTCGCCGCGGCGGTAGCCGGGCGGGCAACGCGTTGGCCGTCACCCCTCCCCCTGCCTCAGCTTCTCTCGGACGCACGCCAGCACCTCTTCGGGGTGCGTCGCCGGCGTCACATTCTCGTAGATCTTGCGGATGAGGCCCTGCTTGTCGATGACGAACGTCTTCCGCTGGGCGAGGGTGCCCGTGGTCGAGAGAACGCCAAACGCCTTGGTTGCCTTCAGGTCGGGGTCGGCGAACAGCGGGTGGTTCAGCTTCTCCTTCTGACTGAAGGCGGTCTGAGCGTCCAGCGTGTCTGTGCTGATCCCGATCACGACGGTGTCCAGTTGAGCAAACTGCTCAAAGCGGTCGCGAAAACCGCATGCTTCCACCGTTCACCCACCCGTCATGGCTTTGGGGTAGAAGTAGAGCACCACGTTCTTCTTCCCTTTGCGGTCCGCCAGCGGAAGCGTCTTGGCGCCCTTCCGTTCCGGGAGGACGGTCTCGATCTGTGTGACCTGCAACTCGACCCCGGGCGCCGGGTCGCCTTCCTTGACTTTGACCTTCGAGTCGTCCCCTTCCGCCCACGCAATAGTGACGCAAGCGACGGCGGAGGCGAGAGTCACGGCGAATGTATGTCGGCAGATCCATCGGCCCCTCATGGTGCGGCTCCTCTTCGTGGCGGGACGCGCCCTGCTCCTCAGTGTGGCGCTGGCTCGCGGTTTGGGAAACGGCTCGCGCGACGTCGGGGTTGACACGGGACCACAATACAGCCATGATCGGCTGGCGCCCTCCGCTGGGCGGTGATCCCGGCGAATCTGCCGACCTGACGGCAGTTCGGACAGCAAGGAACCCGACACCGTGCCCAAACTCTCTGTGGCAACTCGTCTCGGCATCGTCCTACTCGTCGCGGTCACTGGACCGCTCTCCGCCGACCCGCCGGTCACCTGCGGACGCGCGTTCTGGTGCGTGCCAATGGTCGGGCAGGCGCCGCGGCCGGAGGCGCTGCTATCGACTGACGGGTGGCCGGAGGCCTCGGCGTTCACGGGCTTCGGCACCCTCCACAGCGGGCAGCTCAGTCGCAGCCAGCCTGTGTTCTGGGTCGCCCGTGTGGCTGGCAGCCTGGTAGTTGGTTGGCAGGTGCCGAAGCTGGAGGCGCGGCCACTGGTCAAGCAGGTGACCGGCCGCGACGGGGCGCTGTGGAACGACGACTGCGTGGAGGTCTTCCTCGATCCCCGTCACACGCACAGCGACTACTTGCAGTTCATGGTCAACACCAACGGTGCGCGCACCGATGCCCGCGGTCGGGACAGGGCGTGGGACGGTGAGTGGACCGCGCGAACGGCTGAGAACGACGCCGCCTGGGCGGGAGTGGCGACAATCCCGTTGGCGACGCTGGGCGCTGACGCGCCGGAGGACGGCGCCGTTTGGGCCGCTAACTTCTGTGTGGACCGCAGCGCGAAACAGCGACCGTCGGACGGCTGGGAGCAGGAGGACGCCAACCTGACGTGGAGCGAATTGGGGAGCGCGTCCACGTTCCACGTGCCGGCCCGGTTCGGGCACTTATTGTTCGGGGCGGACGACCGCGTGCAGGTAACCGTCCTGGGCGAGCCCTGGTTCCGTCACCTGCAGGTAGGCGGCGCGGGTGGGGCGCCTGTGACCTGGGAGCTGAAGGATGCTGCGGGCAAGCGGGTTCGCCACGAGCAGTCGGCCGGCGAACAGCCGTTCTCCTTCGACGCCAAGGAACTGCCCCCAGGCGACTACACCTTGGGAGTCTCGGTTGCGCGCGCCGGCCGGTTGCTGGTCCACCTGGCAGCGCAGTTCCGGGCCGTGGCGGCGTTGGACAGCGGGATGGAGACGCTGGCTCTGACTCAGGTGTTGACGGTGCAGCCGCGGCTTGCCGTGCCTAACCCGCCCGCCGCCGGTTGGGTCAAGGCGGCACTGCGGGACCCTGCCGGCAGGGCGGTGCGCGAGGGCACCCTGGCCATGACAAATGGGGCCAGTGCTCAGCCGCTGCGCTGGTCCTTTGCCGGCCTGCCCGCCGGCGACTACCGTCTCTGTCTGCAGGACTCCGCTCGGCCGGAGCTTCGGAGCGAGACGCGTTGGTCGCTCCCGCAACGGCCGGCATGGCTGGGCTCTACGGCCGGTAAGTTCGACGACAACCGCGTGCTCAAGCCGTGGACGCCCCTGCAGGTGACCAGCCGTGAGCCGCTACGCGTGGCGTGTTGGGGGCGCGAGTACGGCTTCGCCTCGTCCGGGCTGCTGGGCGAGGTGCGGGCGCTGCAGAAGGACCTGCTCTCCAAGCCGATGGCCCTTCGCGCCACCGTGCAGGGCAGACCGGTTCGGTTCCGCGCCGAGAAGCTCCGGCTGACGAAGACCACTCGCGGCGCTGTCGAGTTCAAGACGAAGCAGAGCGGCGGCGGGCTTGAGGTCTCCTGTCAAGGGCGCCTCGAGTTCGATGGCTTCGTGAAGCTGCGCCTACGCGTGACCGGCATGCCCGCCGGCCCGAGTTTGCAGCAGTTGACGCTCGACATCCCGTTCCGCCGTGAGATCGCCCGGCTCATGCACCACTACCCCAAGCCCTCGGTGTGGGTGAGCGTGGACCCGAAGCACCTCAACGCCCGGGCGGTGCCCGCCGAGGGATGGACTTCGCCTTTCCTGCATCACGTGTGGGTGGGCGACGAGGAGAAGGGGCTGCAGTGGCTCTCCGAGACGGAGGAGAACTGGCGACCTGCCGACCCGGCGCGCGCGTTGGAATTGGTCCCCGAAGGCCGCAGCAGGGTGTTGCGGCTGAACCTCATTGGCAAGCCAACCAAACTGGACCGGGCGCGGGAGTATGTCTTCGCCTTCCAGGCCAGCCCGGTGAAGCCGATGCCAAAGGACTACCGCCACTGGCACTATGCCCAGGTAGCCTCCTACGGGCTGGAGAAGCAGCGCCACAGCCCGAAAGGGGTGGAGCGGTCTGTGACCTACCCGGCCGCTGGGAACTTCGGCCCGGAGCGGGGCACGCTCGAAGTCACCGTCGCGCCCAAGTTCGACTCCACCGCACCCGACGAACTGAACCGCTGCCTATTCATGTTGCAGTGGCCGGCTGACACGCGTCCGGAGCCGGAGCGTGGCATGTGGCTCTACTGGAATCAGGACGATCGCGGCATGCGGGTGGTGTACCGCGAGGGGGGGAAGTACACCCGTATCGCCGGTCACGCCTTCGCCTGGAAGCCGGGCGAGGTCCACACAGTGGCGTGCACGTGGGGGGAAACCGCCGGGCTTTTCATGGATGGGAAGAGGTTGGCAGAACTGCCCGCCGGCCCGGTCTTCAGCTCGCCCGTGGACCTCGGCCAGGCGGTGCTCAAGCTTGGCGGCGTAGACGCCGACTTCATTGTCCGGCAGGTGCGGATCTCGGCTGTCGCTCTCCCGCCGGGAGAAATGGGGACGGGCGCTCAGTCGTTGCCCGCCGAGACGTACACGCTGCTCTTGGACCGGCTCGCTGCCGTGACGGGTTCCGCGAACCAACGTCAGAGTCGGCCGGAGAAGGTGACCGCGGGTGGCGTCGGCCGGGTGAGCGCCGCAGCCGTCCAGGTGGACGGCGGGCTCGACCTATCTCGACCTCCCTTCTCCGGTACCTTCCTGGACTATTTCCGCGACCTCGGACTCAAGTTCCTTGGCTTCCATGAGCACTGGAGCGATTGGCAGGGCTTCCCGCGCACCTCACACACGGACGAGTTGAGGTCGCTGGTCGCCGGCTGCCACGAGAAGGACCTCAAGCTCCTCCTCTATCACTCCTGGCAGCTTGCCGACACCGCGCCGGAGTACCCACTCTACTTGCGCGAGTGTGAGGTCCTCGACCCGCAGCGGTTCGTCTACACCCGCCAGCCCGCCCAGAAGGACTACCCCGTCTGCGCCCGGAGCGCGTGGGCGGACCTCATGGCCGATGGCATCCAGAAGCTCTTCCACGACTTCGCCCCGGACGGTCTCTACTCCGACGGGCTGTCCTACCCGGTGGAGTGCAGCAACGCCCTGCATGGCTGCGGCTACGTGGGCGAGGACGGCCAACGCCACGCGACCTGCTCGATCTTCCCGGTACGCGACGCGATGAAGCGCTTCCGGTGCATTCTGGAGCAGCAAGGCAAGGAGACGCTGTTCGTCTGCCACACCTCGGGCAGCGTCATGCTGCCGACGCTGGCCTTCGCTGACGCCTACTTGGATGGAGAACACCTGTGCGGTCTGCCGCGACCGACGCGCGTGCCACTGGACACGTTTCGTGCCGAATTCATGGGGCACAACTTCGGTATTCCCGCTTACTTCCTGGTGTACGACTGGCACGGCGGCATGACGACCCCCGAGGGCATGGCTGTGTCATTGCTGCACGATACCGAGCTGCCGTGGTCCTACGAGGCGATGTCTGCGGTGTGGAACGTGTGGGGTGACTTCGGCGCCGACAACGCCAAGTTCCGGGGCTACTGGGACAACGGCGACTGGCTCGCCGCCGCCCCCGCGGGCGTCGAAGTGAGCGCCTACCTGAAGCCCGGCGGCGAACGGTTGCTGGTAGCAGTCAACACGAGCGAGACGCCGGTCGAGGGCCCGCTGCGGTTGCGCGAACGCATTCTGAGCGCCCGAGACGCTTTGGGGGGCGCGCCCGTCGATGTGACGACGGACGGAGCCATTGAGGGGCGGTTTGACCCGTGGAGGCTGACGCTGTTGTGGGTGAAGGCGGGAGCGCGGTAGGCGGCGAGCGGAGCGGACGTTCGTGTGTGGCTCGTCCACGGCCAGGCGCTCAACGCCGTCCAGACCCTCCGCTGACGCGGTCGGTTGATCAAGACACTGGAGAAATGATGGCTCTGTCGTCATTCCTGCTTCCTTTTCTACGACTCTGTCGGAGTATTGCAGGCGCGCTCCGGGGTGCGGCCAACATCTTTCTGCGATGGCCTTCGGGCGGCCTGCCTCCCTCGTCGCCAAGGACGCGTCGAGGGGGTAGACTACTCGGCCGCGTCTGGGCCAGCGTCAGTTCGTCCAGGCGCGGCATGGCCATTCGGCCGGGTCCACTGGCCGGCCGCCGCGCTCTCTTCCCCGCCCGGGCATTGAGGAGTTGACCATGGATCTCTGGATCGCCGTTCTCTCCGCCTCTACGCTGGTGGTGTCAATGCCGGCGCCGGTTTGCGGTGAGCCCGCCGCTGCCGCGTCCTTGCCGCCGTTGCGCGCCCTGTGCTTCGATATCCGAGTGGTCGATGACCAGACGGGGCGCGGCGTGCCGCTGGTCGAGCTTCGGACGGTCAGCAACCTCCGGTACGTCACCGACAGCAACGGGCTCGTCGCCTTCTACGAGCCTGGGCTGATGGGCCGAACGGTGTTCTTCCACGTCAACAGCCATGGCTATGAGTTCCCAAAGGACGGGTTCGGGTACCGCGGCGTCAAGCTACAGACAAAGCCCGGCGGTAGCGCGACGCTGAAGGTCAAGCGCCTCAACATTGCTGAGCGGCTGTGCCGTGTCGTCGGCGAGGGGATCTACCGGGACAGCGTGTTGCTGGGCGAACCGGTGCCGATCCGCGAGCCGCTGCTGAACGCGCAGGTGACCGGCTCAGACAGCATCGTCAACGCCGTCTATCACGGGCGGGTGTACTGGTTTTGGGGCGACACCAACTGGCCGACGTACCCGTTGGGCAACTTCCACGTGCCGGGCGCAACTTCGCTACTGCCGAAGGACGGCGGGCTCGACCCGGCAGTCGGCGTCGACCTGACGTACTTCGTCCGACCGGACGGCTTCGCGAAAGAGACCTGTCGCATGAAAGGGGACGGCCCGACGTGGATCGACGGGTTGACCGTGTTGCGCGACGAAGTCGGCCGCGAGCGCATGTTCGCCGCCTTCGTGAAGCCCGACAAAGAGATGAAACCGCGCCGCCGCGGACTGTGCGAGTGGAACGACGAGAAGGAGGCGTTCGAGGAGATGTCCGAGATTCCCTTGGACGCGACGCCAGGACCGTCGGGGCATCCCTTCACGCACGCGGAGGATGGGGTTGAGTATGTCTACTTCGCGACGCCGTTCCCGCTCTGTCGGGTGCCGGCGACTGTGACAGCGTTTTCGGATCTGTCGGCATACGAGAGCTACACCTGCCTGAAGGAAGGCACGCTACCGGATCAGGGGGAGATTGAGCGCAGCCCCGACGGTTCCGCGCGGTTTGCGTGGAAGCATGGCACCCCGCCATGGTCGCAGGAGATCGAGAACAAGCTGCTGAAGGCCGGGAAACTGAAGCCAACGGACTGCCTGCTGCAGTTGAGGGACGCTGACGCGGGCGACATCGTTAGCGCCCACGGCGGGTCGGTCTACTGGAACGAGTTCCGCCACCGCTGGATCATGATCACCGTCCAGTCATTCGGCAAGCCGTCGTTCTTGGGCGAGGTCTGGTACACCGAAGCAGACTCGCCGGTCGGGCCGTGGGTGTCTGCGCACAAGGTCGTCACCCACGACAGGATGAGCTTCTACAACCCGAAGCAACACCCCATGTTCGACAAAGACGGTGGGCGCGCGATCTTCTTCGAGGGCACCTACGTCAACACGTTCTCGGGCAACCCCGACGAGACGCCGTTGTATAACTACAACCAGGTGCTGTACAAACTGGATCTCACCGACCCAAGGCTGGCGCTGCCGGCGCCAGGCTGACAGCGCTCCGAACGGCGCATACCCAGGAGGACATCGTGACGCGTGGCAGATTGCGGAATTGGCGCTTTGCGTTGGTTCTGCTTTGGTTGGCTGGAGCGGCGTGTGGTCAGGGGTTGCCGACCGCCCCGCCGGCTGAAGTGGGGCTGTCCCAGGAAGGGCTCGACCGCCTGACTGCCGTGATGCAGCAGCAGGTCGACAACCACAAGGTGGGAGGAGCAGTGGCGCTGATTGCGCGCCACGGCAAGGTGGCGTACCTCAAGGGCTGCGGCATGCGCGACCGCGACGCCGGTGCGCCCATGGAGACCGACACGATCTTCCGGATCGCCTCGATGAGCAAGCCAATCACCAGCGCCGCCGTCATGGTTCTGTACGACGAGGGGCGTCTCCGCCTGGACGATCCCATCTCCAAGTTCATCCCCGAGTTCAAGAACGCAAGCGTGCTGACCGAGGATGGCAGCGTCGTTCCAGCAAAGCGCGAGGTCACCCTCGAGCACTTGCTGACCCACACCTCGGGGCTCACGTACCAGTGGAACCCGTGCCTCGGTGACCGGTACAGTAAAGCAGGCATCACCCACGGATTACTCCAAGACGAGGGGACGCTCGCCACGAAGATCCCGGTCTTGGCCCGGCAGCCACTGCTGTTCCAGCCGGGCGAGAAGTGGGAGTACGGCCTGTCCATCGACGTTCTCGGCCGGGTGGTCGAAGTGGCCTCGGGGCTGCCCTTCGACGGGTTCCTACGGAAGCGGCTCTTCGAGCCGTTGCGCATGCCTGACACAGGCTTCTTCCTTGCCGAGACCCAGGTGCCCCGCTTGGCGGCGGTCTACGGGCCGGACGGGAAGGGCGGGCTGAAGCAGTATGGCGACGAGACGCTTGGGCAGGGCGCGGCGCAGGCAGTCGAAGCTCATCTTGTAGTTCGCCGAGACGAACACGGGCGAGTCGGCTGACGGACTGCCGACGGCGTACAAGCCCGGCGGGAGATCGTAGCGCATCCGCCCGCTGCCGAGGCGCGCCTTGACGGTGCCCGTTCGGTCGGCGAAGTCGAGCGTGGTCGCCACCTGGGATATCGGCCCGACGGGTGTCGCCACCTCGCCGAGGACCCAGTGCGCGGCCCGCAGCGTTGCCGCCTCCGGCAGGGTCCGTTCGTCAGCAGCACCGCAGCAACAGGGCTTCTCACTCATCGACTGAATCTCCAATCAGCGTGCGTTCCAGTGTAGCCCAACAGGTCTTTGTCCCGCGCGAAAGCGTACAGAACACACTACCTTCGCGACCTTTCGGCGAGGTCGCGTATTCCCGGCCACCACTTTTCGAGCGGTCGTTCGCTCCCGTCTCTCGATCTACAAGCATACATGGATCTGCCGCAGCCTCGTGTCGGCGCTCGATACTCCTGCGGGCAGTGTAGCAGATCGAGGGAAAGCCCGGAACAGGTTGTGCTGCACGACTTTTTTCGCGCGAGGGGCCAGATTTCGCGTTCCCAAACGTAATATATACTACGGGTGAGGCGCGCAAGCCGGCGACCGGGACGCCGAGACGCCACCCGAGTTCCGCCCGGAGGCGGCGAGTCGGAGGTGCAGTTTGGCTGTTGCAGAGAGGCGTGACAACCAAGTTCAGGAACAGGCACTCGCGGCGAACGTGCTTGGCGTCCTGCGTTCCGAGGGCTGGGGCGCGGAATCGGCGCGGGCTGCGGCGGGACGCGCACTGCTCGACCGTGCCGGGATTGCCGACGTCGACGAGTTGCTGGCGCGAGTGGAGCACCTCACCTGGACGGAACGGAAGGAACTGCGTGACTGCTTGGGTGTGAAGTCCGTGGCCGAATTGGCGAACCGGCGCCGGCGCAAGGTCCGCACCCTTGAGAAGCACCTGGAAAACGGCCGCCGGAAGCTCGGCTCCCGAACGACGGTAGAGGCAGGCCTGCTCCTGGTGCTCGCCGAGGATCTCCAGCGTCGCTCGGGCGTTGGTTCGGGGGGGGGGGGGGGGCGACTCACCGATTCCACCGACTGCCTGAGTGGCTTGCTCGTCACGCCGTCCAATGGCCGGTAGCTGATAGCCGACCGCAAACAGTGCGTAGAGTACGTATAGACTCCCAACGGCGCCTCCTGTATACTGGGTGGACTCACGGAGAGCCCAAGGAGAGAGTCGTGACGAAGCCCGCCGGCCATGGTGGCGCAAATCGACAACTGGCGCTC
>Ga0210033_1002536_pt1 | contig 15483 bp, 17 predicted proteins | sample CryGeymeta201501_FD_185465 | JGI IMG/M metagenome (GOLD analysis project Ga0210033, IMG submission 185465) | Groundwater microbial communities from Crystal Geyser aquifers in Utah, USA - Crystal Geyser metaG 2015-01 (SPAdes) (version 2) | ecosystem: Environmental > Aquatic > Deep subsurface >... | reverse complement strand
TGCTGGTTCTTTCGCCCGCCTGCGTCGTTGCACAAAGCGTCACATAGTCCGACTATGCTCCACTTTGTGCGCCTTGCAGGCGAACGAAAGTCCGGCGCAATCTGCGCAAGTTATTTCTGCGCGACGGCTTACTGTCTCCACCATGGGGTCTCCGTTGCGGGTTTTGGGTATCAATGCTGGCGGTTGATCATCACGGCAATCCCTTCAGTGACGCCATACTGGCCCGCAATTGTTTGGCAGCAGGTTTGGCCTCTTTCAGTAGCTGATTCCAATCGTCGGGCGGGTGGCCGCGCGCGAGCATCTTGCGAAACACCCGGTACGCATCGTCACCATTTTCATAGGCACGTTTCGTATCCTCATCGTTCACCCACGCCAGCACGATCACTTTGCTGGGCGCGTGGTAGCGAAAGAACAAGCGGTATTGCTGGAAAAATTTAGCCCGAAACCAGTGCTTGTAGTTGTCGCCGAGCGTGTTGCCTTGTCGGTACTCCGGCCCCGTCGGGTCTTGCGGGATGACATCGAATGCCAGTTTGGCGACCGCTGCCAGCCTCTTGTTGGCGTTCTTCTTTACGTAGCCGACGGGGTCTTTTCCCTTCAATACCTTGACCTGCCGGACGAAGGTTTCAATTTGCGCGAGAAATAAAGGGTGCGCGAAAACCGTCCAACCGTGGATGAGCAAGGGCGCGGGCTTGCTGTTACTCATTCATCGTCCGCTGACAGGGGAGTATCGAGATCGACTTCGATACCGCCGGTCAACGATTGAAGGTGTTGCACGAAGTCGGAATCGATGGCCTGCAGGCGCTCCGGATGGCTGGCGATATCGCGCGCCAGGAAACCCAGGAACTGACCGAGCACCGGGTCGTCAACTTCGGGGGCATCCACGCGCGTCAGTACGATTTCGCCGCCGGGGTGGATCGTGTAGTGGATCTTGTCGCGCTTGCCAAGCCGAAGGATGCGACGCACCGTCGCCGGCACTGTGGTCTGGTAGCGGTCGGTCAGCGTGGACTCAACTTCAAGGGTGGCAGCCATAGCGCGCTCCGATTCAAGGGATGTACAGCAGCTATGGTAATGCAATCGCCTTGCCAGGTAAATGCAACTGCATTACCTGTGAATCAAAGCTGTCCAGTCTCCGGGTCGAGTGCCGATCATGCGGGTGGTCGGTCACCGCAACACCGTGCCCGCCATTATCGCTGGGCTCGGCGGACCTGCCGTCGCGGCGATCACCGATGACGACTACAGCCAGCTTTACCTGCTCTGGCTCGGCGCCGGTCCCCCGCGTTTGCTGACGGCGAAATATTGAGCCGAAATGGCGAGCCTGAAGATGGCGCCTAAGCGCCGCGCACGCGCAGCGTCAGGCCCTTCAGGAAATTGCGCAGCAGTTGATCGCCGCAGGGGCGAAAGTTGCGGTGATCCTGTTGGCGGAACAAAGCAGAAAGTTCGGGTTTGGAAACCGGAAAACCGGCATCGTCAAAGATCTGGTGCAGGTCGGCTTCTTTCAGCTCAAAGGCGACCCGGAGTTTTTTCAGCACGACGTTGTTGTTGATGCGCGAGGGCACCGCTCGCGGCGGCTGGTCCGGGTTCGGACCGCGGCGGTGGATCACCAAACCATCGAGAAAATGCGCCAGCAGCAGATCGCTGCATTCGGCGTAGCCGTCGGCGTCGTCTTTTTTCAGGAACGCCTGCACATCGGCTTGGTTGATGGCGAAATCGGCAGCGGCCAGTTGCGTGATCGCCACCACCTTGCTGTCGCTCAGATCCAGCAGATAGCGGATGCTGCGGAGTACGTCGTTGTTGATCATGAAATCACACCGGGGGCTCAGGTTCGGGACGCATCCTAACCGGTTTTTGGCACCGCTCCGACCGATCCTTTTGTCACTGGTGCAGCGCCGCCAGCACGGTGCCATCAGCCAACGCTTGCTGCGGCAAGCGCAGGTGGCAAGGCTTTATAGGATGTGGGTGAGCGCAGCGGTTTTTGACGGCGACGGCCAGTCACCCCAACACCGACAGAGCGGGCGTGATGACCGTCCTCGCCAGTCGACGCTGGCAAGCCGTTGGGCATCGCTGCGCTCAGCCCAACCTATCGAGATCTGTTGCCCGCAGCGGCGGCTCGACACGGGCGAGTTGAACGCCGAAGCCTGGTCGGTCGGCGGACGCCGATCCCGCCGTGAGCTGACGTGGTACAAAGCGCCACCGCGCTTGCTGCTGAGCGGAGGGGATAGCGTCCTTCCGGCAACGGTTGCTGCAGCAACGCTTCACCTCACTCGAACCGGGATCGCCATGAACGTATTGCGCACCGCCGATCAGCGTTTTGCCGGTTTGCCCGGTTATCCGTATGCGCCGCACTATGTGGAAGTGCCCGGTGGCAGCGTCGCCGCGCGTTTGCGCATGCATTATCTGGACGAAGGACCGGCGACGGCGGCACCGGTGTTGTTGTTGCATGGCGAGCCGAGTTGGTCGTATCTGTATCGACGCCTGGTCGCGCCATTGGTGGCGGCGGGTCAGCGCGTGGTGGCGCCGGATCTGATCGGTTTTGGCCGCTCCGACAAGCCGACGCAGTTGGCGCACTACAGCTATCAGTCGCATATGGATTGGATGCAGGCGTTTGTGCAGGCGCTGGATTTGCGCAACATCACGCTGGTTTGCCAGGACTGGGGCGGGCTGATCGGGTTGCGGTTGTTGGCCGAAGCGCCAGAACGGTTTGCGCGGGTGGTTGCGGCCAATACGTTTTTGCCGACCGGCGATCAGCCGCCTGGCGAAGCGTTTTTGGCTTGGCGCAAGTTTTCCCAGGAGGTGCCGGTGTTTCCGGTCGGTGGCATTGTCGCGCGCGGATGCACCAAGCCGCTGACCGACGCGATTCAGGCCGCCTACGATGCGCCGTTTCCGGACGAGACTTACAAGGCCGGCGCGCGGGCGTTTCCGCTGTTGGTGCCGGTGACGCCGAACGATCCGGCGGCGGCCGCCAATCGTCGCGCCTGGCAAGTGCTCGGCACCCTCAAGCTGCCGTTTCTCACCGCCTTCAGCGACGGCGATCCGATCACCCGTGGCGCCGATGCCATCTTGCAGAAAAGGATTCCCGGCGCCGCCGGCCAGCCCCATGTCACGATTCCGGGCGGCGGCCACTTCCTGCAAGAAGACTGCGGTGAGGCGCTGGCCGCCGTGGTGGTGGATTTCATCGCGCGCAGCGCAGGCGATGCCGATCCAGCCAGTCCGGGCACCGACGCGGCGACTCGCATCGCGTCGAGTTGCTAATGGCGATTCATCGTCGGTAGTGCAGAATGCGCTTTCCGCGCGCAGTGGCCAGACGCGCATCCACTTGAGTAGTTGTCTTGAATCCTCTACCGCACCCGCCACTGCGTTGGCCGCAACGTTTCCTGATCGGTCTGACCGTGCTGACCTGGGGGTTGGTGACCTGGTTTTGCCTGCTCAGCATCGATAGCGCGATCGAGCGCAGTTTTGTCGTCACGGTATGGGTGGCAACCGCGCTGACGGTGGGCTTCTGGAGCCGCCGCGCCTGGTTTGGAATGCTGGCGGCCAGCGCTTTTTATGGTTTGATGTGGTCGGCCAGCGCGCTCAAGTTTCAGTACCTGGAAGTGCCGGCGATTGCGCCCGACCTGTACTACTTTTTCTCGCTCGACACGGTGAAGGTGATCGCCGGTTATCCCTTGCTGGCGGTCGCTTGCCTGGCCTTGCTCGGCGGGATTCCGCTCTTGCTCTGGCTGGCGTGGCGGTCCGAGCCGTCGGCCGATTGGTCGCACCATCCGGCGCCCCGGCGCCGCTGGGGACGCCGCGCTGGCGTTGGCTTTGGTCTGTTGATCTTGGCGATGAGCTTGACGCCGCAGGGCGTCTTCGGCACGGTTTACGGCAAGCCGATGTGGCTCGCGGTCAACGACCAGAGCTTTATTGCCGATTTCATTATTTCGTTTTACGACACCCAGATCCAGATTCCACCAGCCAGCGTCGCCGCCGATCCGGCGATTGACTGGACCGCGGCCAGCGCGCCCGACAGCGCTGCCGGGGCGGTGGCCGCGGCGGACCCGGCGCCATCGCCGGATATCGTTGCGGTGCTCGAAGAGAGCACCTTCGACCCAAACCAGATCGTGGTCTGCCGTAAGCAACCGTTATGCCAGCGCGCCATGTTCAAGCCCGATGCGCGCACGTTGGCGCATGGCCTGCTCGGCGTGCACAGTTTTGGTGGCGGAACCTGGACCGCTGAGTTCTCGCTGATTACCGGGCTGGTGCATACCTTGTTTGGTAACGCTGGACTGTATGCGCCTTACAACCTGGCGCCGCGCGTGCAGTTCAGTGTGGCGAAGTCATTGCGTGCGCAGGGTTACCGGGTGGTCGGCCTGTATCCGACCGGTGCCGATTTTCTTAACGGCCGCAACGCCTATCGCAACTACGGGTTCGATCAGCTTTACGATGGCATCGAACTCGGATTGCCGCATTTGGCGCGGGATCAGCAGGTGTTCGCTTTGTTTTGGAAGCTCTACCAGCAAGAAAAACAGGCGCACCCGGACCAGCCCTTGTTTTTTTTCGTGTTGACCCTGCACCAGCACGGACCGCACATGACGGCGTTGCGAAAATTGCCGGCGCCCTACAACCGTGCGCTGTTTCTGCATCGACTGGGCAAGAAAAAAGATCTGGACGACTGGCTCAATCTCAATCTTGCCAACTATTTGCAGCGCAACGCCGAATCCGATGTCGCCATGGGCGACTTGGAAAAGCGCCTGCTGGATCGCAAACAACCGACCCTGCTGCTGCATTTTGGCGACCATCAACCGTCCTTTGATGGCGCGATGATGGTGCTCGACAAGGCGCTACCAGCCGACTGGGGCGAGCATCCGCAATGGGCGACCTACTACCTGCTGAAGTCCAACATTGCCAACGCGCCGCGGTTCCACTATCCGACGCTCAACCTTGCCTACCTGGGTGGTTTGCTGATGCAGGCTGCGGGCATTCCACCCAACGCCTATTACACCGCCAACCGACGATTGCGCGAACGCTGCGACGGGCGTTACGAAGAATGCGCCGACCCGCGCTGGCTGCCGAGCTACCACGACTATATTTTTCGCCAGCTCAAAGTGCTCGGCGAAGAGTAGCTTTCACGCAGCAGAGGCGTAAGCACCGTCGATGAAAGACGCTGCGCGGGTGCGATGTCGGGCAAGGGCAGAGATCGTGAAACGACTTGATGGCACTGACCGCGAAAGCGGACCACCCAAAAACCGCGCTCCGCTTCCGGCTGAGTTGGGCATCGCTGCGCTCACCCCAACCTATGTGTTTCACGCTGACCGTAGACCAAGCCGGTGACTGCGCTGATCGCGCCGATGCCGGTTGCCGGCCGCGCTACTGAAATATTTATTCGCTTCCCGAAACCGCTTGCGGGTGCGAAACTGCGCGAATGAAAAACTTGCTGCGAGTGTGGGTCGGGATGGTGTTCGCCGCCAGCGCATTGCCGGCGTTGGCCTGGGGTCCCCATGGCCATCAACTGGTGGCAGAGATTGCCGCCCGCCAGCTTGAACCCGGGCCGCGTCTGGCGGTGGAAGGTTTGCTCGGCGACCGTGCCGATCTGGCCATGCGTGACGCCTCGACCTGGCCGGACGAGGTGCGCGAGCAACCGGATTATCGCGCCACCGGGCCGCTGCACTACGTCAATTTTCCGCGTGGGCAGTGCCACTACCGGGCGCGCCGCGACTGTCGCGAAGGGCGTTGCATCGTCGCTGCCATCAATCACTACGTCGCGCTGCTCGCCGATCGCCAGGCGAGCACGCCCACCCGCGCCGAGGCGCTGCGCTTTGTCATCCATCTGGTCGGCGACATTCACCAGCCCCTGCACGCTGCCTGGAAGGATGATCGGGGCGGCAATGACTTTCAGGTGCGTATCGGCCGCGAAGGCCGCAATCTGCATTCGTTGTGGGATGACACGCTCGCCAGGCTGGGCGGCTTGAACGTGCGCGAACACGCCGACCAATTGCTGCAATCGCCGATGCCGGGCGCGCGCCTGCAATGGAATCGGCAGGCAACGGTGGCCTGGGCCGAGGAATCCTGCCGGGCAGTGGTGCTCGGGGTTTATCCGGCGTCGGCAGACATCGACCCGGACTATCTGGCGCGGATGCGACCAATCGCCGAAGGTCGGATGGAGTTGGCCGGGCGACGTCTCGCAGTGCTGCTCAACCAAGTGTTGGCGACCGGTTCAGCGGACCGACGACCGAAGACCGACAACTGAAAACCGATAGTAGATTGCAGAACGTGGCCGGGCGCGCCCACAACTACCGCTTTCACCAGCCCATCGCCCTGTAAAAATAGTTGCAAACTGCCGCTACAGAATCGGCGCAATTGACCGAGGTCAAAGGTGCCGATGCTGCGCTCTGGCAGACTTCGCCAGTGAATTTCAACCGGAGGTGCCATGCAGAACGCAGACGGCTTTTATAACGACAAGGTGGTGCGACAGTTTGCGGTGATGACCGTGGTCTGGGGCATCGTCGGCATGCTGGTCGGGGTGATTATTGCCGCCCAGCTGTATTTTCCCTCGCTCAACTTCAATATCCCGTGGCTGAGCTTTGGCCGACTGCGGCCCTTGCACACCAACGCGGTGATCTTCGCGTTCGGCGGCTGCGGCATTTTTGCCACCAGCTACTACATCGTGCAGCGCACTTGCCATGCGCGCTTGTTCTCCGACAAGCTGGCGGCGTTTACCTTCTGGGGCTGGAATCTGGTGATCGTACTGGCCGCGATCACGCTGCCGCTGGGCATCACCCAGAGCAAGGAATACGCCGAGCTGGAATGGCCGATCGACCTGTTGATTACCGTGGTGTGGGTGGCTTACGCGGTGGTGTTCTTTGGCACCATTGCCAAACGCAAAATGCCGCACATCTTTGTCGCCAACTGGTTTTTTGCCGCCTACATCATCACCATCGCGCTGCTGCATATCTTCAATAATCTGGCGATTCCGGTGACGCTGACCAAGTCCTACAGCGTTTATTCGGGCGCGGTGGATGCCATGGTGCAGTGGTGGTACGGCCACAACGCGGTCGGCTTTTTTCTGACCGCGGCGTTCCTCGGCATGATGTATTACTTCGTGCCCAAGCAGGCCAATCGGCCGATCTACTCGTATCGCCTTTCGGTGGTGCATTTCTGGGCGCTGATTTCGATCTACATGTGGGCCGGCCCGCACCATTTGCTGTACACCGCGCTGCCGGATTGGGTGCAGTCGATCGGCATGGTGTTCTCGCTGATCCTGCTGGCGCCGAGTTGGGGCGGCATGATCAACGGCATGATGACGATGAACGGCGCCTGGGACAAACTGCGCACCGATCCGATCCTCAAGTTCATGATCGTGTCGCTGTCGTTTTATGGCATGAGCACGTTCGAGGGTCCGATGATGTCGATCAAGACCGTGAACTCGCTTTCGCACTACACCGACTGGACCATCGGCCATGTCCATTCCGGCGCGCTCGGCTGGGTGGCGATGATCACCGTTGGCTGTATCTACAGCGTGTTGCCACGGGTGCTCAATCTCAAGTCGATGTATTCGATCAAGTGGATCGAATCGCACTTCTGGATTCACACCATTGGCGTGGTGCTGTACATCACCTCGATGTGGATCGCCGGGGTGATGCAGGGCCAGATGTGGCGATCAGTCAATGACGATGGCACTTTGACCTACACCTTTGTCGAGTCGCTGAAGGCCACCTATCCGTATTACCTGGGGCGGTTGGTCGGCGGCGTCATGGTGTTTTCCGGCATGTTGCTGATGGCGGCCAACGTCATCAAAACCTTCTCCATGGCGCGCACTGTCGAGCCGGTGGCGATTCCCGCTGTTGCCCACGCCTGAGCTGGAGAGCAAAGCCATGAACCATGAAAAAGTAGAAAAGAACATCGGCCTGATGGGCATCCTCATCGCCATCGTGGTGGCGGTGGGTGGCCTGATCGAAATCGTGCCACTGATGTATCAAGCGCAAGTAGTGCAGCCGCTGCCGGGGGTGACGCCGTATCCGCCGTTGCTATTGGCCGGACGCGATGTCTACGTGCGCGAAGGTTGCTACAACTGCCACTCGCAGATGATCCGCACCTTGCGCTTCGAGACCGCGCGTTACGGCCACTTTTCGCTGGCCGGTGAATCGGTCTACGACCGTCCGTTCCAATGGGGCAGCAAGCGCACCGGGCCGGATCTGGCGCGGGTGGGTGGCCGCTACAGCGACGACTGGCACCGCGTGCATCTGAACAACCCACGGGATGTGGTGCCGGAATCGAATATGCCTGGTTTCCCGTGGCTGGCCGAAACACCGGTCGATGGGGCCTTGGTGGCGAAGAAAATGTCGCGGCTGAAAATGCTCGGCGATCCTTACACCGATGCCGAAATTGCGGCGGCGGCAGAGGCGGTCAACGGTAAAACCGAACTCGATGCGCTGGTCGCGTTTCTGCAAGGCTTGGGTATCCATGGACCCCGTCCCGGTGCCGATGCCGTGGCCGGAGGGCAGTGACATGGACGCAAGCCTGGTGCAGAACAGTTGGCTCCCGGTGGCGGTAACCACCGGGCTGATCTTGATGGTGCTGGCGTTCATCGCCGTGGTGGTCTGGGCGTTCAGTGGTCGGCAGAAAAAATCTTTTGAACGCGCTGCCGCCCTACCGCTCGAAGACGATGCCAGCGCCAATCTCTCCGAACCCAATCGACGCGAGGTGCAGCAATGAGCTCCGGCTGGTCACTCTATATCGCCATTTTTTCCATCATCAATATCGGCGCCTGTCTGTGGTTGTTGTGGTGGACCTCCAAGCGTCGCCCTGAGCAGCCGTCGGCAACGGCCGAAAAAACCACCGGCCACCAATGGGATGGCATCAGCGAGTACAACAGTCCGCTGCCGAAGTGGTGGCTGAATCTGTTTTATCTGACGATTGTGTTTGCCTTTGCCTACCTGGCGTTCTATCCGGGGCTGGGCAATTTTGCCGGCAGTTCGGGCTGGACTTCGGCCAAGGAACACGACGCCGAAGCGGCCGCCGCCGATGCGAAGTTGCAACCGTTGTTCGCGGCGTTTCGCGCCAAAACGCTGCCGGAGTTGATCCACGATCCGGAGGCGCAGCGGCTGGGCCGAGCCATATTCGCCAACAACTGCACCACCTGTCATGGCTCGGATGCCAAAGGTGCCAAGGGCTTTCCCAATCTCACCGATCCGGATTGGATCTGGGGCGGCGCGCCAGAAACCGTGCTGACCACGATCCGGCAGGGTCGCCAGGCGGCGATGCCGGCCTGGGGCGCGGTGCTGGGTGCCGATGGTGTTGCGGCGACCGCGGTGTACGTGCAAAGTTTGTCGGGCCAGAGCGCCGATCCGACCTTGGTGGCCACTGGGCGCAAATCTTTCCAGACCATTTGCGTGGCTTGCCATGGCCCCGAAGGTCGCGGCAATCCGCTGCTGGGCGCGCCCAATTTGACCGACAACATTTGGTTGTATGGCGGCGACTTCCAGACCATCCAGCAGACCATCATGAACGGTCGCAATGGCCAGATGCCCGCGCACCAACCGTTGATCGGCGAGGATCGGGTGCGGCTGGCGGCGGCTTGGGTGCTGGCGCAAAGCGCGACCGCGTCGGCCAGCGTCGGCGGCCAACCGTGAGTGCCGTATGAGCGAATCGACCAAACCCGCTGAGGCCAGCCCGCACTACGCGACCGCTGCGGCGCGCTTCGATCATCCACCGCGGCCGATGGTGCAGCGGGTTGGCGCCATTTTGTGGCCATCGTTCTTTGCGGCGGGTATCGCGACCATGGTGTTCTTTGCGTTTGTCGATCCGCTGGTGTTGAACCAGATCAGCTTTCCGGATTGGCAGGTTTCGCGCGAGTTTGGTTACACCGTTGGCTTTTTCGTGTTCTGGTTGTGCACGTCATCGAGCAGTTTGTTTACCTGGATACTGCTGCGGCCAGCCAGCCGCTTCAATGCGGCGACGGCCAAGACCAAGTCCGGGTCTTGAGTCATGAATAAAACGATTCCGTTGCAAGTCGTCGCCAGCGACGCGCTGTATGCCAGCGAGGCGAAGATTTATCCGCGCGAAACCTCCGGCATATTTCAGCGCCTGCGCACGGCGGCGGTGTTCTGGCTGCTGGGGATGTTCTATCTGTTTCCCTGGCTGAACTGGCAGGGCCGACAACTGGTGTTGTTTGATCTGCCCGCGCGCAAATTTTACGTGCTCGGTTGGGTGTTCTGGCCGCAGGATTTTTTCTACCTCAGCATGTTGCTGATGATGGCGGCGTTTTCGCTGTTCTTCTTCACCGCATTGGCGGGCCGATTGTGGTGCGGCTACGCCTGCCCACAAACGGTGTGGACCGAAGTGTTCCTGTGGATGGAACGCTGGACCTGCGGCAATCGCCACCAGCAAATGAAGCTGGATGCGGCACCGTGGTCCAGCGAAAAGGTGTTGCGCAAGGGCGCCAAACAATTGCTCTGGGTCACTTTTGCGGTCTGGACTGGATTTACCTTCGTTGGGTTTTTTACGCCGATCCGGGAACTGTCGACCGCCGTGATGACGGCAACGCTCAGCGGTTGGCAACTGTTCTGGATCGGCTTTTATGGCCTGGCCACCTACGGCAATGCCGGCTATTTGCGCGAGCAAGTGTGCAAATACATGTGCCCGTATGCGCGCTTTCAGGGCGCGATGTTCGATCGCCAAACGCTGATCATTGCCTACGACGAAAAACGCGGCGAAGCCCGTGGCGCGCGCGGTCGCGGCGTGCCCAGCGTGCTGACACGCGACGCTCTGCCCAACGCGCCGGTGGTAGACGCGGCAGTGCCGCGGCTTTCGGCGCCGGAGCCAGCGCTCGGCGATTGCATCGACTGCACGATCTGCGTCCAGGTCTGTCCAACCGGCATTGATATTCGCGATGGTCTGCAATACGAGTGCATTGCCTGCGGTGCTTGCATCGATGCCTGCGACAACGTGATGGATAAACTCGGCTATCCGCGCGGGCTGATTCGCTACGACACGCTCGCTGGCCTCGAAGGCAAACCGGTAAGTGTGCTGCGCCCGCGGGTGCTGATTTATGCCGTCATCTTGCTGGTACTGGTGGGCGCTTTTCTGTGGTCGGTGGCCGAGCGCGTACCGCTGATCGTGGATGTGCTGCGTGATCGCAATGCGCTGTATCGCAACGCCGCCGATGGCGGCATCGAAAATGCTTACACGCTCAAGCTGATGAACCAGGATCAGCGCACGCACCACTACCGCATTCAGATCGAATCGGCGCTACCGATCACGCTGGCGGCGGGTGCTGATCGAGTCACCGTCGCCGCCGAGCAAGTGGTGGAACTGCCGCTGACGCTGAAAGTGGCGGCCGGGCAGGCCAAGGGCGTCAACGGCATTCGCATTCGGGTGCAGAGCGAAGATGACGCGGCGGTCTTCTATGTGCAGGAGACCCGATTCTTCGGGCCGTTCTGATGATCGGCCCGACGCCACCGCCGGTGGCCGGACGCCCTTGGTATCGGGTCGGCATGGTCTGGCTGGTGATTGCTCTGCCGGTGCTGACCGTGGTCGCCGGGGTGCTGATGGTGGGCGCCGCCAATCGCGAAGGGATCGACGCCGAACCGGAACCGGTGCAGCGCGTGGCGCAAATCCAAACGACCGATCTGGTGATCGATCAAGCGACGCGGGCGCTCGGCTTGCGCGGGTTCGCCGAGATCGACGCTGCGGCCGGGCGGATCCGCCTGCGCTTGCCCGACATCGACGTCAGCACGCCGCTCGACTTGCAGTGGGTGCACGCCACCCGCGCGGTGTTTGATCGCCGCATCGCGTTGCGGGTCGGGGCCGATGGCGTCTGGTCGGCGGCGCTGCCGTCACCACGCCATGGCCGCTACCAGCTGCGTTTGCTGCCGCGCGACCGCAGCTGGCGCCTGCTCGCCAACATCGACGATAGTAGCCGCCAGTTCGAACTGGTTCCGGCGTTCGCGCCGTGAACAGCGAGGCCACGCGCCGGTGTTTTCACTGCGGCGAGGCGCTGGATGGCGGCGCCTGCACGGCGCTGGTCGGTGGTCAGCAACAGACCTTCTGTTGTGCCGGTTGCCTGGCCGCGGCCGAGTGGCTGCACACCGGCGGCCTGGGTGATTTTTATCGTTTGCGTAGCAGGTTGTCGCCCAAGAGCGAGCACGAGGCGGATTACAGCGCCTGGGATAGTGCCGCCTTTCAGCGCCTTTACGTGCGTCCCAGCGACCCGCAACAGAGCGCGCCGACAGCGGTTGAAATGGATCTTTCATTCGACGGTATTCGCTGTGCTGCCTGCGCCTGGTTGATTCCGAAGGTGGCGGCGTCGCTGCCAGGTGTGATCGGAATTGACTTGAATCCGGCCACTGGCCGCGCCCGTTTGTGCTGGAACCCGCAGCAGATTCCGCTCAGTGCCATCGTCGAGCGTTTCGCGCTGCTGGGCTATCGCGCCCGCGTCGCCGCCGCCGGGGTGGATGCCCAGCGCGCGGCCCGGCGGTCATCGCTGAAACGCATCGCCGTCGCTGGTCTGGCGGCGATGCAAGCGATGATGATGAGCGAGGCGTTGTATTTCGGTGGTACTGAAATGGGCCTGCCGACGCGCGATTTTTTTCGGGTGATTACGCTGCTTCTGGCGACGCCGGTGGTGCTGTGGGCGGGCGCGCCGTTTTTTCGTGGTGCGTTGATCGAGTGGCGTTTTCGCCGCCTGGGCATGGATACCCTGGTCGCGCTGTCGATCGGTCTGGCCTACGCGACCAGCGTCGTCGAGACCTTGCGCGGTGGGCCACAGGTGTATTTCGATGCGGCGGTGATGTTCGTGTTTTTTCTGCTGGTGGCGCGCCACGTTGAAGCGATGGCGCGGGATCACGCCCGCGCCGGTATCGACCGTTTGCAGACCTTGCCGGATACCGTGGTGCGCGTCGCTGGCGAACAACTGGTGACGGTTGGCTTGCTGGAAGTGGCCATCGGCGACGTCTTGCAAGTCGCGGTGGGAGAGAACATTCCGGCCGATGGCAGCGTCGAAAGTGCCAGCGCTGAAGTCGATGAAAGTTTGCTCACCGGCGAGGTCGAGTCGCAGCGCCGCCAGCACGGTGAGCGGGTGCTGGCGGGCAGTGTCGTGCTGACGGCACCGGTGCGAATTCGAGTAACGGCCTTGGGTGCGGAGACCTGGATCGCGCAATTATCGCGGCTGGTCAGCCACAGCGCCGCCCAACGTCCCGTCGTGGTGCAGCGTGCCGAACGCTGGGCGGCACGCTTCGTGGCGGTGATGATTGCGCTGGCGGCAGCCGCTGGCGCAACCTGGTTTTTTATCGATGCCACAAAAGTATTGCCGGTGATTTTGGCGGTGTTGGCGGCCGCTTGTCCGTGCGCGTTTGCGCTGGCGGTACCGGCCACACTGACCGCCGCCCAGGCGCGTCTCGCCCGCCACGGCATTTTGCTGCTGCATGCACAAGCGCTGGAGCGGGCGGCCGCCATTGATCGCGTCGCCTTCGACAAAACCGGCACGCTGACCAGCGGCCAGCCGCAAGTCGCGTCGATCGAAATCTTCGATGCCGCCACTACGCCCGCCCAGGCACTGGCGCTGGCAGCCGCTTTGGAACGCGGCCATCGGCATCCCTTGGCACGCGCCTTTGGTGCCGCTGCGGATGCGGGTTTGGCGCTGACCGAAAGCAGCGCGGTGGTCGGCGCGGGTGTCGCCGGTGTCGTTGCCGGGCACGCGCTGCGGCTCGGCCGACGCCAGTTCGCGGATCGACCGGAAGTCGAGGATGACGGCCGCGTCTGGCTCAGTCGCGACCGCCAGACGCTGGCAGCGTTTACGCTGACCGATCACCTGCGCGACGAGGCGGCGGCCACCATTTCCGCCTTGCACGCGGCTGGGTTCAGCACGCTGATTTATTCCGGCGATGCCAACGCCAAGGTGCGCAGCATCGCCGCGTCCCTGCGCATTGCGCGCGCGTATGGCGAGCTGCGGCCGGAGCAAAAACTATCGCTGCTGAAGGCCGAGCAACACAGCGGTCACCGCATCGCCATGGTCGGCGATGGCATCAATGATGCACCGGTGCTGGCCGCTGCCGATCTCGCCATCGCCATCGGCGAAGCGGCGCCGATGGCGCAAAAAACCGCCGACGTGGTGTTGCTGCGACCCCTGCTGAGTTTGCTGCCCGAATTGTTCGCCACCGCCCACCAAGCCCAGCGCGTTCTCAAACAGAACCTGGCGTGGGCGGTGGCCTACAACACCTTGATGTTGCCGATGGCGGTGCTCGGCGTGATGCCGCCGTGGCTGGCGGCACTGGGCATGAGTTTGTCGTCGTTGCTGGTGGTACTGAACGCGGCGCGTCTGCTCCGCCAACCCAAACCATCACGCCGCCAGCGCGCGCTACGATGGCTGCCGGTGACTTTGAGCAACGCGGGCTGGCGGCGATGAACATCCTGCTGATTCTGGTGCCGGTGAGTGTGGTGCTGGTGGGGCTGGCGATCTGGGCATTTTTCTGGGCGGTCGATAACGGCCAGTTTGATGATCTGGAATCGCCCGCGCTGGATATGTTGCGGGAGGATCCAGCGCCGGTCAGCGTCACTCCGCCAGACCGCGAACCGCCGTGACCGTGCTGCTGACCTCCCTGCTCGCCGCTTTCGTCGTCGGCATCGCCGGTGGTGCGCACTGCCTGTTGATGTGCGGCGGCATTTCCGCAGCGATCGTCTCCGGTCGCCAAGGCGCACCGGTGTTGCCGCAAGCGCTGGCCGCGCAACTCGGCCGCGTCTTCAGTTACGCCCTCGCCGGTGGCCTGGTCGCCTGGCTCAGCGGCACCGTGCTCGGCGCAATGGCCAATCCACGCAGTCACCAAGTGGCGATGTTGTTGCTCGGTTTTGCCTGGATGGCCATGGCCTTGAAATTGGCCGGTTGGTGGCGGCCGTCGTCAGCCAACTCGGGCCTGGGCCTGCGCTTCTGGCGGCTGCTGCAACCATTGACCCGGCGCGTCTGGCCGATCCGCAATCCGGCACGCGCCTTTGCCGCTGGTGCCTTGTGGGGCTGGCTGCCGTGCGGCCTGTCGTACTCGATGTTGTTGGTCGCTGCGGCCACCGCCGATGTCGGCCAGGCCGCGCTGGTCATGCTTGCCTTCGGCCTCGGCACCGTGCCGACCCTGCTGCTGCCAGCGCTCACCGCCGCGCGCCTGCAACGGATGGCCATCACCCCGCGCCTGCGTCAAATCGCGGCCGTATTGATGATCGGCTTCGGCCTCTACACCGCGTTGATGCCCTGGTGGCCCGGCGCTGGCATGCACCATCACTGATGCGCTGGCAGCCCGTCTATCAGCGCCGCAGTGGTGTGAACACCGCAGTTGTGGGAGCGCCGCAGTGGTGTGAACACCGCCGTTGTGGGAGCGCCGAGCAGCGTCGCAAGGCCGTTGATAGGGGTAGGGAAGGCTTACGCCTCCCCTCCCTCCGAACCGTACGTGCAGTTCTCCCGCATACGGCTCTCCAGTTAGTGGTTTCCTCATCGGGATCGGCTCCCCAGGGACTGGGCTTCGGTCA
>Ga0210033_1002535_pt1 | contig 15484 bp, 5 predicted proteins | sample CryGeymeta201501_FD_185465 | JGI IMG/M metagenome (GOLD analysis project Ga0210033, IMG submission 185465) | Groundwater microbial communities from Crystal Geyser aquifers in Utah, USA - Crystal Geyser metaG 2015-01 (SPAdes) (version 2) | ecosystem: Environmental > Aquatic > Deep subsurface >... | reverse complement strand
GGGGGGGGGGGAGGCTCGCGGGCGGCGGAGACCCCTCGTGAACGAGGGGGGCTCGGGCTCTCTCTCGGTCGGTGGGCTGAGGTTCATGTATCGAACGGTGGGGGTCGGTGGTTCGGGCAAGCTCCCCCTCCGCCGCATCCGCGGAGCAGAGCTCCGCGGGCGGCGGAGACCCCTCGTGAACGAGGGGTGCTCGGGCTCTCATGAGGTCTGTGACTTCTCGGTGGGCGGAGCTCCCCCTCGTGAACGAGGGGTGCTCGGGCTCTCATGAGGTCTGTGACTTCTCGGTGGGCGGGGGGTGCCTGGGCTTGCGCGACCCCCTCGTCGTTCCCACACTGCGGACACCTGCGGTTTGTTGGGGGAGCTGCGTGAGGAGGAAGCATGGCGATTGAAGAGCTCGGGGCGGAGCGGCTGTGTCGGACGTGTGATCCAGAGCGGTGGACGTTCGAGACGACGGAGGAGCTGGAGGACCTGCCGGGGACGCTGGGGCAGCCGAGGGCGGTGGCGGCGCTGCGGTTCGGGGTGGGGATCGAGCACGAGGGTTACAACCTGTTCGCGTTCGGGCCTCAGGGGATCGGGAAGCGGACGACGGTGGAGGCGTTCCTGAAGGAGCGGGCGTCGCAGATGGCCGTGCCGATGGACCTGGTGTACGTGAACAACTTCGAGGAGGCGCACCGGCCGGTGTGCTTGCGGTTGCCGGCGGGGCGGGGGCGGGTGCTGCGTTCGGATATGGAGAGCATGACGCGGGATCTGCAGGGGACGATCGCGACGGCGCTGGATGGTGCGGAGTACAAGACGCAGCGCGGGGTGATCGAGAACACGAACAAGGCGCGGCACGAGGAGGCGCTGGCGGCGATCCATCAGCTCGCGACGGAGTCGGGGTTCTTGATGATGCGGACTCCGATGGGGATGGTGTTCGCGCCGGGGAGAGACGGGGAGGTGATGTCGCCGGAGGCGTTGGAGGCGCTGGGGGAGGAGGAGGGCGCGGCGCTGATGGGGAAGCGGGAGGCGCTGGAGCAAGCCTTCAAGGAGTTCGCCGAGGAGCTGCCGGAGTGGGAGCGGAGTCGTCAGCGTCGATTGCGGGAGCTGGCGCGGACGGTGACGGCGCAGGCGGTGTCGCGGTTGATGGCCGAGCTGCGGTCGAAGTACGCCGACCTGGAGGGGTGCGCGCGGTTCCTGGGGGCGGTGGAGCAGGACATCGTGAACCACTCGGCGGAGTTCGTGAAGTCGAACGAGGACGGGCACGCCGAGGAGCCGGTGGACAACCCGCAGACCAACCCGCTGCTGCGCCGCTACCAGGTGAACCTGCTGATCGACCACGCCGAGGCGACGCATGCGCCGGTGGTGGTAGAGGAGCACCCGAGCCACGCGAACCTGGTGGGGCGGGTGGAGTACCTGTCGCGGATGGGCGCGCTGGTGACGGACTTCCTGCTGATCCGTCCGGGGGCGTTGCACCGGGCCAACGGGGGCTTCCTGGTGCTGGAGGCGCGGCACCTGTTGATGCAGCCGTACGCGTGGGAGCTGCTCAAGCGGGTGCTGCGGTCGAAGGAGATCCGGTTCGAGTCGTTGAGCCAGACGCTGAGTCTGTCGACGACGGTGTCGCTGGAGCCGGAGACGGTGCCGCTGCGGGTGAAGGTGGTGCTGCTGGGGGACCGGGAGATCTACTACCTGTTGGCGCGGCTGGATCCGGACTTTGGCGAGCTGTTCAAGGTGGCGGTGGACTTCGATGGGATCATGGCGTGGACGTCCGAGGGAGAGGCGGATTACGCGCGGATGCTGGCGACGCTGATCCGGCGGGAGGAGCTGCTGCCGCTGTCGCCGGCGGCGGTGTCGGCGATGGTGCTGGAGAGCGCGCGTGAGGCGGGGCACCAGGGGCAGCTGTCGACCCAGTTCGGGCGGGCGCTTGATCTGCTGCGGGAGGCGAGCTACTTCGCGGCGGCGGCGGGTGAGTCGGTGGTGTCGCGGGGCTCGGTGGAGCGGGCGGTGTCGGAGCGGGTGTTCCGGCTCAACCGCATCTCGGAGCGGATGCAGGAGCAGGTGGTCGAGGGGGTGATGTGCATCGCGACCGAGGGTGCGGTGGTGGGGCAGATCAACGGGCTGTCGGTGCTCCAGGTGGGGGAGCTGCGGTTTGGCAAGCCGTCGCGGATCACGGCGCGGGTGAGGCCGGGGCGCGGGCAGGTGGTGGACATCGAGCGGGAGGTGGAGTTGGGCGGGCCGCTGCACTCGAAGGGGGTGATGATCCTGTCGAGCTTCCTGCACAGTCGGTACGCCACGGACGTGCCGGTGGCGCTGTCGGCGTCGCTGGTGTTCGAGCAGTCGTACGGCGGGGTGGACGGGGACTCGGCGTCGTCGGCGGAGCTCTATGCGCTGCTGTCGGCGATCGCAAATATCCCGTTACGTCAGGATATTGCGGTGACGGGCTCGGTGAACCAGCACGGTCAGATCCAGGCGATCGGGGGCGTGAACGAGAAGGTGGAGGGGTTCTTCGACCTGTGCGTGGCGCGGGGGCTGACCGGGACGCAGGGCGCGCTGGTGCCGCGGACGAACGCGCGGCATCTGCTGCTGCGGCGGGACGTGGTGGAGGCGGTGGAGGCGGGGCGGTTCCACGTCTGGGTGGCCGACACGGTGGACGACGGGATCGGGCTGCTGACGGGGGAGCCGGTGGGGGAGCGGGGGCAGGACGGGGGATACCCGGAGGGGACGCTGAACCGTCGGGTGGAGGACCGCTTGCGGGCCGTGGCCGAGGCGTTGGCGCGGTTCGGCAAGGAGAGCTCGAAGGAGGCGCCATGATGCGGCGCATTCTGGTGGCCCTGGACACGTCGCCGGGGAGCGTGGCAGCGGTGGAGGCGGCGGCGGCCCTGGCGGCGCTGGCGCGGGCCGAGCTGGTGGGGGTGTTCGTGGAGGACGCGGCGCTGCTCCGGTTGGCCGAGCACCCGTTGAGCCGGGAGGTGGGCTACGCGTCGGCGACGGTGCGCGCGTTCGGCCCGGCCGAGCTGGCCTCGCAGCTTCTGGTGCAGGCGCAGCAGGCCGAGGCGGCGATGGCGCGTGCCGCGGTGCAGCGCCAGGTGCGCTGGTCATTCACGGTGGTGCGCGGCGAGGTCGCCGCGGAGATCGAGGCGGCGTCGGTGGGGGCGGATCTGGTGTGCCTGGGCACGACGGGCTGGTCGCCGGCGGGTGCGCTGCGGCTGGGCTCGACGGTGCGGGCGATGATGGCGGGGCCGTCGGTGCCGTGCCTGGTGCTGCGTGCGGGGTCAGACGTGAACGGGCCGCTTCGGGTGCTGGTGGATACGGAGGTGCCGAGGGAGGGGGTGTTGGCCGTGGTCGAGCGGCTCATCGTGGCGATGGGCTTTGTGGAGGTGGACGTGGTGGAGTTCGCGCCAGACGCGGCGGAGGCGGCGGGGCTTCGGGAGGGGGTGAGGGCTCGGCTGGAGGCGCTGGGCGTGGCGCCGCGGTTTCACTGGTTGGGGCCGCACAACGGCCATGCGCTGGCCGCGCGGGCGCGCGGGGGGCTGCTGGTGATCGACCGGCGGAGCCCTGTGAGCGAGCTGGAGCAGCTGGAGGCGTGGCTGGGGCAGACGGACTGTGGGGTGGTGGTGGTGTAGTGTCGCCGCGCAGGTGGGCGCTGGCACCGGTCGAACGCCGGGGCCGACGGACGATTTGACAACCGTGCGAGGCGGTGTCATCAGTCCTCGGATTCAGGGGACAGCGGGCCGTCGAGGCCGATGTTCACGGCGTGGAATAGTACAAGACAAGATCGTGCAGGTCGCCTCCGGGCGGGGCCTCCGAGTCGGCAAGAGTTTCAGAATCCATTGAGGGACAAGCGCTTTCGGGGCACGGGCTGGCCGTGTCCGAGGTGCATGCATGGAGTGCGTGACATGAGATCGGTGAAGTTATCGGTGTTCCTGCTGGTCATCGTGGCGGGGATGTTGGCCGCTGGCGAGGCCGGGGCGACGGACGTCTTCGGGGCCATCTCGGTGGACACGACGTGGACGGCCGCGAACAGCCCCTACGTCATGACCGCCGACGTGGTCGTCCAGCCCAACGTGACGCTGACGATCGACCCCGGCGTCGTGGTGAAGGCGCGCAACGCCGACGCGAGCGACGTGGAGCTGGTGGTCAACGGGACGCTCCTCGCGGTGGGGACCGTGGCCAGTCCGGTCATCTTCGAGCCCGAGGTGACGATGACGCCAGGGTCGTGGGAGGGGCTTCGGTTCACCAACACCGCCGCGGCCACCGTCCAGAATGTTGAGATTCGGTATGCGGACTATCCGCTGGAGCTCGACACGCCGACGGACACGAGCTTCATCCTCGATGCGATCCGCATCCGGGACTACAACACGCGCGGCGTGAACACCTCGGGTGGGGCGTTGAATCTGGGTGCGCTGGACATCCTGGGGCGGAACGCGGGGACGGCGATCTACTCCAGCGGCACGCGGCTGATGATCGACGGCGCGCGGATGATGAACAACCAGTACGGGATCGAGGTGATCAACGCGCACCTTGACGTCAACCGGACGGTGGTGGCCAACGGCACGGCGGGGGTGCGGCTGCATGGGACGGTGTCGGGGACGTACAACCTCGGGATCGACCACTGCACGTTCTACAACCTGACCGACGCGGTCGCGGGTGAGCGCAACAGCAGCACGCGTTACGTCAACGTGTACATCAACCGGTCCGCGTTCGGTATGAACGGGTCGGTCCTGCGGAACCTGAACGCGAGCTATCCGGTGAACTTCCAGACGTTCAACCGGAACGTGTACTGGGGCGGGCAGACCTTCGTGGGTGTGGTGCCGACGACCAACACCGAAAACCTCAATTACAATGGGCTGTTGGCGGACCCGGCAGGCGGTGACTACGCGCCGACCGATCGGTCGCCGCTGCGGTACTTCGCTCCGGCCGACCCGATGGGCGTGGTGGGGGCGGTGCCGTACGCAGGCGCGCTCACGGGCGATGGCGTGCACGGGTTCTGGTACGTGAACAAGACCTTCGCGACGCAGTCGGTGACGGAGGTGGCGGGTGACATGGTCGTGGTCGCGGGCGTGACCGTGAACTTCCAGCCCGGTGCCACGCTGTCGATGGCGACGACGGACCTGATGGCTGGCGGGCTCGATACGGCGCGCGTGGAGATCCGCGTGGAGGGGACGCTGGAGGCGGACGGCACGAACTCGCGGCCGGTGCAGTTCCGGTCGTCGGCGGCGGCGCCGGCGCGGAGCGATTGGTACGGGATCGTGATCCTGAGCAACACCCAGGCGTTCAACGTGGCGCAGGTCGACATCGGGCATGCATACCGCGGCGTGTCGCTGTACAGCAACGACCACATCGTCGCCGGTAGCCGGATCCACGACTGCGGCGACGCGGGGGTCTACGTCGAAGGCGGGACACCGGAGCTGGAGCAGCTCGATCTGTACGACAACCTCAACGGCGCGAAGCTCACCGGTGGGGCTTCGGTCCTGCTTCGGGACGTGGACATCTGGACGAACACGAACCAGGGGCTCGACGCGACCGACTCCAGCCTGACGTGGACGACGGGCGTGGTGCGGGACAACGGCCGGGTGGGCGTTCGCGCCGTGCGCACGACCTCGGGCACGAGCAACGTCACGCTGGCGAGCCTGACGATCGCGAACAACGGGACAGACGGGATCGAGGTGTCTCGCAACAGCTCGACGCGGTACCTGAACGTGACGCTGCGGAGCTCGTCGGTGACCCACAACACCAGCTACGCGGTCAACGACACGAACACGTCGTACCCGACGAGCTTCACATGTGACTTCTCGAATGTGTGGGGCAACGCGATCGGCAGCTACCGGAACGTCTCGTTCGTGCGGAACGACTGCATCTCCTACAACCCGCTCTACGTCGACCTGACGGGCCGCAACTACGCGCCGACCACCCACTCGCCGAACCGGATGCTCGGCGTGGGCGGTGGGCTGATCGGGGCGCTGCCGTACGGCAACATCGACGGTCCTCAGCTGATGGGCTACCTGTGGGAGGACTACGTGTTCACGGCGGCGCAGAGCCCGTACACCATCCTCGGTGACGTGGTGGTGCCGTCGGGCGTGACGGTCTCCTTTGAGCCGGGCGCGCGTCTGCTGATGACGGCGGGCTCGGACGGCATGGTCGGCGGCCTGGTGAGCAACCGCACCGAACTGCGCGCGCTCTCCGGGGCGGCGCTGGTCTTCACGGGCACCGGTTCCCCCATCACCTTGACCAGCGCCTCCGCCTCGCCGGGCCCCGGCGACTGGTACGGGCTGCGCATCGAGGACGGCGGGACGTCGGTGGTGGACAACGCGGTGATCGGCTGGGCGCAGTACGGGCTGGACCTGATCGGGCCGACGGCCCCGGTGGTCGAGGACGTCACGACCTTGCACGCGAGCTCCGTGGGCATCCAGGCCGACAACATCACGACAACACAGGGCGTGGACATCCTGGCAGCGCGCGTGATCGGCACGGGGTCGGGCGTGGGCGTGCAGCTGACGAACAGCAACGGGCTGATCCGCTCGTCGTACATCACGCACAACTCGATCGGCGCGCGGGTGCAGCGGACGGTGAGCGGGACGTCGACGGCGCACATCGTCAACAACACGATCGTGCACCAGAGCTACGGGATCGAGTATTCGCGCAACAGCTCCACGCGCTACCTGACCGTCACCGTTCAGAACAACGTCATCGCCAACAGCACGAGCCGGGCGATCCGGGACGGCAACACGTCGTACCCGGTGACGGACACGGTGCGGTACAACAACCTGTTCAACTCGGCGCTGATCGACGGCACGGTCGACACCAACGGCGGCAACATCACCTCGGACCCGCTGGTCGAGGACGACGACTGGGACACCTTCCCGCGGTGGTGGGACGGCAAGGTGTGGGCGGAGTCGTTGGCGATCAACGCCGGCAACGCGGGCGTGACCCAGCTGCCGTCCCGCGACATCACGGGCAAGGCGCGCAACTTCTCGGGCGGGGTCGACATGGGGGCGTGGGAGTTCGATCCGGCGGCCAACCGGGAGCCACGGGCCGACGCGGCGCGGGCGTCCCTGATCGTGCCGATCAACGAGGCGTTCACGCTCGACGGCTCGGCGGCGACGGACCCGGACGGCTTCATCGCCTCGGCGTTCTGGACGATGAGCGACGGGACGATCACGCCAGGCCTGACGGTCCAGCACACGTTCGCCCAGGCGGGTACCAACCGGTGGGCCTACCTGACGATTCTTGATGACCAGGGCGCTGAGGACCATGTCCTGGTGAACGTCAACGTCGACATCCGTCCGATCGCGGACGCGGGTCCTGCTGTATTCCAGGATGAGGGTCCGGCTGAATCTGTCTTCTTCGACGGCACGCTGAGCACCGACCCGGACGGCACGATCGTGTCGTGGATGTGGGACTTCGGCGACGGCACGACCTCCACGGAGGTCAGCCCGCGGTACAGCTACACCTCGGCGGGTATCTACACGGTCACGCTGACCGTCACGGACAACGAGGGGCTCACCCACACCGACACCACCACGGCGACCGTCTTCGGGATGGTCGACACCGTGGGTCCGAACATCGCGCACACGGAGATCGCCGACGGTCAGCCGGTGAACGTGGCGGTGGTCGTCAACGCGACGATCCAGGATCCGAGCGGCGTGGCGGCGGCGGTGCTGTACTACCGGGCCACCGGGGCCGGTGGCGCGCCGCCGTTTGCGGTGATGACGAACCAGGGCAACAACGTCTGGACCGCGACCATCCCGGCCAACCGGGTCACGAGCGCTGGCGTCGATTACTGGATCGTGGCGCAGGACTCGCTCGGCCACGACAGCACGGGCCCGACGGGCGCGCCGACGACGGCGGTCTGGAACTTCCTGGTGCGCGGCGACACCGAGCCGCCGACCATCACGCACACGCCGATCGCGGACGGTCGGGACACGGGCGTGGCGGTGACGGTCTCGGCGACCATCACCGACGCGACGGGCGTGGGCTCGGCGGTGCTTCGGTTCCGCCCGATCGGCGGGCAGGCGTTCGGTCAGGTCGACATGACGCTGGCCGGCAACAACATCTGGTCGGCTCAGATCCCCGGCTTCGTCGTGGCGCCGCCCGGCGTCCAGTACTACATCGAAGCTCAGGACACCTCGCCCATCCCCAACACCGGCACCTCGCCGGCCGGCGCGCCGAACACGCTGCACAGCTTCACGGTGGGCGCGGGCGACGTCGACGCGCCGATCATCTCGCATGTGCCGATCACCGACGGGCAACCTGCGGGCTCGGCGGTGACGGTGAACGCGGGCATCGTGGACAACGTCGGAGTGACCGGGGCGACCCTGTTTTACCGCGTCCACGGCGCGGCGATGTTCTCGACGGTGGCGATGACGAACCCGTCGGGCACGACGTGGCGCGGGGTGATTCCGGCGGGGTCGGTGACCACGGCGGGCGTGGACTACACGATCGCCGCGACCGACGCCGCCAACAACACCGGTGTCGAGCCCACAGGCGCTCCGACCGTGTTCCACACGTTCACCGTGAGCGCGGTGGATCTGGCCGCGCCGACCATCAGCCACGTGCCGATCTCCAATGGCCAGCTCGAGGGCGTGGACGTGCCGGTGATGGCGACCGTGACCGACCCCTCGGGGCTGCGCCAGGTGGCGTTGCACTACCGTCCGGTCGGCTTCCCGTTCTTCCAGTCGGTCGACATGACCGCCAACGGCGACGTGTACAGCGGCATCATCCCTGGCTTCTCGGTCGGCACGGACGGTGTGCAGTACTACATCCGCGCGGTCGACAACGCGCCAGCGTCCAACACCGCGTTCGCGCCTGAGACCGCGCCGACGACCCCCTACCAGTTCAGCGTCGGCTCGAGCGACGCCACGCCGCCGACGATCGTGCACACGGCCATCGTGGATGGCCAGGTGGCCGGAGCGGCGGTTCGGGTGAGCGCGCAGGCGTTCGATACGAGCGGCGTGGCGTCGATGGTGCTGCACTATCGGCCCTCGACGGGCGGCAACTTCGTGGACCTGACCATGGCGTCGGCGGGCGTGGACACGTTCGAGGCGACGATCCCGGCCAACGCGGTGGTCGCCCCAGGCATCAGCTACTACTTGACCGCCACGGACGCGTCGGTGGCGGCCAACAGCGCCACGGACCCGGCCACGGCGCCAGCGATGCTGCACACCTTCACGATCGTAGCGCCGGACACCACGGCGCCGTCGATCGTGCACACGCCGGGCGCGACCCTGACCTACGGTGATGACCTCGTGGTCAATGCCGTGGTGACCGACGCGGGCGGCCTCGACACGGTGACCCTGTGGTGGGCGCTCGACGACGGCAGCTTCGCCTCGATCCCGATGGAGGGCGCGGGCGACGAGCTCACCGCCACGATCAGCGCGGCCAGCATCCCGATGGGCACGACCGTGATCCGCTACTGGATCGAGGCGACGGACGGCTCGGGGAACACGGCGCGCGTGCCTGCGGCCGGTGAGACGGCGCCGACGGTCGTGACCCTGTTCTACCCCGACGTCACGGCGCCGACGGTCGTGGTGTCGCCGATCAGCAGCCCCGTCGAGACCGGCACGGCCATCACGGTGACCGTGACCGCGGCCGACGACTCGGGCATCGGCGCGGTGACGGTCTACTACCGGGCGATCGGCGAGACGGTCTATCGCTCGCTCGTGGCGACGGGCTCTGGCCCGTACACGGCGACGATCCCCGGCGTGGAGGTCACGCCTCCGGGCCTCGAGCTCTACGCCGAGGCGAGCGACACGGTGGGCAACGCGGGCGTCTCGGCGAACCTGAGCGTCACCGTGACCGACCCGCCCGACGTGACCGCGCCCACGCTCACGCTCACCGCGGTGCCCGACGGCCAGCTCGCCGGTGCGAACGTCACCGTGGTGGCGACCATCACCGATGCCTCGGGCATCGCCTCGGCGACGCTGTACTACCGGGCGGAGGGCGCTGGCGCGTACGGCTCGGTGGCGATGGCGCTGCTGTCCGGCAGCACGTGGTCCGGGACCATCCCCGGTGCCTCGATCATCGCCCCGGCGGTGGAATACTACGTCACGGCCACGGACGCGGCGGCGGCGCCAAACACCGCCACTGCGCCCGCCCAGGGCGCTGCAGGGCCGTTGGCCTTCACCGTGTCGGCCAACGACTCGGTCGGCCCGACGATCGCGCACGACGTGCCGGCGGGCCCGCTCGCGGCGGGCACCAGCCTGCTGATCGACGCGGTCATCACCGACCCGTCCACGGTCGACGCGGCGTCGGTCGAGTGGCGCACCGAGGGCAGCGCGCAGAGCGCGACGGTCACGATGGTGGGCGGGGCGGACAACCACTGGACGGCCACGGTCAGCCCGCTGGCCGCGCCGGCGGTCGAGTACCGCATCCTCGCCAACGACACCGAGGGCAACGGCGCCTCTTCGCCGATGACCGGCTGGCATCGGGTGGCGGTGGTCGCGGCGGACACCGAGGCGCCCGCCATCACGCACACGCCGGTGGCCGACGGCCGCCCGGAGGGGCAGCCGGTGGATGTCGTAGCGACGGTCACCGATGCCTCCGGGGTCGCGGGTGTGGCGCTGTTCTACCGCATCGTCGGGACCAACACGTTCGGCGAGGCGGCGATGAGCCCGCGTGGCGGCGACGCGTGGGGGGCGCTGATCCCGGGTGTGGTGGTGGTCGAGCCGGGGGTGGAGTACTACCTCGCGGCCACGGACAGCTCCCCGGCGTCCAACGTCGGTCACTCGCCGGCCAACGCGCCGACGAGCGTGCACCTCTTCACGGTCGGCAACGCGGTCATCGACCGGACGGCGCCGACGCTGACCCACACCCCGATCGAGGCGACCCAGCCCGCCGGTGTCGCCGTGGCCATCGAGGCGACGGCGACGGACGACACGGGCGTCGCGGGGGTGACCTTGTACTTCCGTCAGCTCGGCGAGTCGTCGTGGCTGTCGGCGTCGCTGACGGCGCAGGGCGGTGACGGCTGGGCGGGTGAGCTCCCGTCGATCGTCGTCAACCCGCCCGGCGTGGAGTATTACCTGGTGGCCACCGACTCGGCGCCGCTGGCCAACGCCGTCTCGGCCCCGGCCACCGCGCCCGCCGAGGTCTTCGCGTTCGGGGTCGGCGAGGACGATGCCGAGGGCCCGGCGATCACCGTGGATGCGGTGAGCTCGCCGCAGACCGAGGGCACCCCGGTGCCGGTCACCGCGACCATCACCGATCCGTCGGGCGTCTCTCGCGCCGAGCTGAACTACCAGCGCCTCGGCGACGCGGCCTGGACGACGGTGGCGATGAGCGATGAGGGCAACGGCATGTGGGCGGCGGTCATCCCCGGCGCCGACCTCGCCACGCCGGCCATGCAGCTGTTCGTGGAGGCGGAGGACGGCCTGGGCAACACCAGCTTCGGGCCGGCCACCGGTCCCGACGCGCCGCTGTCCTTCACCGTCGAGGCCGCCGTGGGCGAGGATCTGACCGCCCCGGTGATCGTGCACAGCCCCGTGTCCAGCACGGTGGAGGGCCGGTCGATCGCGCTCCAGGCGATCATCACGGACGCGTCGGGCGTCGGCGACGCGGTCGTCTGGTTCCGCACGGGCGGCTCCCAGGACTGGGCGCTCGTCCCGATGACGGCGGGTGACTCGGACCGGTATACGGGCACGATTCCGGGCTCCGCAACGACCGGTGCTGCCGTGGAGTACTACATCGAGGCCACGGATGCATCGCCTGCTGAGAATACAGCGGTCGATCCGTCCGGGGCGCCGGACGAGGTCTATGTCGTCGACGTCCTGCCCTCCGGGGCCAACAACGGGACGAACAACGGGACGAACAACGGGACAAACAACGCCACCAACAACGGAGGCAACAACGCGGTCAACAACGGCACGAACAACGGGACCAACGACGGCGGCAACGGCGGCGCGGGCTCCTCGGCCGACGACGGCTGCGGGTGCAGCGCGGTCGGCCGCTCCAACCCCTCGGCGTGGTGGCTCGTGCTGGCGGGTGTGGTCGTGGCGTGGGGGCTGCGGCGTCGGTAGGCTCGAGGCTCGCGGCGCTCGCCCCGGTCATCGCGACCGGGGCGAGGCGCTGGAGCCGCTGGAGTCCCCGTCACCGGCTTCGATCCGTAAGACTGGCGGTCGAGGCCGACCGGGTGAGAGCCGTGAGGTCCTCGTCCGCAGACGCGATGGGCGGGACGTCGGGGTAGGGGCCGTGAGGTCCTCGTCCGCAGACGCGATGGGCGGGACGTCGGGGTAGGGGCCGTGAGGTCCTCGTCCGCAGACGCGATGGGCGGGACGTCGGGGTGGGAGCCGTGAGGTCCTCGTCCGCAGACACCCCAGGCTCGGTCGGGCTGATCGCCCTCCCGTCGCCAGGGGCTAACATGTCTCGTCGCCCTGCGGGCTCCTCGGGGTCGCCCCTCCGGGGCTCCCGATAATGCTCCTTCTTGGGGTGGACCGGAAGGATCGAGCCGAGCGCCCCGACGCGGCGACTCCTGGGGTCTTCGATCACTTGCAGCTCGCCCGCGAGTCTGGAGCCCGGAGGGGTGCCGCCGAGGAGGCTTCGAGCCTTCGAGGTGCGCTGGCTGCGGGCGACGGCAGGGCGAACAGGCCAAACCAACCTGGGGCGGCGCCTCAGGGGCATCGGCTCAGGCATCCTGCCAGATCGCCACGCTCGGCGAGTGCGAACGCTCCGGCGTTGGTCGGCTCGACGTGGGTGTTTGAGAGCTGGCAGCGGGTGGGGCAGGGGAGGTCGTCCACCGAGGCGACGCGGAGGCGTGCGCCGTCGCCGCGCTCGGTGATGAAGCCGCCTCGGGCGCCGTGGCGGGTCCAGGTCGCGCCCTGGTCGTGCCAGACGCCGTGCAGGGCGTCGTTGTCGAGGGTGAAGAGGTAGCGTCGCTGCGAGGCGTCGCGGCTGTGGGCCAGGACGAGGTCCAGCGAGGCCTCGGTGCAGCCGAGGGCGATGGGGGCGGTGCCGACGTACTGGCGGCCCTGGGGCAGCCAGATGTCGGGGGTGTAGCCGGTCATGGTGAGCGTCCCGGTGAGGCCGGTCCGGGTGGACTCGATGTCCAGCTCGAAGAACTGGTTGACGCCGACCCACGAGGGCTTCTTCGCCTCGGTGACCAGCCCGGTCAGGCGCCACCTGCCCACGAGGCTGTCTGGATCGAGGCAGGTCGCCTTCGCCTTCGCCTGCTCGGCGCCGGCGGGGAGCGGGGAGGTGTCGGAGGGGGGCGTCGTGGCGGCGGTCGGTTCGGGAGGACGGAGGGCGCGCTCGAGGTCCCGGCGGGCGGCCTCGACGCGGGCTTCGAGGGGGCCGAGGTCGATAGGGGAGTCGAGTTCGAGGAGTTCACGATCGAGGTTGGCGCGTCGGGACATTTGTGTGACGAGTTCATCGCGCAGCTCGTTCCAATGGGTTGGGTCGGCCTCGGAGAGATGCAACCAATCGCCGGTTTCGCCGCCGACGAGCGGCACTCTTTCGGCTCCACTTATTTCAACATACATAAGCACATTGCCTTTAGTGGTAAATGATGTGGTTGTCGTTGATAGGCCGGCACGTCCCGTTGGTCCGCCTCTCGTGAAGGCGGTTGGTATGTCGATTCGGAAACAAGTCGTTGACGTCTTGCAGGTAAAGGCATCTGGCTTATAGAGGTTTATATTTGATATTTCATAAATTTGCGCATTATTTATTTTAGTTCGAATGATTTCTGGGGAGACAACATATGCCTCAAGCACAAGGTTGATTGATGTGGTGTCTTCAATTTGATTTGATGTATTTTCAATTTGCTTATTTAGTTTGACAAGCTTTAGGGAAATCTCAGTTTCCGTGAATATTATTTTTCTATTTTTTGCAACTGACGAGTCCAGGTTCTTGTGGTGTTCGTCCAGAATAGCACATGTGGAGGCCATCGTCGCCCAGTGCACGGTGGGCGACGATGGACGGAGCGCACTCGCCTTCCTGCAGAAGTCGAGCGAGTTTGACGCGCTGTCATGGACGGCCCTCAAGTCGGTCCCGGCGACGGTTGCGAGGGAGTCACGGACGTCGTCAGGCGCCTTCCTGACGCGCTCCCAGTTCGAGCCGTCGCTGTCGGCGGCGAAGAGCGCCTTGACGCGCTCCAGGTCCGGGTCTTCGAGCGTGATCGTCGGCTCGGGCGGCGGGGCGTAGTTAGGCGGGGAGGTGATGGCCAGGATCACCGACACGAGGGCAACAGCACCGAGCAGCACGACGCCGACGACCCACGGGAGCACCCGCCGCAGGCGGCTCGGGTGGCTGGAGGTGTCCTCGTCGGCGTCCTCGTCGGCGTCGGCCGAGGTTGAGCTCGGATCGGGTTTTGGGGCCGGAGCAGGCTGCGCTTCGGCGCCGGCCGATGGCCCGACGGATGGCCGCGCCAGATCGTTGGCCTGCGCTCGACGGGCCGCGGCGATGGCGCTGAACGCGGAGGTGGGCGCGCGAGCGGGTTGCGGCGCCGGAGCGGATGCCTCGGCCTTCCCCGACACCACTGGTGGCGTGGCGGTGGCTGCCGGTGCCTCCGGCCGGGGGTCGAGGACGGAGTCGCAGTGCGGGCAGGTGAGGTCGCTATCGCCGACGTCCTCGGCGCAGGTCGGGCAGGTCAGCGTGGCGTTCTGCCTGGCGGGTCGCAGCGCCGTGTCACAGTAGGGGCATTGGGTGGCGCGCGGGTCGACCGTCTCGGCGCAGAGGGGGCAGATGTTCATTCCGAGACCCCCTGGCGCGCGGTGTGGTGGGCGATCTGGGCGATGCCGAGGGCGACCACGAGGGCGATGGAGAGGAAGAACATCGAACTGAAGCTGATGGCTGAGATCACGTGGAGCGCGACGGTGTCGTGGGAGTGATACCCGGCCAGTCCATCGCTCATCGCCGCCCAGAACCCTGCGACATTGGCGAGGAGGAGGGACACAGTGGCGAGCTCGACGATGTCGAACAGACCGCGAAGGTTTGCGGCGCCCTGGGCGTAGTTGGCCCGGAACACGGCGGCGACGGTGGTGGCGAAGAGATAGATGATGACGGCGGAGGTGACGAGGCCGACTCCGGCGAGCACGATCTCCTTGCCCGTCAGCGAGACGAGGCCGAGCGCAGCGTAGATCGACACCCCGATCAGGTGGACGGGACGCGCCCGGCGCACCCACGAGGCGCTCCCGGTGCTCGCCCAGAGGCGCGAGATCGGATTGTCGAGTGCGGCGCCTCCGTCGGGGCGTGCGGCAGGCTCTCCGCTTGCGCCGATGGGCTCGCGGCAGTGCTTGCAGAGCCGCGCCTGCACCTTGATGGTGCCGCCGCAGTAGGGGCAGGGGCGGGTGTCGTTCATGATCTCTCCGACGCAAGGGGATGTTGGCAAAGCGGTGATGTGGTGTCTTGGTATCACACGCGTGCGAACTACGGCAAGCGTGCGCCTCGCGGCGGTAGCCTCGATCGGTCGCGCGGTGGCGGCATCCGTGGGTAGCGGGTCTGTGACCGATTTTGCAACGAGGAGTTGGCCTCGGCCGTGACACGGCCGGTCCACCGAAGGCGTATCGGAGGACAATGCCAG
>Ga0210033_1002532_pt1 | contig 15487 bp, 19 predicted proteins | sample CryGeymeta201501_FD_185465 | JGI IMG/M metagenome (GOLD analysis project Ga0210033, IMG submission 185465) | Groundwater microbial communities from Crystal Geyser aquifers in Utah, USA - Crystal Geyser metaG 2015-01 (SPAdes) (version 2) | ecosystem: Environmental > Aquatic > Deep subsurface >... | reverse complement strand
GCAGCGCCTTCCGGCTACGACGTGGACGCCGACCGCCTGGCGCTGCACGGCAAAGCGCTGGCCTACCAGACAGCCAACAAGACGACTTACGAGGCCGCTCTGGCCGCCGTGAGCGCTTAACCCCCCCCAACCAAGGAGACCAACATGAGCAAACAATCCATTTCGCTGCTGACGCTGTCCATCGCGGCCGTCGGCGCCATCGCCGCGAACCGTTTCGTCACACCCGCCCGCGATCAGGCGGTGGCGGACGAGAACACCCTGGGCGTCGCCACGACGGCGGCAACCGACGGCGAGGTGCTGGCGGTCGATGTGATGGGCACCGCCATCGTCGAAGCGGGCGCGGCTGTTGCAGCCGGCGCCACCCTGAAAGCTGATGCCAGCGGCAAGGCGATCACCTGGGTGACTTCCGGCGCGAAGGTTGCGGTGGCACTGGATGCCGCCGGCGCGGCCGGTGACTTCATCGAAGTGCTGCTGATCCCCAACGCAGCTTAATCAATCAATACACAAGGAGAATGAGATGAATATGACAAACGCACAGGCGCGCGTGGTCGACCCGATCCTGACCACCGTGGCGCAGGGCTACAAGAATGGCCGCATGGTGGCTGATGCGCTGTTCCCGGTCGTGCCGGTCGATCAGCGTGGCGGCAAGATTCTCGAGTTCGGCAAGGAAGACTTCGAGATGTACAACACGGCACGTGCGCCGGGCAGCAATACCAAGCGCGTGCAGTTCGGCCATCTGGGTCTGCCCTATGCGCTGGAGCAACACTCGCTGGAAGGCAAGGTTCCGCTTGAGCATCTGCAGGAAGCCAACCAGGTGCCCGGCATCGATCTCGGTCGCGGCGCGGTCACCAAGACGCAGAACATCATCCTGCTGACCAACGAATACCAGGCGGCGACCATTGCCCGCACTGCGGCCAATTACGCCGCCACCAACAAGACGGTGCTGGCCGGCACGTCGCGCTGGGATGACTACGCATCCGGCGTATCCGATCCGGCAGCCGACATCGATGCCGCCGTCGAGGCGATCCGCGCGCAGGTCGGCATGCGCCCCAACACTGTGGTGTTGTCTCCCAAGGCGTTCAAGGCGGCGAAGCGCCACCCCAAGATCATCGACCGTGTGAAATACACCAGCCGCGACAGCTTGACGCTGGAGATGCTGGCCGACTTGTTCGATGTCGAGCGCGTGGTGAGCGGCGATGCGATCTACAACAACGCCGGCACCATGACTGATGTGTGGGGCAAGGATGTGGTCGTGGCCTACACCGAGGTCGCCACGGCGGACGACGGCGGCGTGCCCAGCTTCGGCTACACCTACCGCCTGCGCGGCAACCCGATGGTGGAAATGGCGTACCAGGATCGCAACGCGAAGAGCTGGATCTATCCGGTGACCGACGAGCGTGTGCCGGTGATCGCCGCCGCCGCCGCCGGTTACCTGATCCAGACCGCCGTCAGCTAATTACCTGAAGAGCCGGGGCACTGCGCCCATATCGCCCCCGCCCCATCCCGAGTATGGGGCGGTTGGACAAGAGAGAGGATGGATCATGACCCAGTATCAAGTGGAAAGCCCGATCAGGCACGACGGCAAGGAATACGGTGTCGGCGACCTGATCGACCTGAGTGACAAGGCCGCCAAAGATCTGTTGGCCATCAACGCCATCGGCGCTGCCGCAGCAGGCAACACGCCAACCGCACCCGCCGACGAAGCCGGGCGCATCGCCGCCATCGTGGACGCGATCGGCAAGCTGGACGCCGCCGACGCATCGCTGTGGATGAAGAACCAAGCGCCGAAGACCGAGGCCATTGCCGCGATCACCGGCTGGCCCGTCGTGGCGGCAGACCGCAACGCCGCCTGGGAACAGATCAACGCTGCCAAGTAATCGACGATGACCTACGCCACCCAACAGGACATGATCGACCGCTTCGGTGAGCAGGAGCTGATCGAGCTGACGGATCGCGACCAGTTGGGAGTGATCGATGCGACGGTGATGGCGAAGGCATTGGCTGATGCCGATGCGGAGATCAATGCCTACCTGGTGGCGCGATACACACTGCCGCTGGCCGGCACGCCGCCTATCCTGACCAAGTTTGCCGCCGATGTGGCGCGTTACCAGCTGTACGACACCAAGGCGACCGAGCAGGTGAAGGCGCGCTACGACGATGCGGTGAAGTTCTTCAAGATGTTGTCCAGCGGCGCAGTGTCGCTGGGGCTTGACCCCGCCAGCGAGCCGGTGGCTGCGACGGGCAGCGTGAAATTCTCGGCACCGACGCGCGTGTTTAACGACGACTCGCTGGGCGGCTACTGATGCTGCTCTCTCCCGTTGTCGCCGCGCTCAAGCTGATCGTCACCCCGGGCGGCGCGCAGGAATTCCGCAAGGTGGCCACGGCGGCGAATTTCGCGGCGGCGCGCGAAGACCTGAAACAGCCGCCCGCTGTATATGTGTTGCCGATGAACGATGCGGCCGGGCAGAACAGCCTGGGCGGCGGCGCGATCATCCAGCCGGTGATCGAGCGCTTCGGCGTGGTGCTGGCGGTGAGCAATCTGCGCGACGCCTCCGGCGTGGCGGCTCAGGTCGAGTTCGAGCGGCTGCGCCGCCTGGTGATCGACCAACTGCTGGGCTTTGTGCCCGGCGATGGCTACGAGCCGTGCGAGTACGTCGGCGGGTCGCTGCTGGCGCTGGATGCATCGGTGCTGTGGTGGCAATTGGTCTTCAGGACCGGATACATGGAAAGGAACTACTGATGAGCGACTACCAGGACGAACATGCGGGCCGTGGCGGGTCTTACGTGATCGGTGCAGACGGCAAGCGCGTGCTGCAGCAACGCACCGGCCACGTCGTGCCGGATGCGCAACAGGCCCGGCCGGTCGTACCGGCCAAGACAACCAATTCCAAAGTGAAGGGAGCAAGCAATGCCTAGTCCGACCAATATCCGTTTCTGGAAGAAAAAGGCCGTCCTGTTCGGGATGGAGGCGGCATATGGCGTAGACCCCGTCCTGGCCGGCACTGACTGGTTCGAGGCGCGCAACGTCTCGCTGACGCCGTTCGACGTGGAAAGCCTGGATCGCAATATCGCGCAGCCCTGGATGGGCAACAGCGGGAAGCTGATTGTGGCCATGCGCCAGAAGTTGTCCTTCGACGTGGCGCTGGCCGGGTCCGGATCGCTGGGGGTGGCACCGAAGATCGGCAAGCTGCTGCGCGCCATCGGTTTCGCCGAGACAGTCACCGTTGCCACCAAAGTGGAATACACGCTGATCGACTCGGCGTTCGAGTCGGCGGCGTTCTACATCAACGTGGACGGTGTGTTGCACAAGGGGATGGGTCTGCGCGGCACCGGGCAGGCCGTGCTTGATGCCAAAGGCATCCCGGTCCTGCGCGTCGAATTAACGGCGCTCTACACGGCAAAGGTGGACGCCGCACCCGCGGTCGGCGATCGCACCGGCTGGCCGATGGAGGAGGCGGTCAATTCTGCGAACACGCAAGTGTGCAAGGTCAACGCCGTCGACAGCTTCTATTCGAAGTTCGGGTTTAGCTTGGGCAACCAGGTGTCGCACGACATCTACGGCGGCGGCTACCAGCAGATCAAGATCGGCGACCGCCAGCCGGCTGCCAACATCACCATGCTGGCGGAGCTGCTGGCCACCTTCGACCCATATGCGCTGGCAGTGGCCGGTACCAATATCGCGGTGCAGGTGATTCACGGGTCCGCTGCCGGCAAGAAAGTTCAGGTGGATATGAAGGCGATCATCACCAACGTGAACGAGACGGACATCAACAGCAACGTCGGCTACGACCTGACCCTGTCTCCCGTGCCGGTCACCGGCAACGACGAGATCAAGCTGACTTTCATTTGAGGTAACCCATGAGCAATAAGAAAAACCATCCGCTGTTCGTGGTCGATGCGACCGATACGGTGAAGTGGCCGGTGATCGTGAACATCCCGGTGGACGGCGGCGAGTTTGCCCCGTTCCAGTTCACCGGCATTTTCAAGCGCAAGAGCGAGAGCGAGTACGAATCCATCCTGCAATCGACACTGGCCGAGATCGGTCCGGCAGATGAGGCGGCTGCAGAGGTGCTGGCCGGCAAGCGCCGCTCGGAGATTTTGGCGGACAACGCAGACCTGTTCTTGCAGTTGCTGGTGGGCTGGGAAGACGTGCGCAATGCCGCCGGCGGGCCGGTTGAATTCAGCGCGCAGGTATTGCTCGACCAGATCACCGGCGTGAACGGCGGCTATCTGTCGATCGGCTTGTGGGTGGCGATCCACGAGATCCGCAACGGGGCGCGCCTGGGAAACTGAAGGCGGCCGCCCGCCACTGGGCAGATCAGCGCCAGGGCGGCCGCGATGAACTGGCGGAAGACCTTGAGTTGCTCGGGTTGGCCGACCAGATCAAACCGGGTGGCGATCAGTCATTCGGCGTGTGGCCGGAGAACACCACCACGGTGAGCGCATTCGTGGCGCTGGACGGTCACTGGCAGCTGGGCAGATCGGCAGACGGCATGCAGCAGCTGCGGATGCCCCCGGAAAAAATCAAAGATACGTTGGAGCTGATGGGCGTTAAACGGCGGCAGTGGCCGGAGGTGTTTAACGATCTGTTGGTCATGGAAACGGAAGTACTGGATACTTTGTTCGGGGAGACTGAGTGAGCGAACTGACATTCGGAATGCGCCTCACCTACGACGGCAAGAGCGCCGGGGCAGGACTGGAAGAGACGCGCGCAAAACTGGACGGTCTGACAAACTCGTCCAGCAAGCTGGCCGCGCAGAACCGCATGCTGAGCCAGACTTACAAAACGCACAGTGCCGAGGTGCAGAACACCGAGGCAGGTGTGCGCAAGCTGCTCGACCGCTACGATCCGCTGGGCGCGAAACTGCGCCAACTCCAGAACGATTTCAAGCAACTGAATTCCGCCGCTGCGGGCGGCAAGATCTCCGGCCGCGACGACGCGCGCACGGATCTGGTGTATGCCAATCTGCAGAAGCAGATCTCGCTGGCCAGCGCGGCGACGAATGGTTATGCCACCGCCTCCACGAATGCGGCCCGCTCTGCCGGCCAGCTGCGCATGGCCAACCAACAACTGCCGATGCAGTTCCAGGATATCTGGGTGTCGATGGCTGCGGGTCAGAACCCGATGATGGTGCTTGCCCAGCAAGGGGCTCAACTTTCGGGGATGTACGGTGGCGTAGGTAAGGCAGCCAAGGCGATGGGTAATTACATCCTTGGATTGATCAATCCTTTCACTGTCACTGCCGCCGCTGTTGCAGGTAGCGCATATGCCCTGTACGACTATGCAACCAGCGTCAACAAAGCACGCATGGAGCTGATGCAGTTCAAGGACGATCTGGCGGTGATGGGTGACACGGCCATGCTGAAGCGTGTTCTGGACTTGCGCTCGGCCGTTAAGAAGGCTGAATTTGAGGCGGTTCAGGGCGGGTTTGGTTCCATAGGTAAAGCAGACGAAGCCAAAAAGCTGAACGAACAACTTGTGCTGGCTGAGGCGGCGTACGGAAAACTTCGTGATGCAGAGACTGCTCGCGGAGACGCTGGCGGTATAGCCTCAAAGCTGGCACTCGAATCTGAAACAGCCAAGCGCCGCGAGCTGGAATTCAATATCAACCTGCTGCAGGTTTACCACGATAAGCAGGTCGCCGGATCGACCAATGAAATCGACAGCCTGAGTAAGCTCGGCGAGCTGAAGAAGCGCCTCAAAGACATGGATAAACCAAAATCCGGCACTAAAGACGACCGCAATCAAACTGCCATCACTGGTTTGGAAACGGAGCTCTTCAAAAAACAGATGGAGGTTGCGGGCGTTTCTGCCGCCCAGATAAAAGTGTATGAGTTGGCCAAGAAAGGCGCGACAGACGCACAGATTGAAAGCGCACAAGCTGCTGCCGACGGCATCATCGTGCTGGATGCGGAAACCAAAGCCACTCAGGATCATGCCAAAGCCATCGAAGAGACCAACCGCATCCTGGCGAACATCGATCCGCTCTATAAGGCGAATGCCGAGTGGGCGAAGCTGGTGGATCTGCAGGCGCGCGGGCTGATCACCGACGAGCAGATGGGCGCGGCCTACGAGCAAGCGATGGCCGGCATGAAGAAGAAAACCGAAACCGCCGCCGACGGCATGTCCGAGGTGTGGAAGACCTACCGCGACAGCACGCAGCGGGTGCTGGGCGACCAGATGTTCGACGCGATGATGGGCAAGTTCAGCAGCCTGGAAGGTGCGTTCAAGCAGATGATCTTCCGCATCGTGGCCAACGCGGCATCCGCCCGTTTGACCGAGGCTTTGTTCGGCGCGACAGGGCAAGGTTCGTCTTCGGGCGGCTTGATCGGTGCGATGATGACGGGGTTCGGCTTTGCCAACGGCGGCACCTTCGGCGCGCAGGCTTTCGCCAACGGCGGCACCTTCTCCAACGGTCTGTACACCTCGCCCACCCCCTTCAAGTTCGCCAGCGGCGGCGGGTTTAACCTGGGCGTGATGGGCGAGGCGGGGCCGGAGGCGGTGATGCCGCTGGCGCGCGATAGCAGCGGCAAGCTGGGCGTGCGGTCGCAGGGCGGTGGCGGTGGCGGCGGCACGCAGATTGTGATCAACGACCACACCACCATCCACGTCGACGCACGCTCTGATCGCGCGCAGGCGCTGGGCGAGATCTCGCAGTTGATCGACAACAGGCAGGCGCAGCTGGTTGACCGCCTGCGTCGGGAGGGTGCGATCGCATGATTATCACCTTTCCTTCCACGCTCACGCTGGTGACCGGCGTCGAATGGGGCCAGCTGCGGCGCGACCTGAACTTTGATTCGATCTTTGGGAGCCAGTCCGCCGAACTGTCGCCGCCGGTGTGGACGGCGCTGTTGACCCCGGCGAAGTTCAGCCGCGCCGAGTATGCGGAATGGGAAACGGTGCTGCTGCAGCTGAAGGGCCGGCAGAACCAGCTGGCGCTGTGGCATCTAGACCGGCCGCAGCCGCGGGGCACGATGCGCGGCGAGATGGTGCTGAATGGCGCGCATGCGCAGGGTGATGACGCGCTCAATATCAGCGCCGGTGCCGGGCAGGCGGGCAAGACCTTGCTGGCCGGTGACCGCCTGGGGTTGGGTAGCGGTACCACGCAGCAGGTGGTGCGGGTGCTGGCGGATGCCACGGCGGATGCATTCGGCGCCATCAGCGTGCCGGTCGAATCATCGCTGCGCAATGCTTTCGGCACCGCCACACCGGTCACCTGGGATAAGCCGTGCGCGCTGTTCCGCCGCGTCGCTTCGCGGTGGAGCATGAAGCATGCGCGCGGCGGCGTGGACGGCACCGTGCTGGACTTGGTGGAGGATTGGAACGCATGACCGCGCGCCTGGATGCCGAGCAGCAGGCCGCGCTGGAAAAGGCGCACATCAAGCTCGTCTATTTCATCGAGTTCCACTTTGCCAGCCTGGTGTACCGCTGCTCCACGCTGGGCGTGAACGTGAGCTGGGACGGTTACGAATGGACCGGGTTTGGCCTGATCGGCAACTTCTCGCCCATCGACGAATCGCAGGGCACTTCGGCGGCGGCGATCACGTTCGACATGAGTCTGGCTGATGCCACTTTTGTGGCGCTGTCGGTCGGCCCCGTCGAGGAATATAGAGGCCGCGATGTGGTGATGTACTTCTGCCCGCTGGACGACAACTTCCGGCTCGTCGGCACACCGAAACGTTGCTGGCGCGGCACGATGGATACGCTGAACGGCGGCATCAGCGGCAAGCCGGACGAGGCGACCGGCAGCCTGCAGCTTAAATGCGAGACCTCGGCATATGGGCTGAAACGCTACCCGGCATTGCGCCTGAATGCGGCGCAGCAGAAACAGCGCTACCCGAACGACACCTCGCTCGACCGCATGACCCGGCTGATCAGCAAACAAGTGCCGTGGCTGTCCAGGAAATTCCAGCAGCGATGATCACTCTGGCCGACTACATCGCCGCGCGCCTCAACGCCCCGTTCCAGTGGGGCGTGAACGACTGCATGACCTTTGCCGTCGGCTGGGCCGAGATCGCCGGCGGCCGCACGCTGCTGCCCAAGCGCCTGTGGCACACCGAGCTGCAAGCCGCGCGCCTCATCAAGCGCCACGGCGGGCTGGTGGCCGCGCTGGATGCGCACTTCGGGCAGATCCACCCGAACTACGCCAAGGACGGCGATATCGCCATCGCCGACGGCGTGGTGGCGCTGATCAGCGGCGCGCACCTGGTGGCACCGGGTGCCGACGGGCTGGTATTCAAACCGCGCACGGAGGCAGATCATGCGTGGTCGGTTTAGTATTTTTGCTGCCCTGCTGTTGGTATCGACCACGGCGGCGGCCATGCCGCAGGCGCTGGTGTTCGCCGGGGCATGGTTGTTGAGCTACGGCACCCTGCTGTCTGCAGCGGGCTGGGTGGTCGGCATCGGTCTGGTGGTGGGCGGCTCGGTGTGGGGTGCATCGCAACAGCGCAAAGCCATGCAAGAGCAAGAGGCCGCCGCGCGCGCAGCCTACAACGCCTCGCTCAAGGACCGTACCACCACCGTCATCTCGTCCGAACACCCATATGTCTACGTGTACGGCAAAGAGGTGGTGGTCGGCGTGCGCATCGTGGATGTGCTGACCAGCGGTGATCGTGACCAGTATCACCATCTGGTCTGCGTGGCGGCCGACCACGAATGCGAGGCTATCCTCGATATCGCAATCAATGACAAGTGGCTGGGCGCGCTGGATGCCAACGGCAATGTCACGGCGGGTGATTACCTGTACACCGAGCCGCAAGACGCCACGGAATACAAATCCGGCACCACCTTTACCCTGGCGCACACCCCGCTGGCCGGCAGCCTGCGCATCACCTGGTGGCAGGGGTCCATCGACAACGGCCGCGAGCGCGGCATGCCCTACACGCTGGTGGGCAACGAGGTGACAGTTTCCGTCTGGCACAATTTTACCTGCTCGTATCGGTGGGCCAAGACCACTCCGCGCGTACGGGTGGCCAAGCGACTCGGCGCACCCGCCACGCCGGCCGACCCGGCCACCATTGCCGAGTGCCCCACCCAGTACACCGCCACCAGCACGATGGACGAGAAGTGCGGCCTCATCGTGCGGCTGGATCTGGACCATGCGGAGTTCCAGGGCGGCGTGCCCTCGGTCAAGTTGAAACTCAACGGCAAGAAAGTGCATGACGTGCGCGATCCGGCGTGGCCGGCCGATGTGCCGGTGTGCTCAAGCAACCCCGCGCTGTGCCTTGCCGATTACCTCACCAGCGAGATGTGCCGGGTACCACTGACCGACCTGCCGCAGGCGGACTACATCGCGGCGGCCAATGCCTGCGATACCGTCGAATCGTTTGGCGCGCGGTACACCCTGAACGGCACGGTGCGGTCCGATCAGGATCGCGGCCAGGTGTTGGATGCGATGACCTTGAGTATGGCCGGCACGCTGTGTTCCACCACCTGGGGCACCCGCGCCGGGGTGTGGGAGGCACCGGTGCTGGCGTTGACGCAGGACGACATCGTGGGGGATTTTAGTTTTAACGCGGGCGTATCGGATGCGGATCTGTTTAACGGCGTGAAGGGCCAGTTTGTCAGCGCGGACAACCTGTGGGTGGCGACGGATTACAAGCCATACCAGAATGCCGCCTATATGGCCGCCGACGGTGCCGAGCTGTGGACGAACATCGATTTCCCGTTCACCGATAGTCTGCAACGCGTGCACAACCTCTGCCGCATTCTGGCCGAGGACCAGCGCAACGCGTTCACTGTGGAGGGGTACTTCTCGCACAAGGCGTGGGATGTGCCGGAACACGGGCAGCGCGTCACGTTCACCAGCCCCTTCCTCGGGCAGACCGCCAAGATCTATCGGGTGATGGATAAAAAGGTCGGGTTGAAACAGGCGGTATGGCTGAAGCTGAAGGAAGACGCGGCCACGATCTATGACATGGCCGATGCGGTGGTCGCGGATTCGACCCCCAATACCAGCCTGCCCGACCCCTTCGCCATCGCGCCGCTGGAGTCGCTCACCTGCACCTCCGGCACCGATGTGATGCAGCGCAACGGCGACGGCACCATCACCTCGCGCATCCTGGTGCAATGGCCGCCGGCCACTACGCCCGGCGTGGTGCACGGCGGGTACATCGAGGTGGAATGGAGCCGTCTGGGCGAGGCTGTCTGGAACGGCACGCCGGCCAGCGGCGGCGCGACCGAGGTCTATATTGGCCCGGTTGAGGATAGTGCGTTCTATAAGCTACGCGCGCGCACGGTGAACGCCACGCTGAATATCAAGTCGGCGTGGCTCTACGCGACGCACGAAGTCGAGGCGCAACAAACGATCATCAGCGAGCTGACAGATGATGTCGCGGCGGCGACAGAGGCTGTCGCGGCAGCGCAAGCCGCCGCAGCGCAAGCCGCCGCAGCGCAAGCCGCCGCAGCGCAAGCCGCCGCAGAGCAAGCCGCCGCGGCACTGAGAGAGGCCTCTGGTCAGGCCGATGTCTCGCTCGATGCGCTGGGCAATGCGCGGATCACCTTCACCACCTACAACGACCCGCAGATCCTCGGCTACGAGCTACGCGAGGGCGAGACGTTTGATGCCGGGGTGCTCGTGGCTACCACCAGCGGCAACAGCTTCACGTTGCCGGTGTTGGGCAGCGCGGGGAAAATTTACTGGATCCGCGCTCAGTACGCCGCCGGCTATTCCATCGCCGGGTACCGCATCGATTTTAGCGGCAGCAACATGCCGGCACCGGGGCTGCCCACCTGGAGCATCGCCGAGCCGAATTTGGTTTATGCCTGGGCGGCCTCGGCCGGCGCGGCGCAATACCTGTGCCTGTTCGAAGTGGGCGGTGTGACTACCGTTAAAACCGTCACGACGCCGGGCGTGAGTTTCCCGATCCCGAAGTACGACGCGACGATCCGCATCGTGGCGATGGCGGCGGACGGCACGTTGTCGCCGTTCGTGGACGAAGAGATCAGCCTCGGCGGCCAGTACCACTACAACGAGATCGTCAACGTCGCTTTGCCGCTCACCACCGGGCAGTATCTCAACCTGGCCTTTACGGCCGCGAACACCGTCAAGCGCGCCAGCCTGCTGGGCAATGCGCCGGTGGCACCCTACGCGCAGAACATCAACGACGGCGACCTGTACACGTTCGGCTACAACCTCGCCAACCTTGCCGCGTCCAGTATCCAGGGCATTTCCGCGAGCTGGTTCCGCAACGGCTTCTGGCGCGAGCGGGCGGGCTACTTCGAGTCCGCCGTGGTGGACCTGGGCGCGGTGCTGACCGGCAGCCTGATCCTCAATCTGACCAAGACGGTGACTTATGTCGGCAATGCGCCGGTGTCGAGCTACGCCCACGTCTCTGCCGAATATATGGCCGATGCCAACACCCAGGCGCTGACCGACCAGAAAGCGTTTTTGACGGCGCGCTTCTTCGTGGCCACGGACAGCGCCTACAGCGCGAACTGGAAGGAAGCGGCGAACGGCGACTGGATCACCGCGCGCTACGTCAAGATCGTGGTGGAAGTGGCGATGGCCTCGCCGCTGACCGAGATCACCGTCACGGCCGGCGCGATCACCATCGACGTGCCGGACGTGACCGAGACGGGCAGCACCGCAGGCGTGACCAGCGCCGGCAAGGCGATCGCTTTCGCCAAGAGCTACCACAGCGTTTCGGTCGTCATCGCCACCGCCCGCGGGGCGGCCAAGGCCTACACCGGCAACATCACCGCCACCGGCTGCACGCTGTACGCCGATACCGGCTCCCAGCAAGTCGATTATTTTGTGAAAGGATTTTGAGATGACTTTTGATGCGGAAAAACCGAACACCAGCCAGACCATCGGGGATGTGATTACCTCGACCGCCGTCAACCTGAACGACCTGGACGCGCGCGATGTGGCGCACCAGGCCAACAGCACGACCGCTCACGGCATCGATGCGCTGCTGGCCGCTAAAGCGGCCGCCGAGGCGCACCAGGCCGACAGCACCACCGCGCACGGCATCAACACCATCAAGGCCGCGGCGGATGCCGCGCAGGCCGAGGTGACCGCCGCGCGCGGCAGCAAAGCCGCGCTGGCCAGCCGGCTGGCCGTTGCGCTACAAGCCGATGGCGGCATCAAGCTGTCCAGCATCGCCAGCAAGTGGCTGGACAACGGCGACGTGCCGACCTACATCAGCACCACCCGCTTCAGCGTGCCCGGCGACCGCACCAAGGTCTACATCGCCGGCGTGCTGCTGCGCGGCACGGTGTCCGCCGAATATGCATATGCCGCCATCGCGAGCAGCTCTTACGGCGCGGGCATCACCACCGTGGTGCTGGACCCGCTCTATCCGGTGCTGACCGCCGGTCTGTCGAAGATCGAGATCGCGCTGATCGCCTGGGACAACGCGGTGGCGCTGGCGGCCACGCAGAACGCGGCGGACATCGTGAACCTGCAAGGCGACCTGACCGCCATCTCCACGCTGGGCAGCATGGCGGGCGACCCGACCGCCGCCGAGCTGGCCGCCGGCAAGGTGCGCGTGTGGAAAAACACCACCAGCGGGGCCGTGAAGCTGTGGGCCAACGACGGCGGTATTTTGAAATCAATCGAACTGACATAAGGAGCACGCAATGACCGAACAGGAACTTATTGACCAGATGGTTGCGCTGACTACGACAGCGCGATCCATTCTGCAGACCGTCCAGACCTACGGCACCGTCGATCAGGACGTGATGTTTGAGGCGGGGGGATTGAGCATCACCGTGCCGTCGGTGCCGAAACAGGTCGGGCAGATGACCGCCGCATTCGACCTGATGAAAGAGCAGTTCACCGGCGACTTTGGCGGGGCGATGGCGGGGATGACGCTCACCCGCGATAGCGCCGGCCGCGTGACCGATGTAATCGCCACATTGTCCAGCGGCTGGTCTGTGACCCACGCCTACACCCGCAACGCGGCGGGCAAGGTCAGCGCTGTCGAGGCGACCATCAAGGACGAGCTGGGCGCGACACAGGCCACGCTCAACAAAACCATCAACTACGACGCCGGCAACCGCTTCGTGTCGATTTCTTAAAGGAGAAAAAAATGCTCGAAGCCGTTATTCTCGACAACACGGAGCGCATGCTGGCAGGAGCAGGGGCGCGCTCGGAGCTGTCCAACAGCAGCAATATGATTGCAGCGCAGTCTCAAATGACCTGTTATGGCCGCGACAGCAAGGCGGCAACGCCGTTCACTGAACTGTTTAACTTTGTCTATGCGGGAATAGCGGCGCCGGCCATCTGGCGCAGCGATGTGAATAATGTGCTGCTCGTTGCCGCCGGCATCAGCCCGTTCAACGTGATTGCGATAGACCTGACCACCAATGCGATGACGTTGGATTCTACCGGCAGGTGGTTCAATAACATCACCGAAGACGCCAGCGGGGTGGTCTGGGCGAATGCTGCCAATAGCGGGCAGTACGGCCTGTGGAAGCGCACCGGCGCGGGTGCGTGGACGAAGGTGTTGGCCGACTCTGCCGTCGGTTATTTGTGCATGTGGATTGACAATAAAATTTATTACAGGAGCTCCGTCGGGAATTGGTACGAATGCACCGCAGGTACGGTTGTATTGAGTGCGGACCCCCTTGGGATTGCGGGCTGGTATTCAGTATTTACAAATTCACTCTCCAATGACAATGTTTATTGTTACCCCATTACTAGCTACCCCGGCTACTTGACGGGTTTGGGCAAAATGTCGGCGGTGCCAGGCTACAGCGCCTATAAAAACGAAGCCGCGCGGTACTGGCCGATTAGCGCTGCCGGGCAATATACTGGAGTTAAAATTGCACCCCTGGGAGAGATGAACTGGGAGTTTCTGTCTGAACTAACTCAACCGAATGCGCTGAACGTGGCGTCGGATGCGCTGTCCGTCTTGTACCCTGCAACGCAACACCGATTTATCAGGCTGGATAACACGTACATGCTGCATTCCTGCGCCATGAATTTGAATGGCGCGTCCGCAACTCGATTGCCGAATCAGGGGATGCGAAAAATAGCCCTCAATTTGTTAAATAAAACCACGAAAGTTAATAAATTCGTCGGCTCTATCTACCTGACGAGCTCCTCCACAGTAGGTATCAGCGCGACAACACCTGCCTTAATGTATGGAAACATTATCGGCGCGCAACTAACCAGTGGCGTGCTGGATTTGTGGATTGCCCAAGGGACGTACACCACCAACACCTCAACCGATATATACGGTCTGTTCAAGAAGTCGCTAACCCTCAATCTGGATTTCTAAGGGAGAAAAATCATGATTAAACTGGAAGCAGGAAACTATGTTGTGCAACTGCCTGAGCACTTTCTGTATCAGGATATCAACCCGGAGAACGGGCAGCCGTTCGTCTCCGAGGCTGCGGCGCAGGCGTGGGAGGACGCGTATCTGATCACCGCCGCTCTTGCGCAAGCAGAGAAAGATGCAGCGTTCGAGGCGGCGGCGCCAATCAGGCTTGACGAACACAAGGCAAGGAAGGTGGCAGAGATCCGCGCGCACTTCGCCGGGTTTGTGGACTCCCTTAAAGCCGATGCCGCCCCCTACGAGGTCGAGACATGGCCCGTGCAGACCGCCGAGTATTCGGCGTGGATGGCGAAAAGCACCACCCCGACACCGTATGTTTCGGCGCTCGCAGCTGCGCGGGGTATGCCGCTGGCAGACTTGATGGCCAAGATCGGCGCGAAGGTCGCGGGTCTGGCTCAAGTGCAGGGCGCACAGCAGGCGCTGGAAGCCGCGGTAAAAGCGGCTGTTGATGAAGCGGCAGTTGATGCGGTGGCGTGGTGAGAGTGCTGAAAAGCCTGTGGATCTATCACCTGAGACGCCGCCTGATACTGGCGGTGTTCCTGATCGTCGGCATGACCGGCGCGCTGATCGCGGCGGTCTGGCTGCTGGCCTGCGTGCTGTTCTCACCATATGGCCGGCGCCCCATCGCTATCTCCCTCGGCTTCGACCAGCTCACCAACGCCGCCACCGGCGGAAACGAGGACGAGACCATCAGCCTGCGCGCCGGACGCCTGCGCAAGACAGGTCGCGGCTGGGCATGCGTCCTGTGCCGCTTCCTGGATTGGCTTGATCCGGGGCACTGCGACAACGCAAAGAACTAGTCGGGGACAGCGCCACCAGGCGGCGACGGCGGATGGGGTGGTGAGGGTGTAAGAAAAGACGGTGCGACCGTTAAAGTGCGCGAACACTCTAACAGCCAACGCCCACGGCAAACCAACCGAAAGCCGCGAACTGGTGATCACGAACTACGAGCCCGGGATTATGGGAGGGTTGTTTTGAGAAGCCGACCCCGCGCCCTAAATTCCACCCCCCCCCAGTGCCAAATGCCGCGCAAATCAGTGCCAAATGCGGCGCGCGCTTACAGCTCGATGGCCAAAAAAAAAGACCTGCCGCAAAGCAGGTCTAGTTTTTTGGTGGGCCCTCACGGACTTGAACCGTGGACCAAAGGATTATGAGTCCTCTGCTCTAACCAGCTGAGCTAAGGGCCCGAAGAACTCAAAGC
>Ga0210033_1002529_pt1 | contig 15494 bp, 19 predicted proteins | sample CryGeymeta201501_FD_185465 | JGI IMG/M metagenome (GOLD analysis project Ga0210033, IMG submission 185465) | Groundwater microbial communities from Crystal Geyser aquifers in Utah, USA - Crystal Geyser metaG 2015-01 (SPAdes) (version 2) | ecosystem: Environmental > Aquatic > Deep subsurface >... | reverse complement strand
CATCAAATATATTCCAGAGGTTTTCGATGCGCTGTTGTTGCTGCCTCAAAATGTACTGCGTCTCTTTGAAATGTTTTTCCGTATTCAGATAATCAGCATCCACAAGTGCAGAAAAAACCATTCGAATAAACAATTCTCGTTGTGTGCGGGTCAATTCCGGCAGGCTTACTTGTAGTGGAGAAGGAAGTTTCTTTGCGTACTCAACAATTTTCTGGAATAGATCTTGATTATTTTGTGTGCGCTCCTCAAGTCTCTGAGAAAGTGATCCCGGCTGGTCAATGCCGCCATGATGTCCAGCAATCGTTAGAGCTATCTCTTTCCAACGATCACTTCCCTCATTTCGATTGATAAGCTGATATGCCAGAATCGCACCCCATATTGCATGAGGAACTTTTTCGTGTCTTTCATCTCGCTGACATGCTTTGAGGTAATCTTGGAAATCAGGGTTACTCTTCCCAATATCGTGCCATAATCCAATCCACTTGGCTAATTCTCCCGCGCCGAATTTACTCGCAAATTTTTGAGCAAGTTCTGCTACTTCTTTCAGGTGAGACTCAAGGTAATGCCAATCTCCTTTTTCATTAGGAGTATGCGCATACAATTCATTCATTGTTTCCTCCTATTTTCCATCTGTTGAATACTTCCCCACCTCATGCCGCAACCCCGCCAGATACGCCCAATCTCCTGAGCCGAATTCATCCCCGAATATCGCCACGCTCTTTTTAGCCGGGGACAGTCCCGATTCTACGACTACGCTTCGCTCTGTCCGTAAATCTGGGACAGTCCCCTCCGCATTACGCAAATGCTCCTCAAGCCCCTGCCATTCGCTTGTCGGCTTTCCCTCAACACTATGGGCATAGAATTTCTGCATACAAACCTTCAGCTTTCAGAAAGTGCCTTTTTTCAGTTCAAATTTCTGATAAACCGCTCAACATCTTTTTTACCGAGAATTCGCAAAATAACGGCACGGGTTCCTTCAAGCATATAGAACACTCGATGCTTGTCCACCCTGAGCCTGTAATAATTCGCCTTCGTTCCCTGGATTTTTTTTATCAGCTTTCCTCTTGGGAAAGGGTTGTCCTTGAGTGTCTGCAATGCAAGTACAATCTTCTCACAAACACTGTCACTAAAGCTGTCAAGGTCTTTACTCGCACTTGGTGAAAGGACAATCTGAAACTTATCCACTTTTTCTTTTCCTTTTTGACAGGTAATCCTCCAGAGTTACGCCGCCCTTGCTATGGTACTCTGCCTGCGATTCAGCAAGCATGTCCTGCAAAGCAACGCTTTTTTCGAGCAGATAATCTTCAAAATCCTCTTCAGAAATCGCGGTAACGATTGCCCTCGGCTTGCCTTTGGATGTGATAATCACAGCCTCTTTTTCTGCGTTTCTCAATATCTCGGACGTCTTGTTCTTAAGTTCTCTGACATTGGCGAATTTCATTGCACTCCTCCATGTGGCTATATTTGTAGCTACTATGTCATATTCCACGATTCCTGTCAATACGGTTTTATGTTAGAGGAGGTTCTCAAAGCAAACTCATTAACTGCAATTTTCGCAATCTCAGCAGAGAGGCAGCCTGACTTACTTTTTAATCTCCTTAAGCCGCTCTTTGACTTTGTTTTTCAGGGATTCGTCAGACGAAAGAGTAAGAAATTGCTGATAGTGGCTTTCTGCGGTCTGGCTGTCGCCTTCAGCCTCAAGCAGCATGGCATAATTCAAATGAGCCTCAGCGTAGGAGGGGTTCAGGGAGAGGGCCTTCTTATAAAAAAACGCTGCCTTCTTTCTGTCTCCAAGCATCTCATAAGTTACAGCCAGATTATTTATAGCCTCGTAATAATCCGGCTTAAGCTGAAGGGCCTTTTCATAAGCCTTAACCGCTTCTTTAAATTTGCCCTGATTTTTTAGCGCAAGTCCAAGGTGATTGTGCATTGCCGCATCGTCTGGTTTTTGACTAATTGCTTTTCTCAAGATGCTTTCAGCAGCCGAATAATTTTTGCCTTTTATCTGCTTTATCGCATCTTCATGAAGTTTCATTGTATCCATGCCTTTAGAAACAGGCGCCGGTGTTTGAGCCTGTGGAACTGCCGGAGGTTGAATGCTTGCGGGCTGCTGCTTTGGCTGAACCTCAACCACCTTTTTTGAAGGCTTTGCAAACAGTCTTGAGAGTGTTTTGTTTTTAGCCAGATAAATGCCTGCAAAAGAAGACAATGCAAGCACAGCAATGCCGATGATAATTACGGTCAAGAACTTCTTATCTGCGAACTGGTAAGCCTGGGTCTTTTTGAGCGGCGCTTTCTCAACCCTGGATTCATCTTCCGCTTTTTTGAGAGCCTTAAAAATTATGCTCATAGATATTCACTCCTTCAGGCAAAGAAAAATCAAAAACCGCATCTTTAATCCCTGTGTTCAGCTCTACATTCTTAAGCCGTATCTCAATCCTGTTTGAACGCATGTCATTTATTATAAAAGATTTTATAGGAAAGTCCTCATCGGAAGTTTCTATCTCAACGGAAACAATATTCCCCATAGGATTTTTAGGGACAAGAATCAGTTTTTTATTTTTTTGGGTTATGTTGAATTCTTCTTTTACATTTCCGAAACCGCTTAGCAGGGCCACAGGCGCCTGACCGTATGTCTGCCTGTTGAAAACGCTCTTGAACGCCTGTTTCTCAGCCTTTTTATATATCAGAATCTTATCGTTATTTATTATAATCTCCTGCGGCTTCTCGCCCTTGTATTGCCATCTCATCTTTGAAGGCCTCTTTATAAAAAGAACTCCTTTGTATGTGTCTGTTCTGCCAAGGTCTTTCATATAATTCTTCTGGACAAAGCCTGCTTTCATATCGCTTATATTCCTGTAAGCCTCCTGAATCCTTGCAGCCTCATCATCAGCAAAGACAGGCGACAGGTGACAGGTGACAGGTGACAGTATAAAAACTATAAAAAATAGTACTATACCTGAAACCTGAACCCTAAGACCTGAAACCTGTTCTTTGCTCATCTTTTCCTCCTCAGAAAATCTCTGGGCTTGCCTGCGCCTTTCGGAGAACCCACAAGCCCGTCTTCCTCCATCAGTTCCATGATGCGCGCAGCCCTGTTATAACCTATCTTAAGCCGCCTCTGTATTGACGATATAGACACCTCACCCGCAGACTCTGCATGTTCCACTGCCTTGTGATACAGCTCATCCCTCTCGGCAGAGGGCTCGTTATCCACGTGCTCCTCTATCTGTATATTTTCAAATATGGAATAGTCCGGCGCTCCCTGCGGCATGATAAAATCTGTAACGGCTTTTATCTCCTCTTCCGTGATGAGCGCGCCGTGTATGCGCATTATCTTTGTCCCCGGAAGCATGAAAAGCATATCGCCCTTGCCGAGAAGCTGTTCAGCGCCCTGCGCATCAAGTATCGTCCTTGAATCTATCCTCGTGGTTACCTGAAATGAAATCCTTGCCGGGAAATTAGCCTTAATAATCCCGGTAATCACATCAACCGAAGGCCTTTGTGTTGCAACAACCAGGTGTATGCCTGAGGCGCGCGCCATCTGCGCAAGCCTTGCTATGGAGTCCTCAACCTCGTTTGCAGAGGCAAACATCAGGTCTGCAAGCTCATCTATAAAGACAACGATATAAGGCAGCCGCTCGTCCTCTGAAACCAGTTTATTGTAGCTTTCTATATTCCTTGTGTTTTTCTCGGCAAGCCTTCTGTATCTATTCTCCATTTCAAAAACCATCTTCCTCAGCGCCTCTGCCGCCTCTTTCGGATTTGTTATAACAGGCGAGATGAGATGCGGTATGCCTTCATAGGCGGAAAGCTCAAGAAGTTTAGGGTCTATCATCAGCATCTTAACCTCTTTTGGAGACATCTTAAAAAGAATGCTCATAACCATAGAGTTTATAAATACGCTCTTGCCCGAACCTGTCGCTCCTGCAACAAGAAGATGCGGCATCTTCGCCAGGTCAGCAACAACAGGGACGCCGAATATGTCCTTACCCAGCGCCAGAGCAAGTCTTGAATGGCTCTTCATAAAGCCTTCGGAAGATATAATTTCTCTCAGGGACACTGTCTCCCGCGTCCTGTTAGGAACCTCAATCCCTATGGCTGACTTGCCTGAAATTGGAGACACCCTTACCCCATGAGACTTGAGCGCAAGCGCCAGGTCGTCTGACAGTGAGACAACCCTGTTTATCTTTACCCCGGGGGCCGGCTCAAACTCATACATTGTTACGATAGGCCCGGCCTGCACCTGTGTGATTTTACCCTCTACGCCAAAATCGAAAAGTTTCTGCACAAGCAGAGAAGAGCTTGTCAGAAGCTCATCCTTTGACGGCCTTATCCCTGAGTCATAGACATTAAGCAGTTCTAAAGAAGGCAGCGTATAGTCGCCTCTCTTGCCCGGCTTTACAACTTCATGCCCGAACAAAGGCATCGGCTGCTGGACAGAACCTGTTAGATAAGATTCATCCTGAATAATGTTCTCTTCAATCAGCGGCTCAGATACCTGTTCTTCTTCACCCGCCTCATTCTTTTCTCTCCTCAATGCAAGCGATACCAATGACACAGGGCTGAGAAGCACCACAGAAGACAGGAACACTGCCAGCGAAAAGATATATGCTCCGGGTATTGATAAAAGACTCATCATAAAATCAGAAATAAACATGCCGGTAACGCCTCCCGGATTACTCTCAATCTTAAGCTTAAATGTCGCCGACATGAGAGACAGAAGGATGGAAGAAGAGAGAACAAAAAGCAGAACGCCAATCAAATTCATCCTGCGGCCTTCTTTTCTGAGGAGTCTTTTAACGCCATACACAATTACAAACAACGGTATCGCAAAGGCTGATAGGCCTATAACCGCCAGCAAAACATCTGACATGTAAGCCCCTACTATGCCGCCGTAGTTCTTTGGAGAAGAACCGGTAAACGTAAACAGAGAGGGGTCCCATGTTTTATGAGTCGCAAGGCTCAGTCCGATGTAAATGCCGCCTAAGATTGAGACGATGCCCAGGACTTCGTCTTTTACCCTTTTTATCCTTTCAGCCATATCCCTCCAATGATTATAACTGCAAGCATGAATCTATAATACACAAAAATATCCAAAGCGTGTCCTGAAAAAACAAAGAAACCCCCATGTCAGAACTTCCACCCCCTGTGCCAGTAAAAGGCCATGACAAGCAAACCGAATCCTATACGGTAATACGCAAAGCCTGAAAAATTATGCCGCGAGACATACCTGAGAAACGACTTAATGACAATCAGTGCAAAGAAGAACGATGTAACGAATCCAACGGCAAAGAGCGGAATGTCCGATAGCGAAAGAGCGTGAAGGTTCGAAAGCAAATCGTACCCTGTTGCCGCAAACATGGTCGGAATAGCGAGAAAGAAGGAAAATTCTACGGCAACCAGCCTGTCAAATCCTATGATAAGTCCCCCCATGATCGTTGCCCCTGAACGCGAAACTCCAGGGAAGAGCGCCAGACACTGAGCGAACCCAACTCCTATTGCCTGTTTCAGTGTGACGTTATCAACATCCTTTACATGTGACCGGCGCTCCATCCTTTCAATTATCAAGATCGCAAGCCCTCCCGCAATGAGCGCCACCGCAACAGTAATCGGGTTGAAGAGGTAAGTCTTTATGGCCTTATGCGTCAGCAGGCCGATGAATGCGGCCGGAAGAAACGCAATGATAAGTTTGATTACAAGAGAGCGGGCCTCTTTACGTGTCGGAAGCCCTTTCATCACGCTGAAGATTTTTTCCCTGTAAAGCCATACGACCGAGAGAATCGCCCCCAACTGAATGAACACCTCAAAGACCTTTGCCTTTTCATCGCTAAAACCAAGAAGGTCTCCGGCAAGGATTAAATGTCCTGTGGATGAGACGGGGATGAACTCGGTTATGCCCTCCACAATCCCCAGAAAGAAGCCTTTTAGTAGAAGTATCAAATCCATAAGCGGCTGCTTACTTCCTGAACATTGCGTGGCACCTGACGCATAGGCCGAGAAGCCTGTTGGTCTGTTTCTGGACTCTGCCTGTATGATTTTTCTTTGCTGATTCCACGAGTATCTCCACCTCTTTATGAAACCTGTTATCTAAACTGACAAAAAGTTTGAAGCGTTCCTGATTTTTGGGAAGGGCTATTTTTTTGCCTTCCTTTACAGTTTTCTCAACTTCTTCCCTTACCCTGTGCACCTCTTCAAATGCAGGAGCAATCTTATCAAGCCGGTTTAATACAACAGCATCAATTGTTGTTTTAAAGGCTTTATCAAGGGCAGCCATCTCTTTGATGATAAGATTTTGCGGCGCCTCTTTATCAGCGCCCAAGGTAATGCTGTTTGAGGACATGGCAAGGGCTAAAACAACAACAAAAATTATTTGCCTGCTCATACTTATCCCTCCTTCCAAATCTTCTTATATCTCAAATATTATCGGAACTATCATGGGGCTCTTCTCCATCGTGTTCCTGAGATATTTCTTTAATACGCTTCGTATCTTGGACTTAACCAGAGACGGGTCTAACATTATCTCCTTGTCCAATACCTTCAGCGTCTCTGACACAAGGCTCCCGATATTATTAATGAGGTCCGGAACCGTATCTTCAAAGACAAAGCCTCTTGTGATTATATCCGGCCCGGAGACAAGCCTGCCTGTGAGTTTTTCAACTGCAATTATCACAAGCACAAGGCCGTCATATCCAAGCCTTCTCCTGTCGCGAAGAACCATGCCTTCAACATCTCCCACTCCCTTGCCGTCTATGAAAATTCTGCCGGAGTTGACCCTTCCGTTCTTTTTTGCGCCCTCGTCTGTTATTTCAAGTATCTCTCCGTCTTCAAGCATGAATATATTCTCTTTCGGGATGCCTGTCTTTTCTGCAAGCCTTGAGTGATACACAAGATGCCTGTACTCGCCGTGAACCGGCATAAAGTATTTTGGCCTCACCATATTAAGCATGAGTTTGAGCTCTTCCTTTGACGCATGGCCTGAGACGTGTATCTCTGAAACTTTTTCATATATAACATTTGCGCCTCTCTTGAAGAGATGGTTTATAATCCTTCCTATGGAACGCTCATTGCCCGGTATCACCTTTGCTGAGAGTATAACCGTGTCTCCTTCCTTTGCCTTTATCTGCTTGTGTTCATCCGTCGCTATCCTTGAAAGAACGCTCATCGGCTCGCCCTGACTGCCTGTTGTTATAATCACTACCTCTCTGTCTTCAAGCTTTTTTAAATCCTCAAGCCTGAGCCAGGTCTCTCTCGGTATCTGAAGATAACCGAGGTCCAGGGCTATCTGGGCGTTGGAGACCAGGCTCTTGCCGCAGAGTATTACCTTTCTTCCGAACTTCACTGCAACGTCAATCGCCTGCTGAATCCTGTGTATGTTTGAGGCAAAGGTCGCAATAATTATTCTTCCCTGTGATGCAGAGAAGATGTCCTCAAAGGCCCGCCGCACTTCTTTCTCGGAAAATGTATATCCGCCTTTTTCAGCATTCGTGCTGTCGGAAAGCATCAGGAGAGCGCCTTTCTCTCCGTATTCGGAAAACTTGTGGAAATCCATTAACTGCCCGTCAACAGGCGTCGGGTCCAGTTTGAAATCTCCGGTATGCACAACCTTTCCAATAGGCGTATCTATTCCCAAGCCCACACCGTCAACAATGCTGTGGGTTACACGAACAAACTCAACAGAAAAAACTCCGAGGTTCACCACATCCCTCGGCTTAACGGGAATGAGTGCGGCATTTTCAAGAAAATGTTCTTTGAGTTTTTCTCTGACAAGCCCAAGCGTGAGTGGAGTTCCGTAAACAGGCACATCAATCTCTTTCAAAAGAAAAGGGAGCGCTCCTGTGTGGTCTTCATGCCCGTGCGTGAGCACAACCCCTTTTATCTTGTCCTTATTTTCTATGAGGTAAGAAAAATCCGGGATGACAAAATCAACCCCGAGCATGTCCTCCTCAGGAAACATCAGCCCGGCATCTACAATAATGAGGTCATCGCCGTATTCCATGACAGTCATGTTGAGGCCTATCTCCTCAACACCGCCAAGAGGGATAATAGAGAGGATATTTTTCATAAGTTCAAATGCATAAGCACTTAGGAATCAATAATTACCAGAAATTCATCAGATGTCAGGATTGGTATCACATCAGAGATATAATCACCTTTGTTCCTGGTTATTATACAGTCTGCCTTTACCTGTAAAGCAGAATAATACTGCACCGCATCTTCAAAATCCCTGAAATCAGATGCAAGGGACAGGTCTATGACTTTCTCGTTGACAGGGGCAATGCTGAACACAATCCTTATCTTTTCAAGGGCTTTAAGGGCTTTCTCCCTGTTAATTTCCTTTGACAATAAATAGAAAAGCGTTGGAAAACTTAAAGCGCAAAGATAACCTTTAATATTTTTATCTTCAATTTCCTTAAATACTTTAGCTGCCGGATAATAGAAAGGATGGCGTTTTAAAAAGATATCGAGAACAGAATTGATGTCGCATAGGACACTTTTCAAAGATACTTTTCCTCTATATGCTTTCTGTATTTCTTAAGCAGTTTACCTTTATCAGTCTTTGAAGAAAGTATGCCTGACACTTCAGATAGAACAGGCGACTCTATTATCTCTTTTTTCTTTTGGGGTGAGATGGACATGAAATAGTCAGCCACCATCTGCGAAAGGCTGATGTCCCTCGCACTCGCAATCTTTTTTGTATCTTTTATCAGCTTTTCATCAAGACGCAATGTCAATTTAGTATTCATCTTACCCTCTGACGTATATATTTTATATTCATATACGTCAAGATGTCAATTAGCGAATTATTTTCATCCCTTAATTACTCCCATCGGCCTTAATCTTGCAACCTTTTTTGATATGCCTGCTTTATGGACAACATCAACAACATCCGAGACGTCTTTATACGCCTCTGACATCTCCTCTGCAAGCGTCTCTCTTCCTGCAGAGCGGACTATTATTCCTTTGTCTTCCATTTCACGCCATATCGCCCTGCCCTTTGCCTTCTTTATTGCCTGATGCCTTGACATCACCCTTCCCGCGCCGTGACATGTTGAGCCGAATGTTTCGCTCATTGCCTTTTCTGTTCCTATCAATACAAAAGACGCCCTGCCCATATCGCCGGGTATCAAGACAGGCTGGCCTATTTGTTTATAAGCATCAGGCAAGTCCGGATGTCCCGGCGGAAAAGCCCGTGTTGCTCCTTTTCTGTGGACTATGAGTTTTTTCTTTCTGCCATTTACAATATGTTCTTCAACCTTCGCGATATTATGAGCCACGTCATATATCAGGCTCATCCCTAATTCCCTCGGAGTTGTACTGAAAAAACTCACAAACGCTTCTCTGGTCCAGTGCATTATGCACTGTCTGTTCGCCCAAGCATAATTTGCGGCAGCCCTCATCGCAGAGAGATAATCCTGAGCCTCGGGACTTCTATAAGGAGCGCAGGCAAGTTCCCTGTCGGGAAGTTCAATTTTGTATTTGCTGACAGCCCTCTCCATCACCTCAAGAAAATCCGTGCATACCTGATGCCCGAACCCGCGCGAACCTGTATGTATCATCACAGTAACCTGCCCTTCAAACAGGCCGATTGCATTGGCGGCTTTTTCATCGTATATCTCATCCACATACTGGATTTCAAGGAAATGATTGCCGGAGCCCAGAGTCCCCTGCTGCGCCCTGCCTCTCTCATAAGCCTTTTTGCTTATGAGCCCGGGGTCTGCGCCGTCAATGCACCCTCCTGATTCAATCCTTTCAAGGTCTGACATCTCTCCGTATCCCTCTTCCACGGCCCAGCGGGCGCCATTCAGCATCAATCTTCTTTCGCTGTCAGGCGTAAGCCGTATCTTGCCCTTTGAACCGACTCCTGAAGGGATTTCATTATAAAGTATTCCGATAAGCTCTTTTAATTTCGGCGCAACATCATTTTTCATCAGGTTGGTTCTTAAGAGGCGCACACCGCAATTTATGTCATAGCCCACGCCTCCAGGCGAGACTATACCTTCATCTAAGTCAAATGCCGCCACCCCGCCTATTGCAAACCCGTATCCCATATGGATGTCAGGCATTGCCATAGACGCATTTACAATGCCCGGCAGTGTTGCAACATTTGCAACCTGGTCAATACACTGGGGTTCAAGGTCTTTTTCAAGGATTTCATCAACATAAATAATTCCCCTGACCCTCATCCCCGGCTTGTAGTCTGAGGGAACTTCTACCCTTGTTTCATCAAGCCTTTTAAGTTTTTCTGGAAGCATAAAATCAGTATCCTCGGTACAAAAAAGTTCTTTTATAAATTATTCTTTCATGCGTCTTTTCTGTTTTTTGTAAAACATCAAGAACTCCTTTGGAGAAAAGACCTTAATTCCCAAGCATAGTTCAGCAGGGAAATGCTTTTGATTTCCCGTGACAAGACATACAGCTTTACTTGCAATGGCTGTTTCAATGAATGGTTCGTCGTCAGAATCAGGAAGCGAATTGGCCAGAGGAGAAGGCGCCGCCGTCTGTCCGCGATACTCAATATAGTCAAGAAGCGCATCCACTTTTTCTTCTTCAAACTTAAACTTAGGCCGGCGTATAACTTCATTATACTCCGAAAGAATACGGGCATCAAAAGAAAGCGTCAGTTCGCCGGATGAAACCATGCGGACGATTTCTCCGCAAACCCCGAACGGCGACAAAAGACCGGCAACAAGGACATTTGTGTCAAGCACAATGTTCATCGTGAGCGCTTTTTACGGACAGCTTTTATCTCGGCGTTAATCTCATCCATAGAAATCTTGTCGGTTCCACGCTCTACCGAACTGCGCTGAAGAGAGACAACCGCTTCAACTGCGCGGGACTGACGAAATGCCGCGAGCGATTCCTCAAGGTTTTTTTCGGTTATTGCCGCAAGGATGGCTATGGGCCGTCCATTGCTTGTAACAACCATTTCCCTTTCCCCGGGAAGCTCTTTCCATATCTGCGCTGATTTGCCTCTTAAATCCCTAACGCTCAAAAATTTCATAGTCTTGTCCCCCATTTGTGTATTATATTATGTACACAAACGTCACCCGATGTCAAATCGGTTTTTATATATCAAAAATAATATCCGCCTGCCAAACATCCCCTGCCTTCTCTATCTTCAGTCTATGATATGTCGCTGCCTTTATCAATAATTTTCTCTCATGCCTTTCAGTATCAAATTCCTCTCCTGAAATTATCGCCTTAAGCGATGGGGATTGGGGATTAGGAGTTAGGGATTGGATATCAATTCTCTTCCCGATAAAATTATACGCATCAAATTGAAATATGAGTTCATTCAACAACGAAACCAGCAGCCCTTCAAGGGAATTGCTCTCCACGGAAATGCTGATGTCCTTCTCCGCTTTTACGCCTTCAAGGTCAGTTATCAGGCTGTACATGCCAAGAGCAGAATTTTTAAAGACATCTTCAATGCTTTTGCCAAAAGCCCTTATTCCCACATCGCCTGATATGTCTATAACTTCAAATATTTTCATAGCACATCCGCCAGTCTTGCAAATTCCTCAATGCTCAGAGTGCCGGGCCTTCTCTGCGGGTCAATGCCTATATTAATCAATATTTCTCTAATCCCACCTTGCCCCCCTTCACCCCCCCTAATCCCCCCCTTGCTAAGGGGGGGAACATGGGGGGGTATTATTGACTTCAGCGCATTTGCAAGCGTCTTTCTCCTCTGTGTAAAAGCGGTCTTGACCACCCTGAAAAAAAACTTCTCGTCCTTAACGCTAATAAGAGGCGATTTTCTGATTTTTAGATGAATGACGGCAGAATCAACATTTGGCACAGGCCTGAACGCACCTTTAGGAATTATAAACTTTAATTCCGGAACAGCATAATACTGAATCATAATAGAAAGAACGCCGTAGTCTTTAGTATCTGGTTGGGCCGCGATTCTCTTTGCTACCTCTTTCTGAACAGTAAGCGTCATGGATATGAGATTCCCCCTGCTCTCAATAAGCCTGAATATTATCGGAGTAGTGATGTAATAAGGGATGTTTGCAACTACCTTGAATTCAGGAAGGCCTTCATAGGGATATCTGAGCGCATTTCCGCAGTCAAGCTCAACATTCCCGTACTCGTTAAATCCGGACTTGAGTTTCTCGCAGAGTTCCCTGTCAAGTTCTATCGCTATGACTTTTTTTGCCTTCTCTGCAAGCAGCGCTGTAAGACTGCCGCGGCCGGGCCCTATCTCAACAACAGTATCCTCTGATGATATCTCTGACGCCTGCACAATCTTCCTGAGTATGGAAGGGTCATAAAGAAAATTCTGGCCCAGGTGTTTTTTCGGTTTCATGCTTTAATTATAACAGAAGAATTTTGGGGCTTACCTAATATAAACCCCGTAAATACTGTATATAAAATGTCCTTTGACAGTGAGTTCTTCCTCTTTCCAGTCCTCGGGCAAAGGCCAGTAAGGCTCCGCATCCTTAAGCGCCTTTTTTGCTGCATCATCCAGACTTTTATAGCCTGATGTTCTGACAAGCTCTATCTTGCCAAGACGGCCATCCTTTTTAATCGTAAAGCTGAGATAGAGGTCTCCGTAAATCTGACGCATTGCCGCATCAGAGGGATATTGCCATATCCCTTCAATCTTATCTTTCAGCCTCAGCATGTAGCCGTCATATTTAAATCCCTTAACATCAAATGAGATACTGCTCTTCTGAGGTTGCGCCTCAGTCTTCTTCGCTATTTCTATTCCTGCCTCCTTTGCGCTTTGTCCCACCGAAAAAACCTTTTCTTTCTGCGTAATGCTGTCTATCGTCTCTCTCCTAAGCGGAAACGAGCCTCCTCCTGCGCCGGGAGGCATTCCTGATTGCGAACTTTTCAAATTCTCTGACCCATTGCTCATGGAGCCTGAAGGCGCTGCCGCTTGTGCAGCGGACTCCTGACTCTTAGCGCTCTGCGGGCTCTTTGAACCGGTGGATGGGGCAGAGGGGATAGAAGGCTTCTTAGAGGAGCGAGGCAAGGATGCGGGTTTTGCCGGCATAGGCGGCAGCATAACCTTCGGACTTTGATGCGCTGTCCTGTCCCCGCCTCCCAGACCTATCTCCTCTGCTGTAACAAGCCTCGCAGAAAACGGCTGTCCCCTTTGCTCCTTCTTTGCAGGGGCGATAAAAAGAAGGGACATCGCAAGCAGGTGAATTACCAGAGAGTACGATATGAATCTTTTCTGTATCAACTTAAGTTAGGGCTTTTCTGAAAAAGTTTGCAAAAGAGATTAGCTTTCTTCCATCAGAAGACTTTTCAAGCCAGAGCCTCATTGTTATATTTTATGCCTCAATTTACCCTATGAATGTTTTTATTAAAAAAATTGCATGCGGCAAAATACTTAGAATCAAGTATATTAATGACTGCGCATTAAATGGCCACTCAGGAAGTTTAGATAAAAAACTTGCAGTCTCATGCATTTCTCTAAACAATTTAAAGTTTGGCTCGCTCGGCTCCGAGATTAATTTTTTAAAGAATCTATCCATCTCCCTTGATATTTCTAGTAATTTTTCTTTTTTCCTTGCTTGAAGCAATTTATGAAATTCCAACTGAGGATAAATAAAAAAGAAAAGGACAGAAGCTATGCCTGCGAGATACCATATGATTGTAACTGTTTGAAATCCCCAATAAAAAAAAGTCATAAAAGCAGCGAGAAGATATCCCAAAGAAGTTATGCCTGCAAATATAAGTTGCAGTTTAACGACAAATTGAAGATTAGAATGGTTATATTGGAATATAGAGAAATTTAAAGTACATTTTGCATATCTTGCCATGAAACGAGCTATTAGGAAAACTGTGCTTGCCCCAACTCCCATAACGCAAGATAAAATACCAAATGTAATATAAAATTGAACAGCTGAGTTCCTCGGAAGAGGATTCCCTATCAAAGAAACAGGAGTAAGGAATAATAATATAGCAGTTACAAGGAAAATACTATAAGCGTAAGGTCCCTTATAAATATTGTTGATTTCGCTACGATACCAATCTGACAGATTTTGTTCTGCTTGCATCAATTCAGTAAAGACTTTTTCTTTCTTGTACAAAGTAGAATATGTGTATTGTATTGCCCATGCAATATAGCCCGTAGTAAGGCATTGAAATAAAAATCCAAACACAGTAGCGTTATTACTATAAGATTTTTTTGTAGTTATAAATAGAATCAAAGCCGGTATACCAAAGAATAATATCCATATCTTCCAAGAATGTCTAAGATATGAAAATAAACGATTAAAGTCTATGATAGTCTTCATTCTATAAACCTTTTTAAGTTATGCATATTTTTTACACTGCATAATTCTATTTTTAGATTTTGATGCTAAAAAAGCAAAGGGGTAAATCAATCTCCTGGATAATGAAGGATTATAAAACTTTAGCCACAATTCTCTCACATCTTTACATCCCTTTGTCTTTTTTACTAAAAAGTCATACATTGTATTACCAAATAATTCATACAATGCCCTGTTCGAAAGAGAAGTTTGCAATTTATGCTTAAATTCATTCTGCCACAATATATTGTAATCTATTTTCTCTATTATACTCTTAGAAGCAAGATAACCTGATGTAATAGCATATCTAATCCCAAAACCGAAAAGATAATCCTGGAAACCAGCTGCCTCACCAACAAATATCTTATTCTCTCTAACGGCTGATCCCGCCAAAAAGAAATTTCCGAACCCAGCAAAGTTTTTAATATTTTTGAGTTCGAAATTCTTAATGGTCTTAAACTTCTCAATGGCTTTTTGAAGATATTGACTTCCCATGTTGCATTTCTCAAAAAGAACAGTTGCAAGCGTAGCTCTTTGATTAGAAACTAAAAGATACGCATAACCTTTTGGAGCAATGGCATCATCGAGAACAACCATAGCAGTGTCTTCTAAATTACTAATAAAAGTTATTCCAATCGCTATAATATTACTCATTTGGGGGCCTGTCGCTATAATATCAGCGTCTTTATAATTTAAAGAGGTATTAAATATTATATTAACTCCCAGACTCAGTGCCTGTTTCTTTAAAGAATAATCTAACGTTTCTTTATCTTTTCCTCTTTGTACCAAATAAAATATTGGCTTCAAGGATTTAACCTGCGCATTAGAAGACGGGCCGTAAAAACATCCTTCGTAGAACGGTTTGTGATAGAAATCTGCCACAACGGACATAGTTTTAAGTGATGATAAAACATCTTCATTAGAACTCCAGTTTTCTAAGCCTTGAAAATCACCATAAAATCTCATCCCAACATCTGAATTTTTCTCATAAACATTCACTCTATAACCATATTGTGCAAGGTTTATTGCGGCAGTAAGACCGGAAATGCCAGCTCCTAATATTTTTATCTCTTTAGGATATTTCATTGCTCAAATTTCCATCCACTTCAGAAATCCCGGCGGAAACGGACAGTGAATCTTGGCCCTTTTTATCCCTGAAGAACCGCGTGAAAAGTATGCGGCTATCTTAAAAAAGAATTCCCCGACAGAGCCTGATATTGT
>Ga0210033_1002522_pt1 | contig 15521 bp, 14 predicted proteins | sample CryGeymeta201501_FD_185465 | JGI IMG/M metagenome (GOLD analysis project Ga0210033, IMG submission 185465) | Groundwater microbial communities from Crystal Geyser aquifers in Utah, USA - Crystal Geyser metaG 2015-01 (SPAdes) (version 2) | ecosystem: Environmental > Aquatic > Deep subsurface >... | reverse complement strand
ATCTGCTTATACTGTTAAGGCAAGAGATTTCCCGATGAAATGGCTCGCATTGGTAACTCCACTTGGATATATAAGGCTATATTATGTAAAAAAAGGCATAGATATGATGGATGAAGCTGTTAAAATGGATACCATGTATCCTGTTACTCGTATTACAAGGGGTATAACTTGTATATCTCTTCCAGGAATCTTTCAGCAGTTTAAAAAGGGAATGGATGACTTGGAGCTACTCATTTCATGGATTGAGAATCCATCCCTTAACAAAGAATATTCTGAGATAATTACGGACAAATATTTTATGGCTACTATGTATTATCAAGCAGGGGAGACATATTTCGAAAAAGGAGAAAAAGAAAAGGCATTATCTTTATTTAAAAAGGTAGCTTCTATCAATCTTGATACTCCATTTGGTAGAGCAGCAAAGAAAATGTTAAATAAAATCACAGGCAAGGATGAAATCTATGAATAATAAAGTGGTAATCACCGGCATAGGAATTATCTCACCCTTTGGAGTGGGGAATGAAATATTTTGGAAGAGTTTAATCCAAGGGAAGAGTGCATTGCGGAAGATTACTCGATTCGATACTACTTCCTTTAAGTCTAAAATGGCTGGTGAGGTATTAAACTTTAAGATAGAGGACTTTGTTAAGAATCCAAGGTTGCATAGAATCCCTAGAATTTCTCAGTTTACTATAGTAGCTGCAAATTTGGCTATTGCGGATGCTAAATTTGATGTAAAGAAGGAAGATATGACTAAAACAGGGATATTCTTTGGTACCTGTAATGGTCCAAGCTACAGTACTGAAAGGATATATCAATCATTGCTTGAAAAAGGACCATCAGGTGTTGACCCTCTTTTATTTCAAGAGACAGTCTTTAATGCACCAGTTAGTAATCTTAGTATCTTACTGGGGATTAAAGGTCCCTGTATAGCTTTTCCACTTGGACCGGCAAGTGGAAGCTATGCACTCCATCTTGCATTAAATCATTTACATAGTGGTAGGATAGATTGTGCTATAGTTGGTGCTTCAGATGAACATACAAAGGTAGTCCATGAAGCATTTGGATATCTGAATGTACTTTCCCCAGATGATGGCGGAGAAGAAAAAGCAAGACCATTCGATAAGAATAGAAATGGTGGAGTACTTTCTGAAGGGAGTTGTTTTATAATCTTAGAAACTTTAGAACATGCCTTGCAAAGAGGGGGATTTATTTATGGAGAGATTATAGGGGACGGAATGAGTAGTGATGCCTATAAGATAGCTGATAATGAACCGAAGGGACTTGGAGTAGCATTGGCAATGAACCAGGCAATAAATAAGGCACAAGTTGAATATTCAGCAATAGACTATATTGTAGCTTTAGCCTATGGGGGAAGAAATGTGGATAAATTAGAGACCATTGCGATTAAAGAGATATTTAAAGATTATGTCTTCCAACTTCCAATAACGAGTATAAAGGGTGCTATAGGAGAAAGTACTGGCCCAGGAGGATTATTTAATTTGGCTACCGCCCTTTTTGCTATAAGAGATAGAGTTATTCCTTCTACCATTAATTGGCAAGAACAAGACTCAGACTATGATCTGGACTATGTCCCTAATGTTGCTCGCAAGAAAGAAATAACTACGGCTATGGTGAATGCATTCTCCTGGGGTGGAATTTACAGCTCAATAATTGTCAGAAGGTGTAACGCATGAAGATTGGATTTCTTTATCCTGGGCAGGGCTCACAATTTGTGGGCATGGGAAGAGATTTGTATGCAGAATACCCGGTGGTTAAGGATATTTACACGAAAGCAAGTGATATTCTTGGATTTGATGTGGGTAAAGTTTCGTTTCATGGACGAGATAGAGAGTTGAGAAAAACCGAAAATACGCAAGTAACTGTTCTAATTCACAGTTTGGCAATTCAATCTATCCTGAGAGAGGAAGGAGTTACTCCTTATCTCTCTGCTGGACATAGTCTTGGTGAATATTCGGCTGTTATTGCGGCTAAGGGAATATCTTTTGAAGACGGTTTGCAACTTGTCAGACTTCGAGGTGAACTTATGTCAGAAGCAGGGAATTCTTATCATGGAAGAATGGCAGCAATTATTGGTCTTTCTTTATCAGTAGTTGAAGAAATGTGCAAAAACCTATCTTCTTCAGGGACTATTGTGATAGCAAATATTAACACACCTCATCAAATAGTCCTTTCAGGAGAGATAGAGGTGATTAATAAAGCAACTGAGCTTGCCAGAAAGGCAGGGGCAAAGAAAAGCGTGCTTCTGCCGGTAAGTGGTGCCTTTCATTCTCCTTTAATGAAAGAGGCAGCAGTAAAGTTTAGTGAGGCTCTGGGAAAAGTGAGATTTAATGACCTTGAAACCTCTATCATTGGGAATGTCTCGGCACAGGAGATAGACAAGAAAGAAGATGTTCGCAGGGAACTTACCTCCCAAATGTCTTCTCCAGTAAGATGGCTGGAATCAATGAATAGGATGTAATTTAAAACAATAAATTTCTCTAACTTCAAGAAATAAATTGGCTTAAAAAGAGGGTTAAAATAGTGTTTGTATAAGGATTAAATAATCTTTGAGAGGGTAATTTTAAGAGATATTTTGGTCTATTTTGGGAGGATTAAAGATGAAGAGGGTAAGCAGTCACAAGCCGAAATTTGGGTTGTCAACACCGTGGGATTAAAGATGTAGCCAATAGTTGTTCAGGAATCAGGAATCTGGTAAATAAGGGGTGTTGTTGTTTATTTGTTTAGCCAGAGTTAAATCAAAGATTCTACTAGAAGAGGCGAGGAGATATTCGAGGTCATTAAAGGTATAGTCGGCGGTTCTCCATGATTTAATGAACTGGATAATATCAAGAAGATGACGATGGGACAGAAGATAGATTTTATCAGGTTCATTAATCAGGAGGAAGAGTTTTTGTGCATATGAGAAGTTATTGAATTGCCAATGGTCGAAGAAATAAAGGCAGGGTTCATTTTTGTTTAGCCTGAAGGAGTCAATCCATGGGAACAAGGGATGGATTGGGGATTCAGGTTGGAGAGGGAAGGATTTAGAGTCTAAAGGGGCAAAGCCATGAGAAAGGATTAGAGCTCTAAAGCTGCCTATGGAGAGATCAAATCCACAATATAACATAATTAAACACCTCCATTAGAGTTCGCAAGATGCCTTAAAGACATGTTCTTCGGTTAAGATTTGGGTTTTTTCAAGATAACCCAGCATCAAAGTTTTGATAGCTAAAGAGCCGATAAGACGAGGGATACCGGCAGTGTTTTTGTAGATAGCCTCAATAGCTTGAGGGGTAAAAGGGGATTTTTGACAGCCTTTAATGGTTAAATGATGATTAATATAAGGTTCAACCTCTTCTTTTTGAAGAGGGGTGAGATGAAATTTCAACTGAATGCGTTGATTAAAAGAAGATAAGAAACTGCGTCCAAGTCTGTCCCGGAGATGGGCTTCATCAAAGATAATAACAGGGATTTTTTTGGTATTGACAACAAAGTCTTTAATGGCTTTTTGGATAGAGGTAAAGAGTTTGGACTTAAAATGCAAGGATTCACCACCTAAATAGTAGTTTAACTGTTTGTAGAAATCAAGGACATTGACCGTGGAGAGTGGGACATAAAACGGCTGATACTACAGTTTCTAAAGAATCGTTCGATTTTGCCACGAGATGGGGAATCATATGGTTTAGAATGAACTAAAGCAACCCCAATGCGGGCACAGACTAATTGGAGGTATTGAGAAGAAAAGACCGAGCCATTATCACAATAGAAGAGTTTTGGAAGACCATAAGTAAGGAAAGCATTTTTGAGAATAACCTGAAGTGCAGATGAATTTTCGCAAGAAGACCAGTTAGCACCGATTTGAGAAAATCGCAGGTTAATAATATCATCCTGTCCCATAGGGGCAATAACCTCTGTGGTTTGTGGCAGCAATTCTCATTATGGATTTTCAGATTCACCACAGAGACACGGAGGCACGGAGAATAATTTAAAAAACAAGCTGACGGAATGCAAATTTTCAAAAATTTGAAGTATTGTTCTGTGAATTTATGAAAATTTACATTCCATCAACCTGCTCGAGTTAACCATTTCTGATCAAAAAAATAAAAAACGGCTCAAGGAATTAACCCGTGTTCATGGGGTTCTGGCTGACTATTTTGCTTTTGATAAGGAATATGGCTCTATAGATCAATTATGGCAAAATTATTCGACAGGCTGTTACGAAATAGGAAACTGACACAAAGGGTATACAATATATTGTGTCAGTCTCATCAATAGCAACTATATACAGTAGGGTGTTGCCTCTGATTTTTAGTTCCGTAACAGCCTGTCGAAAATCACAAGCAAGAATCGTGCCGAACAGTATTGGTGCTGTCCCAATGCTGTTCGGAATGAATTTTATTAATACTAAAATGCTATAATTTGTCCATATTCAGCCCCATCGGGGCGAAATATTTATAGAACATGAGGACAAATAAATTCAGGTAAGCTCCGTAGGAGTGATATATTCTTAATATGTCACCCCTCTGGGGTTTAATCGGTGAGGTGAACATATGGCTATAAACATATTACCCCTACGGGGTTAAGATAATCGTACAGAATAGTTCAAATCATTCCGAACAGTATTGCCTTACCCCCCCCTTTCTAAGAGGAAATTATCATCAGTTCATATCAACGAACCCGCAAGGACATTCCTCAGCACACTTCTTACAACCCTGACAGGTTTCCAGATGAAACTCGTAATGCTGCCCCTTGGGTAGTTTTTTAACCGCATTATCTGAACAATAGCTGTAGCAGTTATCGCAATCAAAACACTGTCCACAGCTCATACATCTTTTTGTTTCCTCAATAACCTGCTCATGGCTTATGGTCAAGGCTACTTCGTCAAAATTACTCACTCGTTCCTCAATTGTCAAGCCTGTTGCCTCAACTCGTGGCAGGGTAGCATAATAATTAAGGTTCATCTTGTCATGTCTGATAACCGTTACTGGTTGAGTCTTTTCTGTTGTCTCTTGTGGTTTTAGAAAAACATCAATTGCCTCAGCTGCCTTTCGACCAAGTCCAATTGCTTCGGTTACTAATCCAAGCTGATTAGTCACATCACCACCAGCAAAGACACCAGTAGCCGTGGTTTGACACCTGTCATCCACAGTGATCCATCCCTTTTCATTCTTTAATTCTTCAAGCCCGGTAAATACAGGTGACTGACTAATGGATGGAATAATCATTGTCGCATCTATAACAAACTCAGAACCAGAAACAGGTTGAGGCGTTGCCCTGCCACTTGAATCCGGTGCCCCAAGCTCCATACGGATACACTTTATACCGGTTGCCAAATTATTACTATCCTTAATTATCTCTATTGGTGCAGACAGTAACTCAAACACAATCCCTTCTTCTTCAGCAGATACAATCTCATGTTCAATAGCCGGCATCTCTTTCTTTGTCCTGCGGTAGAGAATAGTTACGGCTGCCCCCAATCTTTTAGATACCCTGGCAGCATCTATGGCACTATTACCACCGCCAATAACAACAACCTTATTCCCAATAGCAACCTTTTCACCCTTATTTACCTTATGGAGATATTCTGCACCGGTTAATACATTAATCGCATCTTCCCCGGGTATATTAAGATTTAAGCCCTTATGTGCCCCAATGGCAACATATACTGCAGCATACCACTTCTTCATATCATCAAGCAATATATCCTTGCCAACTTGAACATTACACTTAATCTCAACCCCAAGCTCACAGATAGTATTAATCTCTGCATCAAGAATATCATCTGGAAGACGATAAACAGGGATGCCATACCTGAGCATCCCGCCTGGTTTATCAAATGACTCAAACATCGTAACCCCATAGCCTTGTCTTGCCAATTGATAGGCACATGAAAGCCCTGACGGTCCGGAGCCAATCACAGCTACCTTTTCTATATAAGATGCCTCATTTATTCTCTTAAGAGGCAGCTTATTCTTAATCCCATAATCACCGATAAATCTTTCCACGCTATTGATAGATACAGGATTATCCTTTGCTTTTCGATTACATTCATTCTCACATGGATGCGGACAAACCCTGCCACAAACCGCAGGCAAAGGGTTTTTATCTGTAAGAATATACCATGCCTCTTTTAATGACTCTTCATTCGATCGTTTATAGTCCTTAGACTGGCTGATATATGTCAAATATCCCCTTATATCCGTTCCAGCCGGACAGGTAAAGGTACATGGCGGTATCTTTGACACATACCTTGGTCTCAATAAAGAAGCCTCTCTACTGCCTCGTCTCCCCATGCGAATGCCTAATTTTCTTTTTCTTTTCTTAAGTATTATTGCCATAATTTACTCCTTCCAAATAAAATGCGGAACATTGTTAACAGACAAGAATGTCTGTTCTACTACTTCCGCATTTCCTTACTCAGGTTCGGCACCTTCTTTATGCGGCAGTTCAATATATGTCCCACCAAAGTAGGTATAAACACACCTTTCAGAATCCATCAAGCATCTTATTGCCTCTTTACCCTGCTCCTTATCCACCTCATCACCATACTTACTAATCATTTCCTTAACTATATCACTGGCTTTGAGCTTTTTCTTGCCAGCATACTCTGTTACTAATTCATACATGGCATCTGCCAATTCTTCAACCGATACTGCCATTTTTTTACCCCCTTTCATCTAAATAAGGGCGAACAAGCCGTTCGCCCCTACTTTCATTAAAACTTCATCTGTGTTGTCCTTCGATAGGTTAAGCCTGCATGCTTAAAGTCATCAATATGCTCCTTAGTAAACTCAAACCCAGTTAACTCAAAGAACCTTGGCCAGCCTATCCGTTCAATCCATTCACCAACCCGTTCGTACTTTTGTGCATCCTGAGCATAAAGTGTTACAATCTTCTTTACTGCGCAAGTTACCTCTGTCCATCTTGGCGGATTATTAGGGAGATACGGAATAGCCAATTTAGTAAATGTTGGCTGCGTTCTGGCATTAGAGACCTTGCCACCAACCCAGATAGATACCCCATCGTTTAATGGGTCAGCAATAGGCATTGCCGGACAGACTGAAAAACAATTACCGCAGAACATACATCTATCCTCATCAATCGTAACAGATGGCTTACCATCAACATAGGTTGGCCTGATAGCTGCTGTTGGGCATGATGCCACTGTTGATGGGATCTCACACATATTTTTGAGATTTTTATGCTCTATCTTTGGTGGTCGTCTATGCACACCCAGTATAGCAATATCTGAGCAATGAACCGCACCACACATATTCAAACAACAAGCAACAGCAATCTTTACCTTATGCGGCAGGGTCATTTCTGTAAAATATTCAAACAAATCATCCATAATCACCTTTACCAACCCTGATGCATCTGTGGCTGATGAATGACAATGAACCCACCCTTGCGTATGGACAATATTAGATATAGTATTCTTTGTCCCTCCAACAGGGATATTATTTTGTTTCAGCTCATTGATCAATGGGTCAATGTTTGCCTCATTATCAAGCATAAACTCAACATTATTTCGGCTGGTAAATCTCAGGTAGCCACCACTATACTTATCAGCCAGATCACAAAACAGCAGAATCGTGGTGCTGCTCAACAACCTCGGTGATGCTGCCCGAACACTAAATATCTTTGCCCCTGTCTCTGAAACATGCACAAGGACACCTGCTTTTACTACCTCATGATACTTCCATTTCCCATAATTTTCCTTAATAATTGGATGCAAAAACTTTTCATAATGCGGCGGTCCAATATCTGTCTTTCTTTTTACGGCTGGTGCTACCATATTATTACCTCCTGTATAATGTAACACAGGCATTCTTGCCTGTGTAGCTTAAAGTAGAACAGACATTCCTGTCTGTTTATCTCATCTGTTTATCTCAAGACAGGCAGGAATGCCTGTCCTACTCTTCCTCCAGATATTCCTCATAGAAGATATATGGATTATCCCTTGGCTGCATGACCATCTGTGGTATTGGCTTAAGCCCTATCTGCTCAACAAAATTTCCAAGCCCAACCCGCTGAATACATTCACCAATCCTTTCCCTTGCCACCCCATTCTCATCCCAGAACTCCCATATGGCAGCAAGCAGATCCTTAAGCTCCTGATATGGTGGTTTCATCTCCATGAATGGAACTAACACTGAGGCAAGCTGTGCACCCTCAACAATCGGTGCCTTAGCACCAATAAGCAGGGTTGCACCCTTTTCCTTGCCTGGTCTAAGTGCCTTGGGCATGACATTGATACAATGCATACACCTGACACAATTTTTGTTATCAATCTCTAATTCCTTCCCATCCCATGATATACACTTAGACGGACATTTATTAACTACGAATTTCTGGATATTAAAGTTTGCATCTGCTACATATTCCTTGACTGCCTCTCCATCCATTTGGATAGCATCCTTCCATGTGCCGATAATAGAAAAATCAGATCTGGCAATGGAAGCAACGCAATCATTTGGACAACCAGCCATCTTAAATTTCCACTTATAGGGGAAGAATGGCCTATGCAACTCATCCTGATAGGACATGGTCAGATCATAAGTAAGTGACAGGGTATCATAACAGGCAAACTCACACCTTGCAGGACCAACACAACAGCTCGGTGTGCGGACATCAGAACCTGAACCGCCCAGATCCCAGCCTTTCTCCGACAATTCAGTAAATATATCTTCTAATTCACTTGTCTTTGTCCCAAGAAAGACCGTATCACCGGTAGATCCATGAAAATTGGTCAGGCATGATCCATGTTTTTCCCATATAGCCATCAACTCCCTTAAGGCATCAGCCGTATAAAACCAACCTGACGGCTGATTAACACGAACCGTATGGAAATGAGCAACCTCAGGGAATTTATCTGACGCATCAGAATAACGGCCGATAATTCCACCGCCATATCCCTTTACACCAACAATTCCGCCATGTTTCCAGTGTGTTCTCTTTTCCTTATAGGAAAGCTCCAATTGTTCCAATAGCCCCTGTGCCATTGGACTTTTCTCCGCCGCTTTTTTTATCTCTGTAACAAAACTCGGCCATGGACCCTTCTCTAATTCATCCAAAATAGGGCTTTTTGAATCAGACATAATATCTCTCCTTTCTTTTAATATTTTTAGCCACGAATTATCTTCCGGCTACGGGAAAATGGGGACAGCGCCCTATTTTCCCGAATTACAGCTCATGCTCCAGATGCCTTGCCTCAGTTGGAAGCAGAGCAAACAGCTTTAAGCCAATAACATACAGGATGGCAACAATAGACAATATCCCCAATCCTTGAGCAATCTCAGGCAAACTAACCTGATACCATGTAATCTGACCATCCATAAAACTACTGGTCATCTCCATATCCGGAAAAAGATTGAGTGGAAATATCTGACCCGGCAGGACAAAAATCAATCTTTCACAAAAAACACCAATTACTACCAATAATGAGGCAAACGAAATCCAAGGGATCGAGTTTTTGGTAATAGGATTAAACAGGATAATGGCTGGAACAATAGAGCCAAGCAGTATCAAACCAACCCAAAAGATATAGGTGTAAAGATTTCCACCAAACAAAACAAATCTTGTCGGCTCACAAGTTGATGGGGTATACAACCGGACAATATATTCAACAATCACAAAATATAAAACTACCATAATAAACGAACCCAATAACTTAGCCAGTCCTGTAATTAATCGATTATCAAGGAACCTCCCGGTTGCCTTAAATGTAGACACAATAATAAGAATCATCAAGGCAGTACCTGATGAAAGGGCTGCGACTACAAAGGTTGGTGAGGCAAGTGGTGAATAGTACAACTCACGGGCATTGATAAACCCAAAAATAGCACCAGTTCCGCTATGCACCCCAACCGCCCAACAAACAGCCAATATACCCATAGGCTTTATCCATCCATCCCTGCCGGTAAACATTGCCCAGAGATACACAATACAGATAAAAATATAGCTTGAATACAAGAAACCATTCCATGAAAAGATAGATCGTGGGTTCAGATACAAGAACGGCAGCATAACCCTGTCTGGTCTTCCCCAGTCAAGGACAATAGAAAGCAGGCTGCCCACAAGAAACAGGGCAGCAACAAAGACTGCTATTCGGGCAAACGGCTTGAATTCCTTTTGTCCAAATACAGCTGAAAGGGCGGACAGAACAAGTGAGCCAGCACTCAAACCAATGCAATATATGGCAACAACAATAGGTAGCCCCCATGGTATCTGATTGTTCATGCCAGTAATATAATGCCCCTGACTAAACATGGCATATGTAGCGTATAGCCCAGCAGCAGCCAAGATTGCCAGCACACCTAATAAAAAATACATGCCCAGCGACTTGCCATTTATGGTTGTCCAATATATCTTCATCGTAATTTACCTCACAATCCCAGATAATATACCTTTGCTCCAAGGTGCAAATCCTCACGAACCCGATGCACCTTGCCAGATGAGATTAGCCTTGAAACCTGAGACTCAGGGTCAAACAAATTCCCAAAGCTCATCACGCCTTTTTTGCACGACTCCACACATACAGGCATACGCCCACTATCTATTCGCGTTACGCAAAAATCACATTTCTCCACCACCCCATGCATGGTTTTTGGTACATCAGGGTTAGAAAATCCCTCATTGTGCTTAAACACAAACGACCTTGCCTTATAAGGGCAGGCAATCATGCAATACCTGCACCCAATACACCTATGTTTATCTATCATAACAATCCCATCCTTACGCACAAAGGATGCCTTAACCGGACAGACATGAACGCATGGGGCATTATCACAATGCATACACATCAAGGGAATAGCCTGCTCATGACTATTAGGAAACTTAGATTTTACCCTTGCTATCCTGAGCCAGTAGTTGTTTATCTTTTCATTATCAGGGGAGGTGGCTACATTATTGGCTATTCGACAGGCAGTGGCACACTCACCACATCCGTCACACTTGGTTAAGTCAATAACCAAGCCATATTTAATGGCTGAGGTCGTAGTTTTTCCTGCATATAACAAGCTGCTTGCAGGTGTTACCGCACTCGCTGCTGCTACTATTCCGCCAAGTTTAAGAAAATCCCTTCTCTTCATCTATTCACGCCCCTTACATTCTTTTTTGCCTGTAGGATAATAATGACACTCAAAGCATTCAGGCTTTACCCCAACAAAATGATGGCACCTGTCACAAAATTCATCCCGCTTTTGATGACATGTTTGGCAATTCTTCAGGCTATAATCATTTGTCCTTACCCCATCTCGTACTGCCTTAACCCTTTCCTTTTTAAGGAGATCCATATGGTTTGCCCGCATGTATTCCTTGTCCTTAATGCATTTCCCTGACGATGGAAGGACAATGTCAAGTTTTGACACACCCTTACTCATTCCCCCTCTAATAGCATTAACCACAAATGGGGATAATAACACCACACCAAATATTAACACTACAAATATGGCTATTAACTTATTCATAACCTCACCTTTTATTCCTTTGCCCCCAGCACAATCGCCCGACTCACTAACTGATGCACCCCACCAACCATATCCATTGACAATCCATAGGCAGGAAATATCTTGGTAAACTGTGCCTTGCAGATAGCACAAATAAGAGCAAAGAAGTTTACACCATGCGAATCAATTACCTGCTTAAGTGCCTGCATCCTGGGCATTGCCCCTTTGATACGAATATCCATCATTTCATCGGTTAACAACCCGGCACCACCACCACAACAGAAGGTATTCTCCCGAATAGTTTCCTGCGGCATATCCACAAATTTATTGCAGCATGCCTTAATTATTGACCTGGGTATCTCAAACTGACCACCAGGCATATCACCCATTCGAGTTGCCCGTGCAATATTACAAGAGTCATGATATGTTACCACAAATTCATCATTTGCTTCCTTATCAAGCCTTAGTGCCCCGCGTTTAATCAAATCATAAGTAAACTCACAGATATGTTGCGGTATTGGATACCTCTTGTCAAGGGTATCAAACGGACCAATCAAAGTATTCCAGAAACTATAAGCAATACGATACGCATGCCCACACTCACCAATAACCAACCGCTTTACCTTAAGATCCCGGACAGCCTGGCCAATCCTTGAAGCAACCTTTTGCATTCCATCATAACTACCAATAAACATGCCAAAGTTTCCAGCCTCAGAGGCATATGATGAAAGTGTCCAGCTTATGCCTGCCTGATAAAATACCTTGGCATAGCCCAGAAGCGATTCAATGTGTGGTGAGGCAAAAAAATCAGCCGAAGGCACAACCAACAATACCTCTGCCCCCTCAACATCCATAGGTATTTTCACATCAATGTCCATTATCCCCTTTTCCTCATAGGCTTCCTTCATCTCATCTTCGCAAAAATCAAGGCTGTTCTTGATAGCTTTTGGCTGCATTCCAAGATTGTTGCCAAAATTAAACACCTTGAGTATAATTTCATCCACATACTTTGTGCCCAAACCTATGGAATGCATGATTTCTCTGGCAGCCATAGATATTTCAGCTGTATCAATGCCATAAGGACAGGCAACACAGCATCTGCGACATTGGGAGCAATGATGGAAATAGACATACCATTCTTTTAACACTTCCTCAGTAAAATCCTCAGCCCCGGCCAGATTTCCAAGCAATTTACCAGCTGGGGTAAAATAACGGCGATAGACCTTTCTAAACAACTCCTGCCTGCCAACAGGCGTATTCTTTGGGTCACCTGTGCCAAGGTAGAATTGACATTTATCAGCACATGCCCCACAACGGACACAAATATCAAGATAGAGTTTCAATGATTTATACTTATTCAGCAACTCCCCCATTTTGGCAATCGCCTTTTCCTGCCAGTTTTCAACAAGGCTTGAGGGATAACCCAGCCCTGTCAAGAGCTGTTCATTAGCCTTGTGATGTTGACAAGCAAGGGATGCCCCTGGTTGAATCCGGGGTGTCTCTATTTTACCTGTAAGTTTTGGAGCCTCTATCTTTTCCTTTGCCATCTTAAATTATCCTTTTATCCCAGGGATTAATGAGCCTCTTCTCCCTTGGGTTATCAATCTGATTTCTTGTGGGGCTAAAGAATATCCCACAGCCATGCATTAATTTACTAAATGGGAAATATATCAGAAGTATCAGTATCAATGTAAAATGAGTAATAAATATAGGATTTGTTGGTATTGGCTCAGGGCTAAATGAGATTAATCCGAGGATAAATGTTTTAACTGCGAATAGATCAGGTCTGATGAGATATTTCATGGTTATACCGGATAACCCTATGAGAAAAAGCAGGATAAGGACAAAATAATCAGCGAATATGGAAACAAAACGAGTTCTATCAACCCAAACCCTGCGGATAAAAAGATAGACAAGGGGTGCAATAAAAAGCAAGCCAATAAACATACTAATACTCTGGAGAAAGGTTTGAAGAAGCATGATTGGTTCTGGTACTGGTGAGACAAAAAATCTGATATGGCTGGCAAGTACAACCAGAAGGGCAAGATGAAAGGCACATCCGCCAAGCCAGGTAAACTTATTACTCTTGAACAGGCTTTTGAAAAATGCCACTTCAAAAACCATACGGAGAATAACACCAATGGTATTCGTTGGTGCAGGTGTCAATGGTATCTTGAGCGGATTTGGAATAACAGCATATTTCCAAACCTTACACAATATGCCAAAAACAAAGATAATTATAGCAAAATAGGCAAGAAAAATATAACTCGTTGATAACATTTCATCCACCTTTTATGTTCTGCTAAGAATTCATCATGAAGACACAAAGAAAAAAAAGCAGGGAACGATCGCAATCGTTCCCTACCTGATATTACACACAACCCGTTGGCTTCGGCAGCCCAGCAATCTTACACGCTTGTTTAGCAGGACCAGACGGATAAAGCTCATAAAGATATGCGTTATTCCCTTTTTCCGGACCAAACTTATTCTTCATTGCCTTGATCAATATCTTGATCATTGGAGCAATCTTATATTCTTCATAATATTCCCTTAAAAAATTCACGACCTCCCAATGAGCAGGTGTCATCTCAACCTCTTCTGTTGAGGCAATATAATTAGCCACATCCTCAGACCAATCCTCAAGATTTAACAGATACCCATCTTCATCAGCCTCATATGTCTTACCATTAAATTCAAAAGCCATACAATTTCCTCCTTTTGTTGTTTTCTCCCAGCTTTATAAAAAGTTATCATAACATAAATTTTTCAATATGTCAACTTATTTTTCCTAATACCTCCATAAATAAAATTAATAGGACAATTTGATATAGATGATTATTCTATCGTATCACGGTTATTGTGCCTTTCTTTCGCAATGCCTTCATTTTCACCACATAAACATATATGCCGCTTGATACCATATCCCCATTCTTATTCTTACCATTCCAGAGGCATATACCATTTTGGGCATTTAATGTTTGGACAAGTTTGTCGTCCATGGTATATATTTCAATAACAACATCATCTGCTGGTAAGGGACTAAAGGCAATATAGCTATCTGTATTCATATTAAATGGGTTGGGATAATTTACTATCGTCTGAATTCCATTTATTTGTTCGTTTTTGTCCTTCCCAGCCATGGTTTCAAATCTCCATTTGTACACAAATTCTGAGCCGGAAATACTAACCATATATGAGCTTGAGGGTAAGAGCATGGTATCAGGGATAAAGCTTAATTTGTTGTTCTGTGAAATAATCGTTCCGGGCACATTAATTCCATGGGATTCATCCCACAGGATCATCTTCAACCCCCATTTGGCTGGATCCATGTTGAAGACAGCCTCAATCAATGTCTCTCTCGGAACAAGGCTACTTTCTGAGGGTGTGGTTGCCATAATCGTCAGGCTTGGTGGAATAAGCCGTATGGTTATCATATCCTGCTGGGCATCTGCATCCCCTCCGATTGGCAAGCCATCACCTGCTGCATGCTCATAAAAATAAGAATTAACTGCCCTGACCTTTACTGTGCAACTGCCAAGGATAGCATCCGTGGGTGGTATTATCCTGACGAAAAAGGAAAGTGTTTGAACAGCGGACAGTGACTGTGGTGAGGCAAGTGTGGTTGATGCTGTCTGAAATGGAACCAGTGCTATTGTCCATATTCCCCCGGTAGAAAATACTATTTCGCTGGAAGGATAAATATTATCTGAGTCGCTTCCTGTATTCTTCACCAGATAATGACAATATACCGGCTCTCCTGTGGTATCTTGAATTATAGCTGTAAGATTGGCCATAGCAAGGTTATGAACCTGTGATAGAGATGCTATCTCTGCCAGCTGATTTGCCCATACTGATGGCGTAAACGACATCAGCAAACACCACAAGATTGTTCCCATGATTAATCTGAAATATTGCATGTTTTTACCGTCCCTATGCATTTCATATATGAAATCAGCGTTACCAGTCAGACCAGCAATTCTAATTATGACATTTTTACCGCATAAACACATAACAACTCACCACTGAGACACGGAGACACGGAGACACAGAGGAAAATCGAAGGACAAA
>Ga0210033_1002520_pt1 | contig 15528 bp, 16 predicted proteins | sample CryGeymeta201501_FD_185465 | JGI IMG/M metagenome (GOLD analysis project Ga0210033, IMG submission 185465) | Groundwater microbial communities from Crystal Geyser aquifers in Utah, USA - Crystal Geyser metaG 2015-01 (SPAdes) (version 2) | ecosystem: Environmental > Aquatic > Deep subsurface >... | reverse complement strand
ATCCTGTGGAAAATCTCAGGGTAAAAGACGCTAACGGGAGAGGGTGTAGTAGAGTAATTCAACATAGTTGACAACGTCCCGCTCCTCCGCACCTTTTCTTTGACCTTTTTCCTATCATTCACTGAAATATTGAGTGCTTGTCAGTAGAGCTCTTCACCAAAGCCTAAGTCGAGGGGTTGACAATTTCAGAGCATTATTATAATTTCCTTCCATCTTAAAAAAGGGTGAGGAGGGAGATGATGGACTATAAGGCATTTGTGGAGGAGCAGATTAATTCGATTAGAGAATCGGTAGGTAATGGCATTGCGATTAATGCACTGAGCGGTGGGGTGGACAGTTCAGTCGTTACAGTCCTTGGACACCGTAGCCTTGGCGATAGGCTCAAGACCGTTTTCATCGATAATGATCTGATGCGAAAGGGTGAGCCAGAGCGGGTGTTCAAAATCTTTGCTGACATGGGAATTCCTGTGCAGTTGGTGGACGCAAAGGCTGAGTTTTTGAGTGCGCTAAAAGGATTGACCGATCCTGAGGAGAAGCGTAACGCCATCACCAACACTTTCTATGCCAAAGTTTTCGGAAGACTTGTCCGTGAGACCGGAGCAAAGTTCCTGCTCCATGGAACCATCCTCACAGACATCGAAGAAACCGTGGCTGGTATCAAGCGGCAACACAACATCCTTGCACAGCTTGGCATTGATCCGGAGAAGGAATACGGCTATAAGGTTTTGGAACCCCTTCAGACACTGCGCAAAGATGGGGTCAGAAAGGTAGCGAAGGTGCTGGGACTCCCAGCTGAAATCACGAAGAGGATTCCTTTTCCAGGTCCTGCTCTTGCCACAAGGATTGTGGGAGAGGTGACAGAGGAGCGACTTGAGATTGTCCGAGAGGCTACAGCTATTGTAGAGGAAGAACTCGGTAAAAGTAGGGCATTTCAATACATGGCAGTCCTTCTTAATGACAAGGCCACCGGAATCCGCGAGGGCAAGCGCGAGTTCGGACAGATCATCGTGGTTCGATGCCTCAACAGCGTGGATGCGAGGACTGCAACGGTTACGAAAATCCCCTGGGATAAGCTAACCCGTATAAGCAAGCGCATCACATCTATCAAGGGAGTGAATCGTTGCCTTTATGATCTTACACCCAAGCCTCCTGCGACCATTGAATATATTTAATTCAAGAGGATTTCGGGATTACCTAGGGAAAAAGAGCTTTTGGTCGAAGGGCAAGGATAAAAATACCGGTGGTGAAGAAAGACCGGCAATCGGTGTTGAAGCTCGTATCGAATCTCGTTTTTTGGACACTGGAAACTCGAGCTTCTATTTTCAAACTTCTCGCTTCGATACGAGCATCGTCACCGTTAAACAATATTTGATCTTACACCAAACAGGCCTCGTTACCGTAACCTTAATCCGAGATTTTCTTTATCAACCCTTTTAATTTATCTATGGCTGGAGGGAGTACCTCTCCGATTTTTTCTTCAAAACGCAGATGACAACTCCTGTCCATCGGAGTCTCTCCCTGATTGATAATGGCCAGGCGGGCTCCTGATCTCAGGGCTACCCTGGGCATATCATTCGCAGGGCTGACAACGAGACTGGATCCCACGACAACAAAAAGATCGCAATAACTTGAATGCTGGAAAGAATCCTCAAGATCTTTTTGAGGAAGAGGATCGCCAAAGTTCACAACACTCGAAACCAGCCTGCCTCCGCACTCGCAGATGTCTATTCCCAGGGATTTGTCCACCTGAGTCTGACAGCGCTTACATCTGAGCTTTGAGACATTCCCATGGAGTTCAGCCAATAGCTCTGGCCGAATCCCGGAACGAAGATGGAGGTTATCCACATTCTGGGAAATGAGGAATTTCAATTTACCTAAATTCTGCAGTTCGACAATCGCTCGATGACCGGCATTTGGCTCGACCGAAGTGAAAGGTCTGGTTTTTGGTGGAAGTCCTTTGTATTGCCTTGTCCAGATCCCATCCGGTCCTCGAAAATCAGGCAAACCTGATTCGGTGCTGATGCCCGCCCCAGTAAAGACGACGAGATATTTTGCTTCGAACATCCATTGCGCCAATTTTTTAATCCTTTGTTCTAAATTCGTCATGGTCGCTCTCTTAATTTGGAAATCCGTTGGAAGTCATCCTATTTTACAACTTCACAAAAATTTTGTAAAAAAGTTATAATACTTCGAGTTTTAGACTGGTCGGGAAAGGAGAGAGGATGAATCACGAAGACTGGGTGCGAAAGGAATTGCGGGCATTGAGTAAATCTCTCGGTTTCCGATATACCCCGCTTGAAGAAATAGAGAACCGTTTCACCAGGATCAGAACCGGAATGAAAAAGCAAAAGATGGATGCGTTGTTGGTGGTTCAGAAGATGAATTTTTATTATCTGTCAGGAACTACTCAGGATGGTCTTCTCTTTGTACCCTCGGAAGGCAAACCGCTACTGATGATCAAGAGGGAACTGGAGCGGTCCAGAGTGGAATCACCCATTCAAGACATTATTGCATTAAAATCAAACCGAGAGATACCCTCGCTGATTGAGGCCCATTGTGGCAAACTCCCAAATAGCCTGGGACTGGAGTTGGACGTCCTCCCTGTAAGAGATTACTTCAAGTTTCAGGAACTCTTTCCAAACACCAAGTTCATGGATGTCTCCCAGATCCTGCGAGAAATCCGGAAGATAAAATCTCATTTCGAGATTGATCTGATGAAAAAGGCAGGAGAAATAGGAAAGAAGGTTTACCTGGAGGCTAAAACGGTCCTTAAAGAGGGGATGACCGAAATTGAGTTCGGTGGCCTCTTGGAAGCAGCGGCTAAGAAGTATGGTCACGAAGGGCTTCTCAGGGTCAGGTCACTCAACTACGAGGCTTATACCTGGCATGTTTTGAGCGGTCTTACGGGAGGAATCGTTAGCCAGTCGGATTCTCCCATGGGTGGACTGGGCCTTTCGCCAGCTTTTCCGGTTGGAGCAAGTCTCAAGGTCATGAGCACCCATGAACCAATCCTGGTGGACTTTGGAACATGCTTTCATGGCTATCAGGCGGACGAAACCCGCATGTTTTCTATCGGAAAAATGAAAAAGAAATTTATTGATGCTTACAATGCCTGCAAAGAGATCCACGACGCTGTTTTGGAAGAGACTCAGTCAGGAGCAGATTGCGAAGCCATCTTTATGAAGACCCTTCGGTTAGCAGAGAAGCTGGGCTATAAGGACAGTTACCTGGGGCCGCCAGGACTTCAAACCCGTTTCATTGCCCACGGCATCGGCATGGAATTGAACGAATTGCCTTTTATTGCTCACGGGCAATCTTATCCTCTGGAGAAAGGGATGACTTTTGCTCTGGAACCCAAAATCGTCTTCCCCGGGGAAGGTTCTGTGGGGCTTGAAAATACCGTGGTAGTCACTGAGAATGGTTACGAAATCCTTACCCCGGTTTCACAAGAGATCTTTCAAGTGTGAAGTTGCCCACCGGGGGTGTTGTTTTTATTTACAAAGAGCGAATGTTAAGCTGAGTTAAAAGGGGATGCTTTCCAATTGAAGGAGAGAACAACGCCCCGGCTGAACGATCAAGGAGCCGGCGCAATCTTTCACTGCGTCTCTCTCCAGCGATGGGTTAAATACATCCTTCTTCAGTCCTTTGAATTGGTGCGCTCGAATCCGGTTTACCGAACAATTTCTCAACATCCGACTTACTTTTCTTTTCGGCGCTAGTGGTGTTGCACATATTTAAAGGTGGGTTTGTTATCTTATTTAACTCCATCCATCTATAACACTGCCCTTAGGAAGCTCTTTTTTATCTTCATAAACTCCTCCTTTGATTGTTGGCAACCTGACCATACAATGTGATGTTATGACAAAAAAAGGTAACGTTTCTTAGCTATGGCATTTAGCTCACCAAGTGATACCGCCGAATGTCCGGTTCAGCTGCGACGAGGTTGGGCAACTTAATCAGGGCGTCTTTGAAGTGCTTTGTGGCAAAGTGAGATTCGAGAGCTGTGTCGCTCTGCCACTCCTCAATTAAAGTGAAATCGGTTGGATCCTCATTGTTTTGAAGTAGCTTGTAGTTCAGGCACCCAGGCTCTTTACGGGTAGGCTCAACCAGAGAGCTTAGTACTGATAGAAGCTCATTCACCTTGCCAGAGCGTGCCTTAACCCTTGCAATCACTCTCAAAGTATCTTCTGCCATTCTTTACCTCCTTTCTTTTCTGCGTTCTCAACAGCTTATTTTGCGTAAATTATACGGCAGAAATGTCGTATAATCAACAAGACATAGTATTGATTTTTTGTAGTAATCTTCATCATCAGAGGATACTTTCGAGGAGTGGATTAAAGGAAGTAATCTTCGGAAATTCCTTCTAAAATCTCAATTTGGTATTGGATTTTGGGCGGGAATCTGGTTTGGAAATTATCCTTTTTAAGCCTTTCCACATCATCCATCAAACCTCACCATTTTGTCCCCCCCCAATCTCTTTTTAAGGGCAAGAATCTCCTTTTATGAATTTGAATAAAATGGTCTGGACCTCGTCTAAACATATAAAGACGAAAGAAAGGGAGTAATTGTATGAATAAAAAACTGGTTTTCGTTGGGATACTGCTTCTGGTTGGTCTGACGTTGTCGGGCTGCGTCACGGTTGGTGGCTACGGTTATGGTTATGGAGGCTATGGCTATGACCCTGGTTACAGCTATGGTTATAGTTATAGCTCTCCATATAGCTACGGCTACCAACATTACGATTATGGATATTCCCCTAAATATCCCCACTATCCTTATGGTGGAGACAGGGATCATCACGGTTCAGGGCATGGATCCCCTCGTTGGCGATGAGATAGAGATAATAGGGCAGGGGGACACAACCTCTAACTGGTTGAGGCTTTCCCCCTGCAGTGTGGCATTTCTGGCCAAACAATTCCCACCCGATCCCCCCCTCCCCCTCAAGAGACTGTGTCACAATGAGGGAAATGCTATGTTTGTCATTCTGAACCCTTCGCCATGTGTCACCCTGACCCTGAGTGAACCGAAGGGGAAGGGTCTCGCTTTTTGGCTCAGGGTAAACTCCGTGAAGAATCTCATAGAATCAATAAGTTAGAAAACAGAGATTCTTCAGCTAACGCCTCAGAATGATATTACGATACAGTCTCCAAGGGGGAAGAGTTAGGGTAAGGGGTGTCCCATCATTTGACCCCCGCTGAAACAGATGATAAACTTCATGTATGACGAATAAGGGGAAAGATCGGCTTTTTGATGAGTGGCCTGAAGCCTATGACAGGTGGTTCACCACCCTTATTGGTTCCCTTGTAAGAAAGCATGAAGCTCAGTTGATCCTGCATTTATTGAAACCCAAACAAGGAGAGGTCATTCTGGATGCTGGCTGTGGGACAGGAGTGTTTATACTCGATATTCTCTCAATGGGTTCACAAGTCATTGGACTTGATATTTCCTTTCCTATGCTTATTCAAGCGGGGAAGAAGCTCAAGGGATTTCCCTTCCAAATGGTTGTGGCAGATATCTTAAATTTGCCCTTTCCGGAAAACTCTTTTGACAAAGTGATTTCAGTGACTGCTCTTGAATTCATTAAGGATGCAAAAGGTGCTGTGGAAGAACTATTCCGCGTCACCAAAAAGGGAGGGACTATTGTTGTGGCGACCCTGAATAGACTGAGCCCTTGGGCCTCGCGCAGAATAGCTGAGGCAAAGGAGAAACGCACAATATTTGAGAAGGCAATTTTCAGATCTCCTGATGATTTACGCTCCCTTTCCTCTGAGAAAGGTCTGGTAAAGACAGCCATACATTTTCAAAAAGAAGATGATCCGGAGAAGGCTGTTGGGATTGAGCGAGAAGGACAAAGAAAGAATTTAAAGACAGGGGCCTTTGTGGCTGTGCGCTGGCAAAAACTTTAATAGGTGGAGGAGACAAGAATGGACCAGAAGAAAAAATTATCAGTCGTCATTGAACACTGGATCGAACATAATGAGAGCCATATGGGTGAGTACAAAAAATGGGCTCAAACGGCTGGCGAGTTGGAATTAGATTCGGTAAAGGCCGAGATTGAAGAAGCCGTAGGAAAACTCTCTCAATCTAACAAACACCTGGAGAAGGCGTTGAAAGCTATTTCCTCTTGAAATCGAACAACAGATTTATGCCCCACTAAAGATTCTTCAAAAACTCCAGCAAAACGGAATTAAAAGCCTGGGTCTGCTCTATATTGGAAAGGTGCCGGGCAGACGGCAGGATCACTAGTTTTGAATTGGATATCCGCTCATGGATGGCCTTTGAGGCGGAGACCGGTGTTCCAGGATCGTCTTCCCCTACCATGATCAGCGTTGGCATTTTGATCTCCGAGAGTCGGTCCAGATAATTGAGCCTCCGGATCGCTTCAGCGCAGCCAAGATAACCTACCACGGGGGTAGCAAGAATTTGTTTTCGAATAAGATCCAACATGGGAGGGTTCTGTTTAAGGAAAGATGGAGTAAACCAGCGCGCCATGGTTTCGTCCACCTGAGACGCCATTCCTTTGTCGAGAGTTTTTTCAATACGCTCCTGCCAAATGGGCTGAGCTTCTTGAGGTATGATGGAGGCTGTATCACACAAAGCGAGACTTCTAAGTCGATGGACGTAATTTAAAGCAAGAGACTGACCGATCATCCCACCCATGGAAAGCCCAACAAAGTGCACCTTATTAATGCTCAGGGCATCCAATAATCCAATGACATCCTCCCCCAAGAGTTCCAAGGTGTATGCTCCTGAGGGAGTGTCGCTGCCACCGTGGCCACGAATATCATAACGGAGCACCTGGAAATGAGGGTTCAAAGCCTCCATCTGAGGATTCCACATAAGGAGACTGGAGTTCAGGGAATGGCTTAAAACCACCACTGGAGCGCCCTTCTTGCCAGACAGTTCATAATTGATCTGAATGCCGTTGGCTTTGATTTGCATGGTTTTCCTTTGGTAGATTATTTTTCAGGTTAAATGAATAAGGGAGGCTTGTCAATGGGAATTGAAGAGATTTCTCAAAAAATCGAGAAATCTCTGATTACGCTGATTAAGAGCCGATTACACAGATGTGAGATGAATTGAAAACCAGAAAAATCTGTGAAATCATTTCTTGAAATCTGTGTAATCAAGAGAGCGTAAAGCTTTTTCCGGAGCTCTCAATATTTTTTCTTGACAAAGCGGGGAGGGCAGGCTAATATAAAAATATATACCATAGGGGGGTATAGTATGGAACGAGAAAAGAAAGACGTCTTGCTGAGATTACGAAGAATCGAAGGACAGCTACGAGGTCTTCAGAGGATGGTGGCGGAGGGGTTTCCTTGTGCGGACATTCTGACCCAGGTAGCCGCCGTCACCGCCGCTATCAAAAAAGTGGGAATGGTCGCGGTTAAGACCTATATGGAGGAATGTCTGGATAAAACTCAGAAAGAGACCGGTGTCAAGCGAGGGGAGGCGTTAAAAGATTTGCAAAAGGCCGTCTCCAGATATATCGACTGGGCGTAAGATAAAATACGCAAAGCGCATAGGGCATGGCGCATAGCGTTATTAGATGGAGAAGAATTTATGGAAAATAATAAGGGATTGACGAGAAGAAGTTTCCTTAAAAAGGTGGGGGTCTGAAGGAAAGGAGGAGAACCAAATGGCTACCATTTTAAAAGTGAAAGGAATGAGCTGCCAGCATTGCGTCATGTCAGTAACAAAGGCATTAAATCAATTGGAAGGGATCCAGAATATTCAAGTAGACCTCCAGAAGGGAGAAGTTCGTTTCGACAACACAAAGGCATTGGCGCTTAACCGGATTGAAAAGGCCATCGAAGAGGCAGGATATGAGGTTATTCCGTCATAGAACGGAACACTTAAATCCGAAGCACGAAATTCGAAATCCGAAACAAATTCAAATGACCAAAATACAAAATTCCAAACAAAAGAATGTTTAACGTTTTGAAAATTTGAATTTAGGATTTGTTTCGAGTTTCGATATTCGGATTTCGAATTTATTCTTTAGAAGGAGAAAACATGCCGATCTATGAATATCGGTGTCGGAAGTGTGGAGAAGTTTTTGAGAGGTTCATGAAGGTCAATGAAAGGGGGGACTCTTTGACATGCCCCTATTGTGGAGAAAAAAAGCCTGAGAAAATTCTTTCAAGTTTTTCTTCTTCAAAGGGAGTAGACTCATCCTCTTCCTGCGGTCCTACGGGTGGTTCGACAAGATTTACCCCGTTAGAAAGCCCCGCTGCAAGCAGCGGGGATGGAGATAAAATTCCCTTTGGAGCGAACACGGGGTTTAAAGCCCCGCGTGAGCCATCCCGTTGGAAGGTTAGAGACCTTCTAACGGGGTTTACCTGAGGTTAATTCCCACCGGTGGTTCACCAGGTGAAGCTCCTAAATAAAAAGAGAGAGACACTCTCCCTAATTTCTCCGAGTGATACGGTTCATCCCTTTAACTTGTCTGTAAAAAGATTGACCCTTCGACTACGCCAAAGTTTTTTTCTTCAGAGCAGGGGAAAGGGCACGCTCAGGGTCAACCCTGAGCTCAGGCCGAAGGGTTGACATTAACCCAAAATATTATATTCCCGGCAAAAATTAACTCATACTGCACAAAAATATAGATTTTTATGCAGTTAAATAAAAGTGCCGCTTTTCTCATTATCCAGAAACCGCTTACTGTCTTAATAACCTCAAAATAGACGCTGTTGCCAAATCGGTCGTTTCTCAAGGAGTCGAATGTTTTTAGAATGTAAAAGATAGGGTTTTACCCTATGCTCTATGCTATTTTACAAGGAATAGGTGGAACCATCTGGGAATTGTTATAAAATTAAATTTTTGGTATAAATAGGTCAACTTCCTGGGGGTGATTGAAACAGATGTAAAAAAATCCAAGATCGAAGTCGAAAGCAAACTTCGTAAAGACAAGCATTTCAGCGAAGGGATAGGGACTTTAAGGAAGACTAAATCAAGAAAGGTAAGAAAAAAATACTTTCTTGTTATGACATGATCCGATAGTGATGCACGCAAAAGGGGTGTGGAACGCCCTCTTCCTGGACGGGAGAGGAAAATTGACCCATTCGGCGGCGCCAAGCCCCGCCTTTGAAGGCGGGGTGAAGAAACGCCGCTCAGGGTCAACCCTGAGCAAACCCCAGCATTTATGCTGGGGAGTCGAAGGGTTGACTTTCACGAAGGAGGCAGACCTTACTTAATGGAAGGAGGAGACGTTATGAAGAAACTCATTGTTTTTGTCGCTGTGATTCTATTCATAGCTCCCTGTGTCTTCGCGGCTGGGCAAGAGGCGGCGAAGGCCCCGACGAAGGTCCCGGCAAAGGTCGCGGATAGTCAGGCCCTGGCGGAAAAGGCTAAGGCGGAAGGGAAGGTGACGTTTTATGCCAACATGACCTCCGTAGAGCCCATCCTGGAGGATTTTGGAAAGAAGTACGGCGTTAAGGCGGAGTATACAAGACTCTCCACCACCAAGTTCATCGCTACCATCCTGACGGAGCACGCGGCCGGAAAGCTCACGGCCGACGTCCTCCAGGCGCCGATGCCGGTCCTGGAAATGCTCAAGGAAAAGGGCATCCTGGCCTCGTACACATCCCCCGCCGCGGCCGGGTATCCGAAATGGACAAACAAGGACGGCAAGATCCAGAGCTTCGGCATCGAATATGCCGCCCTGATCTACAACAAGGAACTCGTCAAACCGGCGGATGTCCCCAAGAAGTACGAGGACCTGACGGACCCGAAATGGAAGGGGAAGATCGTCATGGCCGATCCCTCCTCCCACCCGACGACCATCTCCTGGCTGATCGGGCTTAAGGAAAATGTCATCAAGTCGGAAGCGGAATGGCTGAAGTTCCTCAAGGGGTTGGCCGCCAACAAGCCCATGTTCGTGGCCTCCTTCGGCCCGACACCCGCCCCGATCGAGAGCGGCGAGAAGCTGATCGGCATCTCCATGCCGAAGTACATCATCACCAAGGCGCCCGCGCCCCTGGATTGGGCGAGGGTCTCCCAGCCCATGATGGGGACCCCCCGCGGGATGGCGATCACCGCCGGCGCCCCCCATCCGAACGCCTCCAGGCTGTTCGTGGATTACTGGCTCTCCAAGGACGCCATGAAGATCATGGCCGAGAAGGTGGGTGAATATGTCCTCGCCCCGGGCATCTATCCCCCCATCGCCGGGATCGACAAGGCGAAGGTCATCCCGATCCGGGAGCTGTCGGACGAGGAGATCAAAAAGTGGGGCGGCGAGTTCAAGAAGATTTTTGAGACGCCTTAATCTTCAGTCCTCACCTTCTTTTCACCGTTTTGGGGTTCCAGGATGGCGTTTCCGCGGTTTCGGGACCCTTCAAAATAAAACATGGAAATCAACATCAGGAGACTCAGCAAGAACTATTACTCGGAAGACAAGACGATCGCGGCGCTTGCCAACGTCGACCTTAACATCCCCGCCAACCGGATCTTCACTCTCCTCGGCCCGAGCGGCTGCGGCAAGACCACCCTGCTGCGGTGCATCGTCGGCCTGGAGATACCCGACGCGGGGGAGATCGCCATCGGTGATGAGATCGTCTTCTCGACGGAAAAGGGCATCTATGTCCCGTCGGAGAAAAGGGGGCTGGGCATGGTGTTCCAGACCTACGCCATCTGGCCCCACATGAACGTGTTCGACAACGTGGCCTACCCCCTCCAGACCCGGAACGAACCCAAAGAGGAGATCAGAAGGAAGGTCAAAAAGACGCTTCATTTCGTGCAGCTCGACGGGTTCGAGAACCGGCCGGCAACGAAGCTCAGCGGCGGTCAGCAGCAGCGCGTCGCCCTGGCCAGGGCCCTGGTGGCGGAACCGAAGGTGATCCTCTTCGATGAACCCCTGAGCAATCTGGACGCCAAGCTCCGGGAAGAGACACGTAAGGAGCTGCGAAGCTTCCTCACGAAGCTCAAGATCACCGCCGTCTATGTGACCCACGACCGGATCGAGGCCCTGTCGCTGTCGGACACCGTCGCAGTGATGAAGAGCGGCCGTATCGTCGAGATAGGAACGCCCTGGGAGATCTATTTCGATTCCGACCGGCGGTTCGTGGCCGATTTCATCGGCCGCGCGAACTTCGTCGAAGGCAAGGTCGTGACGGTCGAGGAGCCCTATACGATGATCGATTCCGCGATCGGCGCCATAGCCTGTGAGAAGAAGAGCGGGGCCTCGCCGGGAAAGGCGGTCACGGTGTGCATCCGCCCCGAATTCATCAGGGTGCTGAAAGGAGACCACACGGACGGACGCAACATCTTCCGGGGAAGGGTCGAATCCCTGGTCTTCGTCGGAGACGCCTACGAGGGGGAGATCCGGGTCGGGGAAACCCTCCTGATCTTCCGGATCGAGCCGACGACCGCCGTCCGGGAGGGCGAGGAGATTGCCCTCCGCTTCGACCCGCGTCACTGCTCCATCCTTTTAAACTGAACAGGTAACCTGCAATGCAGAAGACGAGAACGGCCCTGACGCCGGGCCTGATTATCATTGTCGGATTTCTCACGGTCTGTCCCGTCTTCATGCTCATCCTGGGGAGCTTCAGCGAGGGACTCGGCGCCTTCGGCAGTTTCACGCTCTCGAAGTACGTCAAGGCCTACACCGACCCCGCGTTTGCCGACATCCTTGCCAATACGGTCATCTTCACCATCGGTTCCGCCGCCGTCGCCACCGTCCTAGCCCTATTCCTGGCCTATCTGAACACCCGGACCAACATTCCCTTCAAATTTCTGTTCCGGATCATCTCACTCATCCCGATGATGGTTCCACACATCCTGTTCGCCGTCAGCTGGGTTCTCCTGCTCAACCCGTCGAACGGCATGATCAACCTCTTCCTGAGGCAGGTCTTCGGCCTGGGGGGAGCGGCGCTGAGCATCTACACACTCAAGGGGATGATTCTCGTGGAGGGGCTCCTGGATCTGCCCATCGCCTACCTGGTCATTGCCCCCGCCATGTCGGCTTTCGACGTTTCCCTGGAGGAATCCTCCAAGGTCTGCGGGGCGTCGAATTTGCACACGCTCTTCCGGGTGACCCTGCCGATCCTCCGACCGGCCATCCTCGCCGCCATGACGCTCGTCATCGTCCGGAGCCTAGCCTCCTTCGCCGTCCCCTCGGTCATCGGCATGCCGGGGCGGATCTACGTGCTCGCGACCCACATCTACCGCATCGTCGCGACCGGATATGCCACGGACTACGGCCTGGCGGCGGCGGTGGGCATGAGCGCCCTGGCCGCCTCCATCACGCTCATTTTCCTCTACCGGCACCTGACCCGGGAAGGCGAGAAATACGTAACCATCTCCAGCAGGGGATACCGTCCGACCGCGATCGACCTCAAGGGGGCCAGGTTTCCGCTCTTCGGGATCGTCGCTCTCCTCTCCTTCGTCCTGATCGTCTTGCCGGTTGCGGTTCTCTTCTACACCTCCCTCGTCCCCTACTCCATGGTGCCGAGCGCGAAGGCGTTCGCCATGATGAGCTGGAAGCACTGGATCGCGGTCCTCAAGGATCCCATTTCCCTGTTATCCCTGAGGAACAGCCTCTACCTCGGCGTCGGCGGGGCGACGCTGGGGATGATCCTTTCCTTCTTCGTCGCCTACGTTATCGTCAAGATCCGCTCGAAGGCCTCCGGCTTTCTCGAATCCCTGAGCTTTCTCTCCTTCTCCTTCCCGGGGATTGTCGTCGGTATCGGTTTCATGTGGTTCTTCGTCCAGACGCCCCTGTACGCCACGATCTGGGCTTTGCTCATCGGCTACATCGCCACGTACCTGCCCTACGGGATCCGGCCGCTCACCAGCGCCTTCGTCCAGATCCACAGCAACCTGGAAGAATCGTCCCGGGTCTGCGGCGGCGGGCCCCTCTACACCATGCGGCGGATCGTCATTCCCCTCCTGATCCCGGGGATCGTCTCCGGGTGGATCCTGATGGCCACGATGTTCGTTAGGGAGTTGAGCCTCTCCGTCGTCCTCTCCCGGCCGGGGACGGAGGTCCTCGCCGTCCAGATCCTCCGGTTCGCCGAAGACGGCCTGTGGGGAAGACTCTCCGCCCTGGGGATCCTGATGATCTTTATCTCCACGACACTGGTGATCATCGCCTCCCGGATCGGGGCGAAGCTGACGAAGGTGGACAAATAGAGACAGGCCGTCCTGGATTTTTCACTGACGATACTGCCTGATGATTTCCAGGAAAATATCTTTGATAAGAACTCGCTTTAGGGTGAGTTGAACATATGAAAAACGGAGTTGAATTTCAAGTCAAGAAATGGCCACAAGATATTATATTAAGGAAGGTTTTAGGTCGGTATTGCAAATAGCGATTACCAAGATGAAATCTTGCATTATGGTCGAAATCTGTCAGCCAATGACTTCAGGAAGAAACTCACAGGATGGATTCTACGATAAAACAAATTCTATTCGATTCTCTTTTTTACCCTGTGAAACTTTCTGGATAGTATTTGGATAGTGTCTCATTCATTCTCTGTGCAACATCAGGCATCACATTCTCTCCATCTCCCTCTGTTTTGCCTACCTGCCCCTGCCTGACGATTCTCTAAAATCACCTGATCAACGATCTCTCCACACAGAGCGTATTTGGTTGACAATCCCGGTGTTAATAATTCAAAATAGTAATGTTCTTAACCAAACAATAAAACACGCAAAAGGAGAAATAGCATGGAAAAGAGCAAACTTGGTCCAGAGCCTCTAATTATGCCCATGCCTGCCTTAGTGGTTGGCGCCAACGTAAATGGAAAGCCAAATTTTATGATTGCCTCTTGGTGTGGAATCGCTGCATTCAAACCACCGGCTATTACTGTTGCCATGAATAAGGCCCGGTATACCCTGAAAGGTATTAGAGAAAACGGGACATTTTCTGTGAATGTCCCCTCTTGCGAAATCATCAAGAAGACCGATTATTGTGGTATTTACTCTGGGAGGAAGAAAGATAAGTCGCAAATTTTTAAAACTTTCTACGGTGAACTGAAAACGGCTCCTCTCATATATGAATGCCCAATAAACCTTGAGTGCAAGGCACTCCATTATCTGGATATGAGAACCCATATCCTCATTGTTGGTGAGATCATTGAAACCTACATAACTAAGGGATGTCTGACAGATGGAAAGGTAAATCCAGAAAAGATTGATCCCCCTGTCTACATCAGGAGTACTATGAAATACCATCGCCTTGGAGAGGTTTTCGCGTCGGCGTTTAATGTTGGAAAAGAAAATGGGGATACTCGTAATCCCGAGACCATCTTATCCAACAATATAGGGGGCCTTAAATGAGTATATTTTTTCCTAAGAGGGAAACAGATTTTAGTGAAAGGAATAAGCTTGAAGCGTTTTGTAGGTTTGCTCGATTTTCATATATACCCAGTGTCCAAATAGTGACTATTCGGTGTCTAAAATCGTATGATTCAGTATAAATCAGTAAAAATAGTCCTTTGAAAGGTGAGGGCGGTTAAAATACTAATTCATCTTTCAAGGCCTGAGACCTTTGGGCGTACATCAAATTTGATGTTGACTTAAGATGGAATTTACTGTAGAATTTTATGAAACCCAATCGGGGAGATGTCCTGTGCGAGAATTTCTGGATAGGCTCAAGGAATCAGATCCCGACGATTTCGCAATTGTTATGGCTGGGCTCGCTAAGTTACTGAGCAGACAGTATCACAAACTCCCTCTATCAAAGCCTATTGGTGAGGATCTTTTTGAACTCCGGCATCTGGGTAAACTCAACACCAGGGTGCTTTATTTTTTCGCAAAGGGACAAAGGATTATTGCAGTCCATGGGATCCGGAGCAAAGCCAAAAGAATTTCTGAGCGAGACATTAAAGTTGCTCTGGAAATAAAAAAGGATTGGTGGTCAAGGGGACCATTATGAAGAAAAAAACTAATTTTGATCTATATCTTGAGGAGCAACTAAAGAGTCCGGATTTTGCAGAGAGATTTGGAAAGGCTGGCGAAGCATGGGACGTTGCTATTCAACTCGCTTCTCTTCGCAAAAAAGCCGGGTTGTCCCAGAAGGACCTGGCAAAACGGGTCGGGACATCCCAATAGCAAATTAGTCGTCTGGAATCACCTTCCTATGAGGGGCATTCCTTAAGTATGCTACGCCGAGTCGCTGAAGTTCTTGGAGCAACTCTTCGGGTTGAAATTCAACCAAAGAAGCATCATCCACTACCAATTGTTGCTGAGCCTCCATCTATTTATAGGGTCAAAAGAAAAAATTAAACTAAGGGGAACAGAAAATTACTTCAGTCAACAGAACTCTATTAACCTTAAGCGCAACACCCCTCAAATGGTTTAGCCTACGGAGCCATTTTGCGCGCAGTGGGCAGTGATCCTTGAGCGTAGCGATCAATATTTGGAGGTAAACTATGCCAGCGATTGCATCGCTTGAAGATTTAAAATCAGCCCAGGCTATAAACTGCACAAGTAAACTTGCACAAGATAGAAGAGTACTCAGTATGCTTAAGAAAAAACATTCGACCAGCAAACATCTGCCAAGAGGGTTAGAAATACTCTACGAAG
>Ga0210033_1002517_pt1 | contig 15537 bp, 9 predicted proteins | sample CryGeymeta201501_FD_185465 | JGI IMG/M metagenome (GOLD analysis project Ga0210033, IMG submission 185465) | Groundwater microbial communities from Crystal Geyser aquifers in Utah, USA - Crystal Geyser metaG 2015-01 (SPAdes) (version 2) | ecosystem: Environmental > Aquatic > Deep subsurface >... | reverse complement strand
AAACCGACCTCGTTCCCGCCGCACCCCGATCCTACGTCAAGCCGCAGACGCTGGGAACAGCCATCTGCTTCATGCATCAGGGTCGGCTGCGGCCGATGCACAACTTCTGAGGCGCTCCGACCGCGTGGTCGCGCCTCCGGTGGTTGTCGTGCGCGCAGGCCACAGCACAGGCTTCGTCGAGCGGCAGCACCGGTCGTGAACCCAACGGTCCACTGACGCTGCACCTCCCGCGACCTCCGGGCCCAACGCCCTCCCACAACGCATGACGCACGCGCGACCTCACCGTCGTCCCGTCGCTCCAGCTCTGTTCGTCCCCTCGCGGGAGGCGCATGGCCTCAACGCATCTTCACGGTGCGCGAACAAGACCATGACGCTATGGCGAAACGAACCGACAGCACCCCCGCGCTCGACGTCTCCCACCTGCGCGAGCTGCGCCCCATGAAGGTCTCCCGCGACGGACGCCACGAGCGCTTCATCGTGCCCGAGATCCGCGAGCTCACCGGCACCGCGTTCGCGCTCTGCCCCGACGAGGTCCAGTTCGTCACCACGATGATCGACGACCACCGCCGCCAGGGCCTCCGCAAGCACAACGTCGTCCTGTTCCGCGCCGACCAGCGCAAGTTCTGTGGCGACTTCGTCTGCGTCGACGTCTCCAGCCCACCTCGCCGCCGCGGCGAGCTCTGCCTGCCCGCCTGGGACGTCTTCGTCATCGACCTCAAGCGCGGCGCGCCGCTCCAGGTCAACGGCGGCGGCGCAGGCGTCCAGTTCAAGAACGCCGCCCTCGCCGCCGACCTCGCGCACCGCGCCCTCGCCGAGCGCCACGTCGGCCCCGACCAGGCCACCCGACGCGCCTGGCAGCGCGGCCTCGAGCCCGCAGATGTCTGGACCCTCGTCGGCGACCGGGACATCATCCTGACGTTCTTCGAGCACCTCCGCCTCGTCCGCCGACACCGCCGCAAGCACGGCGGAGACCGGCAGGCCGCCATACGCATCGTCGAGCAGGTCGTCGCCCGACGTGAAAAAATCGTCTGGGTGTGAAACCATCGCGCGCTCCCCCCGTTTGGAGTCCGCATCGCATCCGACGCTCACCAGCACGACGCCCACGTCGCGCGTCACGGGTGAGCCTCGCCCAACGAGGACCGCATGAACGCTCACGCCCGATACATCGCCTCCATCGCCTCCACCCTCACCCTCACCCTCCTCGCCGCCTGCACCCCCCAGGACAGCCCCGCCGACGGCGTCGCGGACTCCGTCCGCGCGCCCACCGCCGTCGAGGCGGGCGAAGCCTCCGACAGTCCCTCCAGCGAGGCCCCCCCACCGAAGCGCCCGCCCCCACCACGCCCGCCGCGTCCGCTGACCTCCCCACCGGCGGCGCCCCCGCACACGCCTCCGCCAAAGCCAGGCCCACCGCCGACGGCCGCGGCGCCGCAGCAGAAGCCCGCGACGAACCCGCGCCCGCGAAGGCCAGAGCCGACCGCGCCGAGTCCGACAAGGACTCCCGCCGCGAGCGTGCCGCCAGCCAGATCCAGCCCGGCCGCCTCACCGCCGGCCAGTGGAACGACCTCGAACACTGGACCTTCTGGCGAGGCCTCTTCGAAGGCGACCAGCGCGCCCAGGAGGGCCCGTGGGCCGAGATGGAGCGCCACTGGGGCTTCTTCACCGCCCACCGCATCCCCGTCGAGGTCCGCGCCGGCCAGGCCCCCGTCGTCGACGCCCGCGTCCAACTCCTCGACTCGGCGCAGCGCGTCGTCTGGCAGACCCGCACCGACCGCCGCGGCAACGCCAGCCTCTTCCCCGACCTCTTCGAGAAGGCCGGTGGCCCCTTCTCCATCGTGGTCTCGACCCCCACCGGCACGACCACCGTCGCCCAGGTCGACGCCAGCACCGAGGCCCCCATCCAGGTCCAGGCTACCGCCGCCCCCCCACGCAACGGCCTCGACGTCATGTTCGTCATCGACACCACCGGCTCCATGGGCGACGAGCTCAGCTACCTCCAGGCCGAGGTCGGCAGCGTCATCGAGCGCGTCCAGCAGAAGCACGGTCAGCAGCTCGAGGTCCGCACCAGCGTCAACTTCTACCGCGACCACGGCGACGCCTACCTCGTCCGCCCCTTCCCCTTCACCACCCGCGTCGCCGACGCCGCTCGTCAGCTCGCCGATCAGGCCCCCGGCGGTGGCGGCGACTTCCCCGAGGCCGTCGACGAGGCCCTCGACGATGCCCTCAACCACCACACCTGGAGCGAGAGCGCCCGCGCACGCCTCCTCTTCCTCGTCCTCGACGCCCCCCCTCACCACGAGCCCCAGGTCCTCGACCGCCTCCACACCCTCACCCTCAAGGCCGCCGAGCAGGGCATCCGCGTCATCCCCGTCGTCGCCAGCGGCATCGACAAGCCCACCGAGTTCCTCATGCGCCAGATGGCCGTCACCACCGGCGGCACCTACCTCTTCCTCACCGACCACAGCGGCATCGGCGGCGCCCACCTCAAGCCCACCACCGGCCCCACCGAGATCCTCCACCTCAACGACCTCCTCGTCCGCGTCATCAACGACCAGCTCGACGCGCGGTAGAGGACCCTCCCCACCCACCTCTTGAATCCCCACCGCAATTCCGTCACTCTGTGCGCACCCCGGATCATCCCGCCGGGCGAACCCACAGCAGGACAGAGCTTCATGGTCGCCAACCGCACCCGGCGCGCGCTGCGCCACACACTCCTCGTCGCCACCCTCCTCCTCACGCTGCTGGCGATGGTCGCCTGCACCACGCGACGCTCCAGCGGCAGCGGACGCAACAACGGCGACAACAACGGCGGCAACAACGGCGGCAACAACGGCGGCAACAACGCCACCAACAACAACGGCAACAACGCCACCAACAACGGCGGCAACAACGCCACCAACAACGCCACCAACAACGCCACAAACAACGACCCGCTCGACCCCGACGCCGACGAAGACGACGACGGCGTCGCCAACGCGGACGACAACTGCCCCTACACGCCCAACCACAGCCAGGGCGACGACGACGAAGACGGTGTGGGCGACGCCTGTGACAACTGCCCCGAGCTCAGCAACCCCGACCAGGCTGACCGGGACCGGGACGGCGAGGGCGACTTGTGCGACGACAGCGACAACGACGGCATCGGAGACCTGATCGACAACTGCCCGAGCCGCTCCAACAGCGACCAGCGCGACAGCGACGACGACGGCATCGGCGACGTCTGTGACAACTGCCCCGACGACTCGAACTTCGGACAAGGGGACGCCGACGGCGACGGCGTCGGTGACGCCTGCGACATCCCCGACGTCGACAACGACGGCATCGCCGACGGCGACGACAACTGCCTCCAGGTCTCCAACCCGAACCAGGCCGACGCCGACGACGACGGCGTCGGTGACGCCTGCGACAACTGCCCCGACACCGCCAACGCCAACCAGCGCGACGCCAACGGCAACGGCGTCGGTGACGCCTGCGACGTCGCCGACCGCGACGACGACGGCGTCACCGACAACGAGGACAACTGCCCCGCCCTGCCCAACTTCAACCAGGCCGACCGCGACAACGACGGCGTCGGAGACATCTGCGACAACTGCCCCGCCAACGCCAACACCAACCAGGCCGACGCCAACCGCAACGGCGTCGGCGACGCCTGCGACAGCAACCCCAACGACCGTGACGGCGACAACGTCCTCGACGCCAACGACAACTGCCCGGCCGTCGCCAACACCAGCCAGGCCGACACCGACAACGATGGCGTCGGCAACGCCTGCGACAACTGCCCCCAGGCCCGCAACGCCGACCAGCGCGACGCCGACAACGACGGCATCGGCGACGCCTGCGAGGGCACCGGCGGCACGTGCAGCACCAACGGGGACTGCCCCGGCAGCGACTACTGCGACACCGTCGCCCTGCAGTGCGCCCCCACGGGCAGAGGGACGGTCGCCCTCGGCGGGCCCTGCTCCATCGACGCCGAGTGTCAGCCGGGCCACGTCTGCGAGGCCTCCCTGCTGACGGGCACCACCGTCTGCACCAGCATCTGCGATAGCGAGGCGGACTGCACGGGCGCCCTGCCCCTGTGCTTCCCCTCGACCGACAACCCCGGCCGCACCGTCTGCCTCATCACCTTCTGACCGGCGCGCCCAGCAGCGGCTCGCGCCGACCGCGCTACACCCGCGCCGCCTCGGCCTCTGCGAGCGCCTCGGCGAACCGACGCACCACATCCCCGGCCGGCTCCACGCCGTCGATGTGCTCCACGCTCCGCCCGGCCTGGAAGAAGTCCTTGTAGTTCATCCCCTGCAACGACGCCTGCTTGAGCTGCCAGACCGACTTGAGGGTGTAGATCAGCCGCATCGTGTGCTTGAGCCGGGCGTGCCGCAGCATCTTCGCCGCAAGCCACCCGGCGTCCGTCCCGATCTTGTCGATGTACGGCGTCTTGATGATCGAGACCGGCACGCCGCTGATCCTGGTCGTCAGCACGATGTCCTTCTCACGCGCGGAGACGATCGCGGCCTTGTAGTCGGCGTGCGCGGTGCACTCCGTCGTGGCGATGAACCGCGTGCCCATCTGCACGGCGTCGTAGCCCATCTCCAGCGCCGCGGCAAAGTCGCGCTCATCGCCGATCCCGCCCGCGCACACCTTCGGCACGTCCAGGATGGCCAGGTCCTCCAGCAACGCGCGTGGAGACTGGTCGCCAGCGTGGCCACCCGCGCGGCCGTTGACGCAGATCAGGCCGTCCACGTCGAACTCCAGCGCCCGGAGCGCCCACTTGCGGGAGGTGACGTCGTGGTACACGAGCCCGCCCACCGCGTGCGCCCGCTTGACCACCCAGTCCGGCTTGCCCAGCGCGGTCACGAAGAAGCGGACGCCCTCCTCGAGCGCGATGTCCACCCACTTCTTCATCTGATCCTCGTAGACCTTCGAGGAGGTCTCGACGATCGCGTTAAACCCCACGGGCTTGTCGGTCAGCGACCGGATCATCCGGATGCCTTCCCGCAGGTCGTGCCCGTGGGCAAAGATCATCGAGATCGGCTGGATGATGCCGATCCCCCCTGCGGCCGAGACGGCCGCCACCAGCTCCGGGTTCGAGCACGGGTACATGGCGCCGCAGATGAGCGGAACCTCGATGCCGACGTCGTCGGTGAAGCGGGTCGAGCGCATGGCCATCTCCGTTGTGTGCGGTCGGGGGCGCGCCTCAGGGCGCGTCCTCATGCAGCGACAGGCTGTTGGTCTCGCGGACGAACCCCAGGCTCAGCCTCCCACTGACCAACTCCAGCATCTCCTCGCCGATGAACCGACGCCGCCAGCCCTTGAGCACCTTCGGCGCCTCCACAGGGTCCTCCTCGAGCGCGTGCCCGACGAAGGTGCGCAGGTCGTCAGCCGTCGCCAGGTAGTTCTGGGCGATGGACAGCTCACGCGCTCGATGGCGAACGTAGACCATCAGCAGGTCGAGCAGCGGCCCGTAATCCTCGGTCAGCCGAACCTTGCGCGGCCGGCGCGGCCAGCTCCCCCGAGGGCAGCGCCGACCCCGCTCGACACACTCCAGCAGGGCGTCCGCGTGCCTTTGGAGCGTCCCGCGGGTGAGGCGACGGAGCTCCGAGAGGTCGTCCAGCGAAGTGGGCATGCGCCGGCAGATGTCGATCATGATGTCGTCGGCGAGCACGTGCTTGCGCGGGATGTCCGCCCGCGCGGCCTCGGCCTCCCGCCACGCCGCCAGCTCCCGCAGCACCGCCAGCCCCACCCCCTCCAGCCCCCCCGCCCCCGACACCCGCGTCCACACCATCGCCGGATCCGGCTCGAACCGCCGCATGTCCTCCACGTCCACCAGCTCAAGCTCGAACCACCCGTACCGACCCAGCCGCCGGAGCTCGTCCACCAGCTTGTCCCGCATCGGATGCAGGTAGCGCACGTCGTCCAGCGCGTAGTCCGCCTGCCGCTGCGTCAGCGGACGCCGGCTCCAGTCCGTCACCCGCTCCTGCTTCTGCAGCTGCACACCCAGCAGCTGCTGCGCCACGCTCGCGTACCCCGGCTGCTCACCCAGCCCGATCATCGCCGCCGCCACCTGCGTATCCACGATGTTCCGAGGCTTCAGCCCCGACATCCGATAAAATATCTCCAGATCCTGCGCCGCGTCGTGCAACAACACCTCCACCGCCGGGTCCGCCACCACCTCCCACAGCGGCGTCAGATCCCCCAGCACCAGCGGGTCGACCAGCGACGACTCCCGTCGCGTCGCCACCTGCACCAGCTGAAGCTGCGCGTTGTAGCGACGCTCCCGCGCAAACTCCGTGTCGAGCGCCAGGGAGCCCTCTGCACGGGCGTGGTCACAGAAGGCTTCAAGGTCGGCGAGTTCGGTGATCATGGGGGCGACGAGCTCGGTGAGGGGGAGAGGAGCCGCGCGATGACGGCCCGGGGCGGGCGGAACGCGCCAAGGTATATACCTCCCCACCTCGCCGATACAACCCCGCCGCCCCGCGCCCTGCCGACCTGGCCCACGCCCCCTTGCATCGGAGCGTCAACCCTGAAATCCTCCTCCCCGTCCTGCCCTCGTCTGTCCCCCGGAGGTCCCATGCGCCCCAGCCCTCGTCTCGCACTCGCCGCCCTCCTCGCCCTCCTCGTCCTGGCCGCGGCCTGCGACGACCCCGAGCCCCAGAGCGGCAACAACGGCGCCTGGAACAACGGCGGCACCAACAACGGCGGCGACAACAACGGGGACGGCGACGCCGGGAACAACGGCAACAACGCCAACAACACGCCGACAGACACTGACAACAACGGGAACAACAGCAACAACGGCGACGACGCCGACCTCACCGACCCCGGCAACAACGGCCAGCCCGACGCCGACGCCGACACCCACATCGAGCCGATGGACGTCGACCCCGACCTGCCCGACATCCCCGACATGACCGGCGCCTCAGCCACCTACAACGCGCTCGGAGAGACCGCCACCGTCACCGTCGTCAGCGAGAACGACGGCTACCGCACCTGGCAGCTCACCACCACCCAGCCCCTCCGAGACGACAACCCCCCGGGACGCCGCGTCGACCTCGCCGAACAGCGCGGACAGATGATCCTGCGCTCCGGCAACCTCGTCCTCGACGGACTCTTCGCACTCGCCATGGAGGAGACCCGACAGAACAGCGTCTCCTCCATCTCCGACGGCGCCTTCAACAACGGCGCCGGCGTCCCCTGCGACTGCTTCGAGACCGGGCGCAACTGGAAGTACGTCTGGACCCGCGACACCGCCTACTCCGTCGACCTCGGCCTCGCCTTCGTCGACCCTGTCCGCGCCATGAACAGCATGAACTTCAAGCTGTCCGAGCGAAAGGGCGGCGGCGACCTCCAGATCGTCCAGGACACCGGCTCCGGCGGCTCCTGGCCCGTCTCCACCGACCGCGTCGTCTGGGCCATCGGCGCCCGCGAGCTCCTCGCCTTCCTGCCTGAACCCCACCGCACCGCCTTCCGCGACCGCGCCTTCGACGCCGCCACCCACACCATCGCCCAGGACCGCGACGCCGTCTGGGACGAGCGCGATGGCCTCTACCGCGGCGAGCAGTCCTTCCTCGACTGGCGCGAACAGTCCTACCCCGCCTGGACCGCCGACAACACCGTCCACCTCGCCATGGGCAAGTCCCTCTCCACCAACGTCGGACACCTCGCCCTCCTCCGGCTCGCCGAAGACCTCGCCCGCGAGAAGGCCGACAACTCCGCTGCCCAACGCTACGACGCCTGGGCCACCCAGCTCGCCGCCTCCATCGACCGCGAGCTCTGGGACCCCGAGCTCGGCGCCTTCGCCGCCATGAAGGGCACCGAGCTCGACCCCGCCGTTCTCCAGCGCTACGACCTCCTCGGCCTCGACCTCGCCATCCTCCACGACCTCGCCGGGCCCCAGCGCGGCCGCGCCATACTCGCCGATTACCCACACACACCCATGGGCCCCCCGGTCATCTGGCCGCAGCAGCCCCGCGTCCCGATCTACCACAACCGCGGCATCTGGCCCTTCGTCACCGCCTACACCGTCCTGGCCGCCGCCCACGTCGACGAGCCCGCCGTCTTCGACCACGACCTCGAGTCCCTCATCCGCGGTGCCGCCCTCAACCTCTCCAACATGGAGAACTTCGACTTCCTCAGCCAGCGCCCCTGGGTCGACGACGGCGCGTACTCCGGCCCCGTCGTCAACTCCCAGCGCCAGCTCTGGTCCGTCGCCGGCTTCCTCGGCGCCTTCGTCAAGGGCGTCGTCGGCCTCCACGCCACCGAGGCCGGCCTCGCCTTCGATCCCTACGTCACCGCCCACCTGCGCAACACCGCGCTCGCCGACACCGACACCCTCGTCCTCGCCAACCTCCCCTACAAGGGCAAGATCGTCACCGCCCTCGTGCACCTGCCGCCCGCCGACGCTACGGCCCTCAGCGGACGCCTGCCCGTCACCAGCGTCCACCTCGACGGCCGCCCCGTCACCGGACCCACCCCCGCCAGCGCCCTGAGCGCCGAGAGCCTCTTCGAGATCACCCTCGGCCCCGCCGCCGCGCCCCCCGGCACCGTCCGCATCGTCACCGACAACGGCGACTTCCGCCGCTTCTGGGGCCCCGTCGAGCCCGACCTCCAGGGCATCACACTCGCCGGCGACCGCCTCCGGCTGAGCTGGACCTCCTCCGACACCGGCGTCACCTACAACGTCTACCGCAACGGAGACCGCGTCGCCGAGGGCCTCACCGACACCTCCTGGACCGACGCCGGCTCCGCGAGCTGGGCCTCGCAGACCTTCTGCTACGCCGTCGAGGCCGTCTTCACCGTCTCCGGCAACCCCTCGCACCACTCCCCACCCCGATGCTATTGGGGCGAGGGCGACGGCTCGCGCGTCCGTGACCTCAGCGTCTACACCTTCCGCCAGCTCCAGGGCGGCTCCTGGGCCGAGACCGCCGGCAGCCACCACTACGCCGACTGGGGCGCCCCCGCCGACGCGCTCGCCGTCGGCCCCTTCCGGCCCGACTGGACCGGCCTCCACAACCTCCAGCTCCGGTACGGCAACGGCGCCGGCGGCATCAACACCGGCATCACCGCGGGCGTCAAGCGCGTCACCGTGCACGACCTCACCGCCAACAACACCGCCGCCGAAGGCCTCATCGTCATGCCCCAGCTCGCTCGCTGGGACCGCTGGGCCGACTCCTCCTTCCTCCAGGTCAACCTCGACGCCACCCACCGCTACCGCATCCTCATCGAAGACGGCGTCAACATGTCCTACTTCGCCCACTTCCAGCCGTACACCGGCGGCAACGGAGGCGGCGGCAGCCCGTCCAACGACGTCAACATCTCCCACGTCCGCCTCCTCCCCATGGCCGGCGCCGCCGCGCCCGCCACCCCCACCATCACCTTCGACGGCGCCGGCGACCTCGACGCCATCCGCCCCGCCCGACGCCTCACCCCCGGCGCACGCCTCCAGACCTGGGAGCAGTTCGGCGTCGACTGGGACGACCACTACCTCTACATCGCCCTCACCTCCCAGGCCTTCGAAAGCGCCTACGTCCCCTTCCACCTCTACCTCGAGGCCGCCTCCGGAGCCCTCGGCGCCGCCACCCCCGGCACCGGCCTCGAGTACAGCAACCTCACCCCCCAGCTCCCCTTCACCCCCACCCACCTCATCACCGCGCGCAACCTCAGCGACGACGGCAGCGCTGGCGGCCCCTGGAACGGCCTCTTCGTCCGTGAAGCCGGATCACTGCAGCGCCTGCGTCGCTTCGAGCCTGGCGTCGACGGGTGGCTCGCCGCCGACCAGCACGCCCTCTCCCTCCGCATCCCACGCGCCAACCTCGGCGACCCCACGCGCCTCCGCCTGGCCGCCCACGTCGTCAACGCCGTCCCCGCCAACGAGTGGAAGGACACCGTCCCCGACTCCCACACCCCCTGGGCCACCTCCGCCGCCGGCTTCCTCGAGATCAACCTCGACACCGGCACCATCGACGTCCGCTGACAGAACGACCCACACTCGACCGGTGCGCCGGCCCCGCCGACGCGCCTCCCACACCCCAACGCCACCGGAGCGCGCCCCCATGCGGTCCTTCATCCTCGCCTCGAGCCTCCTCCTCACGCTCGCCGCGCTCCCTGCCTGCGGCGACGACGCAGAACCCGCCTCCGCCGTCGCCGGGGACAACAACGGCACCAACAACGGCACCAACAACGGCGCGAACAACGGCACCATCAACGGCGCCACCAACAACGGCGACGTCCTCAACAACGGCGACCCTGAGACCGGCCCACACGCCCTCTTCAACTTCGCCGCCCTCGCCTCCCGCGAAGGCTTCTACGACTACCCCTTCCCCTCCGACGCCCGCCTCACCCCCGACGGCGCCCCCGACGTCTCCCGCTTCTACGCCCCCGACAACCTCCCCCTGCTGCCCGACGTCGTGCTCGCCATCCACCGCGATGTCCGGGGCTTCTCCCCCAACAGCGGCGCCTGGTTCCGCTTCTCCGAGCCCCTCGACCCCGACAGCCTCCCGGCCACCCCCGACGACGCCCGCGCCGAAGACGCCACCGCCTGGATCGTCGACATCGACCCCGACTCCCCCTTCCGCGGCCGACGCTACCCCCTCATCGCCCACTACCGCGCCACCGCCGGACGCTTCTGGCTCCCGGACACCCTCGCCCTGCAGCCCGTCCTCGGCTACCCGCTCCGGCCCGGTACCCTCCACGCCGCCGTCGTCTCCAGACGCGTCACCACCCTCAGCGGCGCCTCCCTCGTCGCGCCCCAGGCCTTCCTCGACCTCCTCGGCGACACCCCGCCGCCCGGCCGCGAGGTCGAGTGGACCGCCCTCCGCCCCGCGGTCGAGTTCATCGGCGCAGACGCCATGCGCAGCGACGTCGCCGTCGCTACCGCCTTCCGCACCGCCGACCCCGCCGCCGAGATGCAACACCTCCGCACCTGGATCTACGAAAACCTCCGACCCGCCGAGACCAAGAACTGGACCGTCTACCGCGACCGCACCAACGACGGCTACATCGCCTACGAGGCCAGCTTCGCCGCCTCCGACTTCTTCAGCGGCCAATACCCCTACCTCGAGGTCGGCGAGGGCATCATCGAACTCGATGCGGACGGCGCGCCCAGGAACGTCAACCGGGTGCTGTTCCGACTCACCCTCACCGTCCCCACCGGACAGCCCCCCGAGAAGGGCTGGCCCCTGGCCATCTACGCCCACGGCACCGGTGGAGACTCCCGCGGCTTCCTCACCCCCTCCGGCCGAGACGCCGCCAGTGAGGGCGTCGCCATGATCTGCATCGACCAGCCCGTCCACGGCGCCCGCAACCCCGGCAACGGCAGCGAGGTCGACTACCTCCTGCAGATCGCCCTCGAGAACACCGTCGCCGGCCGCGACCTCTTCCGACACGCCATCCCCGATCTGGTCCAGCTCGTCCGCCTCATCAAGCAGGACGACTTCGTCGTGCCCCCCAGCGTCTCACGCACCGGCCAGCCCATCCGATTTGACACCACCCACCTCGCCTTCGTCGGCCACAGCCAGGGCAGCCAGGCCGGCGCCATGTTCATCGGCGTCGAGCCCGAGATCGAGAGCGCCTTCCTCTCCGAGGGCGGCGGAGGCGCCTCCGCCGCCTTCCTCCTGCGAAAGGCCAACGGCGTCGACATCGAGCAGCTCGTCGCCCTCTCCCTCGGCATCGACCTCGCCACCGAGCCCATGCGCGCCTTCCACCCCGTCGTCGGCGTCCTCATCCAGCCCATGCTCGACTCCGCCGACCCCCTCAACTACGCCACCGCCGCCATCCGCGAGCCCCTCAATGACCGCCCCAAACACATCGTCATGACCGAGGGCCTCGAGGACGACCTCACCATCCCCCTCACCATCGAGGCGCTCGCCGCCGCCTACGGCCTCCCCATCGTCGAGCCCGTCCATCAGACCTCCGCAGTGCACGACCTCTACGATCTCGGCCCGGTCGCCCTCCCCGCCGAGAACAACGTCGACCTCGGCCCCGTCCCCGTCACCGGCGGCCTCCTCCAGTTCCCTGGCCAGGGTCACTACCCGCTCTTCAACGTCCGTACCGCACGCTTCTGGTACAAGCGCTGGATCCGGTCAGCTGCCGACGGCCAGCCCGTCATCGCCGCGCCCTGACCGCCCCACGCGCTGAGTCCGTTGCCACCGCCCTCCAACCTCTCGAATTGACATCAACCCCCGGTCGGCCTAGAAAGTCCGTTGCTCGAAGCCTTCTGTGTGACGCTGACGTCAGCTCACACTCCACCACGAGGATACCATGACGAACCTCAGCACACGCCTGCGCCGCCACTGGCGCGCCCCCCTCTTCCTCCTCACCGCCGCCCTCCTCCTCGCTCCGATCGGATGCGGAGACGACAGCGACAGCAGCGGGAACAACGCCGGGAACAACGACAACAACGTCACCAACAACGGTAACAACAGTAACAACGTCACCAACAACGGTAACAACGTCACCAACAACGGTAACAACGTCACCAACAACGGTAACAACGTCACCAACAACGGTAACAACGTCACCAACAACGCTGACCCCGTCGCCGAGTGCCAGCGCCTCTGCGGCGTCGTGACCGCCTGCCAGGAGTTCCTTGACGCCTGCGGCGCCGACGTCGCCGCTCAGGCCAACACCGGCTGCATGGCCGCCTGCGCCGACGACGCCGACGCGCGCGCCCAGATCCTCGCCGTGGGCAACCTCCCCTGCGCCACCGTCGTCCCCCTCGCCATCGACGGCTTCGGCCTCGCAGCGGCCTGCGGCGGCGGCAACAACGGCGGTGAGTGCACCGCCGACGCCTTCGAGCCCAACAACGTCGAGGAGCAGATCACCGAGCTGCCCACCAGCAACGCGACCCACAGCCTCAGCATCTGCGTCGACGACGTCGACTTCTTCCGCCTCGCCCTCCCCGCCGGCACCAGCGCCCGCCTCTCCTTCCTCTTCAGCCACGACACCGCCGACATCGACGTCGACGCCCTCATCGACGACGGCGAGAGCACCTACGACGTCAGCTCCGGCTCCGGCTCCGACAACGAGTACATCGGCATCCCCGCCCTCGACGTCGACGCCACCGTCTTCTTCGCCGTCTTCTCCTACGACGAGGGCGGCAGCACTCCCTACACCCTCCAGATCGAGATCGACCCCACCGCGGCGCCCTGCAACAGCAACAGCCAGTGCGGCGACAACGAGGTCTGCCTCCCCGACGCCTCCTGTGGCACCATCCCGCCCTGCACCGAGGACGCCGACTGCTTTGCGTTCGGCTTCGGCACGTGCGACACCACCACCGGAGCCTGCGTCCAGTGCAGCACCGACGACGACTGCTTCAGCGGCGTCTGCGACGCCACCTCTCACGAGTGCGTCGAGTGCCGCGCCAACGACGACTGCTTCGGCAGCGAGGTCTGTGACACCGCCGCCAACAGCTGCGTCGAGTGCCTCGCCAACACCGACTGCGCCAGCGGCGCCTGCGACCTCACCACGAACTCCTGCCTCGAGTGCGACGACAACGCCGACTGCACCGACGGCGTCTGCGACACCACCCTCAACGAGTGCGTCGAGTGCCTCGCCGATGGCGACTGCACCGACGGAACCTGCAACACCGAGTTCAACCGCTGCCTCCCCAACGCCTGCGCCGCCGACCCCTTCGAACCCAATGAGGACCTCGCCGCCGCTGCCGCGCTGCCCGCTGGAGACCACACCGGCCTCTACATCTGCCTCGACGAGGACTGGTTCACCATCACCGTCACCGACGCCGACTCCGACATCTACATCGCCGTCGAGTTCACCGACGACGACGGCGACATCGACGTTGAGCTCTTCGAGGCCGACGGCACCACCGACGTCGCCGGCTCCTACGGCACCCGCGACAACGAGTACGTCACCGCCAACGGACTCGCCGCCGGCACCTACGTCCTGCGCGTCTACGGCTACGCCGGCGCCATCGCCGCTTACAGCCTCCAGCTGAAGATCAACGACCCCAACTTCGTCGTCTGCGACGTCGACGCCGACTGCGCCGCCAATCAGGAGTGCGGCAACCGCGGCATCTGCCTCGCCGCTGGCACCTGCCAGGTCGACCGCGACTGCAGCTTCGGCGCACCGACCTGCGGCGCCGCCAACACCTGCGTCGAGTGCACCAAGAACGCCGACTGCAGCTCCGACTCCTGTGACCTCACCACCAACACCTGCAACGAGTGCGACGACAACGCCGACTGCTTCAGCGGCGCCTGCAACACCGACACGAACACCTGCCTCGAGTGCGCCACCGACGACGACTGCTTCTTCGGCGTCTGCAACACCGATGGCCTCTGCGTCGACTGCTTCCAGGACGACCAGTGCACCAGCGGCGCCTGTGACGTCGCCGAGGGCATCTGCCTCGAGTGCAACGACAACGCCGACTGCGGCAGCGGCATCTGCGACATCGACACCAACAGCTGCCTCGAGTGCGGCGCCGCCACCGACTGCGAGACGGGCGAGACCTGCTCCGCCGCGGGCCTCTGCATCAGCGCCACCTGCACCCCCGACGCCGCCGAGCCCAACGACAGCCGTGAGGCGCCCTTCGCTCTCACCAGCCTCACCCCCTCCGAGACCTTCAACACCTGCGACCGCACCCAGGACTGGTACGCCTTCGCCGTCACCGCCGGCCAGGAGATCACCGTCGACCTCACCTTCGTCCACGCCAACGGCGACATCGACGCCACCCTCTACGACCCGGACAACGGCTACGTCTCCGGCGGCAGCTCCAGCACGGACAACGAGCAGTTCGGCGGCACCGCCGCCGTCTCCGGCATGTACCTGCTCAACGTCCGCGGCTTCGCCGGCGCGAGCAACGACTACACCATGGCGATCACCCTCCAGTGATCCCCTCCTGCCTGGCCACCCGGCCAGGCAGAACACGCCGTGAAACGCAAAACGCCCTCGCTGAGACAATCGGCGAGGGCGTTCTCTTTTTGAACACGTCCGTATTAACAGAACCCGAATACACCCGATCAGTTCAACGCGTGCGGCGTCGCCAACGTGAACGCCGCCACCTGCGCATCGAACGACTCGCCCTCCTCCGACACCATCTGGTAGCTCCCCTCCATCGCCCCGACCGCTGTCGGCAGCGGACAGAAGCTCGTGTACTCGAAGTTCTGCCCCGGCCGAAGCACAGGCTGCGCCCCCACCACCCCCGGCCCCCGCACCTCCTGCACCTCACCGTTGGCGTCCGTGATGACCCAGTGCCGGCTGATCAGCTGCACCGTCTCCTCCCCCACGTTCGTGATCCGGATCCGGTACGCGAAGAAATAGTAGTTGTTCGCCTCCGAGCTGCGCTCAGGCACAAAGAAGCTCTGCGCCTCCACGCGCACTCCCCGGGTCGTCGCTTCAGACATACACCACCACTCTCCGTTCGCCCGCCCCCGTCCATCGAAGGCCCACTGGAGTGTGCAGCGGGTCGGCCTCAGTGGTCAACCCCGCCCTCACCCCCCAGCCCCCTCTCCCGTATGACGGGAGAGGGGGAGGCCCTCACCCCCCAGCCCCCTCTCCCGTATGACGGGAGAGGGGGAGGCCCTCACCCCCCAG
>Ga0210033_1002516_pt1 | contig 15537 bp, 15 predicted proteins | sample CryGeymeta201501_FD_185465 | JGI IMG/M metagenome (GOLD analysis project Ga0210033, IMG submission 185465) | Groundwater microbial communities from Crystal Geyser aquifers in Utah, USA - Crystal Geyser metaG 2015-01 (SPAdes) (version 2) | ecosystem: Environmental > Aquatic > Deep subsurface >... | reverse complement strand
GTGCCACTTGATGGATAAGTGGGGGGTCGCTGTGGACATGTGGACAAGCTCGCAAAACGCCCAGCTTGCCCACATCCCCACAGCTCCCACCCGCACTTACCCACAAGAGTAAGCCTTCGGCCTGACGTGCTTGCGCTTGCCAAACAGCCGTTTTAAATTGAAGAAAGGGATACCGAAGACCAAGATAAAAACCGGGGCAACGCCGTGCAGTTGCGAGTGAAAACGGGGCCAGCTTAAATTGACTGAAAAATTGTCTTGACAATGGGGTCCACTTTAGTAATGCGCTTAACAAACTCGCTATTCCCAATTCCAGAACCGTTATCTCTGATACGAACGGTTCGCGAACCATGGTCTAAGTAGATATGAATTTGAGGATCATCTACGTCTAAGCCAACTTGGCGGGCTTCGTCAATTGAGTCCGCTGCATTCTGAATGTATTCACGATATATCGTGAGTGGATCGACGTACATCGCATTTGCGAGCAGTTCCAAAATATCCTTGCCAACTACGACCTCCGTGCTCTCGAGTGTCTTTGACTTTGCTTTGAAATGGATGGCGGACAGTGACATGATATCTTTTGATTTGCTACTTATTCTTTGATTCTTCAGGCTGACTCGGATAGTCCTGCGTCTTCGACCAGTTCGTCGTCAGGAATCACAAGATCAGGTTTCTTAAACTCATGAACCTCGCGCTTCATTTCACTCCAAATACGGATTTCCTCCGCCTCAGATATAGGGGGATAGTAATTTAGTATTCGGTTCACTTTGGAACTTTCGGCTGTACCTATCAGGCTTTCAAACCCCTTTGGCTTTGTGCTTGAAAGTAGTGCCGCAAGCTCATGGCGCTCTGAAACTGACAATGCACTGAATTCCTCTTTAAATTCGTCGAATTCTGGTTTTCCACCAAATTTGCCGTACCAACGTCGATTGAACAGAAAATGTTGTGGCAGTAGCAGTAGTGCCTCAAATTCATCCTGAGTCTCACCAAATGCTTCCTTAAAGAAGTCTGGTTCGCCGCTAACAATTCCATGAGTTGCCTGCAAGATAACTTGCATTGATCGCAAGTAATATTGGTTCCACTTTTCGCTAACAAACGTTCTGTCAGGTCGATCAGTTGGCTGATATCTCATCGGGAACGAAAATATGCGAATGTTTCTTTCGACGTTCAAGTCGATGTTGATCTTCATCCGCTCATACAAATCAGCTGGTGTGTCCTTGAAGTTGTAGAGCATGTAATTAGAAAGTTCAGTTAAGCCTGCGTCTGCCGCCATATGTATGGCAGTAACGTACGGCTTTCGCACTCCTAAGTGATCGAAAGCGATTCGAAGGGGCTTTATGGCGATGGTTGCCATCTCCTCCAGATACATCTTATCTTTGCAGAGTATTCGTGCGTCCACACCTTGGTTGAAATCGACCCTACGTTGTACAGGCGGCCTTCCCTTCCGATGAAGCATTGAACCTTTATGGAAACCGTTGTCTCTGATCTCAGCAATGATCTCGCGGTAGTTAGACGATGCGACCACATTGTTATCCATCAACATTAGGTCACGCTTCTCTCCATATCGCTCGGCAATTGCCTTCATCAACACAGATATGGATTGGGAATCTCGCTGATCGCCTTCCAACTTTGGCACACCACAGAAATGACATTTCCGCACACATCCGCGCGATGCATACAGAAAATACGCATCATGGACGGGGTAGACGTACTGACTCCTAATTTGATCGAGGATTGAGTAATCCGGCACCAGATCCTCTATAGGAACTCCATGGAAATCATCAGAGTAAAGTTCCTCCGCGAAGTCGTCTAGCTGCAAAGAAATAGCAGGAGCCTCAGAGAGCAACCCTGTAATAAACCTTATGCCCCTCCAGCGCAACTCCTTAGTGAACTCGCCGGTCATGAGCGACGCTGCAATTCCACCAACAAAAACTTTGGATGTGTCTCCTCTGGCGTATGCAAGGGCGGTGTCAATTGATCTCGCAATTTCCTTGTACTCAAATGAAAACAGTGTCGTTACGTAGATTCTGTCCCAATTGATGCCATAGACAGAGCGGTCTAAGTCGCCTTTGATAAAGCGTACGTTGTCTCTCTTCCCATAGGGCCCATGGTAAGCAGCGATTTTCATTAAGCCCAAGGGGGGATATTTGTTCTTGTAAGCGGGCTCAATTAGCAGGATGTTCTTGTTAGCCATGAGTTGTGTATCCAATGCTTTTCTTGTGTCTCAACTGGTGCAGCAGCTTCAGGGCGGCATCAGCTCCACTGGCACCACCGAATCCCTTTAGTGGACCGTCGTTAGACCAATCAATACCATTGACAAAGCCCGACAAAACGCCAACGTAGAAGTCAAAATCAGCAGTCTTGTTAATAGTGATAGCTTCGCGGTACAAACCACCAGCCAAGCTCATAAGGCAGTACACACCAATGCCTTTGGTGACCATATGTGCTCTTGGATTCGCCCATTCATCGGCGAGTACAAAGGCGACAGCATTCCAAAAATCAATTACCGCGGCCGAAATTGACTTATCAATCTCCCCCGACTTTAGCCCTGCTTCTTTGATGAACCTGCGAGCAGCTTTTTGCATGGTGCGCAAGGAAGCGACTCGCATTGGACCTGTCGTCCTATTGCCTCCCAAATCAAGCCGTTGAAACCAAGGTGAACGTCTGTCTTCATGAAGCACCAACGCGAGGAATAGTTCTGGCTTAGCTTCCTGCAGGTCGTCTTCAACCAACCTCGATTCAGTAAAGTCAAGCAAACTCCCGCTCAACCCTTTGGCCTTGCCGTTAATTACCCGAAACACCTCCATTTCCTCATTGAGCGTAAGGCCGAGATAACTCATGAAGACAAATGGGATCGGACTTTCTCGCAAGTACCCTAACCTATGCTGACAATCAACCTGCGACATCACTGGTCCAGAATTCATGTCGATTACGAGTTTGTCGCATTGACTCCCTCGCACAAGCTCCCACCCGATATTTTCTCGACGAAGATTGAACGTCAGTGGAATAGTGGTAGCACCTGGCTGCGAAATATAGCGTTTGAAACCAAGGCTATGCTCGCGGTGAAACCTCCTCTGGTAACCTCTACCCGTTACCTCATCAAGAATGTCTGGGAAGCTGATTCGAAATAAGTCGGCTGCAGATGCAAATCCCACAAAGACCTCGCGGTCTCCACAGTAGCCAGTTTGTCCGAGAATAGTTAATTTTGCAGTTTTCATATGCACTAGTTGCAGTATTTTAGTGCAGTTTGTTTGAGCTTGATACTGGCGACTTGAATGCCCGTTAGGTCAATGCAGGCATTAAAGTTGGCTGCTTTAGCGACCGCGCTGTTCAACTTCTCTGCTCGAAAACCAATTGACTCCACAGATCAATTTGTCGGCGAATTTCAGGAACACGTCACGAAGGCAATATGCATCGCGATTGGCCTATACCTCATAAATTGTGGTCAACGAGGCGACACCAACCGTAGCGTCACCAAGTTCTTGAATCGAGAACTGCATAACCAAGCTCCCCGCTCAAGGTGACTGAAAGCGGGTTCGACTGTTTCGTTTCGAGGGCCTTCAATATCAAATGGCATTGCGACAGCAGCAACAGTGACTGCACCGGCGTTTGGCTCCGCCCTTGCGAAGGTCGGTAAAACACCACCGCCTGTACCGCCACCAAGGCCGGCCTTACGCACGCTTGTCGCCCTCTTGCGCCGGTACATCCGGCACCATGCTCAGATAGTGTTCAAAGTCACTGCGCTTGCCCTTGGCCGCTTCTGCCTTGAGGAAGTCCAGCGTCAATACAGAGGCCATTTTTTCGGATGCTGCACTGGCAATGAACTGGTTCACGGAAACATCATCCCGAGCAGCCAGCTCTTTGATCTTCTGGTGAACAGAGTTTGGTAGGCGAATGGTTATTGCGGTCATGGTCAGTTCCTCAACAGATTTAAGAAATCAGCAGGTGTAATGGCCTGCACCTTCAGTTCCGGCACACGTCGAAAGTCTTTGACATTGTGGGTCACGATGTACTGACTGCCCGATGCAACCGCACATTCCAGCACCATGTCATCGTCTGGGTCATGCAAAAACGGTCGCCAAAGGAAATGCACGTCCTGTAGATGCGCCAAAGATGCCAAATACCGCAGGTACGCAAGAGCGGCCTCAACGGTCACCCCTGGCGGCAAATGCTCTGATCTGGTCAAGACGGCCTGCCACTCTGTATATAGAGCAATGGTCAGTGCAAAGTCAAAACGGGGCGTGGGCAGCATGGATACAAGCTGGAAACTTGCCCCATTGCGAGAGCGAGCCGCCGCCACCAAGACCGAAGTATCAAGGACGATTCGCACGATGGTTCCACAGGTATGTTAGTTGCATTGGCATAACCATATTTTACTCGGTCTGCTGAGGACTGCAACCAGGGCATGTGACCCAATTAACGCGGGTGATCGCTCAACAGGTCTGACAATGTTTGCCATCACGGTTCATGGCATTCCAGATTGGCGTTGCTCAATCCAATGCTTGCCCTGTCCACAGATCATGGTACACGACTCCAGGACTGTTTCCAACTGTGAACGTCAACTGTGAACGTCAACTGTGAACGTCAACGAACTGTTGTCTGCTTGTTTTATGCAACGGTGTCGAAATTCCGAAGCATCCGGTGGGCCATGCGGACATGATGCCATCCAACATAGTGACCATGGGCAATCGCGTTGCGAAGGTGCAGGGTGTCCCAATACAAGTCTCGAATCAAGTTTCGGGGGCAGCTTTTCATGTTTTCGCCGAGTGAGGCGAAGGCCCAAATATCTTCGTCACCTGACGGCGGTGCCGGGAATGCTTTCGGATACACAACGAATTTGTCTGTACCTTCCTTAAACCTCCGCAGGCTCTCCATCGTCTGATCCATGACCTTTTCTCGATCTTGCTGGCCATGCAAATTTGTCAGTATCTGGCTCTCAAACTGCAGGCACAGTGACAAAATTTCTCCCGCCAAAGGTGCGCAGACAAGATGGTGCCGTAGTGCGCAAACCTGCTTTTTTGGGAGCGCCGACATCGCAAGCAGCGCCCGTGATGCCCAGGGGACAACACGTAGACTGTTCATGGATGGAGGTCTCCAAAGCACATTCAGTGCTAGCAACTCGGCGCCCAAGTTACGTTGTCTCGCTTTATCAACTCGACCAGCGCCCTTGCCGACACCAAGCAGTTCGCAAAGAAACTGCCTCCCAGGATGATTCATAAGGTGCGCATCAGCATGAGCTTGAAGGATTCGCTCTAGTTCCTCGTCGTTACATGAGCCTCCATGCTCTAGTTCGCCCGCAAGTGAGGTGGAATAGCTCAGACTGCCCCCCGCCTCCCATGCCGCACGATGGTGCAGATAGGCTGGCCAGAGCGCAGCGTCGTCGCCCATGGACGAGACATCCGATAGAACGTTATGTGTCGCACGACCGCTCAGGAAATCGCAGACCGGCTCTGAATTCACGACGCCACGACCATCGATCACAATGGCGCTCAAGCGCACTGGGCTGGTGGACTTGCGGTAGTACTCCAGCAGATTGACGAGTGCCTCCCAATCAGATGGAGAAACTGGCTCGGACTCGATGAAGACAAGCAAGAATGAACGGTCAAGCATGCACGACCTAATTTTGTCGCGAGCTTCAAATGGACTGATCGCTGGATCAAGCTCGAACTCCTTCAAGAGAGATCGAATAGGCGTACAAACTTGTCCACCACATTCAATACGTCTGATGTCTAGACGTGATTCACCACCATTGAGTCCATGCACAGACCGCCATATGGATGGGAACAGTAAGTCACCTACTTCAGCGCTCTCAGTCCTAATGACGCAGAGTCCACCATCTCGAAGCCAAGGTTTTGCCTCTGCCCAAGCTCCGAACGGCCTTGACCCACGAAAGGTCCAATGCGACGAAAAGCCAGCTAGTGAGATTTCAAGCAGCACTTTTAAGTCCAAGCGCCTTGATCAGGCGAACCAGGACACCAGACGGTTCAAAACTCACGCGACCAAGCGAGTGTGAATTCACGGTTGTGTCTAGGCCGGACTTTACGGGCAAGAGTCCAACTTCAGTAAGCAACTTCAACGAAAACCAATCGTCCGGATCGCTCATAGGTGCACCGCCATTCGACGAAAGCCCAAGGAGGGACCAGTACTCAGGAAATTCGCTCTCCAAATCGAAGTCGTTCGCACCCTCTTCCGCTACCCGAACAGCCATCTGCAGCAGCTCAATTTCGCGAAGGGACAGACCACCTTCCCAAGTGGAATCGCAGAGTTTTATGGCTGTCTCAGACATATCGGCATCAAGCCGCGAAAGTGCTGACTTAAGTTCGCGTTCTGAAACGTCGGAACCCGCCACATGTGGTAGCAAGCGGCTGAACTCGTCAGCAAGAAACGGAACGAGTCCCGTCGCAAGAGCAATCTGTTCAATTGCATTGCTCGACTTGAAGTGAAGTGCCCGTGCGTCCTCAAACCACCAAGCCAGTGTTGCCTCGGTCAGTCGGCCAAGGGTCACAACTTCGACAGGCACTTCGCCGCCATCCAAGGCGTATCGCCTTGCCGTTCGTTGGAGATCTAAACCTCCGATCAGGACCAATGGTCTGTTGGCATTCGCGGCTAGGAAGGCTGGCCAAGCACCCATGGCGACCTTGCCAAACACTTGCGTCCCACTCTCGACATGAACTGGTAAATCTGTTGCCTTCGTAGCCATTGATATGGCGGCACGCTCGCAGCCTAGTCGATCAGGAACTCCGCACTTTGGATCAAGAAGAGCGTCAGACCAGTGGCCGCCAACAACAATCAATTTGCAGTCCTTCGTGCTGTCCTGGTGGTACCAGAAGCGCACCGTATCCAGCGAACTCTCCGACAATACACACTCAGATACTCGTCGCTGGGTAGCTCCACCTCGAATCGCTTGAATCTGCTTCCTTACCTCCAACGCCACTTCAGACTGTTGGGTCAACACCGGCAGAAAGTGAGGAAATCGAAGTCGGTACTCCCGAACGCCAAATCGCGGAGCATCAGAAACGGTCAACAGTTCTCGATCGATGAAGTCTTGAAGATTTCTTTCAATTTCAGACAATGGTGAGCTATCAATCCGCTCAAGCCAATCTAAATTGGGATCCACTTCACGCAGTTTTGCCAGAACTTGGGCTGGCCCCTGCGTCAGCGCAAGGCCCGGTTCCAAGTCTTTAAGAGCCAGCAGTGTCGCCCCAAACACAACTGCCCCCATACGATTGCCCTGGAAGTTGTTATTTACAACCGTCTTTATCTCATCAAGAACACCTTGTTCGCCAAGCGTAGCGAGAACTTCATCGTGGGTAACAATCAGAGTTTCTCGATATGCCGATTTGTTGGATCGCTTGAGTCGCTTGACAAGACTTTCACCAAACCGAATCAGAACTGCAGGTTGAAAACCGCATCTCATTGCGACAAATGGCGCATGATTTCCCAAAGCGATGCCAACCCTCGCGAGCATACCCTGCAGAAACTGAACGGCCTCATCCTCTGCCAGCGGACGCAAAACAAGCACATCACCCGCATTCGCCCAAACTCCGCCCCTCGTATTGGTCACACGGTAACCAGAAAAGATTGTTCGAATGCGCGGAAGCTGGTTCGCATCGACTTGAGCTGGCAATTCCTTCATCATGCGGAAGCTAAGGGAACCTTCGCGGTCTGTGTCATACCGTGCAAGTTGGCCTTCGACGAAGGCATCGGCCTCATCCAATATCAAAAGCACACTGTATAAAGGCTTCTCATGCAGAAATCTCTTCATGTAATCAGAGAAGCGTTCCGCGGGTGGCTGATCTTTTTGCCCTGGCTTTTCTGCCAAGCAGAAGCGAGCAGCCATCTCGTCTACGATGCAGTCCACAACCCAACGCTCGGACTCGCCACCAGCGATAGTGATGAAGAAGACGCTCAAGGTATTTCCGGAGGGAAGCTGATAGCCATCGAACGTGCTAGCTACGTACTTAAGCAAAGCACTTTTACCGAGCTTGCGTCCTGAGAACACCCTGGTATAGGACCATCTGAGTGCAACATTTTGAGCTTCCTGCGTGCGACCAATGTATGTCTCCAAGCGGACGTGTTGCCCATCAAGACTCGAAAAGGGAGATGCGCGATCAAGGTCCAACTGCTCCATTAGGATCTCGAGAAGCGGAATAAAATCGTGACCATCGATCTGTGCAGATACTGCGCATAATCTGCACAGGTCAATGTCATCGAGGATCGCGGCAGCGATTCCGCGCTTCCGCAAACCAGAGCAAAGCTCGTCTCTACGAGACAAAGGAAGCGACGGAGCAAGGAATACGACCAGCGAACCTGATGCCTCGTTGCTTGCTGCCTTGCACCAGTCATCAAGAACGCTCCCGCCTCGACTAGCCTGCTGCGGCGAAGGGACGATGACAATCTGGCTGAAGTCAGCTAGCTGAGGCAGAAACGTCGGGTTCAGCTTTGACCTCTGAAAATAGTTGCGCACCGTCTCGCAGCTGATAGTTGTCTTCTTGTCCTTATGCTCGCGCAGATCAGGCAGCTTGACAGGGAATCGCTTTTGATTCTCACTGGAAGTTCGTCCCGCCTCTCCACTGATTACTGCGTAAAGCAATCTGGGCATAGACTCCCGCTGGCCAGTCTCAAGATTAGAGGATGTCCATGCTTCAACGAGTCGCTTCTGATCAGAATTTGAGCCTCGGAGGTCGTTGGCAAGTTTCGTCCTAGGTTCCGGCCATGCCTTGAGAGCGTCATCACGCCATAGTGTTCGACGTCCAGCCAAACGATCTGAGGGAGCACTTGGAACTGCACCTCCATGGAAAAGCGCCATACCTGCTCGATAGTCGCCACACATAAAGTAACTCTCTACACCGGCAGCAATCTCCTGTGGCTTTTCTCTCGCCGATTCAAGGAGTGCCCTCGCAGCGGTATTTCGATGCACAGTTGCTGCCGCTACGCTTTGCTTTAGCCAGGACAGAAGAAGAAGTCCTCTAGCCATGGAGCCGTTGGTTGAACTTAAGGTAGTAAGGGACTTGGCTTCTTCTACGACAGCCTTAAGCCTTACCTCTGCTGAAGCCATCAGTTCGTTGCAAGCGCCCCAAAGTCTTTCAAGATCTTTCGTTACCTCGAAGGCTCCATCACCGAGTTCAAGAGCGTATCGATGTAACAACGTTCTCTCATGTGCTTGGAGCACGTTTGTGGAGGACAGGGCCGCAAGAACGTCGAGCCGCTCGCTATCTGCGGCCCCGTTCCTCAATGCAACCCAGAGTTCATCATCGTCATCGACAGCATGGGCTTTTTTCGCATGCCATCCAAGCAGCAACACGCTTGCAGGTACTGGATCCTCCAAATCCAGAACGCATACCCCGTCCCGTGCGATTCCAGGCCGGGACAAAGCTTTTGGATTCAGATATTTGATGACATCCACATGATTAATCAAATACCCCGCATTAAGTCGAAGTCCATTAAAGTAGGTTTTCCCCTGCAATACAGCCCCAAACAATATAGCGCAGAAGCGATCAGTCGTATTCGATGACGATCCCGAGAGCAGTCGTAGACCGGCTTCGTGAGGTGTACCATCATCGAAAACAGGAATCCGCTTCCTGTGAGATTCCAGCCGCTGCAGGGCATCTGCAACTTTACCAATAGCCTCAACTATCTGTTTCGCTGCGTCCTCGGCTACGTTTCTATCCCGATGCTTGACTTCGTCAGAATCCATGATGCGTTGAAATGATCGTCCGAGGGCTATCACTCGATCCCTTATTCGATCAGGAGTCCACTTAACGCGTGAGCTTGCTTTGATGTCAATAGGAGCAAGTTCATCTCTAAAGGGTGCAACCTCATCACGAACGAATTTAGTCCATGCAGCTCGACAATGTGTCCGTTGAATTCTCCCGCCTGCCGCACGCCATAAACTCGTGACTTCAGCTCTAAGTGCTGCTTGTGCTGTGCGAAGATCGGCTTCGACAACTTCTATCGTTTCCGCGGGTGCGTCAAGCAGTCGAGCCCGCAGTGCTGCAAATGGATCCTGCTGAGCAGACCAACCAAGCATGAGGAAGTGAACAATCTCACTGACCGCTGGATCGTTGTAGTGCGCGTGTGCAAGCAATCCCTCAATTTCAGGAGGAGTGAAAGAGCTGGGAAGTGTCGGCCGCAGAGCTTCCAACATCAAAGCCAGACCAATATCCCGCCGTGAAGTGCCTGCTAAGCTCGCGCGCAGTCGATCAGGTCGGCTAATGTCCGAACCAGCACTGTGCCTAGCAGGGTCTGAAAGAATTTTGTCAGTACTACCTAGATCGTCAATCCCCAATGGATCTACCCCGGCCAAAGCGCAGACAGCTCGGGCAAAAATATACGCAATAGCAGCCTCTCCGAGGTCCCACGCTTCCAGTGCACGCTTAGCGAGTTCAACGCAAAAGCCGTCACGACTCCAAGGTGCTGGCACAACGGATCCGGTTACATCAACCCAATTGGAGCGACAGAAACTTTCAAACGACTCAAATTCTGAGTCAGGAGTTTGTCGTTCCAACACCGCATTAGCAGAGGCGGAGGCATCCGAAGGTGCCTCCTTCAAGTCCAGCTGTAGCTCGACGCGGTCAGGATTTTCATCGTCCGTATTTTTCCGCGTTTGGAGGGGTAACGACTCTGTCGCAACTGTATTTGAAGCAGTGCTGGAAGCAACCAACTCTTTCGCTTTGTCGACTCTCAAGACGTTCGTGTTTTGAGCCTTGGCATCTACCTGCTCGGATGGCGCCTCCGGCTCGGGCTCATCAATCTCAATAGGTGCAGTTGGAGGATTAGTCGGTTCCGGGATGGGCGACGAAACTGGCACATCTTCATTGGTGGCAAAGTTGGGAGCGGGCCCATCATTTGCTTTGTCGCACTCCAAAGCGGTAGATTGTTGAGTCTCAGCATCAGCTACCACAGGTGGTGCCACCGGCTCGGGATCAACTTTCGCGATTGGAAACGAAGGAGGACTGGTTGGTGCCGGGGTTAGTTGCCGTGAAGAAATCTCAGCCAGTAGAGTCGGTGGCAATTCCGCCGTAGCGCTCCCCTTTGTGCTTTCATTAGGCAGCGCGCCTTTTAAGTAAAGCCTTCCTCGAGATGCAGCAGTTGCCACCAAACGGCCAAAAAGCGCTTCCACTTCATCTTGGATTTGTACAGCCTCCTTATCGTCCAGTTTGTCGACATCTTCATTCATTTTCTCGACGTCTTCAATTAGTCGAATGAGTGCGGCGACTCCCCGCAGCAAATCTGGATCCAAAATATTTCGGTCTAGATTTTTCTCAAGTTCGTCGCACTTAGCTTGAATGATTGCGCAACCGCTAAAGAACGGATCAGCTACGTGAGTGATCGACCGGCAGCGAGAGAGGTCTACTAGTGCGAGGGCTACTTCGGATTGACGCAACAGCGCAGTCTCTAAGTCTGCTATAAAGGGAGAGCAGACACCGATTGCCACTTCGGCATCACTGTGTTGTTTTCGAACCTGCTGCCAGCAGTCTATCGCTACGTCCAGATTCGGAATCTTTGCGGCAGAGATGTCAACAGCTGCATCGACCAAATGCTGCTTGAGAACCTCAAGATTCTTGAGAATTACCCTCAGCGAGTCGCTAGAAAATGGAGCAACCTTGGGGCAGCTGGTAGCTGCATCAGGCTCGACCTGTGCCGCTGGAGCAGCTAGGGACTGCGACGAGTCCACTTCGCTAGAGTTGGATACGATTTGGTTGAGTGCTTCAAAAGCTGCTTCTAAACCGGCCCAAGGTTCTTCGTTAAGCATCAGACCACCACAGACCAACGCCAAGGTGTGCGCTCCGTGAGTTGATGCTAGTGCGCATATTTCGCGAGCTGCGATGTCTGGTTGGAAATCCGGAATAGTTCCCTTCAAATCACCCCGCTCATTGTGAAGGCATTTCACTGAGTCCAGCACGGCGTTCAGCTCTGTGAGGCGTGATTGTTGAATCCACAGGCAGAAGGCTTCGATGAGAAATGGTTCTGCGTTGAGCTGATCCAAGAGCCGATTCTTAACTTTGCCAATAGAACGCTGAAGTTGGTCCGAAGATAAGGCTCTAACTGAGCCAGGAACCGTAATTGTCGGGCGACTCCCACTCTTAGCGGTGTCAGCTTCCCTAAGTGCGATGCAGAGCCGTTTGAATGTGGCGTTGCTATGCTTTAGATCGCGCGCGTACCTACCTGCAAACTTCCAAAACTCAACTTGCTCCTCGTCAGTTAGCAGTTGCCATACAGCTCGCAAGTCAACGTTGCCTTGGCCTGAAATCTCGGGCGCTTGGATCGTCATCTGAATATCTCCCTGACTTATTGTTGTTTGTTGTCTGACTTTACTCAATCACTTTCGTTTTGGGTATTTCAGCCCTCTATAGCGATATGAATGCATTTGTACTCATTTTTGAGTACATGTTCGTCGTCCATAGACAAGATAAGCACTTCTATGGTGCATCCAAACTTTCCCGCAATTCACCTGTGCCGTAATGGACTTATTCAGATTATGCACAATCAATTGCGCCCAATTTTGACTCTGCTTCAACACCAACTACGTCAGCTCGGTCGAACGGGGTGAACGCAACGTATCCATCTGCAACATCGCCAGGATTGCCCTCGCGCTGGGTGTCGGCATGGAAGCACTGGTTGTCGCCATACCGGACGACAAGACCTGACTGGTTTACCGCCTTCATGGCCGGTAGTCCACGATTTCACGGCGACACTTGGATGCAAGAACCATGCAGCCGGAAGCCATATCGCTAATTTCCGATAGCAAAAACCCGATGCTTTCGATGGAATCCGCGCCAATGGTGCCGTCTTCAATCACCACCGCACTGTGAGCGAAGAGATGGCCAATGGCACCAACACCCTGAATAATCGTGTTCATGGTGGTCTCTGCGTCGTCTGCCAGTGACACCAGCAAGTCAGGATCAGCGGCTTGAAAATCGACCTCTTTTGTATCTGTCAGTGGCAACAGAGGCAACCGCGCCAGCAAACCCTGCATGGGCCTTTGGGCATCGGTTCTGGCGGTCATGGCTGTTCTCCGGGCAGAAACATGCGGGTTCTGATTCGGTTTTGACCGGCTTCAGTGACTAACTCCGTCACGACTTCGACCGGGCCAAATTCCGTGTCGTAAGCCGTCACTACCGGGCTGCATTCCGGCTGAAGCACCTTCTGACCAAGCAGGTCGATGGCATCACCTTCACTCATTTTGTGCCACCCCAGTAAAAACGATGATTGCAGGTTGAGCCGCGCGAGCATGGCCTGTGCAGCCCGTGACACGACTATCTGCCCAAGACCTGAACTGGGTCGATCCGCGAGGACACTTACAGCAATGTCATCTGTGGACTCGGCTTCACTGTCTGCGTTCATGGCCGAACCATTTATTGCTGGCTTGGGCATATCATTCTATTTCCATTTCGATAAGACATCAATAATCCAAGGCCAGTTGGTAATCGACTTGATCACTTCTGGCGTGTTTTCCATTGCCAGCAATCCCATCACCAAATCATCTTCAAGTGCATCAAGGCTGGCGAAGACCTTGTTGTGAAAGCATTTCTCCCGCAGCTCATCCCAGAGATGTTCAACCGGATTGAGTTCAGGGGCGTAGGGTGGTAATGCCAGTAAGCGGATGTTGGATGGGGCAACAAGCTTTTTGCTTGAATGCCACCCGGCTCCATCCATCACCATCACAATGTGGTCATTGGCATGTCTGGCTGCCACGGTGTCCAGGAATATCTGCATGCACTGTGTGTTGACTTGGGGCAGGATCAAGGCATCCATCGTGCCGGTGGCTGGCTCGCATGAGGCGTAGGCATAGGTGTACTCGTGAGTGAGCATGGCTTGACACAAAGGACGAATCGGTTTGGGTGCCCAGCAGCGACGCACATCGTTGATGCGTCCGAAGCGCGCCTCGTCCTGAAACATCAGTCGGATAGGTTTTCCTTGCCAGTCTTTGCAGATCTCTTGGAGCGTTTGGAGGAGTTTTTTTTCCACTCTTCTTGGGCTTCTGGGTCGCTCTGAGGGTGGTGCTTGTCTGGGGCCAGTTTTCGCCAATCGTGGCGGTGCAGCAATGTGTACACAGACGACAGCGACATCGGGTGCCCCAGCGCCTCTTCCAAGTCATGCTTGATTTGACCGACCACCAAGATGCCGCCCTTGCGGGCTTGCTCCAAAAATGGCTTGAGTACAGCAACCTCTTCTTCTGGTGTGAAGTTTTGTCTGCGCCGCCCGCCACGCGCAGGAACAGTGCCATCGCCTACCTCTTTGCCTTGGATGAATTGGTTACGCAGCTTACTGACCCAGCCAACAGACAGGCCGGTCACCTGCGCAGTCTGCTGCAGACTCATCGCAAATCGCAGTGGTAAAACCACCGCTTGGGCTTGGCGCAACTGTTCGACGGTTACTGCGTTGGCGATGACTTGCATCGCACGATCAACCGATTGCTCTCCGCGTGCAATTCTGGCCATGGCGAAATCCTGAGTAGTTTGAATTTCATATTATGGCTTTATTGAAATGGAAATAGAATCAGAACTCCTTGATCTGCATAAAGCAGGTACTGGCACGGGTCACACCAGTTTCACCAACGGCTTCGGTCATTAGCCAGAGCTTTTGGAAGCCTATCTCGTAGGACGACACCAAGCGACCTCCGTTTTTCAGTGCAGCAAGGTTGGTGGCGCGGTCATGTTTGTCAACGTCGTTACAGTCGCCCTGTAGATGCCGCCGCAAGAGGTCAAGTGGTTCAATGTGGTACTTGTTCATCAGTGCCAAGGCACCTGGGGTTGCGACGGCTTGAAAAATCGGTACGGTACTGGGTATGTGGGAATCGGTTTCCTGCGCGGACGCAGGTATGCCTTTGGTGTTCATAGGGAACTCCATTTGAATGAACGTTGGAAGGAGGACATGCCCGCCAGAGATGTTTGGCGGCGCATTGGTCATCAAGGCCAGTGAGCACTGACCGTTGATGAGGTTGAGATGCAGCAGACCGTTGCGATCCGCTGCTGATGGCCAATCTACTTGGCCTTGGTGCCAGACGGATTGGGACGCTGTGTGATTTCCAAGTACCAGGTGACATCCACGTCAATTCTTAGGTGACTGAAGTCAGAGGTGATCTGTTGCTTGGGCTCGACCCAGTTGGCAACGTCGATCACGTATGAAAACGCCGGTACTTCTGGTGTGCCTCTGACGTGATGAAACACGACATGGCGGCAGGTTTCGTCTGCGTCGTAGTCCAAACACAGCACGCAAACATCGGGCAAAGCGGCCACCGATTTGAAGTCTTTGTAGTCGCTCACGGCATACGGCGACAGGTTAAAAATGATTTTTCTGAACAGAATTTCGTCCATGGTGAACGGCCCGTTCGCTCGCATACCGAGGGTCACGGCCATTTTTTTGACATCCTCCATCACTACTGTCCGGTGAACGTGGTTTTGGTTTGACGTAAACCCAATAACCACGCGGGTTTGCGGTCGAAAAAGTTTGGTGCCGATTTGAATTTCATGGTCGTTTTTACTGGTAGTTTCCCTAGCTTGACAACTCTGGGAAATTATCGTGAATTGTGGAAAG